>JGI12048J13642_10002191_pt1 | contig 22609 bp, 20 predicted proteins | sample ElkSlonscriptome_16_FD_13642 | JGI IMG/M metagenome (IMG submission 13642)
ATGCTGATCACCCTCACCGCTGCGATGGCCGGTGACCACAAACCGAATGTCGGGATAGTCGCTGGCGTTGAGAAAATCGTCGTTGCGCAGGTGACGATCGCGACGACCGTGATTGGTGAACACGCTGTCGGCCGAGATGGTCACCTCACCGCTGCTCAGCAGATCCGCCTCGGGATCGTAGACGAAGGAACCACCGGCATCGAGAAACTGGCCGAACTGGCGCGCGTAGCCGATGTGGTCGACCAGAAACACGATCGACAGATGATCCTCGTCGATGGTGAACGTCCGGGGCTCAGCGAGAGCCCGAGGAGTCACGGCCAAGAAGACTACCAGGATTAGAAGACGATGGATGAGGGTCATTGGACGCTCCTTTCAATTGACGAATTAACCAGACGATGGCGATAAAGCCAGCGAATATCCAGTGCGAATGAAATCACCAACAGGGCCAAAGCCAGTGCCAGTGTCGAGCTGATCAACACCGATGGTAGGCCGGGAACGAAGGCGGCGATCAGACTTGCCACCTGCCACACGCAGATGACTTTGCGGCGGGTGCTGTCGGGCAGCGCCTGATTCAGGCGCGGAAGAAACATCAGGGCCACAGTAAAAGCATAGCGCATCAGCCCAATCAGAAGCACCCACGGCCCGGCGATCCCGGCTTGCGCGATCAGCACGCAGAGCAGCAAGATGAGGGCCGCGTCGACTTCCATGTCGAAGCGAGCTCCGAAGTTCGATGCTTGATCGAGCCGTCGGGCCAAATAGCCATCGACCCCGTCCAGAAGAAGACTGCTCAGAGCCACCGCCACAATAATCCAGCCGCCCGCGCCGATCCATGTCGAAAAGCTGGTCCAAGCCGCCAGCCAGGCCAGCATTAAACCTCGCAACAGCGTGACACGATTGGGCCAGCCCAACGACGAGCAGTCTGGACTCAATGCACGCCACACAACAAGCGCCATGAGTCCATAGAGTGACAGGCTGAGCCCGAGCCCGATCTCGGTCACCGGTACCAGCGCGGCTGTGGCCGCAAGGCCCGCGGCCAGTATCGCGAGCCCAAGCAGCAGTTCTCCGGCGATTATGTTGACGGCTCGACCCAAGACCTTCCTCGTTACAATCAAATGACAGTCAGCTTTGATAATGCGCGAATGATGTCAACGCCAGCCCAACACACCATCGAGGCTCAAGCCTTCTGGGTGGCCGAACCCGGGAGCGGAGTACTGCGCGGTGAGCGTGTTCAGGCACCGGCCGACGATGAGGTGCTGGTCAAGGCAAGCTACAGCAGCATCTCGCGCGGCACCGAGTCGCTGGTGTTCAACGGAAGGGTGCCACCGAGCGAGTATCAGCGCATGCGTGCGCCATTTCAAAGCGGTGATTTTCCAGGCCCGCTCAAGTACGGCTACGCCAGCGTTGGCCGGGTCATTGATGGCGACCCATCGCTGGTCGGGCAGCGCGTATTCTGCCTGTTCCCCCATCAAAGCCATTACACCGTGCCGGCCAGCGCCGTCATCCCATTGCCCGACCCAGTCCCGAGCGAACGCGCCGTGCTGGCAGCAAACCTGGAAACCGCGCTGAACGGGCTTTGGGATAGCGGCGCGAGCGCGGGCGACCGGGTCAGCGTGGTCGGCGGCGGCGTGGTCGGTGCCCTGCTGGCCTGGCTGGGCGGACAGCTCCCCGGCGCCGAGGTAACACTTATCGACATCAATCCGGAGCGCCGCGCTCTGGCCGACGCCCTTGGCGTGAATTTCGCCCTGCCCGATCAGGCCTGCGGCGATCAGGACGTGGTCGTTCACACCAGCGCCAGCGCCAGCGGCCTGAACACCGCGCTGAGCTTGGCCGCCTTCGAGGCCCGCGTGGTTGAAATGAGCTGGTTCGGCGCAGGCCGTCCGGAGGTGGCCCTGGGTGAAGCATTTCACGCACGACGCCTGCAGCTGGTTTCCAGCCAGGTCGGTCAGCTGCCAGCGGATCGCCGCGCGCGCTGGGACTGTCGGCGGCGACTGGCCAAAGCGATCTCCTTGCTTGAAGACCCCGCACTGGATGCTCTGATTTCGGGCGAGAGCCCGTTCGTCGAGCTGCCGACGGTGATGGCCCGTCTCAGCCAGGGTCCCAAGGACGCCCTCTGCCACCGGATCCGGTACCCCGACTGAGCCCGCTCAACGGATTAGAACCCTCTTATCAAGGATCCTTGATGTACACATTGACCGTTCGAGATCAAATGATGATTGCCCACAGCTTCCGCGGTGAAATCTTCGGACCGGCCCAGGGCCTGCATGGCGCCACCTACCTGGTCGATGCGCAGTTCCAGCGCGTCGATCTCGACCCGGATGGCCTGGTCGTCGACATCGGCAAAGCCGGTGACGTGCTGCACGCGATCCTGGCCGACTACAACTACAAGAATCTGGACGAGCTGAAGGAATTTGACGGCCAGAACACCACGACCGAGTTCATGGCCCGCGTGGTGGCCGACCGCCTGGCCGAAGCCATTGTCGCCGGCCAGCTCGGCGAACACGCTCGAGGCATCGACGCACTGCACGTGGAGCTGTGGGAGTCCGATCGCGCTCGTGCCAGCTATCAGCGCACGCTCACCTAAAAGATGCATGGCTATTTTTAGTTGCTGCGTTCTCGGTCTTTGGGCCTGATCCTGCGTTGAGTACCTGCGTCTCCAACTCGACCGCGCTGACCCTGATCGTCCCCGGCGATCCGGATCAGCGCACGGGCGGCTACCTCTACGACGCCCAGATCGCGGCCGGGCTGAAGGCTCTGGGCCGCTCGGTCGAGGTGATCGGTCTGGACGGTGCCTTCCCCGTTGCTGACACGCTGGCCCATCAGGCCATGGACGAGGCACTGAGCCGGGCACGCGACGGGCACTGCGTCGTCATCGACGGTCTAGCGCTGGGCGGGGTGCCCGAGAGCGTCGAACCCCACGCTGATCGACTTGCGTTGGTCGGACTGGTGCATCATCCCCTAGCCGATGAAACCGGACTGGGCGACAAGCATCAGCAGGCCCTGCTGCGCTCGGAACATGCAGCTCTGAGTCTTTGCCGAGCGATCATAGTGACCAGCCCGTTTACCCGGCGGCGGCTGCATGAGCTCGGCCTGGTCGAGGATCAGCCCATCTTTGTGGTCGAGCCCGGCGTGGCGCCGGCAGGGCTGAGTCGACGGGTTGAACAGCGATGGAGCGGGACGGCAGCGGACGATCCGGCCCGCCTGCTCTGCGTGGCCAGCCTGACCCCGCGCAAGGGTCAGGATCTGCTGATCGAGGCGCTGAATGATCTGCGCGATCGGCACTGGACCCTCGACCTGGTCGGTAGTGCAGATCGGAATCCGGATTTCGCGCGTGCGCTGGGCGATCGGATCAAGGAAAAGGATCTTGAGTCTCGCGTGCGGCTTGTCGGAGAAGTCGATGGCGAACGTCTCGCCACGTTCTACGATCAGTCCGACCTTTGCCTGCTTCCGTCCTGGTACGAGGGCTACGGCATGGTGGCCACCGAAGCACTGGCTCGCGGCCTGCCCCTGATCACCACCACTGGCGGCGCCCTCAGTGAGACCGTACCCCGAGAATCAGCAGTGCGAGTTCCGCCCGGCGACGTCCAGGCCTTGCGTCAGGCGCTCGATCGCTGGCTAAGCGACCCGGATCTGCGCACGGACTTGAGTCGTGCAGCCGCCAATCAGCGGTCAAATCTTCTCGACTGGCCAGCGGCGACTCGACAATTCGCCGCCGCTCTTGACTCAACCATGGGAGACCGCGGATGAGCAACTCATCGCTATTTGCGGCCGACTGGCTGCGCCTTCGCGAGCCCATCGATCATTCATCGCGCGCAGTGAGACTTGAATCTCGACTGCTCGCCGCGCTCCCCGATCGAGCGGTGCTCTCGGTGCTGGACCTCGGCAGCGGCAGCGGCAGCAATCTGCGCCATCTAGCGCCGCGGCTTGAACGGCCGCAGCGTTGGACGCTCCTCGACCACGATCGAGACCTACTGGATCAGGCCTGCCAGTCCCGGCCCGAACTGAGCGATCTGAGCCTTGTGGCGCGCTGTCTGAATCTCTCGAGGATCGCAGCGCTCGACCTGCCGCGCCCGGATCTGGTGACGGCCTCGGCCTGGCTGGACCTGGTCTCGGAAGACTGGATTGACCAGTTTGCCGCGCGACTCGAAACCTGGCGGGTGCCGACGCTGATCGTCCTGAGCGTGGACGGCCGACGGGGGTTTCTCCATCGCTCAGGCGAAGTTCAGGTTGATGCCAAAGATACGGCTCTGCAGGAGGCCTTCAACGAGCATCAGCGCGTGCCCAAGGGACTGGGTCATCGAGGGGCATTGGGGCCCGGCGCGGTGCGGGCCCTGACTGATCGGCTCTCAGAGAATTTCGAAGTCACCCCGGCGGCCAGCGACTGGACCCTTCCGGCCGGCAGTGCTGCGGCCCGATCGCTGGGCATCGAACTATTGCATGGCTGGGCCGAATCGGTAAGGGATCTGCGCTCGAGCCTGGATCTTCCGAGCATCGAGCCCTGGCATAACGACCGCAAGCGGCAGATCGAGCACGGCGAGCTGGGTCTGTATGTCGGCCATCAGGATCTGCTGGCGCTGCCGCGATGATAAAGCAGCTGAAATGGCCGATCAGCCTCGCCGTTCTGGCGCTGGTACTGGTCCTGCTCGAACCCGAGCGAATCCTGGCCGAGGTGCACCGCCTGCATCCGGGATGGCTGGCGCTCGCACTGACGGTAACCGCGGGACAGACCCTGCTGTCGGCCTGGCGCTGGCGCTTCACGACCACCCGTCTGGGTCTGTACCTGCCCTGGCGCCAGGCGATCGGCGACTACTATCTGGCCAGCTTCGCCAACCAGACCCTGCCCGGCGGCGTGCTGGGCGATGCCTGGCGGGCCCAGCGCCATGCGCGCCGGACTCAAAGCGCGCAGCAGCAGCCGTTTGAGGGCCACCGTAACCAGCGCGGTACGGCCTGGCGGGCCGTGCTGATCGAGCGCGGGTCAGGTCAGCTACTCGTCATTGGCTTAAGTCTGATCAGCCTGCTGGTGCTAAACCAGTGGCTGGGTCCGATCAATCCGCTGCTTGGCACGTCAGAGCCCGCGGCCCTGGGCAACATATTGGGCGTTGTCGCCCTGTTGGCCGCACTGATCTTCGGACTGACCGTGACCTCCTTTCGCCGCTGGCAGCACCACTGGGTTCGATTCAGGGCTGATGTTTACACGGCCGTACTGTCGCGCGAAGCGCTGGCTCCACAGCTGGCCAGCTCGCTGGTGATCGTTGTGAGCTACGCAGCCGTGTTCGCGCTGGCAGCGCGGGCTATTGGTGTGGATCTGCAAGCGGCGGTTCTCCTCAGTCTGGCTCTGCCCGTGCTTCTAGTAATGCTGATCCCCCTATCGATCGCCGGTTGGGGCTGGCGTGAAGCGGCGGCAGGCGGCCTCTGGATGAGCTTGGGGTTACCGCCCGAACAGGGCGTGGCTGTGAGCATGGCCTATGGCGGCATTGTCTTTCTGGGTGCCAGTCCCGGTCTGATCGTCTGGCTGACCCGGCCCGAGCGCCCCCTGCCAGATTAGGATCTGGAGGGGGCGTCGTCCGGCGGTCGCAGTTCGACATCCACCACGAACTCATCGCCCAGAGCATAGCTGTGCATGGTCCGTCGAGGCGTCTCGCTCAGGCGTTCGATGGGCCGGAGATTCAACCCGTTCAAGCCGGAGCCGATCAGCAGGGGCGCGATCAGCAGATGGACTCGATCCAGCGCCTGATCATCGATGAAACGCGAGACCGTGACGCCTCCGCCCTCGATCAGTACCCGCTTAAGGCCGCGCTCGGCCAGGGCGTTAAGGATGGTTGATGGTGCCAGCCCAGAACCGGAGCCTCCGTGCTCCGGCGACAGGCGAACGCTTTCGACGTGGCCGGGCCAGTCTGATCGAGCAGACCGGCCGCAGTGCATAAGGATCAATCGCGGCGTCTGTTCGGGGTCGAACAGTGGCCCGGTGATCGGGACTCGAGCCGAAGGATCGATAATGACCGGCACCGGGCTTGTCCCAGGGCAATGGCGCACGGTCAGGGCCGGTTGATCGGCCACGGCCGTTCCAGCGCCAACGACCACGGCATCGACCAGCGCCCGCAAGCGGTGCAGATGGGCACGCATCGCCCGATCATTGATGTAATAGGAATCACCGGAGGCCGTTGCGATCCGCCCGTCCAGACTCTGGCCGAGCTGAGCGAGGGCTAATCGGTCTCGGTCTAGCAGCGGGGCAAACAGCTGGAATGCAGTCCGGTCCTGTTCGCTCCAGCCGTCGCTCAGTTCCAGCCGGCCGTCAGACCGACGCACGAGGCTCGCGCCGCCGGCCCGCGACTCAGTATCGTAAGCCCGGCCGTGCGGCCTGCCGAGCCGGTCAAGCAGGGCCTGCCATAATAGTGTTGATGGCTCAGCCATCATCGCGGGTGACTCGTGGATGAGCAGCCAGGGACGGCCCCAGCTCGAACCAGCACTTCGACGGGCTGCGGCACCAATCCACTTTCACACGATTCAGCCTGGGCTCCATTACTTTTAATGATGACACAACAAGACAATTCTTCCATGCACCAAGTAGCTCGCGCCATGTTCGACCTGCGCCGGGGGGTTCCAGTGGTCGTGTCTAGCGCGACGGATTCAGAATCGTCCGTGCTGGTCTTTGCCATCGAATCGATTGGCGAGCAGCGACTGCTCGATCTCGCCGAAATGGCAGGGAACCCGGCGGCGCTGACCGTCACCGGCCATCGACTCCGTGCCATGGGCCATGATTCAGGCCTTGATTCCGCCAGCTTTGACCTGCAGGACGGAGCGGCCGCCAATGTTCAGGCAGTTTACGACGCTGCCGCTTCAGCCGACGTTACAAGCCAGGACCTCCTGAGCCCGCCGCGAGCAGCGAGCAGGCTCGAACAGGCCGGTCTGGCGCTGCTACGCCGGGCCCTGCTGGTGCCCAGTGCGCTGAACGCCCCGATTCATCCGTCTCGACAGGACGCCATCGATTCGGCCATTGGGTCGGGTCAGTTGCTACGGATCTCGGTCGATCAAGCCGAAAAATGCTTCGAACTCGGCGACGGCATGCTGCGGCGAATCAGTGAGGCCGACGTGCCGTTGAGCGAGTCAGAACAAACGCGATTTGTCCTGTTTCGTGAACCCGACGGGATGCGCGAACACCTCGCGGTCCTGATCGGGTCGCCCGAGGACTGGCCAGGCGCCGTGCCCGTGCGCCTGCACTCAGCCTGTCTGACCGGCGATCTATTCGCCAGCCTGCGCTGCGATTGCGGTGAACAACTGACTAGGGGCGTGGCCAGAATTCGGGAGCTGGGCGGCGGCGTCCTGCTCTACCTTGCCCAGGAAGGGCGCGGAATCGGCCTGGCCAACAAGCTGCGCGCGTACGCACTGCAGGACGATGGCCTGGACACGGTCGAGGCCGACCAGAATCTCGGCTTCAGTGAGGACGAACGGCGCTACGGCGTGGCCGTGGACATGCTGCGCGCCCTCGACATCGACCGAATCCGGCTACTGACCAACAATCCGACCAAGCTTCGGGCCCTGGCCAACGGCGGGATCGAAGTGCACGGCACTGATCGTCTTTACGGTCAGGTTACGCCACAGAATCTCCGCTACCTCAGCGCCAAAGCCAGGCGTTCGGGTCACCTGCTCGAAGAGCTGCTCAACGAACCGGGCGCCTGACTTAGGCGTCGATCGGCCACGGCATCCCCGCCGTTCGCTCGATGACTTCAGCCAGCTGCGTGGCATAGGCGTCGATCAATCTTTGACCATCATCCGCAGTGGCACGGTCGGCTCGGCCGACCACGCCTTGAGCGTTCAGATCCTGCGCCATCCAAGCCCAGGACGCCCTCCCCGCCGGCCCGAACAGGCCGCGATTGTCGCCTGCATGATCGCGCAGCGCGAAATTGGCCAGCTGGTCTTGACGAACAAGTTCCGGAGCTAAGTGCAGCATCATTGCGGTCTCTGCCTGTCCTCCGTGCAGGCCCTCACGCAGCTCGCGCGCATCAAGCAGATCGTCGGGCGGAGTCAGCTTCATGTAGTTCGCCTTAATCACCAGAAGGCCGATGGTGCGACGCAAAGTCAGGGCCGCGCTGTCGATGGCAGCGTGATTGCCACCGTGCGCGTTAAGCAGGACCAGGCGCTGAATGCCACTAGCGGCGATCGACTCACCCACGGCCTCGATAATTCGGCCTGACAGTTCAGGCGGCAAACTGAGAGTTCCGCTCATTGCCGCGTGTTCCTGGCTGGCACCGAGGGCCAGCGACGGCAGCGCAAACACGTTCAGATCGCGGCTAAGACGGTCCAGCGCGGCATCGCGCAGCCCCTCCCCAATGATCAGATCGGTGGCCAGCGGCAAGTGCGGTCCATGCTGCTCGACCGCGCCTAAGACCATGATCGCCACGCTGTGTGCGTCGATTCGGTCACCCAATTCCGGGCTGGTGAGCTCTGACCAGTGAATCATTCTGTCTCCATCCTTGCATAGATATCGCCTGAGGCCAGGCCGTCGGCGCCTGCGTCCAGCCAGGCACGCAGCGTGACGGAGTCCTGCCAGTCAGGCCAGCGCCAGACCCTCTGCTCGCCGGCCACGGCATTGTAGACAGCAGGCCCGAGCGCATCGATTTGATCAAGGCAGGCGAGCGCACGAGCGAGCGTGCCTCGCACGAATTCAAATGACATTCCGGCGACGGGCCGGTTCAGGCCGGCTAGTGCCTCGGCCTCGAAGCCCTCAATGTCGAGTTTGATGAAATCGGGCTGGCCGTAGCGCTCGATCAGAGCCTCCAAGGTCGTGACCTCGACAGCAACCCGCTGACTCCAGCGCACGTGGTCGAAGCCGCCGTGACGGGCCTGAACGTCGTCGATCCAAGTCGAGCTCAACGTCGCCACGCTCGGGTGATCGGGACTGACGGCAAGCTCGGCCCGTCCCGACTGCTGGCCGACAGCTCTCCCCTCGATCGCCACGCCGGGATCTCTGCCGTGGAGACGACGCAACCATTTCAGCAGTCCGCTCTGCGGTTCGACGGCAACCACGCGAGCGCCGAGACGCCGAAAGGCCCGTGTCCGGTCTCCGAGATGTGCGCCGACGTCGAATACCAGTCCGCCCTCAGGCACCAGAGGCCGGTAAAGGGACATCAGCCCAGACAGACGCCCGGGACGTCGGTACACCCACAACGACTTAAAAATGCCCCAGCGCTGGCGCAGTTTCGCGAGCCGCTTCACCGGGACTGTGGCATCTTTGGCATTGTTCAAGTGTGCCTTAATTCCGTGCGCCCCAGGTCATCGTTCAAACCAACAAACGGCAGGCAATCAAAGCCTCTGTCCGCTGATCGGTTCATTCCGGCTCTGGCAGCCCTGCTGTCGATCAATGCGTTGTTCCTACTGCCCCTTTGGTGGCGAGACGGACTTTTCACCGCTTGGCTGATTCCGGAATTGTGGCTGCTGCCGGTGCTGATAGGCGTGATCCCCGGACGCTGGTGGACATGGTGCCTGGCGAGCCTCCTAGGCTTTTTATTTCTGGCCCTTTCAGGCGATGCACTGGTGCGCGACGTGCTGGATCGGCCTTTGAATCTGATCCTCGACCCGCTGCTGCTGCGCGCGGGTTTTCATTTTCTCTCTGGAAGCCTGGGTTTCGGGTCTGCAGCGCTTATCGCCATCGCTGCTACGGTCCTGGTCGGGCTGATCGTCTGGGTTTTAAGGCGCTTGATACAGACAACAGACCCACTCCAATCAGGCACTGTCGGCTGGATGCTCAGCGTCGCCTCAATCGGGATAATCCTCATCGGACTGGAATTCAATGCAGCACCTGCACTGCGGCCTGCGCTTGTGCAGCTGACGATCAGCCAGACCGAAGAGATCCAATCCACGCTTGAAGCCGGGGCGCGATTGATTGAACGCGCTGATTCACCGCGTCTTAAAGCCAGGGCTATTCCCGCACTTGCCGATCGTGATGTGATCGTTGTATTCGTCGAATCCTACGGCATTAGCGCCTGGATGCAAACGCAGTATCGGCGCGTAATCGAGCCGCTGAGCGCAAATGCAAAAGACGCGCTTCGCGCGGCCGGCCTTGAGGTCATGACCACGCGCCTGAGATCACCGATCAGGGGTGGCCAATCTTGGCTGGCGCACGCCAGCCTGCTCAGTGGTCAGCGGATCGACAACGACCTCGCTTACCGCCGAATCCTTTCCTCGAATCAGGATTTTCTCAGCGACGACTTAGCGGCAAGCGGGCACCACACGATCGTCGTCGCCCCGGCCATTGTCCGACCCTGGCCCGAGGCCAGAGAGCTAGGATTCGACCATCAATATTCCGCAACCGCCTTAGACTATCTGGGGCCTGGCGCCGGATGGGTCGGCATTCCAGATCAATTCACCCTGCACCGATTCAGCCAACTCAGGGCGGATCATCCCGCTCCCTCATTCAGCCTGCTGCTGCTGATCAGTTCACACGCCCCGTGGCTCCCAGGGCCTCCGTTGCTCGATGACTGGAGCCGACTGAACCTCGGCCTACCATGGCCTGACTGGACGCCACCGCCCCGCGACCGCTTGATCTATCTGCGCGATTCAGATCGGCTTCGAGCTCGCTATCCCGAATCGCTCGCCTACAGCCTGGAGGCGGTACTGGCCTGGGCTGTTCGAGATCTGCCTCCGGACGCCCTGCTGCTTGTGATGGGCGATCACCAGCCAGCTGCGCTGATTACCGGCAAGGACACGAGTCAGGATGTCCCGGTCCACCTCATCAGCGCCGACGCAGAGCGCTTGAGTAAGCCGGCGGGAAACTTTGAATTCCTGCCGGGCTTTAGGCCGCCATCCGATCCTGCCGTCGCCGGTCTAGAGGATTTGCGTGAGTGGTTCCGCTCACGACCTGATTCCTTAAAAACCCAATCGCCCTGACTTGTCCTCACCTCGCCCGCCGAGCCTTGATCTGGGTTATATCAATTTCACGCTGAAACGCTACTCTTACAAGTTGGTCGTGAAGAAGCGGCCTCCCAACTCGTAACAACACGGAGGATTTAATGAGCTTGTCCACCCTAAAGGATGTCTATATCGATCAGCTAAAAGATCTTTACAGTGCCAACAATCAAGCAATTAAGCTAACCGAGGATCTAATCGAAGCCGCCAGTGATTCAGGACTAAAGACGGCACTTGAAGACAGCAACGAAGGCACTCGCGAGGGCATGAAGGTTCTCGAAACCATTTTGAGCGAGCACGATTCTTCGACCAAAGGCGAGTTCTGCAAAGGGATGGAGGGGTTGGTCAAGGAAGCTCACGCTCACGCGCTAGGAGCAGATTTTTCCGACAGCGCTGTCCGTGACGCGGTAATTATTTCCCAATATCAACGCCTGGCGCACTACGCGATCGCCGGCTACGGATGCCTCACTGCCTACGCGCGTCGACTGAAACTGGACAAGGACTTCCAGAGAATTCAGGTCTGCCTGGACAACACCTACGGGGGCGACCGCCGGTTTACTGGATTGGCGACTCAGGGCATTAACAAAGATGCCAAAGCCGCATGAGGGGCACGCCGCACCTATGAGGCGGTTTGCATCTCGAATGTCCGCCAATAGTCGTCCAGAAAAAGCCCGCGCTGCGGGCTTTTTTTTATACGTCGCTTCCACGGCTCCTAGCGAGGCTTTTTTTGTGGGTCACGCAGAAGATAATTAACCGTCCTCAACTCGCCGGTAGCATGTACCGGAAAAATCCAAAAAAGAGAAGCACCAATGAAGAAACCAGCACCCGGGTTGTTTGGCCGAATCGAGAATCTACAGGGCAACAATGCCTGGGGGCATGTTCTCGACGCCGGGGCTGGCGGTCATTCCGCGCGCTGGATCAGCCGACTCGACTGCCAATCTTGGACAGCAGTGACCGCCTCCAAGCCGATGGCCGATGCGGTGCGCAAAGCAACCGCCGGTAACAAGCGTGCGGGCGATCGGATCGTGGTCGGCAACTGGATTGACCCGGAACTCCTGAAAGGAGAATCCTTTGAAACGCTTCTGGTCGATTATCTGATCGGCGCTATCGATGGCTATGCACCCTACTGGCAAAGCCAGGTGTTTACTCGCCTTCGGCCCCTGGTCAAGGGTCGCATGTACGTTACCGGTGTCGAACCCTACGTGCCCTTTCCGGCGATGACCGAGGCTGGAGAACTGGTGCGTGAGATCGGCTGTCTACGTGATTCCTGTCTGCTCCTGGCCGGCGAACGCCCGTATCGAGAATACCCACTGGATTGGGTTATTCACGAACTCGACCGAGCCGGGTTTCGAGTGACTCACGCCCGCCATCATCCAATCATCTATCGGCACCGCTTCGTCAACAGTCAGCTAGACATGTGTCGCGATCGGGTGCGGAATTTCAAACCCAAGGCACCCACTGAATCCATGATTCGCTACATCGATGATTTACAATCACGCGCCATCGCCGTGCTTGAGCGCGCCGACGGCCTGCGCCACGGAGCAGACTATTTGATTGCTGCAGAGCCTATGGATTAAGAGCAGCCAATCTTCTTTACGGCGCAATGCCGAGACTGTTATGATATAACATCATAACTATTCTTCATTCGCCAGCTATTTATGCGTCATTCAATCCTTGCACTTTCGATTTCCGTGGCTCTCGGCAGCCTGCCCGCTCCCGCACTGGCCCAGGATGATTCGTCCAACGAACCCGTTGACCTGGAAAGGATCACCGTGCGCGCTATTCCGATCGAGCGAAACGAACTCGATTCTGCCGAACCCATCGAGGTGCTGACCGGCATCGCCCTAGACGATCGCCGCGGCATGACCTTGGGCGAAACCCTGGCCAATCAGCCCGGCGTCCACTCCTCCTTCTACGGTCAGGGTGCGGGGCGGCCGATCATTCGCGGTCTCGGTGGGCCACGAGTCCGCATCCTCGAAGATGGGCTTTCGACCGGTGATGCTTCAGCCCCGAGCGATGATCACGCGGTTACCGTCGATCCTTTTCTGGCTGACCAGATCGAAATCCTGCGCGGTCCGGCCACTCTGCTCTACGGCTCCGATGCCTCGGGCGGTGTAGTCAACGTGATCGACAACCGGATTCCCGAGCAGCTTCCCGCCGCGCCCCTGACGGGTCGCTTTGAAGCTCGCGGCGATACGGTGGCCGACGAGCGCTCGGGCGCGCTGCGCCTGGACGGTGGCGGCGGGTCGTTTGCATGGCACCTAGACGGCAGCTGGCGCGACGCGAGCGATTACGATATCCCGGGCCCGGCCGAACGCGAGTTCGGGCATGACCACGACGGTGATCATGATCACCATGACGACCATGATCATGAAGACCACGAGGACCATGAGGACCACGGTGAAGAGGATTCGGGAACGCTCGCCAACAGTTTCGTCGAGACGCTGTCGGGCACCGCGGGTGCGAGCTGGATCGGGTCGCGAGGTTTTCTTGGCGCATCGGTTCGTCGCTATGAGACCGAATACGGTATTCCGGCACCGCACAGCCATGGTGGGCATGACCACGGGCATGATGGAGACCATGACGACGAGCATGAGGAAGAGCACGACCACGACGATCATGACGACCACGAAGAACATGGCGAAGAAGAGGGCATGGCCTTTATCGACATGGAACAGACCAGCTGGGATGTCGCGAGCCAGCTCGATGACCCCCTGCCTGGCTTCACTCGCGCACGGCTACGCCTGGGCTACAACGACTATAGCCACCGTGAAATCGAGCTCGAAGAGGAAGGGCATGACGACGATCACGATGGCGATCATGATCATGACGAAGAGCACGACCATGAGCCAACTCAGTTCGACGTCGAGACCTACCAAGCGCGACTCGAACTGCGCACTCAGCCGCTGGCCGGATGGGAGGGCGCGCTCGGTGTCCAATACGACCACGAAGACTTTGTTGCCACGGGTGAGGAGGCCTTCGTGGCGCCCAATGAAACCGATTCGGTCGCCCTGTTCCTGCTGCAGGAGCAGCGCTTCGGCAGCGTTAATCTAAGCTTTGGCGCTCGCATCGAGCAAACCGAGATTTCAGCGGACCTGCACGATCATGACGAGCACGATCATGACGAGCACGACCATGGACATGACGACGAGCATGACGATCATGACCACGATGAGCACGATTTCGACTTCAACACCGATCGCGACCAGCGCAAGTTCAACAACTGGTCGGCCAGTCTGGGCGCCGTCTGGCAAATGAGCGAATCGTGGCAGTCCTCGATCAGCCTGGCCCGTTCGCAGCGCGCGCCGTCGGCCTCCGAACTGTTCTCAAATGGAGCGCACCTTGCGACCTTTAGTTTCGAGGTTGGCGATCCTGACCTAAACCGCGAAACGACGCTGTCCTGGGACCTGGGCCTACACCGCCACAGCGAGTTCTTCGATTTTGATCTCGACCTGTTCTACAAGCAGATCGATGACTTCATCTATCTGGCCGAAACGGGACAAGAGATCGACGGCTTCGCCCTGCGTCTAGCCACCCAGGAGGATGCCGAGATTTACGGGCTGGAGACCCAAGCCACCTGGAAGCTCCGCGACACCGCTTTGGGGGATTTCGACTTCATCGCCGGATATGACATGGTGCGAGGGGAACTTGATGTTGGCGGCAATCTACCTCGGATCTCGCCGCAGCGCTTGACCACGGGCATCAACTGGTTCAGTGGGCCCTGGCGTGCTGGCCTAGACTGGCAGCGCGTTTTCCGCCAGGACGAAGTGGCTGAGTTCGAGACCGAGACACCGGGCTACAACCTGCTCAACGCCCGACTGGCTTATGCCTTCAATCTAGGTGCTGTGCCGATGGAGGCCTACGTTTCCGGCCAGAACCTGGGCAACAACGAGGCGCGCGTTCATACCTCCTTCCTGCGTGATTTCTCTCCTCTGCCCGGGCGCAATTTCCGCTTCGGCCTGCGAGGAGAGTTTTAAAAAACCCTCTATCGGAGACGGCCACTCATCACACGGCCCTCTCCGATTCGACGGCGGTCGGCGCGCCACGTGCCGGCCGCCGTCAGATCATCCACGCATTCGACAGATGGCCGCGGAAACCGCCGGCTCAGAAGTTACTCCTACGCGGCCTGCAACTGGTTTGACACCCTCGCAAGCGCCGGCTAGTCTAGTTGCATCGACGTACGAATTTTCTCGTGCTTGTTGTCCGCTTCAGGAGTCCGAGGTCTTGAGTCTTCTACCTGCCCCTACCCCGTCTGAACTGCGAATTCTCAGATCATTGTGGAACGACGGCCCGTCCACCGTGCGAGACGTTCACGAACGCATTGCCAGCGAGCAGGGTCTGAGCTATACCACCACCCTGAAACAAATGCAGATCATGCATGGAAAGGGCCTGCTGGAGCGAGATGACTCCCAGCGCGCCCACATCTTCAACGCCGTGATCGGCGAGGACGAAACCCAGCGCGCCTTGCTCGATGACTTCATGTCTCGAGTCTACGAAGGCTCCGCCTCGCGACTGGTCATACAAGCCCTCGGTATGTCGCACGGCGCCAATCCTGACGAGCTGGCCGAGATTAACAGCCTGCTTCGCACTCTTCGAAAGCAGGCTGTCGAAACCAGCGAGGAGTCTTGAGGCGTAGGTTTGATCGACGGGGGAGACCGGTTGAAAACTCAGCGAGTCGCTTCGGGCTGATGCCGGATCCCATCAGCGCAGGCAATTTCACCGCTGCAAGCAGCAGCGATCGCCACTGTGGCGGCGCTCGCCGCCGACCCACCAGATACGATCCCGGGGCAGAACGAGGGTCCAACTAAGGAACCTCGACTGCTGTTTGTGGTAGCAATCGTGAAAAGGCCCCGGCGTGGCTGTCTTCGCTGCCCCGATTCGTCCGGCTGACGCAGCCAGTGCAACGACGCCTCAGGCATCGAGCAATGCCGCGGGCACCGCACCAGGTCGCGCCTGCCGCGCTTAAGAAGAGGCAATCGGCCCACGCCCGGAACGTGTCGCTCAACCTTCGGCTGCTCCTGGTTTGATGCACCTCGGGCGCGCCAGTTACAATGAAAACTCTATGGCGGGTTGCACCCGGAGAAAACCAGAGGCAATCTGCCATGCCGATACGCCCGTTCGGACCAATCGCTCGGGTGGTCTCTCAACGACCTCAAAGCTATGGAGATCCAAGCATGATCATACGAATTGCTGCCGCTGCCCTCAGCGCTAGTCTGGCGCTGTCCGCTGCGGCTGAAACCCCTAATATCGAGCCGGGCGAATGGGAAAACACCAGCACCATCACCTTTACCTCCGAAATGCCCATCCCCGATCAGTCTGACACCACCACCAACTGCATCACCGAAGAAGACATCAACAGCGGTGATTTCATGCAGGAGATGGAGGGCTGCACCGTCACCGAACGCGACATTCGCTCAGACGGCATGGAATACGCCATGGAGTGTAACAACGGCGGAATGGCGATGACCATGGCGGCCAGCATGGAGTTCAACGGCGACACCATGGAGGGCACCGTGAAAGGTGAGATGGAAAGCCCAATGGGTCCGATGGAAATGGACGTGACCATGAGCGGACGACGCCTGGGCGACTGCGAGGACTGATCCTGTAGGACAATACGGGCCGCTGTCCCTATGCGGACGGCGGCCTGACTCAATCTGCCCCAGGTCTGGCCAGATCCCACTGCGTGGCCAGCGCGCCTCGATGCACATCTGGATTGAAATAGCGAGTGACCAGACCGCTGGCGCTGAACCGTGCCGGGTCGGCCGGCTCGATGACTCCACCCTTCCTGGCCTGCGTCGCCGACCACCAGCCCGAGGGATAGCAGGGCTGGGGAAAGCCCAAGGTCTGGATATCGCTGAAACCTGCCTGCGCCATATTGTCGCGAATGCCGTGGATCAGCNGACCATGCAGGAGCGGTGACTCGCTCTGCTGGACCAGGATTCCGCCATCGGCAAGGGCCTCATAGCAGTCGACGACAAAACCCGGTCCAAACAGGCCTTCGGCTGGCCCGATCGGATCGGTGGAATCAACGATGACGATATCAACGCTGCCGGCAGCCAGGTTCTGGATATGGGCCAGACCGTCGTCGAAGAGAAGCTGCGCTCGGGGGTCATCGTTGCGCTGGCACAGTTCAGGAAAGTGCTTCTCCGACAAGCGGGTGACCTTCTCGTCAATCTCCACCTGGGTGCAATGCTCGACCGTGCCGTGCCGCAGGACTTCCGACAGGGTGCCGCAATCGCCACCGCCGATGATCAGCACGCGCTTCGGATCAGGGTGCGAAAACAAGGCCGGATGGGTCAGCATCTCGTGGTAGAGAAAATTATCGCGCGTGGTCAGCATAACAAAGCCATCGATGACCATCAGGTTGCCCCAGTCGCGGGTCTTGTAGACCTCGATGGTCTGATAGTCGGTGGCTTCATGAGCAAGCCGGGTCTCAACCATCAGCGACCAGGCCGAGCCGGCGTCTTGATGTTCTTCCGTAAACCATTTTTCGCTGTCGGAGCGCATTGCGGAACCTGAATCATGACGGTGATGGTTAGGGTATCGCAAAGCGCCGCGCTACAATTGCAGCGACGGTCCCTTATTGAAGTCGACGAGTGACATCGAACTCTGAAATCACCCGCTGAGCATCTTCAGCCCACTGGAACGGAACCCACAAGATCAATGAATCAGGACATCGCCGCCCAAAACCTGAAACGCTACGCCATCGAACGCTGGTCCGATGGGTATTTCGGCATTGATGATCAGGGCAGAATGAGCGTCCGTCCGGACGGGTCTGAAGGTCCGGAGCAGGCTCTTGCCGTGATCGCCGAGCGCGCCCATCGACAGGGCCTTCGCCTGCCCATGCTGCTACGCTTTCCGCAGATCCTGCGAAGCCGGGCCGCACGGCTCATTTCCGCCTTTCAGACTGCGATCGACGACAACGACTATGCGGGCAGCTACACCGCGGTCTACCCAATCAAGGTCAATCAGCAAGCCACCGTGGTCCGCACGCTGGCCGGCGTGGACGGACTGGGCCTGGAAGTCGGCAGCAAGCCGGAACTTATCGCGGCCCTGGCCGAAGCCCGTCCTGGCACCACGCTGATCTGTAACGGCTACAAGGACGCGGCTTTCATCCGCCTGGCCCTGAGCGCCATCGCGCTCGACTTGAAGCCGATTATCGTGATCGAAAAACCGGGCGAGTGGGCCTTGATCGAGCGCGAGGCTCGCCGTCTCGAGGTCACGCCGACGATCGGTGTTCGCCTGCGCTTGTCTTCACTTGGGGCGGGCAACTGGCAGAACAGCGGCGGCGAGCGGGCCAAATTTGGCCTGTCGGCCGGCCAGGTACTGGAGTTGACCGAGTCCCTGCGCGACAGCGGATGCCTGGACTGGCTGGGCATGCTGCACTTTCACATGGGTTCACAGCTCTCCAACCTGCGAGACATCCAGCACGGCGTGCGCGAGGCCGGCCGCTATCTGGTCGAACTGGTGCGCTCCGGCGTACCGATCCGACTGCTCGACATCGGCGGTGGCCTGGGGGTTGACTACGAAGGCGGCGGGACGCGCAGCTTCTGCTCGATGAATTATTCCCTGGCGCAGTACGCACAGGCGATCGTTTCGGGTATTGCCGAACTCTGTCGCGAATATGATATTGCGACGCCCGATCTGATTTCGGAATCCGGCCGGGCGCTGACAGCGCACCATGCGGTGCTGATCACCAACGTGACCGAGTCCGAAAAGCCCTCAGCCCGGGTCGACACGCTGAGCGACAACGATCACGCCCTAATCCGCAGCCTGCACGATATTCTCGAGCAGGCCGACCAGCGCGAGCCGGAAGAATCGTATCTTGAGGCCGAACACCTGCTGGAAGAGGGCCGTAACCTGTTTCTCTATGGCGATCTGTCGCTGGCGGATCGGGCTCGCCTCGAACCGCTCTTCCACGCCATTCTTGAGCGCCTGAGCTCCCAGCTCGACCCGGAACACCGGCGCCATCGCGAGCTGGCCGAACGGATCCGCTATCAGCGTTCGGCCAAGTATTTCATCAACCTCTCGATCTTCCAGTCCCTGCCCGACATCTGGGCCATCGATCAGGTCTTTCCGATCGTGCCGCTGAACCGGCTGGATGAAGTGCCCACCGAACGTGCAGTGCTTGAAGACCTGACCTGCGACTCGGACGGGCGCATCGATCAGTATGTCGATCGCGGCTTGCTTGAGGCGACGCTACCGGTCCACGCCATTCGTCCGGGCGAGACCTACCTGCTGGGCCTGTTCATGACCGGCGCGTATCAGGAAACTCTCGGCGATATCCACAATCTCTTCGGCGATACCGACAGCGTTGACGTCTGGCTCGACGGCGAGCAGCTGCGGCTGGACAATGCTCGCTCCGGCGATACCGCCGATGTGGTGCTGGGTCTGGTCGGCTTCGACGCCCGCGACCTGATGACCGCCTGCCGGGCCCGCGTTGCCGCTGCAGGCGTGAACGGCGAGCAGCGCGAAGCTCTGGAACGACTTCTGACCGAGGGCTTGTCGGCCTACACCTACCTGGACACATGACCATGATTGATACCCCGAATGCCATTGGCTGGATCGGCCTCGGCGCGATGGGCTGGCCCATGGCCGGCCATCTGCACGCGCACAAACACCTGCACTCGGTCTGGAACCGAAGCCCTGAGAAAGCTGCGGCCTTTGCCGAGCAACACTCAGGTGTGGAGATTGCCGAATCCCCTGCCGCGCTGGCCCGTCGGGTCGGTGCGCTGGCGATCTGCGTATCGGCCGATGACGATCTGGAGGCCGTTGTTGACGCGCTGCTGCCAGGCCTGAGCGAGGGGCAGACCGTTATCGACCACTCCACTGTCAGCCCGGGGGCAGCGCGCGCCCAGGCCCGTCGTCTGGGCGAGATAGGTGTCGGATTTGTCGACGCGCCGGTCACCGGTGGCGTCGAAGGGGCGATCAAGGGCCAGCTTGCGATCATGGCCGGCGGCGAGTGGGACCACTACCACGCCATGATTCCGTTCATCGACGCCTACTCTCGCGTCCATCATCATCTGGGGCCCAGCGGTGCCGGTCAATCGGGCAAGGCAGTCAACCAGCTGATGGTCGCCGGCATCGCCGAGGCCGTGTGCGAGTCCCTGGCCCTGATGGACTGTCTCGACCTGCCGCGCGAGATGATGCTGGAACTGCTGTCGGGCGGCGCAGCCAGCAACTGGTTCCTCGACAAGCGCGGACGAACCATGCTGGCCGACGAGTTCGAGGTCGGTTTCGCGCCCGCGCTGCTGCTCAAGGACTTGAGAATCTGCGGCTCACTGTGCGACGAGGCCGAGTTCGATTCCGGCGTACTCAAGCTCGCCATTCCGGATTACCAGCAACTGGTCGACCAACAGGAACCGGGCCGCGACATTTCAGCGTTGATCCGGATCAAGAAGCCCTTGAGCTGAACTTTCCACTGTCGCTCTCGGCCGGGGCAGCCGCAAACGGTTCGAAATCCAGCCCGCAACCTAAAACGAGATGTGCATCACGTTTTTTCCGCCGCGCTTTCGATAATCTCTTTTTAAACCCGGCCGTTCTCGGGGGAGGGCTCGTTCAAGCTACAGCGGCCGAACGAATCAAACCAGTGCACCGACGTCGGTCATCGTCGGCCGGGAGACAATCTATGCAACGCAGTTCAATTCTTGCCTTTCTTTTTCTTGTTCCCTTCGTTTCCTTTTCCGCATTTGCCAACGCTCAAGCTGCACCACTGAGTTTCAGTCTGGATCGCGATGCCTTGACGCCGCTGTCCCAGGTCGAGCAGGTTCGCTTTGACGCGCTGGATCTGGCGACGCTGGCCCAGCAGGACGCGCTGCGTGAGTCCGGTGGCGGGAACATTCGCTTTGCCTTTCCACATGCAGTAGCGCTTGGCACCGAGCGCTACGGCCAGTGGGATGAGGCCGGTGATTTCAGCATCTGGCGCTTGCGAGTCTCTGCCGATGAAGCAACGCTGATCAACTTCGGCTTCGAGAATGTCCAGCTGCCCGAAGGCAGCTAGCTATTCATCTACAGCCCGAAAGCGGTTGGCGAAAGCACGGTCGACACCTACAAGGTCATCGGCCCCTATGGTCCGGAGATCAATCAGGCGCATGGGCAGTTCTGGACGCCCAACCTTTACGGTGACAATGCGATCATCGAGGTCAGCGTGCCGACGCGCCTGCGTGATCAACTCAGCCTGACGGTGCAACAGGTCAGCCATGGCTATCGCGGCTTCGGAACCAAAGCGCCAAACTATCAGCAAGTGATTGAAGGCTTGACCGGCGACGGCAAGCAGTCCTGCAGCACCCTGGGCGGCCAGCGCTCCGGCTCCTGCAACCAGGACGTGGCCTGCCTGAGCGAGGGCGACCCATGGAATCTGCCGCGACGTTCGGTCGGCGCCTACCAGGTCAGCGGCACGGATTTCTGCACCGGCTCGCTGGTCAACAATACGGCCAATGACCAGCGCATGCTGTTCATGACGGCTCGCCACTGCATCGGCCCCAGCGATGCGCCGAACGTGGTGATCTTCTGGAACTACGAATGGCCGACCTGTCGCCGACCAGGCGACCCATCCGGAACCCAGGTTCAGCCGCCGGATCCGAACCAGAGCAGCTCGGGCACAACGTTCATCGCCAACACCGTTAACCCCTTTGGCGGCGGCGGCTGCAGCGACGGCAGTGAATGCTCTGACATGATGTTGGTAGAAGTCAACGACGAGCCCAACCCGGACTGGAACCTGTACTGGTCGGGCTGGGATCGCCGCCCGCCGCCAACCATCTGCGCCCAAGGCCCGGGCAACAGCACCGACGGCCTGTGCGCCTCGATCCACCACCCCGGCGTCGATGAAAAGCGCATCACCTGGGTTGCTGACGATATGCAGATCGGCAGCATCGCTGGCTCGGATCAGGTGCACTGGCAACCGTTCTGGCACACCGATCCGCCGGAGCTGCCAAACATGCCGGCCGGTGGTCCTCTTCCGCCGGCTGTGACCGAAGGCGGTTCTTCCGGCTCACCGCTGTATTCGGCCGATCAACGATTGATTGGCGTTCTCAGCGGGGGCCCGGCGTTCTGTGGTGCCACGGGAACCCAGCTATCCGACTTCTACGGCGGTCTCTTCCACGGCTGGGAAGGCCTGGGCACGCCGGACACGCGCATGCGCGACCACCTCGATCCGCTTGGCAGCAATCCGGAGTTTATCGACGGCACGGGCGATACCGGCTTCGCACTGAGCCTCGATTCGGCAGAAATCAGCCAGTGCGGATTTGCCGACGTCCAGGTCACCGTGGACGTCAGCTCGTCCGGCGGCTTCGCAGACCCGGTCACCCTGAGCACGATCGACCTGCCAGCCGGCGCCACCGACGGCTACTCGACCAATCCGGTCCCTCCGCCGGGCAGTAGCACGCTTACGCTCAGCAACCTGGCCAGCGCCGGCATCGGCAGCTATAGCCTTTCCGTCCAGGGTGAGTCTGGCACGCTGACCCGTCTTGCACCGATCAGCCTGAACCTCGCCGAGGCCGCGCCGGCCGCTGCGACCATCATCGCTCCGGTCAGTGGCTCAACCGACATCGGCACCAGCCCGACCATCAGCTGGGACACGGTCGCCGGGGCGGTCCGGTACGAGGTCGAGATCGCGACCGACCCGGGCTTTACCGACATCGTCTACAGCGCCACCGAGGCCACGGAGTTCCACGTGGTCGGCAGCTCACTCAGCCCCAGCACGACGTTTTAT
>JGI12048J13642_11450353_pt1 | contig 22600 bp, 15 predicted proteins | sample ElkSlonscriptome_16_FD_13642 | JGI IMG/M metagenome (IMG submission 13642)
GTCGAGGAGCAACACGCGTTTGTGGGCACTGGCTATGATCGCAGCGGTGTTTACCGAACAGAAGGTTTTTCCTTCGCCCGGATGAAGGCTGGTAATGAGCATCAGCTTACTCCCCGGGCTATCACTAAAGTATTGGAGATTCGTACGAATGCTGCGAAAAGCTTCAGCCACATTGCTGCGGGTATTGGTAGAAACTACCAAGCGCTGATCGTCCGCTATATCAGTGCCGGGAACACCACCCAAGATGGGCATATTCGTAATTTGTTTGAGTTCGCGGGTATTTTGGATTCGATCAAAAAAGATCATTCGAATAAACGCAATGACCAGCGCCACGAACAGACCAATGGCCAAACCGTAATAAACAATCCTGTCTTTTTCGGGTCCGACTATACCTACGCCACGCCCCACCTCAATAATGCTCACTTCAGGCACGATGGCGGCTCGAGCGATGACGGTATTTGCCTTCTTCTCCAAAAGGTAGACAAACATCTTTTCGTTTACATCCAAATTTCGCTCGATGTTCAGAAGCTCCCGCTGAGATTCGGGTAATCTGCGCAGAAGATTTTCGTAATAGGCAATTTCCTTCTTCACATCCTTCATCCGATCAGCCAGAGCCGAACGTAGGTTATTGATGTAAACCAGAATGTTTGCCCTCAGGCTCTGCATGGTTTGCGAGGCCCGGTCAGCTCCGGGACTTCCCTCCTTGATGTCATAGGCCGCCTGAGATTTCTGCACCTCCAAATTGTAAAGCTCCTGCAACGAACCTTGCAGAAACTCATCTTCGATGATGTAAAGGGCAGGTGGTAAGATCTTGGTGTTTTCCTTGCTACTGATCAGGTAGTTCTCCAAAGACTCCAAGGACTCTACCTTCATATTAATCTGCCGCTTTTCGGATTCGAAACTCAGAAGCTTTTCAAAAAATTGTGATTGTTCTCTTGACAGATCGAGAATGTCTTGTTGTGCTTTGTACGATTCAAGATTGGTCTCAATGGAATCCAAAATACCCGTCACTCCGCTCAATTGCCGATCGATATAATCGAGGGTGTTTTCGTTTAAATCGATTTGAGATTGAATCGTGTAATCGATGTAAGTGGTCGAAAGGGTGTCGAGAAAAGCCCGAGCTTTTGATTCAAGCTCATCGCGCATCGAAAGCACCAGAATACTGGTATTCTCTTCGTTTCCGATTCGCAAATTGCTCTTGTACTTGCTGATCAGATAGTTTTTACTGTTGACCACGAAACGGTAGTCATTGTTTTTGAGCTGATCGAAGGTCTCATCGCTGAGGAGGCTGTTTCTATCCAGCCGCAGAATGTAGTCGGATGTAATGACATCTTCGTTGAACTTATGATTACGCTCTATTGTCTCTCCGTTTTTTTCAAAGGACAGAACGAATTCGGATTTATCGAGAATCCGCACATCGAATGGAACACCGAACAATGCCCCATCAGATTCAACCAATTTAATATCTACATCGAAGGCATCAATATTGGGAATCTCGGTGGTTTTAACGCGACCAACAATGTAGTAGGATACTTTGAAATCCAGCTTTTCCAGGGTTCTCGAAATCAAGTCATGCGATTGAAGCACTCTGATTTGATTCGTGATTTGATTTACCCCCGAACCGTATCCGGTCAGGTTTCGGTAAATCTGACTTTGGTACTCGTAGCCTGTGCCTGACCCCAGCAGAATCTGGGTTTTCGCGCCGTATTCGTCGGGCAGACGATGCGCATAAATATAGGCGCCGATGCCCACTAAAACGGGTATTACGAGAATGAGGAGAATGTTCTTAGATAGGAACTTCAGGACCACCATTAGGTCGTCCGTGTCTATGATGTTGGTCTTCTTATCGGCCATGCACCTGTTTGGAGATAAGCTACAAAGGTAAAATTTCGAAGTACGCGGAAAACAATGCCGTGGACGCAAAAGAAATTATATTCGCTGCCATGCTTTTCAACAGCTTTCAATTCTTGGTTTTTCTGGTCATCGCTTTCAGCGCTTACTGGCTGTTTTTCCATCGGAACCGAGCGTTGAGGAATGTCTTTCTACTGGCCTCCGGCTATATTTTTTACGGATGGTGGGACTACCGCTTTTTGGCTTTGATCGCTTTCAGTACAGTGATCGATTATTTCGTGGGGCGCGCTATGCATTCTGAATCAAGTAACGCTAAAAGAAAAGCCCTCTTAGGCATTAGCCTTTTGGCCAATTTAGGCTTGTTGGCTTATTTCAAATACGCCAATTTTTTTATCGAAAGTTTTGCGGATTTCAGTCGCGGAGTTTTGGGCTTGGAGCCAAACATTTCGAGCCTTTCCATCATCCTCCCTGTCGGCATCAGTTTTTACACTTTTCAGACGCTGAGCTACACGATAGACATCTATCGGAAGCGCTTGGAACCTACCAAGAACCTCATAGAGTTTGCCGCTTTCGTTTCATTCTTTCCTCAACTAGTGGCGGGTCCGATTGAGCGTGCGTCCAATCTTTTGCCGCAATTCAAAGAGAAGAAAATTTTTCGCTACACAGATGGCAGCGAAGGCATGCGTTTGATAGTTTGGGGTCTTTTCAAAAAGACGGTCATCGCCGACAATTGCGCGCCCTACGTTAACGAGATTTTTTCCAATTATCAGGAACAGCCCGCTTCCGTATTGTTCATGGGAGCAATACTCTTCGCCTTTCAGATCTACGGCGATTTTTCGGGCTACTCCGATATCGCCATCGGTACAGCTCGGCTTTTCGGCTTTCGCCTGATGACGAATTTTAACTACCCCTACTTCTCCCGCGACGTGGCTGAGTTTTGGCGACGTTGGCATATTTCGCTAAGCACTTGGTTTCGCGATTATCTCTACATCCCGCTCGGCGGAAGTCATAGAAGCATGCGGCGCACCTTGATCAACGTGCTCATCATATTCGTCGTTAGCGGATTTTGGCACGGAGCCAATTGGACCTTCATCGTATGGGGCGGTTTGCACGCGGCCTTTATCATGCCCGTGGTGGCATTTGGAAAGAATAGAAAACACCTCGACGGACACCGTCGCGTCATTCCTCAATTTTCTGAATTGGCTTCGATTGCACTCACTTTCTTTTTAGTTTGTGTGGCCTGGATTTTCTTCCGCGCACCCTCGGTGGCAGTGGCGGCTGATTACCTTTCGGGAATGGTGGCGCGGTCTCAACTGCCCGAAAACTTCTACTTCTTTCCGCCTTGGCTCATCGCATTGATTGGCTTTATGCTTTTAGCAGAATGGTTGGGAAAAAACTACCGCCCCGAAATCTGGATAGGCAGGATTCCAAAAATCGGCAGGTATGGTTTCTATCTGACCTTGTTTGTATTGTGGTTTTTCTTTGCGTCTTCTGAAAAGCAAGAATTCATCTATTTCCAGTTTTGAGACGGTTTCTCCTACATATCAGCATTTGGGGCACTTTGGTGACTTTGATTTTCGGCTTCGTAATAGGCTATCACGCCGGGCCCGAAACCGATTATTTCTACAATCGATTCACCCAAGCAAGAGCAAAGAATCTCATTTTAGGGTCGTCCCGTGCTGCGCAGGGTATCGTACCCGAAAAAATAAAAACCGGCTTAAAGAGGGATTTTTTCAACTTCGCTTTTACCAATTATAATTCACCCTATGGCTTGTGCTATCTCGAAGCTGCAAAGAAAAAATTCCACAAAGAAGATCAAGCGCTCACGATTTTAGAGGTAAGTCCATTTGTTTTGAGCAACTATGACCGAAACATGAATGCGGGAGAAGAAATCTTCGAAGAATGCGAGACGGCCCCGTCAAATATGTGGATGACTCAGGTCGATCCGAATTTTGAATACATCATTCGGAATTATTCAGAAGACTTGCGCACCTTAACGGGAATCAAGCCCCGCCCCTATGCCATCTACCTGCACGATGATGGTTGGCTGGAAATCAAAATCCCATTAGACACGGCCTACTTTAGAAAGAATACCGAAGATAAGGTTCGAAACTACATGGAACTCATTCAAAAAATGAAGCCTTCGGAAGGCAGGTGGAATGCCTTGGATGAAACCGTTTCTTATTTCTCAGAATATGGCAAAGTAGTTTTGGTGAGAGTGCCCGTTTCGCCTGAAATGGAAAAAATTGAGAACGAGTATTATTCTGATTTTGATTCCGAAATCAGCAGCTTTGCCGAAAGGCATAATACTCCATACCTAAATTATTTTCACTTAAATGACTCATTGTACTTTACCGATGGCAATCACTTGCATCGCGAGTCAGCCCGGGATTTTTCAGAAATACTCGGGGCAGATCTAAGTGAGGCATTTTAAAAAATGAGTCCTTAATTAATCTCCTTCGACACCACTACCGCAAGGTAAAACCTCCACCCATAAAAAAAGCAGAGTAACAAACTCTGCTTCAATGCATTTTACAGCGGATTTCGAAATGGACTTAGTTCAGTTTTCCCAAGAGAGAGACGATGTTGTCTTCTTTCGAAGTGGCCGATCCTTCCACCATTTTTCCATTTTTGAAAACGGCAAAAAACGGAAGATTATCTACTCCTGCTGCTTTTCTTGCTGCCTCGTTCTGTTCGGCATTTACTTCCGTAAAAGTGATTCCCGAAAAGCGATCGTCTTCGGAGAGTCGGCGAAATTTGGGCGCGATCAATTTGCAAGACCCACACCAATCAGCGTAGTATTTCACAACTACCTTATCATTTCCCTCGATTACTGTATTAAAATCTTCTTTGGTGATATTTTGTACACTCATTGTTCTTGTTTTTTTGCTGATGCAAAGATACCTAAGACAAAAGCTATTAAGATAAAAAACGAATAGATATTACCTATGAGCCGTTTTCCAAAACTTTGGCTTGGATCCAATATTCATCCATTTCCGTGAGGGTCATATCGCCCATTTTCTTTCCATCTTTTGCAGACTCGCTTTCGATATATTGGAATCGACGAATAAACTTTCGGTTTGCTTTTTCCAGGGCATCGTCGGGATTGATGTCAAGGAATCGCGCGTAATTAATCAGCGAAAACATCAGGTCGCCAAACTCGCTTTCAATTCGATCTGAATTTTGATCGACCTCGGCTTTCAATTCTTCCATTTCTTCAGTCACCTTTGCCCAGACATCTTCGGCATTGTCCCAATCAAAGCCGACTCCACGGGCTTTGTCCTGAATTCTACCGGCTTTCACCAAAGAAGGAAGCGACCGTGGTACACCTTCCAAAACGGACTTCTTCCCCTCCCTGAGTTTGAGTTTTTCCCAATTGGCTTTAACCTCTTCTTCGTCCTTTACTTCCACATCACCGTATATGTGCGGATGTCTGTGGATAAGCTTTTCGCAAACGCCATTTAGCACATCGGCCACATCGAAGGCACCTTTTTCGCTCCCGATCTTGGAATAAAACACCAAGTGTAGCATAAGGTCGCCTAATTCTTTTTTGACTTCGGTTAAATCACCGTCAATGATCGCATCGGACAACTCATACATCTCTTCAATACTCAGGTGCCTCAACGAGTCCATCGTTTGCTTTCGGTCCCACGGACATTTCTCTCGGAGCTCATCCATGATGGTTAACAACCGTTCAAAAGCGCTCAATTTTTCTTCCATTGCAATCATTTTCATACAAAAGTAGGGATTTCATAATCGCAGATATAGGGTAAGAATGATATGTTGAAAGCTTTTACTTTTGACCCGTGACAAGATTCACCATCGTCTTCTTAGTCTTTGCCTTTTCGGCGCAAGCCCAGCAACGCCCTTGGGATGTTGAGGCGACACCTTTATGGGGAGCATTGCTTCCTCATCATGAAGATATGCTCTATATGAGAGACGGGCATGTAAAAGGCGGTGAAATAAGCTTAACGAAACAAACCGACGGGACCAAAGACTGGCATCACCGATACTTTTTTCCGAGATGGGGTCTTAGCATAAGCGCTTATGAACTCGGGTCGCGGTTCATGGGTACGGGTTTGGGAGGAAGGATTTTTTTCGATTTACCCTTAACGGAGGCGAGAAAAGTGTTTCTAAAAATATCTTTCGGAGCGGGATGGATCGAAAAACCGTTTGACCTTGATGACAACGTTCACAATTCTGCGATCGGTTCACAACTCAATGCGGCGTTGGGTTTCGAAGCGCATTTTAATTTGAGCTTGGGTGAAAAATGGCTTTTCAGACCCGGAATCGGCATACATCATTATTCAAATGGGGCCATGACGATGCCGAATTCGGGAATCAATCTGGCTTTGGTCCGATTGGCATTCCTCTACCAATTTGCACCTCAGCCTTTGCCCGAATTAAGCATTCCTGAATTTGAAAAGCGAAAGGCCAATATCATTTTCGGAATTTCGGGTGGAATGAAAGAGATAAAACCGATAGGTGGAAGAAAATACGGAATTCTGAATCTCTTCGGGATTTATCAAAAACGAATTTCAGGAAAATCATCCTTTGGGGGTGAGCTGGGCGTAAACTACAATGAGAGTTTGCAATATGCGAATGACGATGCGGATCAAGAAAATCCGGATGGTCGCGATAATTTTCGTCCTTATATCGCGGGGATTTATCAACTGCACTTCGATCCTCTTTCGATCAGATTCAGTCTTGGCAGCTACATCGCGCCGCGCTATACCGATGACGGATTAATATTCTTGCGTTATCATCTAGTTTACGACCTTAATAAGTTTCAATTCTTCGTAGGTCTAAAATCACATTACGCCAAGGCGGATAATGGAGAAATCGGCATAGCTTATAAACTGAGATGAAAAGGTTGATCTACATATTCATTCTGCTTGTAGCTGCGGGCTGCGCTAAAGAAAACAGGTGGGACTGCTTTAAATCCTATGGAGATAAAACCACGGAAGAAAGGACGGTGGGTGAATTTGATTCGGTATTTCTGGAAAGTAATATTGACCTTGAATACCGTTATTCGGATGAATATCGAGTCGAAGTAATTTTCGGTGATAATATCATCGAGCACATCAAAACGGATAATGAGGCGGGCGAACTGAAAATCTCAAATGAGACGACCTGCAATTGGGTGCGCGATTTTGATAAGCGGCCCTTAGTAAAAATTTATGCACCCACTTTTTCGTATCTGGAGAATCGCTGCTCGGGCGACATTACCTTCAGTGATACACTTCACTCAGATTCCTTTACCTACGAGCAATGGGAATGCAACGGGGAGGCCGAGCTGATACTTGACAATGAGCTGACCGTTGTTGCCATGCATGTAGGCTATTGCGACGTAACTGTAGGAGGTCTTACCAATCAAGCCGAACTTTACTCAGCCGCAAATGGTAGAATGAGAGCGCGAAACCTGATTTGCCCCGTGACCCTAAGCAATAATTCATCCGTTCAGGATATGGAATTATATGCTTCCGAGTACTTATACGCTGAGATCAATCAGCGAGGCAACATTAAATATGGAGGAGATCCCGGAGTAATCGACACCGAGATTTCAGGAAATGGCTCCCTAATCCCATTTTGATTTTTCTGTTTCTTTTGATCACACTTTGTATCTTTGCCGAAAGTTTTTTTCATGATCAAATTGGTATTTCTTACTGTAGGACTTTTGGCCTTGGCCTTTGCGGGAATCGCGATCAAGATTTTGGTAAAAAAAGACGGTCAGTTTGCGGGTACCTGCGCCAGCAATAATCCTCTGGTGCAACAAGAGGGTGCGTCATGCGGCGTGTGCGGTGCTCGACCGGAAGAGCAGTGCAGAAAAGAAGACTAGAGGTTTTCTATTTCCTCCTTCAATCCTTCACTGGTGTAAGTTGACACCGTACCATTTTCATCAAAAATCAAGAATACTTCCAAGTTTAAATCGGGATGTGCAGACAAAAAAGTTTTCGTCTTTTCTACTCCCATCACCATAAATGCGGTGGCAAAGGCATCGGCATTGGTGCAGTTTGAGGCTAAAACCGTAGTGCTTAAAAGATTGTGATTGACGGGTTCGCCGGTTTCGGGATCGATCGTGTGCGAGTACTTTCGCCCGTTTTTTTCATAAAATTTGCGGTAGCTACCTGAGGTGGCCAGAGAAGCATTTTTTAAAGTTACGATCGCCTCCAACGTTCGATTTTCGGGTGTCGAGCTCGGTTTATCCACTCCGATTCGCCAAAACTCTCCGTTCTCATTTTTTCCACGGGCCCGTAATTCACCTCCTATTTCCACCATGTAATTTTCTGCGCCTTTTCTTTCGAGAAACTCACTGACTATGTCTACCGAATATCCTTGAGCGATGGCATTCACATCCAATTGCTGTCCTTCGTCTTTGACGAAAATTATGCCATCCGCCTCTTCTTCGGGAATCATTTTAAAATCGAAGTTCACCAAGGCTTGCAGCGAATCCAAATTGATGCCTTCTTTCAAGGTTCCGCCTTCCGGGCCAAAGCCCCAAGCCTTGACCAGAGGCATGATCATAGGTTGAAACGCGCCCTGCGTTAAATCATGAATCTCTTTACCTCGATAGAATACTTTTAAGAAATGGTCATCCTTGACCAAAACTGAGTCGATTCTATTGAATTCATTTAAAACGGAATTTTCGACCCAAGCCGAAAGTGAGCGGTCAATTTGATCAAGTAAGGAGTCAATTTGATTTTTTTCAATCAAAGGCTCACCGGTGTATTTAACGGAATAGGTCGTGCCTTGCGCCTCTCCTCTAATCACTTGAATTTCCTGTGTTTCGGTGGTTTTAGCAGGTGGGTTATCACAAGCAGAAAACAGCAAAAAAGCGGGCAGAAAAAAAAGATGGTAGTATTTCATAGGAATGTTGGCTCTCTAATCCTCAACCAATACCTTAGAGGATTGTTAGAAGATCAAAGGTAAATCATATGTCAAAGAGCCGCGCCAAAACCTTGGCCGAATTAAAAGCCTCGGGGTATTCACCCAAGAATATAAAGGATGAAATCAGGGATAATCTGATTGATAAACTTAAAACCGGAACTCCGGTTTTTGAAGGGGTTCTCGGATACGAGAAAACGGTATTCCCGGAAGTGGAGCGAGCCATTCTTTCCCGGCACAACATAAATTTTCTAGGACTACGCGGGCAAGCCAAAACACGGATGGCCCGTCAGCTTGTGCAGCTTCTGGACGAATACATTCCGGTAGTTGCAGGCTCCGTTATTCACGATGATCCCTTGCAGCCTATTTCCAAATTTGCGAAAGACGTTATTGCAAAAGAAGGAGATGATACATTGATAGATTGGGTACATCGCGATGAACGCTACACGGAAAAACTCGCCACGCCCGATGTAACCGTGGCCGACCTCATCGGGGATGTAGATCCGATAAAAGCAGCCAACCTAAAATTGGATTATGCCGATGAACGAGTGATTCACTTCGGTTTGATCCCTCGCTCCCATCGTGGAATATTTGTGGTAAACGAGCTTCCCGATCTGCAGCCTAGAATTCAGGTAGCGCTTTTCAACATTCTTCAAGAAGGTGATATTCAAATCCGCGGATTCAAATTGAGATTGCCCTTGGATGTGATGTTTGTATTTACCGCAAACCCTGAAGACTACACGAATCGCGGTGCCATCATCACTCCGCTAAAGGATCGAATACAAAGCCAAATATTGACTCACTACCCGAAGAGTATTGAAATTTCTGCCTCCATCACCAAGCAGGAAGCCAAACTTACGGATGAGCAACGCAAAAGTGTGGAGATTCCTGATTTGGTGGCAAATATCATTGAACAGCTGGCCGTCGAAGCGCGAAATAGCGAATACGTAGATCAAAAGAGTGGTGTATCCGCCCGGCTTACTATTTCGGCTTATGAAAACCTGGCCAGTGCTGTGGAGCGAAGAATTTTAATAAACGGCGAGGCGACAGGAAGGGCGCGAATCGGAGACATTTTAGGTGTTTTACCATCCATCACCGGCAAGGTGGAGCTGGTATACGAAGGTGAGCAAGAAGGTGCTAAAAATGTAGCCTTTGCCTTGATGGGAAAAGCCATTCGCAGTCTTTTTGCACAATATTTTCCGGATCCTGAATTGGCCAAAAGGCGAAAGAATGAACCGAACCCTTACGATAATGTGATCCGGTGGTTTGGGAAAAATGACTTGGAGTTGGAGGCTGACCTGACGGATAAAGAATATCGTGCGAAACTGACTCATATTCCCGATTTGGATAAAATCACGGATAAATACAACCCGAAGGTGAGCGAAGAGGATAAACTTCTGTTGATGGAATTTATCCTTCACGGCTTGGCCGAATATTCGCTCTTGAGCAAAAACGTGCTGGAAGAGGGCCTCTCCTTTTCGGATCTTTTCAGTACCGTATTCAGTATGGACGATTACGATGAGCAAGACTAATTGCGCATGAGAAGCCGATTGACCGGATTGGCCTGGCTTACACTTCTCGGATTTCCTGCGGTCGGCTGGCTGATACTGTTCTTTTTTCGCGATGAGCCGCTGGAGGTGATGTTCAGGAGTTACTCTCCCGTTCTTCAGCAAATCGCAATCGGTCTTTTTATAGGTACCGTTCTAGGCTTGGCTGCTCGATGGATTATCACGCGTCCATTCCTGAATGACGTCGGGATCAAGTATGCCCGTATTATTCAAAAGTTCAGGATTTCTACCGCGAGTATCTGGTTTGTGTCCTTTTGCGCCGGTTTTGGAGAAGAGCTGCTGTTTCGCGGAGCCATTCAGCCCTTAATTGGTATTTGGATCACCGCCTTTGTATTTGTTGCCATTCATGGGTATCTCGATCCGCGTGATTGGAAAATTTCGATCTACGGACTCTTCATGACATTCGCCATTGCGGGTTTAGGCTACCTTACCGAAATCTTTGGCATCTGGACCGCCGCCTCAGCTCACATGATGATAGATGTAGTGCTGTTTTATTACCTTACCAAATTGAAAATTCCTCTCAAATCCCCCTCTCATGCTGACTTTCAAGATATCTAAGTATATTTTCATTTTTCTTTCTCTATTCATTTTGACAGCGTGCGATGCACAGGTAAATACTTCTCCTGATGATCCGTACCAGTCGTCTCACCCGGAGGAGTTTGCCAAATACTGGTTTGCAGGCAAGGCCGAACTGAATAGCTATGATTTGGACCAAATGCGCTACGGTGAAAAGCGAGAAGGGGAGGCGGTGATGATTTTCGTCACCGAAGACTTTTTACCGAATGAACAGGTGAAGAAAGAATTTGGCGATAAGCCTGCCACCAGCATCATCAAGCTGAATGCATTGAAAAAATTTGTCACAGGTATTTATGATTATTCGGTCATGACCAGCGCTTTTACACCAATCGAGTTTCGAAAGTACCCCTCCACGCTGAAGGTCACTTTTTCATCGCAAGATTGGTGCGGGCAAGTGTTCGGACAAATGAATCTTCGCGATCGAAAACTTGAATTTCAATCACGTTCCTATTTTCAAGCGGAAGGAGATGAAGAAATAGCTATCGATGCCACCTACATTGAAGATGATATCTGGAATCGAATGCGACTGGAACCACAAACCTTACCATTGGGAAAAATTGACATGGTTCCTTCTATGGAGTTTATGCGGCTCAAGCACAAAGATGTGAAAGCTTATCGGTGCGAAGCCAACCTGTTTTTGCAAGTAAATGACAGCAAATCGGGTGAGGAGTTTTATTCGTACCAACTTTTTTATCCGGAATTGGATCGTAAACTCATTGTGAACTGCGAAAGCAGATTTCCTTTTCGCATTTTAGGTTGGGAAGAAATTTGGAATGCTTCTTCAGAAAATTCACAGCGTACTGAGGCGACACTCAAGGAGACTTTGATAATGCCATACTGGGAACTAAATGGAGTAAAAAATAAAGCCCTAAGGGATTCCTTAGGGCTTGATTATAAAATTGGTCGTTGATTTTTAGCCTATCTCAAAAGGCACGGAAATCTTTTCCCATTTCAATATCACCGTACCATCTTCTCGGATATCGAACTTCAATCGTTCTTGATTTTCTTCCAACATTTTAGGCTTTACCTTAAATCGATGTACGTCTTTTGACTCGTCGTAATTATATGCGCCCCACTGGTCCCACTCGCTGTTTATTACGATGGTCCATTCATCCTTACCGGGAATTGTAAAGAGAGCATATTTTCCTGCAGGAATTAATTTGCCCCCTACTTTCATGTCTTTTTCGAGCATCAGTGTGGTAGCCTCATTGGCACCTGTTCGCCACATTTTGCCATAGGGTACCAGTTCTCCCCAGATCACTCGCTCTTTGACTGCAGGGGATGAGTAGTCTATAGTCACCTTTCCTGAAGCCAATTGAGCTTCAGCAGTTTTGGGAGGACTGGGGCGTTCTGCCTTATCTTGGGCATTTGAAGCAGTAGCTGCCAAAAAGAAGGCCATAATGAGTAGGCCGAAAGTTTGAATTCTTTTCATGATTTATTGTTTTAGTTATTTAATCCGTGCTAATTCTATGAACATCATTGTTGTCTTGTTCAATCATGTCTTTGACTTCCTGAATTCGTTTGGCTACGATAGCCATTTCACGATGCCCATTGCTTAAAAGCCACTTAAAGGCTTCGTCATTTCCATCCCCGGCTAGGGCTACATAGGTCAAAACGTCAAATTTATACTTCTTGAGCCATTCCAGGGCATCTTTTTTTCCTTCGGCTCCCGAAATGGTTGCAGCCAAATGAGGATGACCATTTTCCAAAAGCCACTGACGTGCGTCATCCTTATTATTCAAAGCAAATACAAATACATTTAATTCCGGATAGCCATTTATTGAAAGCCATTCTCTGATCTTTTTGTTGCCTCCTATTGCTTCGGCCCAAGCTATTAAAATCTTTGCGGGATAAGTCGTTTTCACTATCGTTTTGATTTTGTCTATTTTGGGCTCAACTAAAATTATACCAAATGCAGTATTCCGAACCGATGTTTAAAGATAAGGTTTTAAAAGACAAGACAATTGTAGTAACAGGAGGCGGCACAGGTCTGGGAAAAAGTATGTCGACTTACTATTCTCAGCTTGGTGCAAATGTGGTCATTACCAGTAGAAAACTTGATGTTTTGCAGAAAACTGCCGAAGAAATTTCAAATGAAACGGGCGGGCAGGTTCACGCGGTAGCATGCGATGTAAGAAATGAAGGAGAGGTTAAAGTGCTGCTCGAAGAGACGCTGAAAAAATTCGGTTCGGTAAACGGACTTTTAAACAATGCTGCGGGAAACTTTATCAGTCCGACTGAACGATTAAGTCCAAAAGCCTTCGGAATCATTATCGATATTGTTTTAAAAGGTACCATCAACTGCACTTTAACATTCGGAAAACATTGGATTGAACAAAAAACTCCCGCCACCGTGCTTAATATCGTTACCACATACGCTTCGACAGGGTCGGGTTTTGTAGTACCCTCGGCTACGGCAAAGGCAGGTGTATTGGCAATGACGAGAAGCCTGGCTGTCGAATGGGCAAAATACCAAATCAGGTTTAATGCCATCGCTCCGGGACCTTTTCCTACGAAGGGAGCTTGGGAAAGGCTGGTACCCGCTCCTCTTAAAGAAAAAATTGCCATGGAAAAACGCATCCCTTTACAACGAATGGGTGAACACCAGGAACTGGCAAATCTGGCGGCCTATTTAATGAGCGATTTTGCAGCGTATATGAACGGTGAGGTGGTGACCATCGATGGTGGAGAATGGCTACAAGGTGCAGGCCAATTTAACCAGCTCGAAGCCGTACCCAATGAAATGTGGGATGCTATTGAACAACATATTCGTTCTCAAAAAGGTAGCTGATCACTAAGTCGATTTCTCCATCTTGAGCGATAAAATCTCGTAACCAAAAAGTCAGTTAGTGAGTAGAAGGTGATGAATCCTGCAAATCTGATTCATGACCGCAAGACTTTTTTGGACCACCATCTTTATGGGGATCGTGCATTTTTCCAATGCACAAATCATAAATGAAACCCCTTCCACCGTACATGAAAATGAACGGGCTCACGAACAGTGCGCGCACACGCATATCCACGAACAGAGGATGGCAACTGACGTGCAATACCGTGAAGAACAACTTGAACGTGAAGCTTCCTTGGAGCAACTCATTGAAGATGTGCGATCAGGCATGGTTCCAAAGTCAGATGAGATTCTGACCATACCCGTGGTGGTGCATATCATACACGATGGTGATGCATTAGGAACCGGATCCAACATATCCGATGAACAAATTTGGAGTGCCATTAATGGTCTTAACGAGGATTTTCGAAAAATGGCAGGTACCAACGGAGATGGCGATGGAGCTGACATTGAAGTTGAGTTCTGTCTAGCTCAACGCGATCCGGATGATAACCCTCATTCGGGAATTAACCGTGTTAGCGGTTGTTCCGTTAATGATTATTGCAGCGAAGGAATTACTGCAGGTCAAGGTTCAGGTGCCAACGAGATGGATGTAAAAAACCTCTCAAGATGGCCCAATCAGGATTACTACAATATTTGGGTGGTTACAGAAATTGAGAACAACAATGGCGGCTCCGGTATTCAAGGATATGCCTACTTTCCCACTACCTCACCCGTTGACGGAACGGTAGTTTTGTACAATGCTTTCGGTACTTCAGGAAACCTAAAGTCATACACGAATATGAACAGAACCTTGACGCATGAATTGGGTCACGGTTTTGGCTTGTTTCACACCTTTCAAGGAGGTAGTTGCAGTGAATCCAATTGCAATCTACAAGGAGACCGCGTCTGCGACACTCCTCCGACTGTGCTAAACTCCAGTTGCTCAAGTCCCGCTTGCAGCGGCACGCAACAAGTTGAAAATTACATGGACTATACAAGTCAAACTTGTAAGGACATGTTTACCGAGGGTCAAAAAGAAAGAATGCGTCTCTCGATCCAAAACTCGAGAAGCAACCTGTTGGAATCAAATGGGTGCGTTCCTCCTGTAGTCGTTTCTGCCGACGCAGGGATCACGGATATTCTACAACCGGTAGGAAGCTCTTGCTCTTCCACAATACAACCCATCGTTACTTTGTCCAATCTTGGTTCAAATCCGCTTTCGAGTGCAACTATTCGCTACCGAACCGATGGTTCGTGGCAAAATTTTTCTTGGACAGGACTTTTGGGCCCTGATCAAGACACGGATATAATTCTCCCCGAGTTCGACGGAGGTTGGGGGTCAAAAACCCTCGAGGTAGAAACTCAAAATCCTAACGGATCGACTGATAGCAATACATCAAATGATGGAATGACTGCCGATTATATTGCTGTAGAATCGGCCAATACCGTAACTGTTAATATCACTCTGGACGTACTTGGTGGTCAGACAACTTGGCTAATACGCGATGACTCTGACAATATTTTAGCCGAAGGAGGACCTTATGGCAATTTCCAAAGCGGGGAAGTGGAGTCCGAATCAGTGTGTCTGCTAAATGGTTGTTACGAGTTTGTAATCATGGACGCAGTTGGTAATGGAATCTGTTGCTTCAACGGAAACGGAGCTTACGAAGTGGTGGATCAAGATGGAAACGTACTAGCCGCGGGAGCTGAATTCGACTATGAAGAAACAACTGAAATCTGCTTTGGATCAGGTGGTAATGCCCCTGCGGCATCTTTCACAGCTGCCCAAACCAATGTGTGTGTTGGGCAATCAGTGAATTTTTCAAATAATTCATCGGGAACGATAGATAGCCATGAGTGGCAGTTTTTCGGTGGAACTCCCCTGACCTCTAATCAAGCTAACCCCGGTGCTATAACCTACAATACGGCAGGAACATACGATGTTCGCCTTACCGTTTCAAATGAATTTGGTCAGGACATTCAATTAAGACAGGATTACATAACCGTCTCCGCAAACACAACTTGGTATGCCGATACCGATGGTGATGGGCATGGAGATCCTGATAATACGACTCAATCCTGCACGCAACCCGCAGGATACGTGAGCCAAGGAGATGACTGTAATGATAACAATGGATCTACTTGGGATGATTGCTATGATTGCGAGGGAGTGATGAATGGCCCTGCACAGCTAGACAACTGTGGCACATGCGATACAAATCCAAATAATGATTGTGTTCAGGATTGCGCCGGTGTGTGGGGTGGAGATGCCTACGAAGACAACTGCGGAACCTGTGATGCCAACCCTGCAAATGATTGTACGCAAGATTGTGCAGGTGTCTGGGGAGGGAACGCCTACGAAGATAATTGCGGTACTTGCGATGCTAACTCGAATAATGATTGCGTGCAAGACTGCGCCGGAGTATGGGGTGGAACGGCCTACTTTGATGAGTGTGGCGAGTGCGATGACAATCCTGGAAATGACTGTATTCCCTGCGATAACCTCGACATAAATCTGGTTTCATTTTCTAACCCTTCTTGTTTCGGTGCGGAAGATGGCTCAATCGAAATTTCTCTAGACGTCAATGAAGGATCGTATGAATTGGAATGGAACAATGGAAGTTCGGAAACAACTCTTTCAAATCTCGCTGCCGGAACATACCAGGCGAGCTTAACGCAAGAGGAGTGTACGACCTTTATTGAAATAGTGCTTGAAGACCCCGCTCCTCTGGTAATTAACTTTACGGATATTCAACCTGATAACTGTGATGAACCAAATTCAGGAGCATGTACAATCAATGTGGAGGGAGGAACTGCGCCTTATGTACTGATAAGCCAAGGAACAGAGTTGAACCAAACCACTTTTTTCAATCTGGCGGGAGGTTTGTACGAAGTTTCGGCATTTGATGTGAACGGCTGCTCTGTCTCGGGAGAGGTTTTCATTGAAACCGTCGGGTGTGATACCTTAGTTTCTACTCAATTAAACAGCAATTTTTGCAACCAGACGGGGCCTGTCGGACTGCCGATTGTCGCGGTGCCCGTCGGTGAAGCATCCGGATATGAATGGGAATTCAGCAAACCGAGTTCTGATACCATCTATATTTCAACCTCTGCAAACTCCATTGATTTATTGAGTCATCCTCAAATCCTGCCTGATGTTCAATATGGCATTCGGGTAAGAGGAGTCAACTCAGCCATCCCGTCTGTCTTTGGTGAATCGTGCCTCTACACAGCCACAATCGATCGCCCGAATATGATTGTTGAGGATTGCAGCGATATATCGGTTTCATTCGGAGATATTCTAACTGTCGAGTCTTATTCTTATGCCGAGAATTATGAATTCCGTTTGGAAAATGTCCTAACGGGAGAAAGGAACTACTTCTACTCCACTGATGCCCAATTCGTCATCAGCGATGAGCTCATCACGGGGTCGGAATATTTAATCTCTTCTAGAATAAACTACAACGGCTTTTGGGGCGGATACGGCGATGTTTGCGTGCTGACTGTTACAGCTAATTCCCTGACTACGTCGTTGGTAGCTGAATACTGTGACAATTTGGAAATAAATATAGAAAACGGCCTGTTAGAACTGCAACCAATTACGGGAGCTACCGTATACCAAACCATCTTTGCTCATTCAGCAACTAATTATAGAGATACCATTGAACTCACCACTCCCTTCATACCCGAGCACGAAATTGACAAACTCTCAAGTGACTTGGTTTATCAAAGCTCTTCAAGAGCAAAGGTTGGAGGAGAATGGACAGGCTGGGGAAAACAATGTCGTGTTGGATTCGCAAATAATTCCTACAACTTAAATATCACCGTGTATCCCAATCCACTTAAAGCAGGCTCAGAATTGAGTATAGTCACGAAAGGTAGTTGGAAGAATCTGACCTTAACAATTCGAGACTTGGCAGGAAGGCCTTTGAAAACCATCACCCGTGATTTTGATCACATGTCACCCATTGTCTATGTCTTACCTCAAAAAATAAAAGGAGTTTATACGATTACAGCAACTCACGCAAAGCAATCGATTACCAAAAAGTTGATTATTCAATAGTACTTAAAATATAGTTTAAGGGGAGAAGTCGCTGTTCGGTCATTTATGATCGGCAGCGGCTTTGCTTTTTTTACACCTTTTTTAATACGTCTACCTCCTACTCAAACTTGACCAAACAAACTTATAATCAAGCGCTGCACGAGAGATTTTTGACAGTTGGCTTTCCTGTGGCAAAAACTTTTCACCAAGTCATTATTTGCAATTCATCTAAGATATGTCGTAACTTGTGATGAGATTGAATTAACCATTCTTTAACACATTAGTAACCAAATTTTAAAAGATGAATAAGATGTCTACGCTATGGCGCACAACATTCTTTGTATGTGCGTTCTTACTTGGAACCGCAATGTCGGTTCACGCACAATGCGACCCCGGTGAAACACCCTACGAAATTACCCTGGCGGCAGGAGGAAGTTTTGTCACTGAAAGAAGTTGGGAAATAGTTCCCACTGATGGAGGTGAAGCCATCATCTCTCAGGAATGTGGCGATTATGAAGCCGGAACCTTCGAGTTTTGTTTAACGCCCGGTGAATCCTACACCTTCATCGCCTATGATGATTTCGGAGACGGCTGGAATTTTTTCGGTGTTGATATTGTCTATTCAATAGCTGTTCAGGGAGGACCTGTAGCGATAGAAGGTGGAAATCCGAATGGATGTAGCTCCGGTGATTTTACTACTGATTGTATCGGACAATGCGAGGAGTTGTCACAAACGTTTATTGCACAAGATCCTCCTGAATGTATCTCACCTACCTTCACGATAACTACCGAACGTAGCTGTGAAGATTTTAACTACGATGCGACGGTTACAATAGACGAGGAAAATCCTGAAGGATTTCCATTATTGATTATTACTGCGGAATTGGATGGAGACCAGCTTGACTTGGATCAAGCACCAAACCTTAGCGGACAAACGGTTGTTCTCGAGGATTTACCATTGGATGAAGATGTAATCATTACTGTTAATGTATTGGGATCAAACTGTCCTTCATTTGAAATCATCAACGAAACATCTATCGGATGTCCTGTTCCTTTAACTTGTGGTGAAGCATTTAACGCCTCTTATTGCTACACTGATCTTGACGAATCGATATTCCTATATCAAAGTCCAAACGATGAGCCGGTTGTAATCTTTTTTGAAAGTGGTTTAATTGAGTCTTGCTGTGATGATATTTTCATTTATGATGGAGATGACAACACAGGCGACCTGATATTTAGCGGAAACAACGGTGGAGATTTGGCCGGTGTAGCTGCTACGGCTAACTCCGGATCACTATTCATTGAATTGGATACAGACTTCTCCGTGAATTGTCAAAACGGTTCGTTCGGAACCAGTGAATGGAATTGGATTGTAGGCTGTGGAGATATTGAAATTCCGGGTTGTACGGATCCTGAAGCAATCAATTATATCCCCGAAGCAACTACTGATGACGGATCATGTATTCTCCCTGCGGTAAATGATGAGCCTTGCGGTGCGGTAGTACTCGAATGCAACGGCCCGTCACTCACAGGAAACTTCGATGCAGCCAGCATTAGTGATGACATTTTCCCACTTTCAGAGTGCGGAAGCACCTTTACTCCGGCCACAGGAGATCTATGGTTTCAGTTTGAAGCCAACGGTACGAGTACGTATCTGATTTCTGCTGAAAACGGTCCCGATATGGTCGTGGCCCTCTACACAGGTGACGACTGCGGAAACCTTACTCAAGTTGAAGAGTGCTCTGACTTTCCTGAATCTTTTGTAGGAACTTATGAAGAAGGCACTTACTACTTTGTAGTGCGCCCTTGGAGTGGATCGGAGTTCAACAATTCTTATGACGTCTCTCTGACTTGTGTAGACGGCGCTCCTGACAACGATGAGCCTTGCGGCGCGATACCTCTAGAATGCAATGCTGAAGCATTGAACGGATCTTTCTTAGGTGCTACCTCTACCATCGATGATGATTGCTTTGGCACAGGAACCGGAGATGTTTGGTTTAGTTTCGTTGCAGATGGAGAAACAGCTTACAATATTGAAGAGACTTCTTTTAGCAACGTTGTTGTAGCCTTGTATACTGCAGGTGAATGCGATGGAGAACTGGAAGAAGTCGTTGCATGTCAGGATTTCCCCGAAAATTTTGGTGGAATATACGATGCCGGAACTTACTATGTGAGAATTCGTCCGGCAAATGCTGAGCAAACTTATACAGTTCAACTACTTTGCGCTACGCCTCCTTCAAATAATGAAGCATGTGATGCAATTGAGATTGATTGTGAGTCTGGAAATGTTGTTGGATCCACACTTGGAGCTACTCTCAACGATGATTGTGGAGGCGCTGCAGGAGGAGCTGGTGTATGGTATGTATTCAATTCGGATATTGATGGTACACTGAGATTAAACACTTGTCAAGACAATTCAGGTGTAACAACCTATGATTCTGATATTTCTGTATTCACAGGAACTTGTGACGATTTAACCTGTTTAGCCTACGTGGACGGAGCATTTGATTGTGGCTTTGCTTCTGACATCACTGTCGACGTGCTGAATGGAACAACTTATTACGTCCAGGTTCACGGATGGACTACTGAAGGAAACTTCGAAATGGAAGTAACTTGTGAGGAAATCGTATTGGACTGTCCTGGTCTCGGAAATATAGGTGATCCATGTAATGACGGTGACGAAGGAACTATTAACGATGTAGTTACTGAAGATTGTGAGTGTATAGGTACACCTCCGCCTCCCGGTACCGTATGTGGCGCACCGATCGTAGTAGATGGTATTCCATATTTTGATAATGGTAATACTACAGCAGATTTTGGAGATGATTATGACTTCAATGATATTCCTCCGCTTGCCCCGGATGCAATCGTAGTTGGTTTCTTCAGTACTTCATATCTGAATGGTGATGATGTCATTTATGAATACACCCCTGTTGAAGATCAACAGATCGATGTAATACTAGAAAACATCGGAACTAGTTCCGGTTTATATGTTTTCACGGAATGTCCTTTCGAATCTACTGTTGGAACACATACCGAATTTGCGGCTACTTTTAGAGAAATAGAAGCACTTCCGGTAACCGCAGGAGTTACTTATTATATAGCCGTTGGAACAACAGGATTTCCTCAGAGCACACCTTACGACCTAAGTATCGTAATCAATGTAGACGATTGTCCTGATTTGGATGGTGACATCGGAGATCCTTGTGATGACGGTGACCCTGAAACCGTAAATGACGTCATTCAGGAGGACTGTACTTGTGCCGGATTATTGGGATGTTTCAATGAGAATCAATTCCCCGGCCTTGCAAATGACATCAGCGACGATCAGAACGAATTGGTGACAATCAGCACTTGCTCGTTCCAAACAGAGTACTCGCACATTACAGGAGTGCCTGCCGGTGAAGACATTGAATTTACTATTGAGGACAACGGATACATCACCGTTCGAGAAGGAGCATTCAACGGACCTGTGGTAGCAGAAGGTTTCAGCCCTGTTACTGTTGAGAATGCCAGTGGTTTAGACCTCTTCCCACACTGGACCGTTGATGATGATTGCAACACTGCTACCGGCTGTGTGGTGACGACTGTACAATGTGCAAGTTGTGCTGCTGACTGTCCTGATGGAAGTAACATCGGTGATGCTTGTGATGACGGGGATGATGACACGATCAATGATCAGATTACCGAAGATTGCGAATGTGTAGGAACGCCTTCTCCAACTACTCAATGTGGCGACCTCACTAGCTCTCCCGGTTTAGATTTCGGGTCGAATGAGGCGATCATTACCGATGAGATCGAAGTTTCCGGTACAACGGGTACCTTGACTGATTTGGATGTGGTCGTAGTCATTGATCACATTTGGACTGCTGATGTAGATGTTCGATTGACAAGTCCTTCGGGAACGACCATTGATTTAATACTGGATCAATGTGGAAGCGGCGATAACATTAATGTTCTTTTGGATGATGACGGACCCGCCTTAACCTGTGATACGGGATCTGATCCTGTATTGTTTGGAACTTTTGCCCCTACGGGAAGCCTGTCTGATTTTAATGGTGAAGACTTTAACGGAACGTGGACGATTGAAGTAGAAGATGACGTTCCTACTATTGATGATGGAACATTGGTAAGCTGGTGTATGAATTACGAACTGGAATCTACTGCCAACCCCGCTTGTGATGATGCCATGTCTATCGCAGCGACTCCTGAATTTGCCGGATCAGATACCGATGCATCCATTGCAGGTGTTTCGCCTTCAGGTGAAAGTCAGTGTGTAAATGCGGACAATCCGCAGGCAGACATGTGGTTCTCTTTTGAATCAATCACGACCAATATGTACTTGCGTGCATGGGGTCTGAATGACTTCGATGCGGCGGTAGAAGTATACGATGAGTGCGGTGGTGAACTGCTATTCTGCCAGAACGATGAGCCTGCGGGCGAGCGTGAAATCGTGCAGGTAACCGGTACCACCGTTGGCGAGACGTATTACTTCCGTGTATACCATGCGGGTGATGCTGCTCCTGCCGAGCAAGACTTCACCGTAGCGGTTGCTCACATTCCGTTCACGCAACTCAGCGATGATGACTGCGGTGTGTTGGATTACTCACCTGCAGACATGATCACCACTGATCTGCCCGTGAATCAATTCTTGTTGACCAACTGGTATTTCGAGTTCACTGAACTGGAAGCACCTTTCAATACATACGAAGTTCTTTCGCCAAACGGTGCAAACCCCAACTTTATGTTGGAGTGGTTTGACGAGGCAGAATACGGAAGAACTTACGAGGTAAGAACGAGAGCACGCATGTACCAAGGTCCTCAATGGGGAGATTACGGCGATGCCTG
>JGI12048J13642_10140733_pt1 | contig 22594 bp, 19 predicted proteins | sample ElkSlonscriptome_16_FD_13642 | JGI IMG/M metagenome (IMG submission 13642)
ATGGGTCGCGTCTTGGCCGGGACCATGAACATCGTCTTGTCCGTTACCGTTTTCAGGTCCATGCGGACCATGGCCGTCGGCATGCTCATTGGCATGTTCGCTGGCGCTGGCTGCGACGGCACCGTCCAGAACGATCCTGCTTTCAAGTTTGATAAGATTCAGCATGTCTTCACCTTTTTGTATCGATTACCGGTTTCCCAATATAAGCTATCTGGAATCGGTTGTCGGCTATGTCGAGAGCAAACCGACAACCGCCGGATGTCTTCCGCATGTGTTAAAGATTACCAGTGGACGCTATGGGGAGCGATCACCCAAGAATCCATTCCGTTCGCCTCCAGCTCCTGGGCCAGACTCTTAGCCTGAGCTTCATTGAGCCCGAGAACCCGCACTCGATTGAATAATTGTCCATGGACCCGCTTGGTGGTGATGATAGCGTCCCGACTATCCATCAGGCGGGTGGGAAGCCCTCCGACCTCAGCCAGCCGTTTGGTAGGACCGGCCGGTTGGACGAAGGCGCCCATCTGAACCTTCCAGAGAAAACGGTCCGAAGCCGGTCCGGCATAGCCTGGGGGAAATTCTTCTCGGACGACTTCTTCCCCGGTCATAAACGGCGGGGCGGCATCACCCCAGGTCTGAAGATCCTGCTCCGCAGCACTCATATTGTCCGCGCCGATGTCACTCACCGACATCACATCGCTGGCCCCGGTGGAGGCGACCAGAGTGCCGTCGCCCTGCCCACCGTTGGTGATTTCCACAAACGCCTCGCTTCCGACGCCGCAAATCGGGCAGATTTCGGGTGGTTCGGGCCCTGTATGGACATATCCGCATTCCTCGCAGCGCCATTTTTTCATTCCGGTGCCGGCGGTGTATTCATACCCGCCGCCTTCGGAATTGGCCGATGCCAGCAGACCGTTGTCGCATTCCAAGGGGTCCATGCCGATGCTGACGCACAACCGTTTATGAGCAACAAGCAGATCCACCACCGCTTCATCCCTGCGCAGTTTGGCCGCCATTTCCTCAAGATTGCGCTGGGTCACCGCCAGTTCGGGCAACCGTCCGGCCCGATTCTTCTCTTCGGCCATGCCGTAAAGATCCGAAGACAGCTTGTAGGTTTCGTCCAAAAGCCGGAACCGGTCCACCTTGATGGCATAATCGAGAAGGGCGATATGAACCTGGGTAATTACGCCCACTGTAGTCATTAAACGCTGGGACTTGGCCATTTCCACCGCTTTCTTCTGACCCTGAAGCGCCACATATTTGGCGGGCAGGTCCAACAATTCCAGCCCGACACCGGCGCCGATGGTATTCCAGTTGTTGGAAAGCAGAAGGCGGTTGTCTTCATAATGGGTGCCGGCAAAAATACTGAGGCCCGGGAACATCGCAAGCACCTTGTTTTTGGCCTCTTCTTTCTGGATCAGCACCTGCATGTCGCTGGCGAACAGCTCCGGCCTGTGAAGCAATGCATATTCTTCCAGGGTATCGATGTTCAGCTCTTTGGTGTGGGGCAGTTTGGCGATTACCGGTTTCAGGGGCGGACGGGCCAAGGTGAACTGAACATTCTGGTTCAGACCCATGAGACGGGCGAGCTCTAAACGTTCCCGGGAAAGATTGGCCTGAAGCTGCCGAATCGTCAACTCCAGTTCCTTGAGCCGCATTTCAGCGTCGGCAGCCGCCATCCGGTCCATTGCACCGCCGGCCACGGAACGTTCCATATTCCGCTTCACCCGTTTGAGGTTGTTTTCCACCACATGAACATAGTCGAGGGCGTCTTCCACCGCGGCCGCATTCCAGTAGGACCGGGTCACATCCAAAGCCAGTTGCTGGGCCTGCCGCATGCGCTGTTGCCTCAGGACCTCTTCCTGCATTTCGGAAGCCCCCGCCCGGACATACTGCATCAGGGTATCCAACACATTCCAGGTCAGCACCAGGTTGGCAAAAGAATTTTCCTTGAGTTCGGAAACCGTAAAATCCGGCTGATCTTCATCAACCAGCCAATTGTAGACATCGCTCTTTCGAAGCACGTCCCGCCGACGCCAAGAGGCATCCGCCCTCAGGCTGGGCAGCATTCGGAGCTTTTCCACGAGGGTTTCTTTATCTGTAATATCCTCGTTCAACTTGGCCACACGCAACTCCAGGTTGTTCTCCAGGGCATACAAAATGGCATCTTCCAGAGTCAGCGGCTGCTCCCCGAAATTGCCGTATTCCATAGAGGGTTTGATGAGCTCCACATCTTGTCGGGCACTTTCTTCCCGCTGGGCCTCCATCTCCTGAGGCGTCGGCATTTGCGCACAACTGCTTAACATCACAGCCGAAATCAAAACCATGCACAGCAGCAGAAAAACCTTTCCCGTTCCCCACCACCGAAAAAACTTGTCCGTTTTTTTTCTTTCACCCATAAGTTTCTCCGTCCTCTTGGCTGGCATTTATATTATTTCCTTTCCTGAGCTGATTCCCTGGCAATTCCGATCCTCAACACTGAACATCGAACATTTTCGCCCCTCATCCCGAATGGTCTGAATGGAGGGGTTTCATTCCGGCCTAATTCACATGGATTTTTCTCATACTACCTATTCAAATATCGACCCACTTGTCAAGTGAATTCCTCACATCGATCCTTCTGAACCATAGAAAAATCAAGCAACTGGAAGAAAAGGCGAATCTCGGGGGTAGAAATACCCTACTTCCGGGGTGCGGTTTCTTGGCAAAATTTAATAGACCCCCCAGGTTCCGGTGAGGTAATATCGATACAAGACCGGGTTGACTTCGGTATTAACTCGAATCTCGTCCGGGGAATCGGTCTCCAGCACCCCTTTTCCAAAATGAACCATGGACAGCACCGCATCCCGGTTCAGAAATCGGGTTGGAACGGTCGAAAAGGCCAAATCGGTTACCCGAGATTTGAGATATTCCTCTCCCACCTCCTCTTTTGCCACCCCCAGAACCCAACCCCACTCTCCCATGGTGGGGATTTGATTGTGATAGGGGAGCACCGAAAATCCGGCGGCTCGAACCGTTTCCAGGATACACAGGAAGGCCTTTCTGGAAAAAAAGGGACTGGTGGCCTGGGTCACCATGACCCCGCCCCGAACCAGATGCCTGCGGAGCTTGTCGTAAAACTCTCTGGAGTAGACATGCATCAGATCGACCGTATCCGGGTCCGGCAGATCGACGATAATGACGCCGTAGAGTCCCCTATCGGTATCCAGAAAAGCCGATGCATCGCCGTTGATCACCTCCACCCGGGGGTCATGAAAGGAGCCCCGATTGATGGACAACAGGACCGGGTGGGTTTTCGCCAGCTTCGTCATGGCCGGGTCGAGATCCACCAGACGAAGATGCTCAACCCCCGAATGCTTCAGGACCTCCCGGGCCGCAAGGCCGTCTCCGCCGCCGAGGATCAGGACGTTCCGGGGGTCCGGGGAAAGTTTCACGGCCGGATGGACCAGGGGTTCATGGTATTTTTCCTCGTCGAATGTGGAAAACTGCTCCTGACCGTTGATGTAGAGCCAGTAATAATTCTTCCACCGGGTCATCACGATCTTCTGGTATGGGGTTTGGGCCGAATAGACCACTTTGTCTCGGTATTTAACCTGTTCCCCGAACAGGATCACCGGTTTGGCCACAATCCCGAGCACCAACAGAAAGACCAGAACCGTTCCGAAGGCGGATACCAGAAGCCGTGTCCTGTCCAGCAACCCGTAAAACCGCCAAAGAATAATCGAGGCAACAAAGAAGTTGACCGCTCCCAAGAGGATCGGTGTGTAGGTCAATCCCAGATGGGGCAGGGCCACGAAGGCGAAAATCAGACCGCCCAGAAGCGCACCGTAATAATCTTTTTCCATCACCCCGGAGATGTTGACCCGAAGCTCCTCATAAGCTTCGTTGATTCGGGTCACCAAGGGGATCTCGAAACCGATCAGGTTTCCGATCACAAAGGCCTGAAAATAAATGATCAACTCGATGTAATCGGTGAAAGCGGCAAAGCTGTAAGCCACGACGGCGGAGATCGCACACAGGACGGAGAGTGAAAACTCGGTCAGAATAAAGGCGTCCAATAGCCGGTGATGAAAATGCCGGCTGATGCGGCTGCCCACCCCCATGGCAAAGAGCATCAGGGACATGATGATGGTCCACTGAAAGACGGCGTTTCCCACCAGATAGGTCGCCAGGGTGGATAGAACGAATTCGGCGACGATTCCCGAGCAACCGGTGGCAAACAGAGCGACTTTTAGGATGAACCCGATACTGAGCGGTTTAGACACACCAACTGATGACAAACGATGCACCGATGTACGAGAGGGCCTCGATGTAGGCAGCGCCGACATTCGGCTTTTCCTGGGTGGCGATTTCATCCGTCAGCTTGACCGTCGGAAGCAGGAGCTTATCGGTCAACAGGCGGACCAGGGGCAGCATAATCAGCCCGGACAGAGCGATAAACAGGTAGACCGGAAGGTCCTCCGACCACGCGACAAAATCCCGCTCCGCAGCCAGACCCACCACAATCCCCATGGAAATCAGGGCGCCGGCGAAACTCACCCCGGCGGCGATATTGTCTTTTTCGATCTGTTCGTGAATATTGTAGGGGGTGATCCGGTTGTAGACCCAGGCGGCGATGATCAGCATCAACTGGCCGATGGCCCAGAAGGCGATGGCGGTCCAGATATTCCCCCCGGTTCCGGTGACCGAACCGAAGACGATGACCCCCGAAGCGATGCTGACCCCGGCAGACACAGCGCCGGTGCCGGGGTTCTGATCCCGAATCAGCTCATCACTGGTGTTGAATGTGTACAGAATGAGTTTGTCGCAGATATACCATGAAATATTTAGCAGGATGACGGCCAGGACCCCGTAAATACCCAAATCGATCAGATCGTCCACGATTCCCCGTGTGGGACCCGCCAGCGCACCGCCGATGGCCAGCACCAGACCGAAATAATACCCGCCCACAGCCAGACAAAGTGCCGGGTTGTCGCGCTCCACCAGTTCATAAGTGAGGTTGTATTCCCGGTGCAGAAGATCATTCGCCACTTTACCGAGGAGGAAGAGCAGGTAGAACACCGCTATGTAGATCAGCGCCGTTACAAGATCATCCAGTATGTACATGTCTATTTCCCCCGTCCGCCGGACCGCCCTCGAAGATTGGAACGGGTTCGGCCGATTCTTTTGCTGACCTTGTCCATGAAAGAAGTGCTCTGAATGCGGTTCCGGCCCATGCGCCTTTGGTAGAAATCGGGTTTGGCCTTCTTGACGATAGTTCCGCTGGTTCCGTACTGATTATTGCGTCCGAAATAAGGGATGTTCCGGGACCGGTTGTACCGGTACGCGTCATAATCATTCCGGTAGACGGGTCGGTACCAGCCACCGAAAAGATTGCTCAGCAAGGCATACTTGCCATAAAATTCCCAAAAGGATCGACCCCTGTCGTCCTTCCGCCAGCTCCCGTATCGGGTGTCTCCCACATATTGGTAACCCGGCGGAATGGGCTCGGTGATGCTTTCGCCCTCTTTCTTTGCGGCGAGCACCATCCCCATAAACGGTTCATTGGCCTGGTAATACTCCTCCGGCACCCGCAGCCAGTCGGTGACCGTGGCGTCCTCTCCTTGAACGATGCGGTACCGGTGATAGTAGTCTTTAAAGAAATTCCCCTCTTCCTTCATATTCTCCAATATGATAGAGTACGAGGGCGCTTCGGACAGGGACGTCTGAAGATTCCGGATGGGCAACGCATCGCCCCCGCATCCGACAATGAGTAAGAGAAGTACCGGAATCAGGCAAAAGGGAAAACGGCTGCAGGGAAGATCGAAAAAGGTTTGCATGAAAGATTCCTGTGAAAGTTGAAGAATGTTCAATGAATTCACTTTCTGAGGCATATCAGAAATCAGGGGAAGGGTCAATCCCCTACCCGCTTCGGACTTGACTTTCTTTTTTCGGCCCTCTATGAGAGCGGGGCGTTTTTAACCACAACCTGAATATTCCAAGCCCGTTTTCCCGGACCCGTTTTTCCGGCCCTGGCACAGTGAGGAAACCGATGACCCTGAACCCGCCGCATATCCGAACCATCTCCCGAGAACTCGACCTGAAAGAAGCCCAGGTGCAGGCCACAGTCGGCCTTCTGGGAGAAGGCGCCACCGTTCCCTTTATCGCCCGGTACCGAAAAGAAGCCACCGGCAGTCTCGACGAGGTTATCGTTACCGACATTCGAGACCGGTTGAACCGAATTCAGGAACTGGAATCCCGAAAAGAAACGGTCCTGAAATCCCTTGAACAACACGGCCACCTGACCGACGAACTGCGTGCAACCGTTAAGGCCGCCGACACCATAGCGGTCCTCGAAGACATTTACCTGCCCTACAAACCCAAGCGACGAACCAAAGCCACCATCGCCCGGGAAAAAGGCCTCGATCCACTGGCCCGACTTCTGTGGGAACAGTCCGGAGCGGACCCCCTTCAGGCGGCCGCCGCCTTCGTCGACCCGGAAAAAGACGTCCACTCGGGGGAAGAGGCATTGGACGGGGCCCGCCATATCATGGCGGAAATGATCAACGAAAACGCCGAGGCCCGGGCCGAACTGCGGCGGCTGTTTGCCGCCAAAGGCATTATTCACACCCGGGTGGTGGCCGATATGGAGGAAAAGGGAGCCAAATACCGAGATTATTTCGACTGGCAGGAACCGGTGGCCCGGACCCCTTCTCATCGGGTGCTGGCCATGCGGCGGGGGGAAAAAGAAGACATCCTCAACCTCAGCATCGCCCCGCCCGAAGAAGAGGCCATCGGCATGTTGATTCAACGATTCGTCACCGGTGAGGGAGAAGACTCCCGGCAGGTGGAAACGGCGGTGCGGGACAGCTACAAACGGCTCCTCTCCCGCTCCATGGAGACGGAGATTCGCCTGGCCGCCAAAGAACGGGCCGATGCCGAAGCCATTCGGGTATTCGCCGAAAACCTTCGGCAACTGCTGCTGGCGCCGCCCTTGGGGGCCAAACGGGTCATGGGGGTGGACCCCGGGTTTCGAACCGGATGCAAACTCGTTTGCCTGGACCGCCAGGGAAAACTCCTACACCATGGCACCTTCTACCTGCACCAGCCCGACAAAGCGGCGGACCTGACCCGACGCCTCTGCACCGAGTTCGATATCGAAGCCATCGCCGTCGGAAACGGCACCGCCGGCCGGGAAACCGAAACCTTTCTTCGTGGAATCGACCTGCCCGCGGGGATACAGATCATCATGGTGAATGAAAGCGGGGCCTCGATCTATTCGGCCTCGGAGACGGCCCGGGAAGAATTTCCGGACCTCGACCTGACCGTCCGGGGAGCGGTTTCCATCGGCCGGCGGCTGATGGACCCGCTGGCGGAACTCGTCAAAATCGATCCCAAATCGATCGGGGTCGGCCAGTACCAGCACGATGTGGATCAGAGCGCGCTGAAGGATTCTCTGGACGACGTGGTCATGAGCTGCGTGAATGCGGTGGGGGTGGATGCCAACCGGGCCAGCATTCAGCTACTGACCTATGTTTCGGGGCTCGGGCCGCAGCTGGCCAAAAATATTGTTCAGTATCGGGATGAACACGGCCCATTCCGCGCCCGGGAGGCCCTGAAGAAGGTATCCCGGTTGGGTCCCAAGGCTTTTGAACAGAGCGCCGGATTTCTGCGGATCACCGACGGAGACAATCCCCTGGATGCCAGCGCCGTTCACCCGGAGAGCTATCACATCGTTCATCGCATGGCCGGTGACCTCGACTGCACCGTACCGGACCTGATCAAACGGGCCGAACTGCGACGGCGGATTCAATTATCGGATTATGTCACCGAAGCCGTGGGGCTGCCCACCCTCAAAGATATTCTGGATGAACTGGCCAAGCCGGGCCGGGACCCGCGGGAACAGTTCGAAGCCTTCGCTTTCGAGGCCGGGGTTCAGACCCTGTCGGATCTCACGCCCGGCATGCGCCTGCCTGGCATCGTCACCAATGTAACCGCCTTCGGCGCGTTTGTCGATGTCGGGGTGCATCAAGACGGGCTGGTCCACATCAGCGAACTGGCCGACCGCTTCGTCAAAGACCCGGCTGAAATTGTGAAAGTTCAGCAAAAGGTGAAGGTTACGGTGTTGGATGTGGATGTGGACCGCAAGCGGATCTCCCTGTCCATGCGGACCACACCCGGCCGGAAAGCATCGGCGCCCGCCAAGCCGTCCGGCAAGAAGCCCAAATCCACCGGAAAAAAAGAAAACCGCCCCTTCAACAATCCCTTTGCGGATGCTTTTCGAGGACAAAAACAATGAGGGCGGTCGTTCAGCGGGTAAAGGAAAGTTCGGTCACCGTCGACGGCGTCTGTATCGGAAAAATCGGCCGGGGCCTGATGGTGCTCCTGGGTGTCGCGGAAGGGGACACCCGCCGAGAGGCCGATTTTTTGGTGGATAAAATTCTCAACCTGCGGATTTTCGAGGATGAGGATGGAAAGATGAATCTATCCATGATTAATACCGGCGGTGCGCTCCTGGTGGTCTCCCAATTCACCCTTCTGGGAGATTGCAGCAAAGGCCGCCGCCCCTCCTTTGTGCATGCGGCGGGTCCGGAAAAAGCAGAAGAACTGTATGAATACTTTGTGAAAAAAGCCAAAGAAAATGGTATTCCGGTGGAAACCGGACGATTTCGAGCCATGATGGACGTCGCCCTGATCAATGACGGCCCGGTGACGCTGATCATGGAGAGCAAATAGCGCTTTTTATGAAATGCTTTTCACGAATCCGTCTTCTTATCCGGACTTCCCTCGCGCTTATTTGTCTTTTTTCAGCGAACCCGCTTTCGGCGAAAAATTGGAACCCGGTCCAAAAACTGGTCGAAGAAAGGGACGCGGTTCTGGTAGCCGATCCGCAGGGGAATATCCTGTTCAGCCGAAATGCCGATCAAAGGCTGATTCCGGCCTCCACCCTCAAGCTTCTCACCTCCCTGGCGGCCCGCCATCATCTGGGGTCGGAGCACCGGTTTAAGACCGAATTTTACCTGGATGCGGAAAACAACCTGAAGATCAAAGGGTACGGCGATCCCTTCCTGATTTCCGAGGTGATTTCGGAGATCGCCGAAACCCTGGCATCAAAGATCGACCGGTGCGGGGATCTGGTTCTGGACGATTCCTACTTCGAAGAAGTGGCCATCCCGGGGGTGACCTCCTCTTTCAATCCCTATGACTCCCCCAATGGGGCCTTGTGCGCCAATTTCAATACGGTCAATTTCAAATGCACAGGCCGTAAATGCACCAGCGCGGAACCCCAGACCCCGTTTGTGTCCTTTGTGATGGACCGGGTATGTGAATCGGGGCTGTCCACGGGGCGAATCGTCCTCTCCGCCGAAAACAACGAGATCACCCTCTATACCGGTTATCTTTTCCGCCATTTTCTGGAGCAAGAAGACGTCTCATTTACCGGCAAGGTTCGAATGGGCGAGGTAACCGAAGAGGACCGCCTCATTTATCGGTACACTTCGGTCTTCTCACTGGATCAGATCCTTTCCAAACTTCTTGAATTTTCCAACAATTTCGTGGCCAATCAGCTTTTCATCGCCGCCGGCGCCGGCGCCTACGGACCCCCGGGAACCATAGAAAAAGGAATCCGTGCGGCCGAAGCCTATATGCAGGAAAATCTAAAGGGGGAAGCGATTCATATTGAAGAGGGCTCCGGGATTTCGAGGGAAAACCGAATATCCGCCCGAAGTATGCTCAAGATTCTGGAAAAGTTCAAGCCGCATCATCGATTGATGACCCATCGAAACGGCCAGTATTATAAAACCGGAAGCCTGTCGAACGTAAAAACCCGAGCGGGTTTTATGGAGGGCGCGGCGGGTGAGTTGTACCCGTTTGTGGTCCTGGTCAATACCCCGGGAAAAAGAACCGATCCAATCTTATCGCGAATACGGCGGATACTGACCCGTTAGATATTTTCCGACTCCCTTCAGACCAATCACCCCACAACCCGAATCGCTACCGCTTCGGCGGTTCACCGCTGGTGATGGATGCATAGGCGCTGTGGTTGTGAATCGATTCGAAATTCTCGGCGCTCACTGAAAACCAGGTGATGTTTTCGTCCCGATTGAGCCGGGATGCGATATCCCTCACCACATCTTCCACGAATTTGGGATTTTCATATCCCTTTTCCGTTACGCATTTCTCATCCACCCGCTTCAGGACCGAAAAGACCTCGCAGGAGGCCGAATTCTCCACCAGCTCGATCATATCCTCGATCCAGATGAATTTCTTGAACCGGGTACTGAGCCGCACCTCTCCCCGCTGGTTGTGGGCCCCGGCCTCGCTGATCTCTTTGGAACAGGGGCAGACCGAGGAGATGGGAACCGTCACTTCACAGACCAGATCCACCTTATCGAAAGGATCACTGGTGCCGATCATGCGGCAGGTGTAATCCATCAGCCCGGGAGACGCACTGATCGGGGCTTTTTTTTCAATGAAATAGGGGAAGGCGACTTCGATATGGGCCGAAGCGGCGTCCAGGTAAGTCTTCATTTTTTTCAGGATTTTTGCAAACCGCTCCAGAGACACCTCGGGCCGGAACATAGGCAGCATTTCCACAAAACGGCTCATATGGGTGCCCTTGTAATCGCCCGGCAGATCGACATACATGTTGATGGACGCGACGGTATGCTGAAAACCATCCTTACGATCCAGAACCGTGATGGGATATCGAAGATTCTTGATGCCGACTTTGTCGATGGGAATATTGCGATCATCCGGCAGACTTTGAATATCGATCATGTCTTTCAATCATGCATTTCGGGGTTGAAGTGAAAATGTCCGCCTTGTATACCCGAAATCGGCCGGAATTACAACAGGTACTCCGGTTTGACCCGGCTCATAGAACGGAAGATATTTCCCTTTATATTTCGGTTCGACCGATAAAGCTGGTGGAGCAGGGTCTTGATTTCCTGCCTTTTTGAGCGGGTGGCGCTGGGACAGGGATTGACAAATCGTGGAAACCCCGACTCTTCACTGAACTGCTGAATGACATCCTCGTCGGCAAGCGCCAAGGGTCGAATGACGGTGAATCTCCCCTGAAAAAGGGTCTGAAGCGGCACCATCGTGCTGATTTCACCGGCATAGCACATATTCAAAAACAGGGTTTCGATGATGTCGTCTTTATGGTGGCCCAAAGCCAGTTTGCGGCAGCCCAGCTCATCAGCGATTTCGAAGAGCCGTTTCCTGCGGAGTCTGGCGCATAAAAAACAGGGATTTTCCCGATTCATCTCGCTGTGGCTCAGAATACCGTAATCGGTTTTTTCAACCCGCAAGGAATACCCCATTTCAGCGCAGAAGGCGGAGAGTTCATCGGCAAAGCCCCCTTCAAAGCCGGGGTCGATATAAATAGGGTAGAGTCGGTATTGAATGGGAATACGGGAGAGTCGGTTCCGTAGAAACCACATCAGAGTCAGGCTGTCCTTTCCGCCGGACAGCCCGACTGCAATTCGTTCGCCGTCCGAAATCATTCCATACTGGTGAAGCGCCTTTCCGATGGACCGATTCAATACTTTATAGCCCCGGGTACTCATTTATGACGGGTCAGGAGGGGTCTCCTTTTCCGGTGGTTCTGAGTCCGTCTCCGCCGGTTCTTGTTCTTCCACCGAATCTTGGGCCTCCACCGGTTCTTGTGCTTCCACCGAGTTCTGCGCTTCTACCGGCTCTTGTGCTTCCGCCGAGTCCTGTGCTTCTACCGGCCCTTGCGCTTCCGCCGAGTCTTGCGCCTCCACTGGTTCTTGTACCTCCACCGATTCCTGCGCTTCTACCGGCTCTTGTGCTTCCGCCGCTTCCTGCGTTTTTGTCGATTCTTGAGCTTCTACCTGTTCCGCGGCTTCTGCCGGTTCCTGCGCTTCCGCAGCCGCTTCCATCTCAGCCGGTGCTTCCAAGTCGGCCGGAGCGGCCGGTGCTTCCATCTTCGGGGCTGTTTCCGCTTTCTGACCCGTTTCCAGCTCCTTTACAACCGGTTCCATTCCCTTCACCGGATGGACCGGCGAGATCACCCGCGGTTTCAGGTCCCGCCGCTTCATGTAGATTTTCCCTGCTGCGATCTCCCGCAAGGAGACCACGATATCCTCATTTTTGGGAGAACTGACCAGATATTCCGACCCTTCTCGAATCTGCCGCACCCGTTTGGCCACCATGTGAACCAACACAAAACGGTTCGGAACCCGGTTCAAGCAATCTTCAATTGTGATTCGCGCCACAGTTTACCTCCTGTTTAAAAATCCATCGCGGATATCCGACTATAAAACAATCAGAGAATATCCACCAGTTCATAGCACCGTTTGCCCCCGGGTGCCTGAAGAATGATTTCCTGACCGGGCTCTTTGCCGAGCATGGCCTGCCCCAGAGGCGAAGTGACGGAAATGCGCCCCTCTTTTATATTGGATTCATCCGGGCCCACCAACTGGTATCGAACCTCTTCGCTGGTGTCCACATTTTCAAGAATGACCGTGCACCCGAAAACGGCACGGTCTTTGGATAGTTTATCCGGATCGATAACGTCGGCGTTGCCCAGTTTATACTCCAATTCGCCGATCCGCCCTTCAAGAAAGGCCTGGCGGTCTTTGGCCGCATCGAATTCGGCATTTTCGGAAAGATCGCCGTGGGCCCGAGCCTCTTCGATGGCACGGATATTCTGGGGTCTTTCCACCGACTTTAAGAGTTCAAGCTCCTTTCGTAGGGCTTCATATCCGGTTTTGGTGATCGGTACACGTTCCAATGTAATGGCTCCTATGCGCTCGAAAAATTCATCTGTTTAAAAGGTTTGAAAAGAGGGAAGATTAGAGATAGTCCTTCGCCAGCAGTTCCGCGATTTGCACCGCATTGGTGGCGGCCCCTTTACGGATATTGTCAGCCACGATCCACATGTTGATGCCGTTCGGGATGGATTCATCCTGCCGAATTCTTCCCACCAGGGTCATGTCTTGACCCGCCGAATCCGTCGCCAGCGGATAGACACTGTTTTTGGGATCATCCACCACCCGAACCCCCGGAGTTTTCTCCAGAAGCTCCCGGACTTCGGCTGCGGTCACCGATTTCCGGGTTTCAATATTGACCGATTCGGAATGGCTGTAGAAGACGGGTACCCGGACGGTGGTCGCGGTCACCCCGATGGAATCATCCTCGAAGATCTTGCGGGTTTCATTGACCATCTTCATCTCTTCCTTGGTATATCCGTTGTCCTGAAACGCATCAATATGCGGAAGACAGTTGAAAGCGATGCGATGGGGGTACACCGATTTTTTGTACTCTAAAAAATTGATCATGGCCCGGGTCTGGTCGAAGAGTTCGTCGATCGCCTTTTTGCCGGTGCCGGAAACCGCCTGATAGGTGGAAATCACCAGCCGTTTGATGCCGAACCGCTTCTGGATCGGATTCAGGGCCACCACCATCTGAATGGTGGAGCAGTTCGGGTTGGCAATAATCCCCTTTCGGGTGTAGTCCGCCACCGCATGGGGATTGACCTCCGGCACCACCAGCGGCACCTCCGGGTCCATTCGCCACGCGCTGGAGTTGTCCACCACTACACACCCGGCCTCAACCGCCTGCGGAGCGAAGGTTTTGCTGGGGCCGCCCCCGGCTGAAAAGATGGCGATATCCACCCCCTTGAATACATCCCCGGTCAATTCTTCCACCGGAATCATATCGCCCCGGAACCGAATTTTGCGACCGACGGAACGGGAGGAGGCCAGAAATTTAATCGATTTGAGAGGGAAATTCCGCTCCTCCAGACAGGTGATCATCTGATTTCCCACCGCGCCGGTGGCGCCGGCGACGGCCACATTGAATGTCTTCTCAGGCATAATGCATGCTCCTTTGCGGGTGATAAAATATCAAAAACCCGGACATTAAAAACGAAAATTCCATAGCCCCCGGGACCAACCGGGCGATTCCGACTATCCGTTCCGTCGAATATAGTCGGCGACCCGGTCTCCGACCTCCCCGGTCGACAGCCCCATTCGGCCGGCAGCCACACTCTGAATGTCATCCCGAAGCACCTTGATGACGCCCCCCTCGATCAGGGCTGCGGCTTCCGTTTCACCAAGGGTTTCCAGCATCAATTGGGCCGAGGAGATGGCCGCGACCGGATTGATGATGCCTTTCCCGGTGTATTTGGGGGCGGACCCGCCGATGGGTTCGAACATGGAGACCCCTTCCGGATTGATGTTTCCGCCGGCAGCAATGCCCATGCCCCCCTGAATCATGGCGGCCAGATCCGTGATGATGTCTCCGAACATATTGTCGGTGACGATGACGTCGAACCAGTCCGGATTTTTGACCATCCACATGCAGATGGCGTCCACATGGGCATAATCGGTGGTGATATCGGGGTATTCCTCGGCGACCTCATAAAAAGTCCGTTCCCAGAGATCAAAGGCATAGGTCAACACATTGGTTTTGCCGCAGAGGGTCAGTTTTTTCTCTTTGTTTCGCTTTCGGCAGTATTCAAAGGCGAATCGAATGCACCGCTCCACCCCTTTTCGGGTATTGATCGATTCTTGTACCGCCACCTCGTCGGGGGTGCCCTTCTTTAAAATTCCACCGGCACCGGCGTAAAGCCCTTCGGTATTCTCCCGCACCACGACAAAATCGATATCGGCCGGCCCCTTGTCTTTGAGCGGGGTTTCCACCCCTTCGTATAACTTGATGGGCCTCAGATTGATATACTGGTCATAATGAAACCGCAGCTTCAGAAGAATCCCCTTCTCCAAAACACCCGGCTTCACATCCGGATGGCCGATGGCGCCGAGATACATGGCGTCATAGTGGGCAAAGGCTTCCAGCGTCTCATCCGAGAGAATTTCCCCGGTCTTTTTATAATGCTCTCCGCCGATCTCAAAACGAGTGAACTGAAAATCGAGGCCGCGTTTCTCCGACACCGCCTCCAGCGCCTTGATACCTTCCGCCACCACTTCCGGTCCTGTACCGTCGCCCGGAATTACTGCAATCTTGTACGATTTTGACATGATACGATCCCACCTCTAAAAAAATTGAAAGGTTTTAAGGCATGCCGTAAAGGCATGTAACTTAAAACCCGATCCGACATCACCGGTGACCCTGACTGAACTACAAAAAATCATAACGGCGATCCGGAGGATACCATCTCCCCCCGGTTCGCCGATGCCCCGCTTGATTTGTTATTGGATGGATGGGGCTATCGATTCATCCAGATAGCCCAAAACGGAAGTCCCGGCCTGCACCCTGTCCCCGACCGAAACGGCCAGGCGAGCGTTCGTCGGAAGGTAAATGTCCAGACGGGAGCCGAAGCAGATCATTCCGAAACGCTGCCCCCGATGAACCACATCCCCTTTGCGGATATTGCAGATGATTCGGCGCGCCACCAGACCGGCGATTTGAACAAAACCAAAGGTCAAACCGGTATCGGTTTCCATAATCAGCGCATTCTGTTCGTTGTTCTTGGATGCCTTGTCCAGATTGGCGGAGACGAATTTACCGGGATGGTAGATGATGTCCCGCACCACTCCTGAAAAGGGGATTCGGTTTACATGAACGTTGAACACGCTCATGAACACGCTGATCTTGGTCCAGCGACCTTCCAGATAGGGATTTTCGTCCACCGGTTCAGCCAAAATGACACGGCCGTCGGCCGGGGACACCACAGCCCCGGCCTCCGCCGGAACCACCCGATGGGGATCACGAAAAAAACCGCTGACGCAGATCGTGACCCCAAGCCCCAGCAGCGCCGGAACGGTCAGCCCCAGAAGCGCGAATACCGCAGTAGCAAAGGCGCACCCGAAGATCAACGGATGTCCCGGCTTGGCCACCGGAAAGGCGCTTTGTCCGGGCGGGTCGGCCCAGACAAACCGAGCTTTCGAATCTTGGTCCTTTTCTAAAACCGTCATATTTACAATAACTTAAACACCAAAATCATAGAAAAATGAATACCTGACCCGATTTCAGGATAATTTTTTCTTTATACCCAAAGGAATCGGGGCTGTCAACAAAAAGACAAATTTCCACCCTCAGGAAATCGGGGGTTTTCTCCCGAGGTGGAGTTCCGCATCGGATTTTCGAAGATACCGGGGGGTCAAAGCGGTCGGCGAGTCGGCATCGCCCCGTTCCAGTATGGGCTGGGCCGCAAATGCGACGATGGATGCCCGAAGGGTATGAAAACCGGGCGGCGCAAAAAAGGCCGGCACCTCCGTCTTTTCGGAAATCAGGTCCCGATAGAGCAACGCACCGTCTCCCAGAAAGATGCAGGGCCGGTCGATTCCGGAAACCGCTTCGATCGGCGACACCGCCCGCTCCGTCATCACCTCATGAATTTCATCCCCTGTCCCCTGATAGCGGGCGGCATAGACCTCTCCTTTTCGGGCATCCAGAATGGGACAGATCAAATGGGTTGAAAAAGGAAGCTGTCTGGCCAGGGCTTCCAATCCGGAAATCCCGACGAGGGGTTTTACCGACGCCAGAGCCAATCCTTTGACCGTGCTGATCCCGATGCGAAGCCCGGTAAAACTTCCCGGACCCCGGGTCACCGCAAAACCGTCCACATCGGCCGCCGTCAAACCGGCGGTCTGAAAAACGGTATCGATCATTCCCATAAGGTGGCGGGAATGGGTCTCCTTTCGGGTGGTGGTCATTTCGGTCGCCAACCGATCCCCGTCGATCAGGGCCACGCTGCAACTGCGGGTGGCCGTATCCACCGCCAAAATCTTCATCGAATAGAACCGATCATCTATATCCGAACATCAGGCCTGAGCCCTCGGGGCTTTCTTCCGGACCTTCCGCCGCGGGGGCTTCTTGTGCGGTTTTTTGACCGGATCTTCCTCGAAAGCGACGGGCAGCACCTCATCCATATGTTTGACCGGTATAAATTTGATCTTTCGCTTGATATTGGCCGGAATCTCGGACAAATCCTTTTTATTTTTCTCCGGAATGATCACTGTCCTGACCCCGCCTCTCAGCGCACCGAGGGCTTTTTCCTTGAGCCCGCCGATGGGCAGCACCCGTCCCCTGAGGGTGATTTCCCCGGTCATGGCGACGTATTTATTCACCGATTTCCGGGTGACCAGAGATATCAGGGCGGTGGCCATGGCGATGCCGGCGGAGGGGCCGTCTTTGGGAATGGCGCCGGCCGGAACATGGATATGGATATCGAGATTTTCAAAGTAGTTCTCATCCACATCAAAGGCGGCCAGGTTGCCCCGGGTATAGCTCACCGCAGCCCGGGCCGATTCCTGCATGATTTCGCCCAACTGCCCGGTAATGATCAAATCCCCCTTGCCGCTGAACAGGGAGGCTTCGATGTAGAGCACCTCGCCGCCCACTTCGGTCCATGCCAGCCCGGTGGAAAGCCCCACCTGGCTTTCGTCCTGGTCCATTTCCGGGAAATACTTGGGCACGCCCAGGTACTTTTGAAGATTGTTCCGGGTGATGGTGAAAGGCCCCTTTTTATCCTCGGCGATTTGCCGGGCGACCTTGCGGCAGACAGACCCGATTTCCCGCTCGAGGTTCCGCACCCCGGCCTCGGAGGTGTATTCGGTGATCACCTGACCCAGAGCACCCTCGCTTAGGGAGAGGTTTTTGGGTTTAAGCCCATTTTCCTTGGTCTGTCGGGGCAGCAGATGCATTTGGGCGATTTTTCGCTTTTCTTCTTCGGTATAGCCCGACAGCCGAAGCACCTCCATTCGGTCCAGAAGGGCCGAGGGAATGGTATCGGTCATATTGGCGGTGAGAATGAACATCACCTTGGAGAGATCATAGGAAATATTCAGATAATGGTCGCTGAAGCTGAAGTTTTGTTCGGGGTCCAGCGCTTCCAGCAGGGCGGATGAGGGGTCCCCCCGAAAATCGGAACCGAGTTTGTCGATCTCGTCCATCATAAAGACCGGATTGTTGGTTCCGCAATGCTTCAGCCCCTGAATGATCCTTCCCGGCAGGGCCCCCACGTAGGTCCGCCGGTGACCTCGAATCTCGGCCTCATCCCGAACCCCTCCCAGGGAGATGCGAAAAAACTTGCGCTTCATCGCCTTGGCGATGGCCCGGCCCAGAGAGGTTTTCCCCACCCCCGGAGGCCCCACAAAGCAGAGAATGGGACCTTTCATGTCCGGATTCAGCTTTCGAACGCTCAGATATTCGAGAATCCGGTCCTTGATCTTATCCAGCCCGTAATGATCCCGGTCCAGGACCTTTTTGGCATTGCCGATGTCGAGATCGTCCTTGGTTCCCTTCTTCCATGGCAGTTCCACCAGCCAGTCCAGATAGGTGCGGACGATGGAGGCCTCGGCCGAATCGGGGTGCATCTGCTCCAGCCGCTTGAGCTGTTTGTCGGATTCCTCCCGGGCCTCTTTGCTCATGCGGGCTTTTTTAATCTTTTTCTTGTATTCATCGATCTCGGCGGTACGCTCATCCAGCTCGCCCAGTTCCCGATGAATGGCCCGGACTTGTTCCCGAAGGAAGTAATCCCGCTGGCTTTTGGAAATCTCATCCTTGACTTCGGACTGAATCTTGGCCTGCATGGCCGACAGTTCCACCTCCCGGGAGAGCAGATCGTTGACCTTTTTCAGGCGTTCGACCGGATCGATGGTCTCGAGCACCATCTGGGATTCATCGATTTTCAGTTTCAGATTCGAGGCCACCAGGTCGGCCAGACGGCCCGGCTCGTCGATGGATTCGAGAATGGCGCTGACGTCTCCGCTCATTTCACCGCGAAGGGCCAGTATTTTTTCCGAAAATTCCCGGACATTGCGCATCAGGGCTTCGGTTTCCAGGTCCGCGGGTTCGGCCGACTCGTCGTCCAAGACTTCGATCTTCACCCGATACCAGGAGCGTTTTCGAACGTAATCGACGACCCTGGCCTTGGCCACCCCCTGAATCAGGGCTTTCAGACGACCGTCGGGAAGCTTGAGCATTCGAAGGATTCTGCCGACAGTGCCCACCTGGTAGATGTCATCGGGGTTCGGATTTTCTATGCTGGGGTCTTTCTGGGTCACCAGCATCAGAAAACTGTCTTTGGCAACCGCCTCTTCAACAGCGCGAACCGATTTCTTTCTGCCCACGAAAAGTGGAAGCAGCATATCCGTAAATATGACCACGTCCCGCACCGGCATCAGCGGAATCTTGTCCGGAATCTCTCCTTCGATGTCTTCTTCTTCTATGATGCTGATCAGATCGTCTTTATCCGTTTCTGCCATTCTTTCTCCTGTCTTTTCTTTCCGTTTTCTTTACCGACGCGAACGGCTTCCGGAAACGGAAGCACCCCCGGTATCTCGTAAAACGAAAGGAATGATTTGTAAATTCAGGCTTATCATAACGCATTATTTTCCATTTACAACATCGTGCTTGATTTTTTTATCCAAAGCGTTTTAAGTACCCGAACGACCAGAATCCTTTAAACAGGCGCCGCCGAGAAGCCGTTCCAACCCGAGGATATGCTCCAATGCCGCTACACCCTCTTATTGTGCCGATTTTCGTCTTTTTCTTCGGACTATGCATCGGGAGTTTTTTAAACGTCTGCATCTATCGAGTCCCCATTTCCAAATCCATTGTCCATCCCCCCTCTGCCTGTCCCCGGTGCGGGTATGAAATCAGATTTTACGACAACATTCCGGTCTTCAGCTACCTCCTGCTGGGGGGCCGGTGTCGGCAGTGCCGTGTGCATATCCCGGTTCGGTATCCGTTGATCGAGATCTTAAGCGGATTAGCCGCCCTCGGGGTTTACTACCGCTTCGGACTCACCCTTGAGGCGCCGGTATACTATGTGTTCATATCGGTATTGCTGGTGATCACGTTCATCGATATCGACTATCGAATCATCCCCAATATCATTTCCCTGCCCGGCATTCCGATCTTCTTTCTGGCTTCCTTTTTAACCCCGGCCGTGACTTTTACGGAGTCCCTGACAGGAATTCTGGCGGGAGGCGGCAGCCTGTTTCTCGTGGCCTGGGGGTATACCCTGGTCACCAAAAAGGAAGGAATGGGCGGCGGAGACATTAAACTGCTGGCCATGATCGGGGCCCTTCTGGGATGGAAAGGGGTCTTTTTCACCATCTTCGTCAGTTCCGCCGTGGGAACCTTGGTGGGCCTCGGGGTCATGATCTACACCCGCTCCAACATGAAACTGGCGGTGCCTTACGGCCCCTTTTTATCCATCGGCGCCGTCACCTACATCTTTTTCGGACCGGCCCTGATTTACTGGTATCTCAACTTGTTCAGATAAATTGACAGAGGGATTATGCGGATCGCCGTCATTTCGGATATTCACGGCAACCTGGAAGCCTTTGAAGCGGTATTGGCCGATATCGATCGATCGGATATCGACCGTGTGGTAAGCCTCGGGGACAATATCGGCTACGGCCCCGATTCGGAAGAGGTAGTGCAGCGAATTATGGACAGGGAAATCCCTTCGGTGCTCGGTAACCATGAAAAAGTGATTCCCGAACCCGAATTCCTCGACTGGTTCAATCCCACGATTCAGAAATCGATGGAGAAGATTCTGGACCGGCTTTCAGAAGAGAGTCTCGCCCATCTCCGCGACACGGAATCGTATCTGACCCGATGGAACTGCCGGTTCGTGCACGGTTTCCCGCCCGAATCCACCAGCACCTATCTGTTTCAGGTCTCGGAGGATGAAATACGAAATGTGCTCAGTTCTTATGAAGACAGACTCTGTTTCGTGGGCCATACCCATGAGCTTCGGCTGATCTCGGCTGACGGGGACCGGATCGACTACCCCCCGTTCGGCCGGGGAATTACGAAATTAAATCCGGGCACCCGCTACCTTATCAATGTCGGCAGCGTGGGGCAGCCCCGAGACGGAGATAACCGCGCCAAGTACGTGATCCGGGATGTCGAGGAGGATACCCTGGAGGTTCGATTCGTGCCCTATGACATCGAAACGGTGGTCCGGAAAATTCTGGATTCCGGGTTGCCCGAATTCAATGCATATCGGCTTCGGTAGCGTCCGAACGAATCTGAGGACATAGGTGACTCCGAAGCGATTATTTCCCGAGCGCAACGCTCCGATTCAAATATTCATTCAGTAGGTCATACAGCCGCAGGACCGAATCGATTCCGATATGCTCGTCCGCGGCATGGTGGCTGCGATCCCCGTCGGCGCCCCAGACCACGCCGGGAATCCCGTGGTCCGACAGATACCGTGCATCACTCGCCCCGTGTTCGGTGCCGGTCGTGGCGCCTTCCGCAACCTTCAGAAGCAGGTCCAGGTAGGGAGATTCGCCGGCATAAAAAAGCGGCGCCTTGGAAACCAGCACCAATTCCCCCCGAATCCGCTTTTTCATCTGCTTGAAAATTCGATCCATGTCGTCGTGCTCGGTAAATCGAATATCCAATTGGGCTTCGGCATAGTCGGGTACCTGATTGATGGATTTACCGGCCTGAATCATCCCCAGGTTCAAGGTGCGGCGCCAGTGGTCTTCGGCATCATAACCCAGCTCAGACGGTTCAAAGAAACCGCGAATCCGTCCGTAATCCGCCATCAGGTTTTCCACGGCATTGTCCCCCAGCCAGGGAGTGGACCCGTGGGCCGCCTTTCCCCGGCCGATCAGTTTGAGCCGGAATATCCCTTTTTCCTTGACCACGATGTTGTTCAATCCGCCACCGTCCAAAGCGATGGCGAAATCGGCCTTGAACTGTTTCAAGGCATGCTGCACCCCGTTGCTTCCCCCGACCTCTTCGTCGCCGGTAATCAGGACCCCGAAAGGCATTTCCGCCTGGATTTTCCCTTGTTTCCGAAGCGCCTCAAAATGGGTCTTGAACAACACCAGAGAGAGGGCCACCGCGTATTTGTCATCCAGGGCCCCGCGTCCATAAAGCTTTCCACCCTTTTGTTTCGGTTCAAACAGATCATCCGGCGCATCCACCACATCGATATGGCTCATCAGCACAATCGGAGTATATCCGCTTTTGGGCAAGGTCAGAACAGAGGGAACCCCGTTGGATTCCAGAAGCGTATAGTCGGCGCCGAAGCTTTTCAGGTAATCACCGATGAACTGTGCGCAGGAGCGGATTTCATCCGGGTTGGAATGCATGGTCTTGAATCGAATCAGGTCTTGGGTCAACGCCACGATATCGTGCATGATCGGGTTTTCCTTCTTTCTTTTTATCGGAAACGGATTTCGGCCGAAGAATCGAATCATCCGGTCCCAGGACATAGATGAAAGACCTCTATCGGGTCAAGGGAAAAGAAGAAATATGAAGGAGTCATAGGGCCGCAAAAGATTAAGTGGAGGAAAAAAGGAGGAAAGTACCCGGCTGTTTAGAACCTTTATTCTCGATGAGTTTGAATCAAGCCCAACACCGCCATGGATAATAACGCAATCCCGAAAAAAGAAAAGGGGTTCATCAGATACCTGAACACGGCTGTAAATTTCGAAAAAATCAAGAACATTTTCTCGATACTGAATGCGATCACCACCCACAATGCATCGCCCAATCCGCCGTTTTCGATATTTATCTTGACGGATTCCATTTTGTATCGGCTCGTCGTCAGCGGTTCCAGAGATGTACCGTCTTTCAAATCCTCCGGATTGAAAGCGGTTCCCTTGGGTAAAAGAGCGGAAACCGAGTCTTCTATTTGGATTGACGATACCCG
>JGI12048J13642_10580779_pt1 | contig 22553 bp, 17 predicted proteins | sample ElkSlonscriptome_16_FD_13642 | JGI IMG/M metagenome (IMG submission 13642)
AACCGAATACCCAGCCTGTTCAGAAGTGAATACTCTTTCCAGGTAGGCGCCACCAGGATGACAGGTTTTGTCTTTTTCACAGGCAGTTCTTTGACCTCCTCCAGCATGATGTCGTAATAGGTCAGCCCCGTCTCAAGCAGCATTTTTTTATCGGTGTTCCGCTTTTCCTCCAGTTTCCTGATCCCTTCGATCTGGTGTGGACCGGAGCAGAACACTGAATCATAATAGTCAAAAGCAAACTTTCTGTAGGTGAAAATATCTATGGGCGCATGCACGATGTGTCCGTAATGGCCCACCTTTTTTGAGCGCCTGATCATCATCACATCCAGCTGTGGCGTGGTCATGCCAACGAATTTCGCCTTCAGCCTGTTGAGGTAAACCGAGGAGATGGTGAGATTGCCGATATATTTTGATGCATACTGCCCGGATTTGTAGGCCAACCCGGGATCCTCCCTGTCTGAAGTAAGATAGGCGCAGGGAACCCCCTTTTTTTCCAGGGACCTGATGACCGGTAGGAATACGGACCAGTATTGCTTCCCTTCAGAATAAAAGATGATATCCACATCTTCGAATTCCTTTCCGGAGACAAAGCCTCTTCCCATCACCAGGTTTTTCATTTTGTAAAAGAAACCTCGTAGCGCAAATGCAATGGTGGCAAAGACCGCTACCAGTATGTAAAGGAGCGCGCTTGTGGATGCGGGATCTATATAAAGTATTGCTGTTCTCATTGCTGTACTTCTTTATTTATGCTGAATATGAAATAGCGTTCGTAAATCATTTTTTTCAATCAGGCGCGGATTGTTGGACAGCCGCTCCGTATTCACATTATTTATGATGATCTCCGGGTCAAAGCCCTCTGCAAGTGACCGGATGTCTGTATCAATACCGATGCTTCTGAAGAATTCTCCGAGCAGGTCGCGGACCTCTCCAATCCCGCAACCCAGTAGCCCGAGAATTTTATCGATCCTTGCCTTAACGCTCTGGTAACCACGCTTGTCTGTACAGTTTTTACCGGTAACATGATAGTTGTATTCCAGGAAGAAGGGTAGGGTCAGGGCGACAGCATGACCATGGGGGATCCCGTAATAACTGGTGAAGGCATAGGAGAGCGCATGCGGTGCTGTGGTCCGCGTAATGTTGATGGCCCTGCCCGACAGGTGCGATGCCTCCAGCATGTTTTCCATTGCGATCTCGTCGCCACCTGGTGCTGCCTTTCGCAAATTCTTCCAGATCAGCTCAATGGCGTCCAATGCGATGGATTCGGATTCGTCTGTTGAATTTACACTCCAGACCGATTCAACCGCCTGTGAAAAAGCATCCAGACCGGCACAGGCTGACAGGTAGGGATCAGAGGAGTGCAGGAATACCGGAGAGAGGTATACATAATCTGGCAAAATGAGGGGATGCTCAAAAGAGTGTTTTTTCTGATCCAGGTAAACCACAGCGAATTTCGTCGCTTCGGCACCTGTTCCCGCGGTTGTCGGAACAGCCAGTACGGGGGTTTTGGTATCGGCTGGCTGCGTCTTCCCCCTGATAATGCTTTCTGTTTTGGCTTCCTGGTGGACAAACATACTGATCAGCTTAGCCATGTCCAGGACACTTCCACCCCCGATCGCAAGTATGAGTTCATAGGTGCCCTCTCTGAACCGGGAGACACCGCTTGCAAGGTCGTCCGACTGCGGATTGGTTTTAAAATCGCGGAATGAATCGATCCTGGAAGTTCCCAGCAGTTCTTCCACAAATGCGGATGCGCCAGAATCTTCATAGGACCTGTTTCCCCTCACCAGGAATATACTTCCGGGACCAATGCTGTTTACCAGGTTTTTAATTTCATTGAACCGATCCCTACGATAGACTTCTTGCACCATTACGATTCCAGGTTACTCATGAAATCCTTCTTGTTGTCAACGGGTTTTATGGTGGGCCGTCCCAGGTCATCGCGCGACCCCGGCCTAACCTTCACTTCTATAAACGCCGGACAACTGTCTTTATTGATCGCCTTCCATGCTTTGTCCAGTTCTTCAGAGGATGACACGGAGGTTGCACTCTTATATCCGCAGGCCTTGGCGATGGCAACCATGTCAATTTCAGAACCTGCAGTGGGCTGTCCGCCCACAGACTCATGGGCACTGTTGTTGATGACGATATGAATGTAATTTGCCGGGGCCATGCTGCCTGTGATTGCCATTCCTCCCATATGCATCAGCATCGCCCCGTCGCCATCCAGACAGACCACCCTCTTTCCGGGTTTGCTGAGGGCGATGCCCAGTGCGATCTGACTGGAGTGTCCCATGGAGCCCACGGTGAGAAAATCTGAATGATGGGGATGCCCCATGGCCTCGCGGCATTCAAATACTTCTCGTGAGGTCTTCCCCGTGGTCGAAACCAGGACATCATCCCCTGAAAGTTTTTCAAGGATCTGATAAACGACACTTTCTCGTGTCAATTCATGGCTGACCTCTTTTTTTGACTGGATCGTATACTTCTCAAAAGTCCCTTTTCTGATCACCAGGGCATGGGGAACGCCCGACTGGTTCACCTGGGAAACAGCAATATGGATCTGTTCTCTGGCATTGTCTTCATCCATCTCCAGGATAGTGTACGGAATCTGGATCGCATCCAGCAGGGCAGGAGTAACCTCGCCCTGTGTCACATGCTGCGGTTCATCCTTCACCCCCGGTTCCCCCCGCCATCCGATCATCAGCATCAGCGGAATATTGTAAACGTTTTTGTCGACAAGTGATAACAGGGGATTCACGGCATTGCCGATCCCCGAGTTCTGCATGTACACCAGTGGGATCTTCCCGGTGGCCAGGTGATACCCTGCAGCCAGTGCAACAGCATTGCCTTCATTGGCGGCGATGATGTGATTCTTTCGCGGGGAATGGTCGGTAATATAGGCACAAATATCCTTGAGCAACGAGTCGGGAACTCCGCTGAAGAATTCAATTTTGTTCTCTGCCAGCCAGCCGTAAAAAATCGCAGGAGATATCATTATTTTGTTCCGGGTATAAGGTTCAGAATTTCTTTGATGGAAATACACTGTTCGTCTGTCTCAAGGGAGCGCTCATGGGTAAGAATCGATTTCGCCGTGGTGACCATGGCAGGGTAGGCACTGCGGAGCAGATGGTTTGCGTAGATCACCACATTTACACCTGCCTCAATGAGCTGATCCTCGTAAACGTGATTGAAGCTTGTGGGCACGACCACCAGGGGAACGCGCTTTTGAAATTTCTTATAAGCGTTGCAGAATTCCATGATTTCACGCTCGTCCTTTTCCTTGCTGTGGATCATGATTCCGTCTGCACCGGCATCGATGTATGCTTTGGCACGCGTAACCGCATCATCAAGCCCCTTTCCGAGAATCAGGCTTTCAATCCGTGCAATGATCATAAAGCTCTTGGTCACCTGGGCCCGTTTCCCGGCAGTGATCTTGTAGCAGAAATCCTCTATCTCTGCCTGTGTCTGCTGCACTTCGGTCCCGAACAGTGAATTCTTTTTCAGTCCGGTTTTATCCTCAATGATGATCGCTGAGACACCCAGCCGTTCCAGCGTTTTTACAGTGAAAACAAAATGTTCAGGGATGCCGCCTGTGTCCCCGTCATAAATAATGGGTTTTGTGGTAACCTCAAGGATGTCATTCAATCCGTGCAGCCTCGATGTCACATCCACCGCCTCGATATCGGGCTTCCCTTTCGCTGTTGAATCGGTCAGACTGCTGAGCCACATGGCATCAAACTCGTTGTTGCCTCCCTCGTTTTCAACACGTATATTCTCCACGATCAAACCGGTTAGCCCGTTATGTGCCTCCAGTACCTTTACAATGGGTTTTGATTCAATAAGTCTGCGCAACCGCTCCATCCTTACCTCCGGGGTCGTACCAATCTCTTTGATGGACTTGTTCAGCTGGGTGGATGAAATACCGGGTGTATAGGGCACCTCGTGCAGCTTTCCGCCCCACTCCTCAAGTGTTTCGATCACCCGCTGCCGCACCTGCTGCTGCACCCCCTGTCTCCAGTCATCACCGTGTACCACATAATCGGGTTTGAGCTTTCTCAGGTTGGGCACATAATCCAGTTCCTCCTGTGCAACCACTTCGCTGACGCCCTTGATGTTCTCAATGATAATCTTACGTTGCTCATATTTCAATGCAGGCAGCCGCTTGTAACTGGCGATGGCCTTGTCAGTCAGCAACCCGATGATCACCTGCCCGAGTTTGCTTGCTTCGTTGATAATATTCAGGTGTCCGGGATGGATCAGATCAGCGCTCATCCCGACATATACTTTCTTTGACATAGGTTGAAATTTAGTGTAAATTTAGCAAGATTTTCATTAAACGTTAAAGAAACGCACATTGAATGAGGGATAGTGACTGAAGTCAGCTTACCCACAGGGTGGATGAGCTCATGCCATGGACGGGATGATTAATTCTGTGGGAGATTCTACATTACAACGGGATGATGGGGATAGTGGGAGAAAACCGGTATAAAAGCCGGAGGAACAGGTTGATCCGTTTCGGCTTACATGTTCTGTATTGGCCGGTCTTATTACCGCGTTACCCGTCATCGCGAGGATCAGAATGATACCCTTCAGCCTTTAAAACCTGTCATGCTCCCGGGGCCTTTACTTGTTTGGGGCAGCATGGTTTTCGGAGTGTTCATAATCCCCAACCAGCTCATTGATCAGTTCTTCAACGGTCGTGATCCGGTCCACCCTGCCGGCATTGGACCCTGTGAAGACAAAACCATTGTCCAGATTGCCCCTGTAAGCCTCAAGCAATGCTTCTGAAATACAGTAGGATGTGGTTTTCGGGTCGCATGATTTAATGCAGTGATGCTTGCACACCTTCGGTCGCCTGTTTCCTTGTATGGCATCATCAAGGAATTTGTTGAAAATGGACCTTCCCGGCATTCCCACCGGACTCTTGATGATCCTGATATCCTCTTCGCGTGCCTCCACGAATGCCTTTTTAAATGCCGGTGAAGCATCACACTCTTCCGTGGCCACGAAACGCGTTCCCAGCTGAACTGCCGAAGCGCCCTGCTGCATGATTTTATACATATCCTCGCCGGAGTAGATCCCGCCGGCAGCGATCACCGGGATCTCCTTCATGTATTTGTCCCGGAACTCTTTCGCCACCTTCACGACATCCGCAACAAGATGCTCAAGCGTGTTGCCGATCTCCTCAAGCGCATTGGCCTTGAATCCCAGGTGACCCCCCGCCTTTGGTCCCTCGACCACGAATGCATCAGGCAGGTAATCATAATTCTGCTTCCATTTTGTGGCCAGGATATTGGCTGCCCTTCCGGAAGAGACAATAGGAACCAGCTTGGTTTTTGATCCTGGAGGGAGGTATTTGGGCAGATCCAGTGGCAGCCCAGCCCCTGAAAAAATGATGTCGATTCCCTCTTCGACGGAGGTCCTGACCATTTCGGAAAAATCGGTCAGCACCGACATGATATTCACACCAATCACACCTTTGGTTAATTCCCGCGCTTTGCGGATCTCTCTGCGCACTGCTTCAATATTTTTCTTCTTGTAATTTCCCTTTTTTGCATTGCCGGTCAGCCCGATCGCCACCGTGGAGATGGTGCCGATGCCACCCATGTTGGCTACTGCCGATGCGAGTCCGGACATGGAGATGCCCACGCCCATTCCGCCCTGTATAATGGGAAGCCTGATCTCAAGATCCCCGATCTTCAATGTATTCACAATTGCTCTTTTTTAAATATTGGGTCCGTAATGAATTTAAGACGGACCGAAGGTAAGGGCATTCTGACAGGTGGGAGGATAATCTGGGCCATTTGGGGCGAATGAAAGGGTTTTTGGTACGAGTGGGGTGAATGGCATTTGGCAGTCGAGAGTTGAGAGAGAAAGCTGTCAATGGTGTGGAAAGTGCGTATTGCGTTGTGCGTAGTGCTTCGATAAAACATTTGCGCTGCGTATACTCTGCGTATACTCTGCGGTTAAGACGCTATGCGGCATGCAGGGGCTTCGATACATCTGCATTTTCTCTGTGTTACTCTGCGCAACTCTGCGGTAAATCCCTCTGCGCCCTCTGCGGTTCAACCCCCTACTTCGAGATCGGCATCGCAAAGGCCTTCACGTCCTTGCCCTCGATCTTCTTGTCGCACAGGATCACCAGTCGTTCCAGTACATTCCTGAACTCCCGGATGTTCCCGGTCCAGTTGATCTTTTTGAACTCCGCGATGGCATCTTTGGTGATCTCCTTGGGCGGGATCCCGTATTCGCCACAGATCTGGTTATTGAAGTGATCGGCCAGCACCGGGATGTCCTCCAGCCGTTCGTTCAGTGCCGGCACATGGATCAGGATCACGCTCAGCCGGTGGTAGAGGTCCTCCCTGAAGTGGTTCTCATCGATCTCCTCTTTCAGGTTTTTATTTGTCGCCGCCAGCACCCGCACATTCACATTGATATCCTTGTCGCTCCCCACGCGGTTGATCTTGTTCTCCTGCAGCGCCCGCAGCACCTTCGCCTGTGCCGAGAGGCTCATGTCGCCGATCTCATCCAAAAAAATGGTCCCGCCATCGGCCTGCTCAAACTTCCCTTTCCGCTGCTTGATGGCAGAGGTAAATGCCCCCTTTTCATGACCGAACAGCTCGCTCTCGATCAGCTCCGACGGGATCGCTGCACAGTTCACCTCGATGAATGGTCCGCCTGCACGTCCGCTCTTCTCATGGAGCCACCGCGCCACCAGCTCTTTCCCGGTGCCGTTCGGACCGGTGATCAGGACCCGTGCATCGGTAGGTGCCACACGCTCGATCATGTCCTTCACCTGCTGGATCGGCTCCGATTCGCCCACCATCTCGTAGGCCTTGCTCACCTTCTTCTTCAGCACCTTGTTCTCGGAAGCCAGCGAGGTCTTGTCCAGCGCATTCCGCACGGTGATCAGCAGGCGGTTCAGATCCAGCGGCTTCTCGATAAAATCGTAAGCCCCCTTCTTGATCGCCTCCACGGCATTCTCCACGTTTCCATGTCCGGAGATCATGATCACCTGCACATCCTTACCGGTCTCGAAGATCTTGTCCAGCACCTCGATGCCATCCATCTCCGGCATCTTGATATCGCAGAGCACAACATCGAAATTGTTTGCTGAAAACTTCTCCAGCCCCTCCGGTCCGTTCTCTGCGAGCTCCACCTCGAACTTTTCGTATTCAAGGATCTCCAGCAGTGCGTTCCTTATGCTCTTTTCATCATCGATCACCAGTATTTTTGACATGCTTCTATGCTTTATGGATGAGCCTGGCCATCACCCCCTCTTTCAGGGCATAACGCGACTGCGTCAGCGACGCCAGGTTACAACTGTCGATCACAAAATTAATAAAAATCGTGGCCGGAACCATCATCTCCACGCGCACCGGCTCCATCCCCTTCATCGCCAGTCGTTCATCTGTGGTGGACTGCAGCAGTTCATCCCGCATCTCCCTGAACTTCTCCAGCGGAATCCCCAGCGAGGAGGCCCCTTTTTTCGTTCCAATACCGAACCGGTACCTTGCCATGGCCGCCAGCGTGTCAAAAGTGCCGGAAGCCCCAATGAGCATGGCTGGCTTGTACTTGTCGACATACAACCTCAACTGCTCCAGCTCTCCGTGGTAGTACTCCTCGATCTCCGCAACCTCATCTTCTGTAATCGGATCAGAAATGGTGAACTGTTCGATGATCCTTGCCATCCCCAGCTCGAAGCTCTGCTTCCAGAGGATCCCCTCGCCGTTGCAGATGATAAACTCGATGCTTCCGCCGCCGATATCCATAATCATGGCGGTATCCTCCCCGAAGTCGACCGACTCCCGGATACCTCCGTAGATTAGTTCGGCCTCCTCATCGCCATCAATAATATTGGTTTTAAAACCGAATTTTTCCTCGATCTCCCGGGCAAACTCCTCCCCGTTCTCTGCATTTCGCATGGCCGAGGTGGCATATGCATGTATCTCTTTTGCCCCATGCTTTTTAATGGTCTCCATGTGCTTTTCGATGGCAGCAAAACCACGCTCCATGGCGTCGGGCGTGATAAAACGCTTGTTGATGCCGCCTTTGCCAAGCTTCACAGGTTGCTTGCCGTCGTATGCTACGCTGAACGAGTCGCCGGAGTGCTCCGCGATCAGCAAATTAAAAGTGTTGGTACCAAAATCAAGGATTGCTGTTGGCATGATCAGTTGTTGTAGCGGAGCCATTTCCAGAGCTCCTTGTAGGTTACTTTCTTACCGTACATCAGGATGCCGGTGCGATAGATCTTACCTGCCAGCCATACGGCACCGAAGATCGTGAGTACAAGGAGTCCGGCCGACAAAGCCATCTCCCATGCCGGCACCTCGAAGGGCATCCGCACCATCATGATCACCGGTGAGGTGAGCGGGATGATGCTGAACCAGAAGGCCAGCGGTCCCTCCGGGTTGTTCATCACATTGGGCATCAGGACGATCCCCAGTATCAGGGGAATGGTAATGGGCAGCATGAACTGTTGTACCTCCGTTTCATTGTCCACCGCCGATCCCACCATGGCAAAGAGGGAGGCGTACATGAGGAATCCAAACAGGAAATAAAAGACAAATGCTGCTGCAAGTTTGCCGAAATGGACCGATTCAAATGTTGTGAAGATATCTGAAAGGATCTGGTCGCCCTCTCCTGGCTGGTTAGCCTGAAGAGGCACCGCGTCCTGTTCAGCAAATAATTCGCTACCCGCAACCTGCTCCGTGGGGACCTGTTGCTGCAGGGTATCCCCGAAAACCACCGATGAGCCGGCAACGAGGATCCCCGTGAGGACGATCCAGACCAGGAACTGTGTCAGTGCCACAAGACCCACACCGATGATCTTTCCCATCATCAGCTGGAAGGGTTTTACGGAGCTGACGATCACCTCCACGATGCGGCTGGTCTTCTCTTCGATCACGCCGCGCATCACCATGGCGCCATAGATGAAGATGAACATATAGATCATCAGTCCGGCACCGTAACCGATGCCCATCACCACGCCTGTGTTGCTTTCCATGGACTCCCCGTCTTTGGTCCACTTGATGCTGGAGACCCTGATGCTGGTCTCGATCTCCCGCAGGATCTCATCGAGGTTTTCGATGTCGTTGGCCACGAGTTTCAGGTTTTCGATCTCACCTTCCAGGGCATTCCTGATGTGGTTGGATACATCGAGGCTCGGCTGCTTGTCGGAATACAATAGCGCGCGTTCCGAATTGATGATATTGGAGGGGATGAACAGTACCGCGTAATAGCCGGTGCTGGAGAAATTCTCCTTCAGCGATTCGAGCTCCACATCCTGCAGGGCAACGAATTTCAGGTATTCAGTTTCCGGGATGGTGGTTTCGGCTTTGCCGCCGGAATAGGACGTCAGGATCATCGATTCGTCGATCACTGCGACAGTCTTCACCTCCTTGTCTTCCAGGTTCGCAAGAACTGCCGGAAGGACCATCAGGGCCGCGAAGAGGATCGGGCCGAGGACCGACATGATGATGAAAGATTTCTTCCTGACCCTGGTCAGGTATTCTCTCTGGACGATCAGGCTGATCTTGCTCATGATGCTTTCTTGTTTTTGGGTGATGCAGATTCAACTACCTGGATGAAGATGTCATTCATGCTTGGCAGTACTTCGTTGTAAGATTTGATATCTGTGAGTCCGGCCAGTGCGGTGATCAGTTCATTTTGTTTTGCATCAGAGGCCAGTTTGATCCTTGCCTCTTTCCCGATGCCGTTCTCTTTGATTGTAAGGATCTCGAACTTCCTGTCCAGGCCCTTCTCCAGTGCGGAGGGGTCTCCCTCAAAACCGACGCTGATGATGTCTGAGCTGAACTTGTTCCTGATCTGGTTCACCTCTCCTTCGAGGATGGTACGGGAATCGTTGATCAGGGTGATGTGGTCACACAGCTCTTCTACAGATGACATGTTGTGCGTCGAAAAGATAATAGTTGCCCCGTCGTCCCGCAGTTTCAGGATCTCCTTTTTCAGCAGGTTGACGTTGATGGGGTCGAATCCGCTGAAGGGCTCATCGAAGATCAGCAGCTCGGGCTCGTGGATCACCGTGGTGATGAACTGGATCTTCTGTTGCATCCCCTTGGAGAGCTCCTCGATCTTCTTGTTCCACCAGTCACCGATCTCGAATTTCTCAAACCAGTATTTCAGTTTTTTACGGGCATCGTTACTGCTGATCCCTTTCAGTCTTGCAAGGTAGATGGCGTGTTCGCCGACCTTCATTTTCTTGTAGAGTCCGCGCTCTTCCGGCAGGTAACCGATCCTGTAGATGTCTTCCCTGCTGAGCGGTCTGCCCTTCAGGGTGACGGTTCCCGTATCGGGGGCGGTGATCTGGTTGATGATGCGGATCAGCGTAGTCTTCCCTGCGCCGTTAGGCCCCAGGAGTCCGAATATACTCCCTTCGGGTACGCTGACCGACACTTTGTCCAGTGCACGGTGTGCCTGGAAATCCTTGACCACGTCGGTCGCTGTAAGTAGGTCCATATCTGTTATGATTCAAAGAAGTTTTTCATGCGGTTGAAGAATCCCTTTTCAGGTTTCGGTGGCTGGGGGACGAAACTTTCCGAGTCCCTCATCTTCTCTACCATCTTCGTCTCCTCGGGGGTGAGGTCCTTTGGGATCCATACATTGATATTCACCAGCAGGTCCCCTTTTCCATAACCATTCACATCGGGTACTCCTTTGCCACGAAGGCGCAGGATCTTGCCTGGCTGTGTGCCCGGATCGATCTTGATCTTGACGCGTGATTCTATGGTTGGGATCTCCACGGTATCACCCAGGATGGCCTGGGGTGTGCTGAGGTAGAGGTGGTAGACCACGTCGTTACCTTCACGTACCAGTTCTTCGTGCTCCTCCTCCTTGATCATGACGATCAGGTCACCATTGACACCTCCGCGCCGAGGGGCATTCCCCTTGCCGCTCATTTTCAGCTGCATCTCATCGGATACTCCTGCGGGGATGTTGATGCTGATCACCTCCTCCTTTTTCAGGATTCCCTCTCCGTAACAGGCTTCACATTTCTCGCTGATCATCTTGCCTTCACCGCGGCAGGTCGGACAGGTGGACTGGGTTTGCATCTGTCCGAGGAAGGTATTGGTCACCTGGGTAACATGACCCTGTCCGTGGCAGGTGCTGCAGGTGGTAGTGGCAGTACCGTCCTTTGCACCATTTCCGGCGCATGACTCACAGGCCACATACTTTTTCACCTTGATCTTTTTCTCTATGCCGGTGGCGATCTCTGAAAGTTTCAGCTTCACAGTGACACGCAGGTTGGAGCCCTTGTTGACACCCCTGCGACCACCTCCGCCGCCGCCGAATCCACCGAATCCACCACCGCCACCGCCGAACCCGAATCCGCTGAAGATATCGCCAAACTGCGAGAAGATGTCGTCCATGGTCATGCCGCCACCACCGAATCCGCCGCTGCCATCAAATGCCGCATGTCCGAACTGGTCGTACTTCTGTCGTTTTTGCGGATCCCGCAACACCTCGTAAGCTTCGGCTGCCTCCTTGAACTTGTTCTCAGCTTCCGAATCTCCCGGGTTCTTGTCGGGATGATATTTCAGCGCCTGTTTCCGGTATGCCTTTTTTATCTCATCCTGCGAGGCATCCTTCGTGACCTCCAATATTTCATAATAGTCTTTCTTTGCCATACTTCTACTCCCCAATTACAACTTTTGCAAAACGGATCACCTTGTCTCGCAGCATATATCCTTTTTCAATCACATCCACGACCTTTCCCTTTTTCTTCTTGCTGTCTACAGGGATCTTGGTTACCGCCTCGTGCAGATCGGTATCCAGTGCCAGGTCCAGTGCTTCGATCTCCTTGACACCCTGCTGCTTCAGGTAGTTGGAGAACTTGGTATGAATGAGTTTCATCCCCTCTTTGACCGCTTTAATGTCTTTGGCAGTATCTACCACCTCCAACGCCCTCTCCAGGTCATCCACCACCGGCAGGATGTTCACAAAGATATCCTCCCGTGCATTTTCCTGCAGCTCCATCTTCTCCCGGAGGGTCCGCTTGCGGTAATTGTCATATTCGGCTGACAAACGCAGGTATTTGTCCTGCAGGTCTGCCACTTTTTCCTCCAACAGCTCTTCAGGTGATTTTGCAGGTTCTTCCTCTTTTCTTGCCTGTGCTTCATCCTGAACATCCTGTTCATCTGCTGAATGCTCCTGTTCTTCAGACTGTCCGCCCTGCTTATTTCCAGGTGATTGTTCCTGTTCATCCCGTTCTTCAGCGGCGGTATCGCCCTGATACTCCGTGTCATTTCCGGTGTCTCCGTTCACCTTCTTGTCTTTTATTTCCTCCTGTTTATCAGTCTTTTGTGTTTTTCTTGCCATGTCTAATCGTCATTTTTTATCTAAAAAACCAACATTTATTTGTCAAATACTCTGCCAATGTGTAAAAATTGACAAATTGACATACCTGTATTCGAAAGTCTGCAGATTATTCATCTTCAGGCATCGGGACGATCTCACTGAGACTTTCCTGCTCGATCTTTTTCTTCCGGAACCGAAGGTAGAGAAAAGCAGCGATCATAAGGACCAGGAATCCGCCGATCACCAGGCTCTTGAGAAGGTTTTGTTGTGGTTCGCTGAGCAGCATGAACTGGTGCCGCAGGAGGTAGCCGGTACCTGTATTCACCAGGCATTCGGGGACCAGTCCGGCCATGGTTCCTGCCAGGTACTGTCGCGCCGTGATCCGGCTGAGTGGAAAGCTGAAGTTGAGGATGTTGGTGGGGATGATGTAGATGCCCCTGGACATGGCCACGGTCCACGGACCGTATTTCCTGATCCGCTCATTGATCTTCCGGATCATTTTTTTCTGACCATATCTGGATCTGAAGGATGCGGAGAAGACCTTTTTTACCATGATGTAGGTGATCATGACCGCCACCAGGTTGATGATCCATGCCAGTCCGATTGCAGGCAGGAAGGGGAGCAGGAAACCGAGTGCGACGCTGAAGTAGAAGACCGGGAGTCCGCTTGCTGTGCTGAAGATCGTGAGCCCGGTGATCACGAGGACAATGACGATCGCATTTTCATGGGAGTGCTCCAGGAGGTTCAGAATAAAAGTCTGTATGTCCACCTCTGCGGTGACATAAAAAAAGCCACCTGACACCAGGATCAGGAAAAATACGATGACAAATCGGAGCGTCCTCATAGCGCTGGTTTAGAGGACCGGATCAGCAGGGGGACTTACTCCCTGAAAAGATAGATCCAGCCTACATATTTATCTGCGGAGGTGTCAACCTCTTCTTCACCATCCGGGTTCTGGCCGCTTCCTCCTCCCTGTTGTCTGTCCAGCTTCCACTGCTCGATGACATTCGGGTTCTTGAATTCCTCGTCGTCGTATCCCAGGGCTTCAACTACGTAGTAATATTGTCCTGCCGGAGCTTCGCGATTTGTGTTCAGTATGGTCCCCCTCCAGCCTTCCCAGGCATACATGTCCTCAATATTCTTCCTGTAGATCACCTGACCGCGCCGATTGACGATAGTGAGCTTGCACTCCTTGATAGACTGGTGTTTCAATTTCCAGATATCATTGTAGCCGTCGTCATTCGGACTGAAGGCAGAATTGACCATCACCGGGCTGAAAAAGTTCGGCACCAGCAGTTCCGATCCCACTACCTGGATCCCGTCTTCGAGCCTGAAGGTATCGACACACCCTGCATCGCTCTCCGAGACCAGGTAAGGGTAGTAGAATTCATCGGCCATTCTGTAGGTATACCTGGGTACGGAATCCAGGTCCATGGTCATTGTGTCCCTTATGAACTGTTCCCCAGTGGCCTCTTCGAGTGAATCCACGAAGACCCATGTAAATTCGTATCCGTTGAGGGATTCATTAATGAACCTTACTGCCAGGGGCGCGTCCTGCATGCCCGCGTCCGGGCTCCAGGTTGTCCCCAGGTCCTCCACCCAGAAATCTTCATCAAGACTGTCAGGTTCAACACCCCCGTCTCTTTCATATTCTCTCATGGCGTCATTGTACAGTACTTTATCGAAGTACTCCACGGTGAATTCTGCTTTCGTATGCTTGGTATCGTAGAATACCGAATCGTCCTCAGACATTCCCAGGCTGTCGGTTGCCGTAAGGATGTACCACGTATCCTCGTAGGGTGGTTCATTTGAATAATTTGCCCCCATGGCATCCTTGTTCGTGGCGTTATAGATGGTGAGCTCTGGATTGTCGCTGGTCCAGCGGATGTCAAAATCGTTTTCAAAAAGCACCTGTTCGTGGGTGACGGGATCGTAATAGTTGAAGGTGTCCACCTCCACGCCCCCGGCGATGATGATATAGTTTCCGTCGCTGCATCCTGCGCGGAAAGAGGCAAGTTCACCTTCGGAGTTTTTTTCTGTCCACACCCTCAGGTTGTCGAGCATCACCCAGGCAATGAAGGAGGTGTCGATGTCGGTGCCGTTTGTGATGGCCACCCTGTATCCGCCCTCATCGAGATCGGTGACTGCGGAGGTTTCCACGCCTGAAACCGTGGCAACCGGAATGGTGAAATCGTCGGCACCGGGATCGTACATGGTCCAGGTAAAATCAAAGGGACCCGCCACTGGCAGACCAGCCTGCAGGGCTCCTTGCTGTGGATCTCCCTCCTGCTGGTAGAATACAAACATGGGATCGGTTTCCGTGCTGACAGGATATTCCAGCTGCCGCACTACATCTGCCTGCGGGGAGGTGATCTGTCCGTCCACACCAACCCCCGCCAGGGCGGTCAGCCAGACCACCATGGAGAACCTGGGTTTCATTATCAATCTGCGCAATATCATTCCGGTTATCCTAATAAACGTAAAAGCCGCCTTTTATTATATTCAGACCAGTTGAATTTCCATTTCGGTGCAACAGGGGTGACTTGTCCGAAAAGCAAGGACAAAAATGCAATTTTTCGGTGAAAGGAACAATTTTCTTTGGAGGGACTCGCTGCCGCTCGTTTTTTAAACCGCAGAGGGCGCAGGGACATTGAAGCCTCCGCATACCGCACTGCGTCTGTTTAACCGCAGAGTTGCGCGGAGTAACACAGAGAAAATTTAGATTTATCGAAGCTTCACGCATACCGCACTGCGTCTGTTTAACCGCAGAGTTGCGCGGAGTAACACAGAGAAAATTTAGATTTATCGAAGCTTCACGCATACCGCACTGCGTCTGTTTAACCGCAGAGTTGCGCGGAGTAACACAGAGAAAATTTAGATTTATCGAAGCTTCATGCATACCGCACTGCGTCTGTTTAACCGCAGAGTTGCGCGGAGTAACACAGAGAAAATGCAGATTTATCGAAGCCTCCGCATACCGCACGCCCTATAGCGTCTCCTTTCGTCGGCTATCGGGACCAGTCTCCCTTCGGTCGCCTGGCTCCCGACTGAATAAAGTTCGTTAATAAAAAACCTCAAATTCCCATCCATTTCCCCCCTTCAAACACTATCTTAGCACGCCCAAAAAAGGAGATAAATTGAAAGAGTTTCTGAAAGATCTGAATGCGACTCAGCGTGAAGCCGTTGAGCAGTTTAAAGGGCCCGCACTGGTCATCGCCGGTGCCGGGTCGGGGAAGACGCGGGTACTGACTTACAGGGTGGCGCACCTGCTGCAGCAGGGGGTGCCGCCGCACAGGATCCTGGCACTTACCTTTACCAACAAGGCGGCCAGGGAGATGAAAGAGCGGGTGGCAAAAATAGTCTCCTACGACCTGGCACGGCAACTGTGGATGGGAACATTCCATTCCCTCTTTGCCCGGATCCTTCGCAGGGAGGCCGAGACACTTGGGTTTCCGGCCGATTTCACCATCTACGACACCATCGACTCGCGCAACCTGGTCAAGCAGATCATCAAGGACCTGAAGCTCGACGATAAGATCTACAAACCTGCCGAGGTATTCGGCCGGATATCCGCTGCAAAGAACAACCTGGTTACCCCGGATACCTACCTGAACAGCAACGAATACAGGACAAAGGACATGGCCACGCGGCGACCGCAGCTGGGGGAGATCTATTCCATCTACATGAAGCGCTGCAAGAAGTTCGGGGCGATGGATTTTGATGACCTGCTGCTGCAGATCAATATCCTCTTCCGGGATCACCCCGCGGTGCTTGACAAATACAGGCACGCCTTCGATTTCATACTGGTGGATGAGTACCAGGACACCAACTATTCCCAGTACCTGATCGTCAAGCAACTGTCGGCCATCCACCAGAACATCTGCGTGGTGGGGGACGATGCCCAGAGTATCTACTCCTTCCGCGGGGCCAGGATCGAGAACATCCTCAATTTCAGGAAGGATTACCCGGAGTACAAGCTGTTCAAGCTGGAACAAAACTACCGCTCCACACAGATGATCGTCAATGCAGCCAACAGCATCATCGAGAAGAACAAGGACCGGATCGAGAAGACGGTTTTTTCCAAAAGCGACATGGGGGAGAAGATCAGGGTACTGAAGCTGAGGGACGACAGGGAAGAGGGGTTCACCGTGGCCAACAGCATCGCGGAGATCCGCTACAATGAACAGCTCGACTACAAGAATTTTGCTATCCTCTACCGAACCAATGCGCAATCAAGGATTTTCGAGGAGAGTCTGCGTAAAATCAACATCCCCTATAAAGTATACGGATCGGTCTCGTTTTACCAGCGCAAGGAGATCAAGGACCTGCTGGCCTACTTCAGACTTGTGGTGAATCCCAATGATGATGAATCGCTGAAACGGATCATCAACTATCCGCTCAGGGGGATCGGCAAGACCACCATTGACAAGCTCATCTCGTACGCAACGAAACTGGACACCCCCATCTGGAAGGTGCTGAACCACCTCGACCAGGCCAACCTGGACCTGAACCAGGGAACGCTGAAAAAATTGCGGGAATTCACCGCCATGATCAGGGAGTTCATCTCGAAACTCACAGAGATGGAGGCCTTCGACCTGGCATATACCATTGCCAACCGGACCGGGATCATGACGGATCTGAAATCAGAGAAGACCCCGGAGGCGGTGAGCCGCTACGAAAACGTCGAGGAGTTGCTGAACGGGATCAAAGACTACACCGACAACATGGAGTCGGAAGAGGACCTGAACCTCGCTACCTATCTTCAGGATGTAACCCTCCTTACCGATGCCGACAACGAGACGGAAGAGGACCGGAACAAGGTGAGCATCATGACGGTCCATGCTTCCAAGGGGCTGGAATTCAGGCATGTGTTCATTGCCGGAATGGAGGAGGAGCTGTTCCCCTCATCGATGAATACCGGGGATATGAAAGGACTGGAGGAGGAGCGGCGGCTGTTCTATGTTGCAATCACCCGTGCGGAAAAATCGGCCACCATCACCTTTGCTGCAAAACGTTACAAGTGGGGACTGGAATCCTATACCACCCCGAGCAGGTTCATCAGGGAGCTGCGGAAAGAGTTTGTGGATCTGCCGCATGATCTCTACCCGGGCATGCCGGTTGTGAACGATGAAGCTCCGGAGCAGGAGACCCGTAAGGTGCGTCCGAAAAACTATCCGAACCTTCAGAAGCGAAGCAGGCAGACCGTAGGGGACAAGCAGCTGCTGCGGATGGAAAAGGCGGAGACTTCTGCAGGAACGCCCGCCACACTGGAAAATGTGGAGGTGGGCATGAAGGTGGAACACCCGCGGTTTGGCATCGGGGAGGTGATCCAGCTCGAAGGAGGGGCACCCAATACCAAGGCCACGGTGCATTTTCCTATCGGGAAAAAACAGCTGCTGCTGAAATTTGCCAAGCTCAGGATCATACAATAGAAAGGGAAGGGATAATCCGACAGACAGGTCCGGGGAGCTAAATTGCCGATCCAGGATCATTCAATAGAAAGGGCCGACATCATGAGGCAGATCATCCGGGATTATTCTGCAGACCGTTTCAGGATGTTTCACTAATCCGCTCAGGGTCCATTTAACTGGTATGCGATCATTTCAGTGAACCAGTTCAGCACCATTCAGTATACATGCCAGTGGTCATGATGTAAATATGCCCGGCATCTGCGATAAATTTTACAATCAGGATAAAAAGAATTACTTTTGCCCTATAAATCAATTTAATGGAATACGATTATAATACAAGAAGGCCAAAACTGGAATTGCCGGAATACGGCCGGAATATTCAGAAAATGATCGAGCACCTGATGACGATCGAGGACAGGGATGAACGCAACAAGGCAGCAAAGACGGTCATCGGCGTGATGGGAAACCTGAATCCGCACCTGAGAGACGTGGCTGACTTCAAGCATAAACTGTGGGACCACCTGGCAATCATCAGCGACTTCAAACTGGATATTGATTCGCCATACGAAACACCCACCCGGGAACTTTTGCAGGAGAAACCCAAACGGATCCCATACAACCAGAAGAGCATCAGGTTCAAGCACTACGGCCATTCCATCGTGCTGATGATCGAGAAGGCCGTGGAGATGGAGGAGGGAGAAGAGAAGCAGGACCTCGTTCAGATGATCGCCTACCACATGAAGAAATCTTACCTGACCTGGAACAGGGAGGCGGTGGATGACAGGGAGATCCTGGAGGACCTCGTGACATTGTCGGGCGGAAAACTGCAACTTGATCCAAACCTGGAACTGCCGGAGACCCGTGCAATTCTTGCCAAGAATACGAGGAAGAAAAAAAGCGGGGGCAAAAAGAGACAGTAATCCTGTTATGAGCAAATTTATTATTGAAGGCGGAAAACAGCTCTCGGGGGAGATCGTTCCGCAGGGGGCCAAGAACGAGGCACTCCAGGTGCTTTGTGCCGTGCTCCTGACTTCAGAAGAGGTGACCATCTCCAACATCCCGGGCATCAGGGATGTACTCAAGCTGATCGATTTGCTGAAAGACCTGGGCGTGAAGGTGACCCGGAAAGATGCAAATACCTGGTCATTCCGCGCAGCGGAGATCGACCTGGATCACCTGCAAACCCCGGACTATTATGCCAAATCCACCGAGCTTCGCGGCTCCGTGATGCTCGTCGGCCCCATGCTGGCAAGGTTTGGCAAGGCATTTATACCCAAGCCAGGCGGTGACAAGATCGGACGCCGGAGACTCGACACACATTTCATCGGTTTCACTAAACTTGGCGCACGATTCGAGTTCAACGCCGCACGCTCCTGCTTCGATGTGGAGGCCCCGCAACTGAAGGGAACACACATGCTCCTCGACGAGGCATCGGTAACCGGAACAGCGAATATCATCATGGCAGCCGTGATGGCAGAAGGCACCACCACCATCTATAATGCGGCCTGTGAGCCCTACATCCAGCAACTCTGCAAAATGCTGGTCCGCATGGGCGCGAAAATCAAAGGCATAGGCTCCAACCTGCTCACCATCGAGGGGGTGTCGGAGCTCCACGGAACAACACACACGGTATTGCCCGATATGATCGAGATCGGCAGTTTCATCGGCATGGCAGCCATGACACAGTCAGACCTCCTCATCAGAAATGTGGCGTATGACGAACTGGGCATCATCCCCGGAGCTTTCCAGCGGCTGGGAATCAAACTGGAGCGCAGGGGGGACGATCTTTACATCCCCTCCATGGACCATTACCAGGTGGAGACCTTCATCGACGGGGCGATCATGACCATCGCCGATGCTCCCTGGCCGGGGCTCACACCCGACCTGCTCAGCGTGATCCTGGTCACCGCCACACAGTCACGCGGAAGCGTACTGATCCACCAGAAGATGTTCGAGAGCAGGCTCTTTTTCGTGGACAAGCTCATTGACATGGGGGCGCAGATCATCCTCTGCGATCCGCACCGGGCAACGGTGATCGGACTCGACAATGCGATAAAGCTGCGGGCCACCACCATGAGCTCGCCCGATATCCGCGCAGGCGTAGCACTGTTGATTGCGGCCATGAGTGCCGAGGGGACAAGCACCATACACAATATTGAACAGATCGACCGGGGGTATGAGCAGATCGATCAGCGGCTGAACAAACTGGGCGCTTCCATTGAGCGGGTAGATTAAATGGTTGCCTTACAGGCGGAATAGTACGCCGGTCCGCTGCACCCCGACTACAACCATTGAATTCTAAAGATGTATAACTGATAAAGACTTTGAATTATGAAAACTACAGGCACGATAATTACACTTGCACTATTGATGATCCTCGCGGGTTGTAAGAATGAAACGGCGAAAAGTTCCGGTGACGAACCCTACAAGGTACCGGAGGAGATCATGGAGATCCCCGGGGGAACTACAGTCGGACTGCGTGCCCCGGAGATCGAACTGCCCGATACAGAAGGGGAGATGAAGCAACTCTCTTCGCTGCACGGGAAGCTGGTGCTGGTGGATTTCTGGGCGGCATGGTGCAATCCGTGCAGGATGGAGAACCCCCACCTGGTGAAGGTATATGACAAGTACAACGATGTCTCTTTTACCAAAGGTGAAGGTTTTGAGATCTTTTCCGTCACCCTCGACCGCAATGAGGAGGCATGGAAGGCAGCCATTGAAGAAGACGGACTCGACTGGCCCTACATGCTGGGTGATATGAAGGCTGCCCGCTCCGAACCGGTGCAGGAATATGGGATCCAGATGATACCGGCCAACTTCCTGCTGGACCAGAACGGCGTGATCATCGCCACCAATCTGCGCGGCGACGCGTTGGAGGAAAAACTGGAAAGTCTGAAGTCCGAAGGCTGACCGAGCAGGAGACTCGCTGGCACTCGTTAGTGTTGAACCGCAGAGTAGCACAAGGTTTTACAGAGGTTTTTATAACACGCATACTATAACACGCCATGCATTAGCACGCTCTACAACAAAACTCTGCGCCAACTCTGCGATCCCCTGCGGTTAAATCTCTCTGCTCTTAACTCTTAACTCTTAACTCTTAACTCTTAACTCTTAACTAAAAAAAAAGGCCATCCAAACGGACAGCCTTTTTGATATTATACAGCAAAAATTAAATCAATCCTCATCCTGTTCAGCTTCGTAAGCTTTCAGCAGGTCATCCTGCAGGTCACCCGGTACAGGTGCATATTCGTCAAAGGTCATGGTGTACATGGCCCTTCCGGCAGTCAGCGAACTGAGAGCGGTGGAGTACTTGGACATTTCAGCGAGCGGCACCTTGGCCGAGATCTTTTCAAATCCTTTTTCACTGGACATACCGAGTACGATGGCACGACGGCCCTGCAGGTCACTCATCACGTCACCCATGCGGTCGGACGGTACAAGTACCTCGACAGTATAAACAGGCTCCATGATCTTCGGACCGGCATTTTTGAATGCCTGGCTGAACGCGTTCCTTCCTGCAAGCATGAAGGAGATCTCGTTGGAGTCAACCGGGTGCATCTTGCCATCGTAAACATATACCCTGATGTCGCGTGCGTAGGAGCCGGTAAGCGGACCCTCTTCCATCTTCCCCATGATCCCTTTCAGGATGGCAGGCAAGAATCGTGCATCAATGGATCCACCCACGATGCAGTTGATGAACTGCAGGGTACCACCCCATGAAAGCGGGTGCTCCTCTTTTCCGCGGACAGAAATTTTGAACTCTCTCCCGTTGATCTTGAAATTGCTCTTTTCCGGGGTTCCCTCAACGAAAGGTTCGATGATCATATGCACTTCACCGAACTGACCGGCACCACCCGATTGCTTCTTGTGGCGGTAGTCCGACTGTGCCGCCTTGGTGATGGTCTCGCGGTACGGGATCCTGGGCGGCAGGAATTCGGCTTCCACATGAAATTCGTTGTCAAGATGCCACTTCACGATGTTCAGGTGGTGTTCACCCTGACCGTGAATAATGATCTGCTTGAGCTCCTTGCTGTATTCAATGATCACCGTGGGATCAATATCGTGCAGCCTGTTCAGTGCTTCACCAAGTTTCTCCTCGTCCCCTTCGCTGAGCGGTTTAATCGCTGCGCGGTACTTGGGATTCGGGAATGGAATGGGCTGGAATTCAAAACTGGCACCCGGTCCGCACATCGTATCATTCGTTGTGGCATTCTTCAGTTTCACCGTACAGCCAATATCGCCGGCCACCATTTTCGTCACCTTGGTGCGGTGTTTTCCGTATGGGGAGAATAGCTGGGAAATGCGCTCCTTATTTTGTGTACGCTGAACAGTGACGTCCATTCCTTCGGTCACCTCTCCAGACATTACTTTGAAGTAGTTCACCTCTCCGATGTGGGATTCAAATGATGTTTTGAATACGAACAGCGATGGCTTTCCTGATGCGTCACAGGGTACCTCGGTATCGTCTTTTGTTTTGGCGGCCGGAAATTTATCTGCCGTCGGCACAGCATTGGCGATAAACTCCAGGAGTCGGCCCACGCCCATGTTCTTTTCACCCGAGGTGCAGAAAACAGGGAAGAGTCCTCTTTCAAGCAGACCGGTGGTGATACCCGAACGCATCTCGTCTTCGGTCAGACCGTCATTTTCAAAGAAGGTCTCCATCAGTTTTTCATCATTCTCAGCAGCCTTCTCGATCAGTTCATTACGCAGCTCTTCAGCCTGGTCTTTGTGCGCATCATCGATCTCGCCGATTTCAGGTTTCCCACCGTCAGCGCCATACGTATACTGCTTCATCTGGATCAGGTCGACGATCGAATTGAAACC
>JGI12048J13642_10245045_pt1 | contig 22546 bp, 25 predicted proteins | sample ElkSlonscriptome_16_FD_13642 | JGI IMG/M metagenome (IMG submission 13642)
TTCGACTTCCTGCGAAGTGCTGACGATCTTGCCCGGGTGGACGTTCTTCTTGGTCCAGCTCATTTCCGAAACGTGGACGAGGCCCTCGATGCCCGGTTCGAGTTCGACGAACGCGCCGTATTCGGTGATGTTGGTGACCGTTCCGGTGATCTTCATGCCCACCGGATACTTGGCCGAAACGCCGTCCCACGGATCGCTCTCGAGTTGCTTCATGCCGAGGCTGATGCGCTGCGTTTCGGTGTTGATGCGAACGATCTGCACGGTGACGGTGTCGCCGATATTGATGATCTCGCTGGGGTGGTTGACCCGCTTGTAGCTCATGTCGGTGACGTGGAGCAGGCCGTCGATGCCGCCGAGGTCGACGAAGGCACCGTAGTCGGTGATGTTCTTGACCACGCCGTCGATCACCTGGCCCTCGGCCAGCTTGTCGATCAGTTCGCTGCGCTGTTCGGCGCGCGTTTCCTCGAGCACGGCGCGGCGCGAGACGACGATGTTGCCGCGGCGACGGTCCATCTTGAGGATCTGAAAGGGCTGCGGTACTTCCATCAGCGGTGTGACGTCGCGCACGGGGCGGATATCGACCTGGCTGCCGGGGAGGAAGGCCACGGCGCCGTCGAGGTCGACGGTGAAGCCGCCCTTCACCCGGCCGAAGATGCGGCCTTCGACGCGCTTGCCTTCACCGAATTCGCTTTCGAGCTTGTCCCAGGCGGCTTCGCGGCGGGCGCGGTCGCGGCTAAGCATCGCTTCGCCGTCGGCGTTCTCGACGCGGTCGACATAGACTTCGACTTCGTCGCCGACCGACAGGTTGTGGTCGTCCTCGCCGCGGGCGAATTCCTTGAGGTTGACGCGGCCTTCGGACTTGAGGCCGACATCGATCACGGCCATCCCGGCCTCGATCGCGGTCACGGTACCCTTGACGACGCGGCCTTCGAAGCCGCCATCGTCTGCACCGCCGAGCTGTTCGTTAAGGAGCGCTTCGAAATCGTCGCGCGTGGGGTTGGGCGAAGTCGCCATAAGGTTGTTACTTCCTAAGGTTCGTTTTGCTACCGGCCACCGGTTTTTCCGGGGTCTTTCTCCGTCTCCATCGCACCATTGCGGTGGCTGACGGGGTAAGAGGCCGTTCGTCTTCGCAGCGCCGGATGCGCATGCGAAGGTCCGCAGGCCATCATTCATGATGGCTCGGGACGGCGGCGCGCGTAGGCCAAAGTGGTCCGAAAGGCAAGGCGAATCGCGCGCCGGCAGCCCGCGGTAATCGGTTTGTAAGCCATTGAGGCTAGCCTCCAGTGCATCGAACTGGCCAATCAGGGACCGACCATGACGAGGATTTGCGCGGGCTCGCACAGTGCGAAGGGATGGACGCGAGCCCTCGCAATGCCGCTCGCCCTGCTGGCAGTCGCGGCCTGTTCGGGTGAGGCGGAGCAGAACGTCTACGAGATCAAGCTTGCCGATGCGAAGGCGAAAATCGGGCGGACCCAGTCGCAATACGACACCGGTTCGGGACTGCGCACCATGCGTCCCGCCGGCACCGTCGCGGGCGGCGTACGCGTCAGCCTCGCGAATTCGGGCGCGTTCGGTTCGGCATGCACGGTTCGGTTCAAGGCCGTGGACGACCGCCGGACGCGCGTCATTCCGGACTGCGGATCCACGGGGGCGGCCACGACGGATATGCTCGCCGAGTTCTTCGAGCTCGAGGTGGCGGCGCATGTCCGCAAGATCCTGACCGGGGAGCCGATCGACGGCGAGGCGCTCGGCAAGAGGATGGCGGTGGTCATGGCCAAGAACATGCCGGCCATGCAGAAGGAAGGCTTCAGGCCCGATTCCGACTGGGTCGAACAGCAGCGATCGGCGGCGATCCAGCGGGTCGAAAACCAGCAGGATGGCTGGGGCGACGATGCCTCCGCCATGGACGGCTGGAACGATTGATCTGGCCAAGGTCGAGCTGGCCAGGGAAGCCTAGCCCCGCAGTTTCTCCTCGACCGCCTCGAGCACCGTCTCGAAGGCCTCTTCCTTGCCAAAGCGGGTCGTGTCGATGACCATCGCATCGGGCGCCGCCTTGAGCGGCGCGTCCGCGCGGTTGATGTCGCGCGCGTCGCGCCGCACGATGTCCTTCTCGATCTCGGCCAGCGGAATCTCGTCCTCCCGGCCGATATGCGCGCTCGTCATCTCGAGCCAGCGGCGCCGCGCGCGCTCCTGCACGCTGGCGGTGATGAACAGCTTCACGTCGGCATCGGGCGCGATCACCGTGCCGATATCGCGCCCGTCCAGCACCGCGCCGCCGGGCTGTTCGGCAAAGGCGCGCTGGCGCTCGAACAAGGCTGCGCGCACCGCAGGATGGACCGAAACCCGGCTGGCGAGGCCGCCGACTTCCTCGCTGCGCAGGATCGGATCCGCCAGCAGCTCGTCCGGAAAGGCGCAGGCGGAAAGAGCGTCCGGCTCCCGGTCGGGATCGCCGCCGCCGAGTGCGACCTGCTGCCCGACCGCGCGGTAGAGCAGGCCGGTGTCGAGATGCGGCACGCCGAAATGCGCGGCGAGCTGCTTTGCGATGGTCCCCTTGCCCGAAGCAGTCGGTCCGTCGACGGCGATGATCATCGGAAAGTGTCCCTGATTGTCCGCGGCGTGAGCGCGCGCTTTTCGCGTCTGCGCCAGCGGAAATGGAGAAAGACGAGGGCCGCGAGCGCGGCGAGGAGGTTGAAGGCAAGGTCGATCCCGCCCGGATCGTCCCCGGCGCGCAGCACCGACACCGCTATGGCCGTACCGATCAGAAGGAGCGCCGCGACGAGCCGGCGGGCCAGCGGCGTGCGTCCGAGCAGGAGCAGCGTGCGCTTCACCTCTCGTCTACCTCGACCGGTTCGCCCGTTGCATCGGCGCGGCGTGCCTGGACCGCCTTGATCAGCCCGGTGATCGCGATCGCCGCCCAGAAACCTTCTAGCACGAGGCTTGGCCAGTTGGTGTGCACGACGAGACTGACGGTGAGCAGCGCCGCGCCGGTGAGATTGGTGCCGTGAAGGAGGAACGGATTGGCCCGCTCGGCCAGCGTAAGATAGGCATAGGCGCCGATGATGCAGGCCGTCCCGAAAAAGCCGATCAGCGAATAGATGTCGAGCGGAGTGGTCATCGGCTGTGAGCTCTCCTCAGCCGTAGCGCGCGAAGACGAAGCGGCTGCCGTCCGCGCGGAAGGCGATGACTTCGTAGGGCTGCACCCGATTGCCCATCTTCATCCCCGGAGAGCCGATCGGCATGCCCGGAACGGCAAGGCCGACCACGTCCTCGGGGCGCTCTTCGAGAAGGCGCTCGATCTCGGCGGCGGGGACATGGCCTTCGATCACATAGCCGCCGACCGTCAGCGTATGGCAGCTCCACAGGTCCTGCGGGACGCCGTGTTCGGCCTTCACCAGAGCCATGTCCGGGGTGATCGTTTCGGCCACGGCGACCTCGTTTTCGGCACGGACGTGGTCGGCCCATTTGCCGCAGCAACCGCAATTGGGGTCGCGGAACATCTCGTAGGTCGCGGCCTGCACCGCCGAGGAACAGGCGGCGAGCGCGAGCAGGGCGGAAGCGAGAAGGGGGTGTTTCATCCAGGTTCTCCGATTGGGCAGGGCGAAGATGGGGGTCAGGACATTGGCTGTTCAAGCAGTGTCGCGAAACCGGGAAAGCTCGTCGCGATCGGCGCGACGTCATCGACCGCGACGCCGCTGCGGCTCGAAAGTCCCGCCACGGCCATGCTCATGGCGATGCGGTGGTCGAGCCGCGTCGCGATCTCGGCGCCCTCGGGCGTGCCGGCAAGCGGCTCGCCGCCGGTGCCCTGGATGACGAGCCCGTCCTCGCGCTCATCCACCCGCGCGCCGGCGAGCGTCAGCGCGGCGGCCATGGTCGCAAGACGGTCGCTCTCCTTGACGCGCAATTCCTCCAGCCCACTGGTGGTCGTGGTTCCCTCAGCCAGCGCGGCGGCGACGAAAAGGATCGGGAATTCGTCGATCATGGCAGGCGCAAGGGCAGGGTCGATCGTCGTGCCCTTAAGCGCCGCGTGGCGCACGCGCAGGTCCGCGACCGGTTCGCCGCCTACCTCCCGGCGGCTCTCCTCGGCAATGTCCGCGCCCATGCTGCGCAAAGCCTCGATCAGGCCGGCGCGGGTGGGATTGATGCCGACATTTTCGATCACAAGGTCGCTTCCCGGAACGAGCGTTGCTGCGACGATGAAGAAGGCGGCGGACGAAGGATCGCCCGGCACGGTCACGTCGAGCGGGGTCAGTTCCGCCTCGCCATGCACGCCGACCACCCGCTCTCCGCCCTCATCACCGATCTCGAGCCGCGCGCCAAAGCCTTCTAGCATCCGTTCGGTGTGATCGCGCGTGGGCACAGGCTCTATCACGCGGGTGATGCCGGGCGTGTTGAGCCCGGCGAGAAGCACTGCGCTTTTCACCTGCGCGCTCGCGACTGGAAGGCGGTAGGCGATCGGCACGGCGGGGAGGGCGCCGCGCACCATCAGCGGCAGCGTGCCGCCGGGCGAGGCCGTTATGTTCGCGCCCATCTGCGCCAGCGGCGTGATGACCCGCTCCATCGGCCGGCGCGAAAGACTGGCGTCTCCGGCAAAGGTCGCTGTGATGCCATGGCTCGCAACGAGGCCCATCAGGAGCCGCGTCGAGGTTCCCGAATTGCCCATGTCAAGCGCCTGCGTGGGTTCCAGCAGGCTGCCGAGCCCCGCGCCCTCGACGATCCAGGTCCCGTCCTCGCCGCGTTCGACATGTGCGCCGAAAGCCCGCATCGCCGCCGCCGTGGCGAGCACGTCCTCGCCTTCGAGCAGGCCCGCGATCGTGCTGCGCCCGACCGTGAGCCCGGCGAACATCAGCGCGCGGTGGCTGATCGACTTGTCGCCGGGCACGGCGATCCTGCCGGTGAGCGGCGCGATCGCGGGAAGGAAGGTGTGGGCGGGCATCGTCTGCGTGGGGCTCCTTGGCGCGCGCGGGGCGGATCTTGGTTGCGGCGGTGCTTTGACAGCGCCTCCCCCTTCTGGCAAGGCGCGCCGCCACATGCAGGCCCGTGCTTGATTCAGGCAGGGGGCGCGCCCACTTTCCACGACTGACTTGACGGATACAACGGCACTCGCAAGGACATCGGGCGAGGCTAATTCGAGGACTATAAGAGCATGGCTAAGCCGGAATGGGGTACCAAGCGTACCTGCCCCAAATGCGGGGAACGCTTCTATGACCTGGGTAAGGAAGACCCTGTGACCTGCATCGAATGCGGCGAGCAGTGGACGCCGGAGCCGGTCCTTAAGTCGAAGCAGCCGATCCCCTTCGAGGAAACCGAGAAGAAGGAAAAGGATACCGAATCCGATTCCGATCTGTCCGGCGATGACGATCTCGAGGACATCGACATCGACGACGATGACGATTCGCCCGACAACGATGTCGATCTCGGCGGCGACGACGATCTCGGCGTGTCCAAGGGCAAGGGCGACGACGAGGAAGAGGATAGCTGATCGGGCCGCCCATCCGCATTGCGCGGGGGCGGGATCGGCGGGCGGCGGGCTTGATCGGAGCCGCCGCCTCCCCAAATACCTCTTGCAAATGGGAAAGCGCGCTTATAATGGCCGCTTCCCGCGAGCGGGCCCTTTCGGGCATGTTCGCAATCTGACTGGCTCGGGGCCTTAGCTCAGCTGGGAGAGCGCAACACTGGCAGTGTTGAGGTCAGCGGTTCGATCCCGCTAGGCTCCACCAGTCAAAGACATTCGTGGTGACAGCCGCATGGAAAATGCGGCGGTGATCCGCACGCTGGCCGACGAGGTTTCGTCCGCCGGCGTTTTTCGCGTTTACCGGGCCTTCTGGATGGTCCGCGAGGAGTGACGAGGCGATGTTCGACAATCTGTCCGACCGGCTTGGCGGCGTCTTTGATCGTCTCAAGGGCCGCGGCGCGCTCAAGGAGCAGGACGTGCGCGATGCCATGCGCGAAGTGCGCGTGGCCCTGCTCGAAGCCGATGTCGCACTTCCCGTCGCCCGCCGCTTCATCGATTCGGTCACTGAAAAGGCCGTTGGCCAGGACGTTCTCAAATCGGTCACGCCGGGCCAGCAGGTCGTCAAGATCGTCCACGACGAACTCGTCGAAATGCTCGGCGGGGCCGATGTCGAGGGACTGAACCTCGAGGCGAAGCCGCCGGTCGTCATCATGATGGTCGGGCTTCAGGGTTCGGGCAAGACGACCACCACCGCGAAGCTCGCCAAGCTGATCCGTGAACGCCATGGCAAGAAGGCACTGATGGCCTCGCTCGACGTCAACCGTCCGGCGGCGCAGGAACAGCTTGCGGTTCTGGGCGAGCAGGTGAGCGTCGCGACGCTGCCGATCGTCGCGGGGCAGCAGCCGGTCGACATCGCCCGGCGCGCGATGGAATCGGCGCGGCTCCAGAATGTCGATGTGCTCTTGCTCGACACTGCAGGGCGCCTGCATGTCGATGAAGCGCTGATGGCCGAGATGAAGGCCGTATCCACCGTTTCCGCGCCCAATGAAGTGCTGCTCGTCGTCGACAGCCTCACCGGCCAGGACGCGGTCAATGTTGCGCAGAGCTTTTCGGGCGAAGTCCCGCTAACCGGCGTTGTCCTCACGCGGATGGACGGCGACGCGCGCGGCGGCGCGGCGCTCTCGATGCGCGCGGTCACGGGCAAGCCGATCAAGTTCGCTGGGACCGGCGAAAAGCTCGACGCGATCGAGACCTTCCGCCCGCAGGGCGTTGCCGACCGCATCCTCGGCATGGGCGATGTCGTCAGCCTCGTCGAAAAGGCGGCGGCGACGATCAAGGAGGAAGAGGCCGAACAGCTCCAGCGCAATTTCGAAAAGGGCAAGTTCGATCTCAACGACCTGCGCATGCAACTGCGCCAGATGCAGAACATGGGCGGGCTCGGCATGCTCGCCGGAATGCTCCCGGGCATGAAGAAGGCGAAGGCCGCGATGGCCGCCTCGAACATGGACGACAAGGTGCTGGTTCACATGGACGCGATCATCGGTTCGATGACGCCCAAGGAACGCGCCAATCCCGCGCTGATGAACGCCAAGCGCAAGAAGCGCGTCGCGGCCGGCAGCGGGACGGACGTGCAAACCGTCAACAAGCTGCTCAAGATGCACCAGGAAATGGGCCGGGCGATGAAGCAGATCAAGAAGATGGGCGGATTGAAGGGCCTCGCCGCGATGTTCGGCGGCGGCGGAGGACCGGGCGGTCCCGGCGGTATGCCCGGGCTTGGCGGGCCGGGCGGTATCGGCGGGCAGGGCGGTCTCCCCGGCCTTGGCGGGCCAAAGAAGAAATAGTTTCAGTTCACGATTACAAACACTTCCATTCGAAAGGTAAGATAAAATGGCAATTGCAATGAGGCTCTCGCGCGGCGGCGCCAAGAAGCGTCCCTATTATCGCATCGTCGTCGCCGACAACCGCGCCCCGCGCGACGGCAAGTATCTCGAGCAGATCGGGACCTACAACCCGCTGCTGGCCAAGGACGATCCGGCCCGAATCAAGCTCGACGAGGACCGCGCGCGTCACTGGCTTTCGGTCGGCGCGCAGCCGTCGGACCGCGTCGCCCGCTTCCTCGATGCCGCCGGCATCATGGAGCGCAAGGCCCGCAACAACCCGCAGAAGGCCGAGCCGGGCGAGAAGGCCAAGGAGCGCGCCGAGGAGAAGGCCGAGAAGGCCCGCGAGGCGGAGGAAGCCGCCAAGGCCGCCGAAGCCGAAGCGACCGAGGCCCCGGCCGAAGAGACGCCCGCTGAAGAGGCTCCGGCTGAAGAAGCTACGGCCGAAGAAACGCCCGCTGAAGAAGCTGCCGCCGAAGAGGCTCCGGCCGAAGAGGCGGGCGAGGAAAAGTCCGAGGGCTGATCCCCTCGATCCGCTCCCGCCGGGCCGGATGACGGCCCGGCGGGAGCGTGGAGCGCGCTGTGGCGACAGACCGGATAGAACTCGCCGCGATCACCGGCGCGCATGGCGTTGCTGGAGAAGTCCGGCTCAAGCTGCTGGGCGAGGGCATAGAGGCCCTCGCCGCGCATGACACCTTCAACGGGGGCGCGCTGACCCTTGCCAAGCTGCGCTCCGACAATAAGGGCGGCGCGATCGCGCGTTTTGTCGAGATCGCCACTCGCACCGAGGCTGAGAGGCTGCGCGGCACCGCGCTCACCGTCCCGCGGGCCGCGCTCCCCCCTCTCGGGGAAGGCGAATATTACCATGCGGACCTGATCGGCCTCGCGGTCGAGACCGATGCGGGCGAGACCGTGGGCGAGGTTATCGCGGTCGCCAATTTCGGCGCCACCGATATCGTCGAGATCCGCCGCGACACGGCTCCTGACAAGGGGCCGGCGACCTTCATGGTGCCGATGACGGAGCAGGCGGTGCTGCGCTGGGACGAGACACGCATGGTGATTGGCGCCGCCTTTGCCGAATGATTTCGGGAACCCGGGGCCGCGCGCACGCGCTGGTGAGGCATGAGACCCATCCCCGCCGCTCTTGCCAGCGCACTTTTCGCGATCGGCGTGACCGGCTGCGACACCGCCCCTAGCGAGCAACCCGTCGAACCTTCGCCCAGCCCTGTTGAGACAGAGATGATCACCGTCGAAGGGCGGATCATGGAAGGGACCGAATGCCCGGTCCTCGTGACCCCTGACGGCGCGCGCTATGCCCTTGCGCTGGGCGAAGCCGATTTCGGCCCCGGCGATTATGTTCGCTTCACCGGCCCGCGTGCCCAAGCGAGTGTCTGCATGGAAGGCGAGGCGACGCTAACGCCCGACTATATAGAAAGCATCGATCCTCCCGCGCGCGACCGCGACCCGGCCCGCGCGGGAGGTATCGCGCTCGACGTCGCCTATATTACCGGGGCCTGGGTCGCCGAGGGGGTCGATGCGACCTGCGACCGGCCCGATTTCGAGATCAGCAAAAGCCCCGGCGCGATCGTGATCGAGACGCGGGTGAACGGGACGCCCGAGACCGCGCGCGTCGTTCTGGGCGACTATCCGCGCATCGACTGGGACGACCCGCTTCCCGACACCCCGATCGAGGCGCGGGGCCCCGACGGGCTCGCCGTGCTGCGCCCCGCGACCGACGCGGCCTATGATCCGATGGAGATTGCCGGACACAGGATCGCGGGCGATGGGGCGGTCTTCGTGAAATGCGCAGGCTGATGCGTCATGAAGGACGCGATTCTCGCAAATCCAAAGATTTAACCTTTGTTACACCGCGTAATCCTGCTTCGCGAGAGACCAGTCTCGGCCAAGATGCTTGCGTCGCGTCATAAGGTGATTGCGTCAGACGCAATTATCTTGCGTTTTTCCCGAAAGGCTCTGCTTCGGTTGAGATAAGTGCGGCACCGTGTTCTAATTCGCGCACTCGACAATTCGGGATTATCGCTTCGCGAGGGCAGCCTCCGCCGGAGCGTGTTCCCGCGCGCCTGCAACGCTTTATCAGAACGGGGAATGGACTGTGGAGAAGACCACGATGAACACCTTCGCGCCCGAACGCCAGCAGGATTACGGGGAGGACCCTCATGCCGTGCGCGAATCCGATGTCTATGTGAACGAATATGTCCGCGGCTTCGTCGAAAAGTGGGACGAGCTGATCGACTGGGAAGCCCGCGCCGAGAGCGAGGGCAAGTTCTTCATCGACCTGCTGCGCGCGCGTGGCAAGAAATCGGTGCTCGATGTCGCGACCGGCACGGGGTTCCATTCGGTCCAGTTGCTCAAGGCCGGGTTCGACGTGTTTTCCGCCGACGGTTCGGCCGAGATGCTCGCCATGGCGTTCCAGAATGCGGCCGACCACGATTTCGTGCTCAAGACCGTCCATGCCGACTGGCGCTGGCTGAACAAGGACGTACACGGCAAGTTCGACGCGATCATCTGTCTCGGCAACTCCTTCACCCACCTGCATGACGAGAAGGACCGCCGCCGCACGCTTGCCGAGTTCTACGCCGCATTGAAGCATGACGGGGTGCTGATCCTCGACCAGCGCAATTACGATGAGATCCTCGACAACGGCTTCAGCTCGAAGCACAAATATTACTATTGCGGCGACCAGGTCACGGCCGAACCTGAATATGTCGACGACAGCCTCGCGCGGTTCAAATATTCCTTCCCAGACGGTTCGGACTATCATCTCAACATGTTCCCGCTCCGCAAGGAATATGTCCGCGACCTGCTGCGGGATGTCGGCTTTCAGCGCATCCACACCTATGGCGACTTCCAGGACGACCACGAGGATGCGTGTCCCGACTTCTTCATACATGTCGCCGAGAAGGAATATCTTGCAGATGACGAGTGAGGCGATGACGGGCGAAGCGGGCGTCGCGGTCGCGCGCGACTATTACGACAGCAGCGATGCGATCGAGTTCTACTCCACCATCTGGGGCGGCGAGGACATCCATGTCGGCATCTATGACGACACGCGCGACATCCGCGAGGCAAGCGCGACCACGGTCGATACCATGGCGCGATTGCTTTCCAGTGTGACAGGGGCCAGTGAGACAGGGGCCAGTGAGACAGGGGCCAGTGAGACAGGGGCCAGTGAGACAGGGGCCAGTGAGACAGGGAGCAACCTGTCGCAGGCTCATATGCTCGACATCGGTTCGGGCTATGGTGGCGGGGCGCGGCGGCTCGTCTCGAAACACGGTGCAGGTCATGTCACATGCCTCAACATCGCCGAGGAAGAGAACGCCCGCAACCACAAGCTCACCCGCGAGGCGGGGCTGCTCGACCGGATCGATGTCGTCGACGGCTCGTTCGACGCGCTGCCCTTCGATGACGGGGCTTTCGACGTCGTGTGGAGCCAGGACGCGATCCTACACGCACCCGACCGCGGCGCGGTTCTGGACGAAGTCGCGCGGGTGCTGAAGCCAGGCGGGCGCTTCATCTTCACCGACCCGATGCAGGCCGACGGGCTTTCCGACCCCAGCGCACTCCAACCGATCTATGACCGCATCCATCTCCAGAACCTCGCCAGCTTCGGCTTCTACCGCGAGGGATTGAAGGCGCGCGGGTTTCAGGAGGTCGAAGTGCAGGATCGCTCGCGCCAGTTGCGCAACCACTATGCCCGCGTCGCCGAGGAACTCGACTCACGCCGGGGCGAACTTTCGGCGAGCGACGAATTCGTCGACCGGATGATCGCCGGGCTCGGCCATTGGGTGCGCGGAGCGGACGAGGGCCGGCTGACGTGGGGGATCATGCTCTTCCGTAAGACCTGACGGGCTGGCGACACCGTTCGTCCGAGGCTAAGGAACGGGCGGGGCAGCGCTTGGGCGCGCCCCGCCCGTTTCGTGTTCCGAGGAGGAAAGCCGCCATGTTCGAAGCGCCCGAATGGCTGTGGTGGGTGATGCTGATCTCGCCGCTGATCCTGACGCCGATCGTCGCCAATATCGCGCTTGCCCGCGCCAAGGAGCGGCCCGGGTTCGGCGCGATGATCGGCATCGGCGCTCTGGGTGCGGTTCCGCTCGCTCTGTTCATGGCCGCAACCCGAGAGGGCGGGCTGGGGGGCGGGTTCGTCTTTGCGCTTATCGTGCTTGCGGTCTGGGGCAGCACGGTCGGCGCGGCGCTGGCGAGCTATGTCGACTGGCTGCGGCGCGAGGATGCCAAGCGGCGGCCGCCGCGGGATCTGACCGAAGTCGAATGAGTTTCGCCGCCACCATCCTGACGCTCTACCCCGAGATGTTTCCGGGGCCGCTCGGCACGAGCATGGCGGGCCGCGCGCTCGAGCGGGGGGACTGGACCTGCGAGGCGCTGCAGATCCGCGATTTCGCAACCGACAGGCACCGCACGGTCGATGATACGCCCGCAGGCGGCGGGGCGGGGATGGTGCTCAAGTGCGACGTGATCGCGCGCGCGGTCGATCATGCCACCGCGCTGCAACCCCAAGCCCCGATCCTCGCCATGACCCCGCGTGGCCGACCGATCACGCAGGCGCGCATTCGGGAACTCGTCGAAGGGCCGGGCGTCACGATCCTTTGCGGCCGGTTCGAAGGCTTCGACGAGCGCCTGTTCGAGGCCCGCCCACAAATCGAGGAAGTGAGCCTTGCCGACATCGTGCTTTCGGGCGGAGAAGTCGCTGCGCTGGCCATACTCGACGCTTGCATTCGGCTGCTTCCCGGCGTAATGGGCGCGGCTTCAAGCGGCGAGGAGGAATCCTTCGAGGACGGCCTCATCGAATACCCGCATTACACCCGACCTGCGACATGGGAAGGGCGCACGATCCCCGAAGTGCTGCGATCGGGGGATCATGCGAAGATCGCCGCCTGGCGCAAGTCCATGGCGCGCGAGACGACACGGTTACGCAGGCCCGATCTATGGGAGCGTCATGGGGACGCTCCGGACCGGTCTGCCTCTGGCGCGCAGCGTGAAAAGAAGGAATGGGACCAGTGAACCTGATCCAGCAAATCGAAGCCGAGGAAATCGGCAAGGTCGAACGAGAAATTCCCAGCTTCCGGGCCGGCGACACCGTGCGTGTCGGCGTCAAGGTCAAGGAAGGCAACCGCGAGCGTGTGCAGAACTTCGAAGGCGTGGTGATCGCGCGTTCGAACCGCGGCATGGGGTCGAACTTCACGGTGCGCAAGATCAGCTTCGGCGAGGGCGTCGAGCGCGTCTTCCCGCTCTACTCGCCGATCATCGACGACATCACCGTGGTCCGCCGCGGGGTCGTGCGCCGGGCGAAGCTGTATTACCTGCGCGGCCGCACCGGCAAGCGCGCGCGCATCGCCGAACGCCGCGAGAACGCTCCCAAGGCGTAAGCCGAGCGCTCCAAGCGAATCCAAAAAGGGCGGCTCCGCGAGGGGCCGCCCTTTTTCGTGCGCGAGCCTTTGCAATTTGCGCGCGCTTTCGTCATGTCGGCTGCCAGCAATGACGAAACGAAGGGGCCGTCCTTGAAATGCGCTTGTCGATACTTGCAGCCGCAGGTGCTGCGATCCTTTCTCCCCAGCCCGCTCTTGCCGACGACACCATGATGGCAGAGCCCGAACTCACCTTCGAGCGGGTCTTCGCCTCGCCCTCCCTGAACGGCCCCACGCCGCGCCAGGCGAAGCTGTCGCCTGACGGCAAGTACCTCACGCTGCTCAGGAATCGCGAGGACGACCTCGAAAGGTACGACCTGTGGGGCTACGACACCGCGACGCGCGAATGGCGCATGCTGGTCGATAGCGAGGCGATTGGCACGGGCCGCGAACTGTCCGAGGACGAGAAGATGCAGCGCGAACGCGCGCGGGTCGGGAACCTCAAGGGCATCATCTCCTATCAATGGGCAAGCGACGGGTCGGGCGTGCTCGTGCCACTGGACGGCGACCTCTATTTCGCCAATCTCGACGGCAGCGTGACGCGGCTGACCGACACCGAGGGCAGCGAACTCAATCCCAAGCTTTCGAGCAAGGGCGGGTTTGTCTCCTTCGTGCGCGACCGCCAGCTGTGGGTCGGCCCGTTCGGAGAGGAAGCGCGCCCGATCACGCCAAGGGAAGCGGACACGATCCGCTGGGGCGAAGCGGAATTCGTCGCGCAGGAGGAAATGGGCCGCCTCACCGGTTACTGGTGGTCGCCCAACGACCTCAGGATTGCCGTCCAGCGCACCGACGAAAGCCCGGTCGGCATCGTCACCCGCGCCGCGATCGGGGCGACGGGTACGAAAGTGTTCGATCAGCGATATCCGGTGGCGGGCTCGGACAATGCGATCGTCGAGCTTTACGTGATGGACCCCGACGGCGGCAACCGGGTCAAGGTCGATCTGGGAGAGGAAACCGACATCTATCTCGCCCGTGTCGATTGGGGACCGGACGATTATCTGTATGTGCAGCGCCAGGACCGCGCGCAGACAAGGCTCGAGATGCTGCGCGTCGATCCCGCGACGGGCGCAAGCGAGATCTGGTTCACGGAGAAATCCGCCCGGCCCGATTACTGGATCAACCTGTCCGACAATTACCGTTTTCTGAAAGACGGCAGCCTGCTGTGGTGGTCGGAGCGGTCGGGCTTTGGCCAGTTCTATCGCTTCGATGGCAGCGAATGGACCCAGCTGACCCAAGGCAATGCGCCTGCGACCAGCCTCGACGGTGTCAACGAGGAGGAGAACGCGCTTTTCTTCACCCGGGTCGATGACGTGCTGACGACGCAGGTCTACCGCGCCGCACTCGATATGGCGGTGGAACCCCAGCGTCTGACCGATCCCGACTACACCAACAGCGCCAGCATGGACGCAAAGGGCCGCGCATTGCTCGTGACGAGGTCGAAACCCGACCAGCCGCCGCAGAGCTATCTCGCCGGGCGCGAAGGGCAGCGGATCACCTGGATAGAGGAAAACGCGCTCGACGCCGATCACCCCTACACGCCGTTCCTATTGAGCCATGTCATGCCCGAATACGGCACGATTCCGGCCGAGGACGGGACGGAGCTTCACTACATGATGCTCAGGCCCGAGATGGAACCGGGGAAGCGATATCCCGTGTTCTACTACCACTATTCCGGCCCTGGCCCGCAGCTGGTGAACAAGGGTTGGACCGGCGCGCTCGCGCAGGCGGTGGTCGATCGCGGCTATATCTGGTTCGCGCTCGACAATCGCGGATCGGCCAATCGGGGCGTCGATTTCGAGCAGCCCATCTACCGTGCGATGGGCGGCGTCGAAGTGCGTGACCAGAAGGCCGGGGCCGAATGGCTGAAAAGTCGGTCCTTCGTCGATCCCGACAAGATAGCGATCTATGGCTGGTCCTATGGCGGCTACATGACGCTCAAGCAGCTCCAGGCCGATCCGGGCCTCTACGCCGCGGGCATTTCGGGCGCGCCGGTGACCAAGTGGGAGCTTTACGACACCCATTACACCGAGCGCTACATGGGCGATCCGAACGAGGTTCCCGAAGCCTATGCAGCGGCGAGTGCGATTGCGAATGCGACGACGATCAGCGACCCGCTGCTTATCGTCCACGGAATGGCGGACGACAACGTCGTATTCGAGAATTCCTCGGAGATCATCGCCGCGCTGCAGGAAGGCAACGTCCCGTTCGAAATGATGCTCTATCCCGGCTACACGCACCGCGTATCGGGCGAGAACATCTCGCCCCATCTGTGGAACACGATCTTGCGCTTCCTCGAAAGCCACGATGTGACGCCGCCGGAATGATGCGCGAAGGTGCCTGCTGCCCCATTATCCGGGCGGAATGACCTGAGGCGCGCAAGACATGGTTGTCGCCGCGGCGCGAGTCGCTATCTCGCTCACGGCGACACAAAAGGAGAATGCGAATTGGGCTATCGGGTGGCCATCGTCGGGGCGACCGGCAATGTCGGGCGTGAAATGATGCAGATCCTCGCCGAGCGCGAGTTTCCGGTGGACGAGGTCGCGGCGGTAGCCTCCGGTCGCTCCACAGGGACCGAGGTCGAATATGGCGACACCGGCAAGATGCTGAAATGCCGGAACATCGAGCATTTCGATTTCGCGGGCTGGGACATTGCGCTGTTCGCGGCCGGAAGCGGCCCGGCCAAGGAATACGCGCCCAAGGCAGCGGCCGCAGGCTGCGTCGTGATCGACAATTCCTCGCTCTACCGCATGGATCCCGACGTGCCGCTGATCGTGCCCGAGGTGAACCCGGACGCAATCGACGGCTATACCAAGCGCAACATCATCGCCAATCCCAACTGCTCGACCGCGCAGCTCGTGGTCGCGCTGAAGCCGCTCCACGATTTCGCGACGATCAAGCGGGTGGTGGTCTCGACCTACCAGTCGGTCTCTGGCGCGGGCAAGGCGGGGATGGACGAGCTGTTCGAACAGTCACGCGCGATCTTCGTCGGCGATCCCGTGGCCCCGGCAAAGTTCACCAAGCAGATCGCATTCAACGTCATTCCCCATATCGACGTCTTCCTCGAGGACGGATCGACCAAGGAGGAATGGAAGATGGTGGTCGAGACCAAGAAGATCCTCGATCCCAAGATCAAGCTCAATGCGACCTGCGTGCGCGTGCCGGTTTTCGTCGGCCATTCCGAAGCGATCAACATCGAATTCGAGAAAGAGATCTCCGCGGAACAGGCGCAGGACATCCTGCGCGAGGCGCCGGGCATCATGCTCGTCGACAAGCGCGAGGACGAGGGATACGTCACCCCCGTCGAATGCGCGGGCGACAGCGCGACCTACATCTCGCGCGTGCGGGAGGACCCGACGGTCGATAACGGGCTGACCCTGTGGTGCGTCTCCGACAACCTGCGCAAGGGCGCGGCATTGAACGCGGTGCAGATCGCCGAACTGCTCGGGCGGCGGCATCTCCAGAAAGGGTGAGCGCGATGCGGTCTGCCATTCTTGCCGGGGCCATGCTGGCGCTTGCCGCCTGCGGAAGCGAACCCGAGGAAGCGTCGCTCGAGGAGACGCCGGCCCGGCAGGCGATCGAGGCCGATGCCGTGCGCCTTTCTGGCGAGGGCTTGGCGGTCGGGGGCGAGGCGTTCTTCTTCAATGCCGGACGAAACGAGGTCGAGACCGCGCTTGCGAAGGTGCTGGGTGAGCCGAGCCGGAGCGACACCAACACCGAATGCGGGGCAGGCCCGATCGACTTCACCGATTTCGACGGCGGGCTGACGCTGCATTTCCAGGAGGCTGGGCTCGTCGGGTGGAACTGGCACCTGCCTTATGAGGGCGATGCTCCCACGGCCGAGAATGTCGCGCTTGCGGGCGGAGAAATCCTCGGCGCCTCGCGCGCCTCGGTAGAGGGGCGCGAGGGTTTCGCGCTTGTCGAAGGCAGCACTCTGGGCGAGGAATTCGTGCTCGCCAGCGGTGTGGGCGGCTTCATCGAGGACGGCGAGGTCGCGATGCTGCACGCCGGAACCCAATGCTTCTTGCGATGAGGCGGGACAGGCGATGACACTGGCTTGCGACCTCTATTTCAGCTTCCGTTCGCCCTATTCCTATCTTGCGATCGGCCGCTACCGCGCGATGACGCAGGAATACGATCTCGACATTACGCTGCGTCCGGTCTGGCCGCTCGCTGTGCGTCAGCCCGATTTCTTCGAGCGCAATCACCCCAACTGGCTCGGTTACACGATGCGCGACATGATGCGGGTGGCGCAGTTTCACGACATTCCCTTCGGTCCGCCCATGCCCGATCCGATCGTGCAAAACGTCAACACCCGCCAGATCAGCGCCGACCAGCCTCATATCAGGCGGATCACTCGGCTCGGCCAGGCTGCGGCGCGGCGGGGCAGGGGGATCGCCTTCGCGCACGAGGCGGGCAAGCTCATCTGGGGCGGGGCCACGGGCTGGAACGAGGGCGAGCATCTGAAAGGTGCGGCCGAGAGTGCCGGGCTCGATTTCCCGCAGATGGAGGCCGAGGCCGTGGACGATGCCGAAGCGCTCGATGTCGAAATCGCCGCCAATCAGGCTGCGCTCGAAGCCGCTGGCCATTGGGGCGTGCCGACCCTCGTCTTCGAGGGCGAACCGTTCTTCGGGCAGGACAGGATCGAGATGGTGAAATGGCGGATGAAGCAGAAGGGCCTCGCGCCGAGGGCTGCGGAGCAGTGAACGTCAGCCTCTCTGCGATCGGCCATGTGCGCGGCGGGCGCGATAGGGTCGAGGACGATCTATGGGGCCGGGTCGAGGCGGTGATCGAACTCGACCCCGCCCGCTTCGGGCCAGAGGCGCTGGAGGGGCTCGACGAATTCAGCCATATCGAGGTGATCTTCCTCTTCGACCGGGTCGACGAAAACGCGGTTCACACCGGCGCGCGTCACCCGCGCGGGATGAGCGACTGGCCGTGCGTCGGTATTTTCGCCCAGCGCGGGAAGGACCGTCCCAACCGGCTCGGCCTGACCACCTGCGAGGTCATCGGGATCAAGGGCCTGTCCCTTTCCGTGCGCGGGCTCGATGCGGTGAACGGCACGCCCGTTCTCGACCTCAAGCCGGTGATGAGCGGCTTCCGCCCGCGCGGAGAGCTGCGTGAGCCGCAATGGGCGCGCGATATCATGAAGGATTACTGGTGAGCGATCACACGACCACCCATTTCGCCTCGTTCGACGGTACGAAGCTCGCGCTTCACCGGCAGGGCGAGGGGCGGCCTGTCCTGCTGCTCCACGGCCTGTTCTCGAGCGCGCAGATGAACTGGCTCAAATGGGGCCATGCCGCACGGATCGCCGGTGCGGGTTTCGAGGCGATCATGCTCGATTTCAGGGTCCATGGCGAAAGCGAAAGCCCACGCGAGCCGGAACGTTATCCAAAGGACGTGCTGGTGCGCGACGTCGCGGCCCTGGCGGAACATCTCGGTCTGGAGGAGGGCGACTTCGACCTCGTCGGCTTTTCCCTCGGCGCCCGCACCTTGCTTCATGTCGCCGCACGCGGGGTTCTGTCGCCCCGGCGCATGGTCGTGTGCGGGATGGGCGTCACCGGGCTGACCGGGTGGCAGCAGCGCGCGGCGTTCTTCAAGCGGGTGATCGACGAATTCGACACGATCGAGCGCGGCGATCCCGCCTGGCAATCGCGGCAATTCCTCAAATCGCAGGGCGTCGATCGGGTCGCGGCGCGGCTGCTGCTCGATGCGATGGGCGATCTCGAACTCGAGGCGCTCGAGAACGTCGCCTGCCCCGCTCTCGTGGTGTGCGGCGCCGATGACCGCGACAACGGCTCGGCGAGCCACCTTGCGCAATTGCTGCCCGATGCGCGCTACGAGGAGGTGCCCGGCGCACATCTCGACAGCGCAACCCGGCCCGAATTGGGCAGGGCAATCGTGGATTTCCTGAAGGACTGACGTCGAAGGGAAATTAGTGGGCCCCCGCCGCAGACGGATCGGCGGGGGCCCGGGCTCTCCGGCCTCACGGGGGCTATGGCCGGTGAGCGTACCGATCGTCGCAAGGATCGGTATCGGTTTTCGTTGTCTAGTGGCAGCGACATTATCTCATGTCATTCAAGGAATCCAGCAAAATGCGATGCGAGCTGCTTAGCAATAGAGACAGGGCGTTCGCGACTGCGCTTTGACGCGGGTCCGTCACCCGTTATGCTCGTTTCCATGAGATCGAGGGACATGCCGGAGCTGCTCGCACTGACGGGGGCAATGCTGCTAGCAGCCGGATGCGCAGCCGTACCAAAGCCGGACGGGGCGGCAGGCGCGGGCAATGTTTCCGCCCCGGCAACGCTGTTCGTCGCGGGCAAGCGCGGAAACACTCTGTCGAAAATCGCTCTTGAAAGCGGGGAGGAAGTCCTGCGCAAGGACAGCTGCACCAATCCGCACGAACTCGCGACTTCGCCCGATGGCATGTTCGTGGCGCTCGCCTGTTACGGCGGGACGACCGTGGACCTATTTTCGGCAGCCACGCTCGAACGGGTCGCCAGCATCGATCTCGGCGAAAATGCCCGCCCGCACGGGATCGTGTGGCACGAGAGCGGCGACATCTTCGTCACCGCCGAGGGACGAGGCTCCCTGTTCCGCATCGCCGGCCCGCTTACGGACGAACGGGCCCTGTTCGAATTCGCCACCGGCAAGGAAGGCAGCCACATGCTTGCCGTCAGCGCTGATGCGAAGACGGCATGGACCACCGATCTCGGCTCGCGCACGGTGACGCGGATCGACCTCGTCACCCGCCGCGCGCCTTCTTCGGTGACGGTGGGGGAGGAGCCCGAAGGAATCGCGCTCGCCCCTGACGGAGGCACACTGTGGGTCTCAGCGCGCGGATCGAACCAGGCCTTCGCGCTCGATCCCGTGACAATGAAAGTGCGCGAGACGGTCGCGACCGGGCGCTTCCCGCTGCGGATCGCGATCCGGCCCCAGGGCGATGTCGCGGTCACGTCGGACCTGATGGACGGCTCGCTCTCGGTCATCGACCTCGACGGGGCGAAGGTTGTCCGTACGATCCGCGTCTCCGGTCCCGAGGCGGCGCAGGACCGGTTTCAGGTGACGATCCTGTGGTCGGACGACGGCCGGCGCATCTATGTCGCGGAGACCGCGAGCGACACCATCGCCGAAGTCGATTACGCCAGTGGCACCGTCCTGCGCCGCCTTGCGGCGGGTGAGGGCGGGGACGGGATGGCCATCCTGCCGTGAACCCCTTTCCCGATCCCCCCCGCATCCTGCCCGTCGTCGGCTGGCGCGAAATGGTCGATCTGCCCGAGCTCGGCCTTGCGCGGATACCGGCCAAGATCGACACAGGCGCGCGCACATCTTCGCTTCACGGGCAGGTGATCGACGAATTCGCGCGCAACGGCGAGCAATACGTGCGTTTCGCGGTCGACTGGGACGGCGAGCGGCATGAATGCGAGGCGGTTCATGTCGATATTCGCGGTGTCACCAGTTCGAATGGCGAAACCCAGCGCCGCTATGTCATCAAGACCCCGCTGACGATCGGCGAGGTTCGCTTCCGCGCCGAGATAAGCCTGGCCGACCGGTCGGACATGAAATTCCCGATGCTGGTCGGCCGCTCCTCGCTGCGTCGCCGCTTTGTCGTCGATAGCGGATATTCATGGCTGCAATCTCGCGGCATGGAGGCGGTGAAGGGACATCGGCCCTGACCCGCCGGCCCGATTCGCCCCCGTTTCACTCAGACCAAGGTTTGCCTTCATGAAAATCGCGATGCTGGCCCGCAATCCGAACCTCTATTCGCATGTCCGGCTGAAGGAAGCGGCGGAGCAGCGCGGGCACGAGCTCGACATTCTCAACACCACCCGCTGCACGGTCCATATCGCGAGCCATCGGCCTGAGGTCTATTACAACGGCGAGCCGATGATCGGTTATGACGCGGTGATCCCGCGTATCGGGGCCTCGATCACCAATTACGGCCTCGCGATCCTCAGGCAGTTCGAGATGCGCGGCTGCTGGCCGCTCAATGAAAGCGTCGCGATCGGGCGCAGCCGCGACAAGCTGCGCAGCTTGCAGATCCTCGCCAAGCACGGGCTAGGACTGCCGCTCACCGCCTATGCCAACGATCCCAAGCAGGCCGAAGAGATCATCAAGGCGGTCAAGGGCCCTCCGGTCGTCATCAAGCTGCTCGAAGGAACGCAGGGTATCGGCGTCGTGCTCGCCGAGACGATGTCGAGTGCGAAATCGGTTATCGAGGCGTTCCGCGGCGCGAACGTCAATATCCTCGTGCAGGAATTCATCAAGGAAGCGGGCGGGACCGACATCCGTGCGCTTGTCGTCGGGGGTAAGGTGGTGGCCGCGATGAAGCGCACCGGGGCGGCGGACGATTTCCGCTCCAACCTTCATCGCGGCGGCAGCGCGCAGGTCATCAAGATTACGCCAGAGGAACGCTCCACCGCCGTGCGCGCGGCCAAGCGGATGGGGCTGAACGTGTGTGGGGTCGACATGCTGCGGTCCAATCACGGCCCCGTCATCATGGAAGTCAATTCATCACCCGGCCTCGAAGGCATCGAAAGCGCGACGGGCAAGGACGTTGCGGGCCAGATCATCGCCTTCATCGAGGCGAACGCGAAGGTTGGCAGGACCAAGACGCGCGGTCAGGGGTAAGGGCCCGGGGCGCCTTCTCCGCCCGAGGCCTGGCCCGTCTATCCAACGGTCATCCAGCGCCGGGCGATCGCGCCTTGAAATGAGCATGAAGTGCAGCGCAGAAAACGCGTTCACGACGCGCTCTCCACCGAAATGGCGCTCGCGAGCGGCTTCATGCCGGTTTCCTTCGAGCGCTGATGCGCAAGCGGAACGCTTGAATCATGCCGCTCGCAATTGCCCAACGAACCGCCGGGTCGAGCTTTCGAGCCCCTCGACATGCTTGAGCAGGGCGGCGGCGGCGCGGTCGATTTCGGCGGCGAGTTCGCGCGTCGTTTCGGCGGTCCCTTCGAGCGAGCGGCTGCGCTGTGCCATGGTGCCGATATCCTCGGCGGCGCTGCGGGCGTAGTTCTCGATCGTGTCGGCCGATTTGCGCTGGCCCTCCACGTCCCAGCGTATCGCGTGCGCGGCCTGATCGAGTTCGGCGATGACCTCGGCGATATTGTCGAAACTGGTCTGCGCATCCATCGTGCCAGAGCGGATGCCGGACAGGAAGGCGTCGATTTCGGTCGCAGCGTTGCCCGCCTGCCGGGCGAGCGACTTCACCTCCTGGGCGACGATGGTGAAACCCTTGCCCTGCGCACCTGCGGAGGCGGCTTCGATCGCGGCATTGAGCGCGAGCAGATTGGTGCGCTCGGCGATGCGGGCGATGGCGCGGGTCGCCTCGCCGATCGTGTCGGAATGCTGGGCAAGCGAGCCCACCGCCTCACCGCCCGAGGAGGAACGCTCGGTCGCCCGGGCGGTCAGTTCCTTCTGCTGGCTGACATTGCCTGCAATGCTGGCGATCGCGCCCGAAAGGTCCGCGATCCCGCGCGCGACGGTACCTGCCGCCTTGTTCGCCTTTTCGGCCGCCCCTGCGACTTCGCCCGCGCGCACGCCCGCCTCCCGCGCCACCGCGTCGAGCGCCTTGGTCGTGCGTTCGAGCAATTGCGCCGTCGCGACCAGCGAGTTCGTGAGCCCGCCGATCGTGTTTTCGAAATCGCGCGCGATGCCGGCGAGGGTGCTGCGGCGTTCCTTTTCGGCGGCGCGTGCAGCTGCTTCGCGTGCCTCGCGCTCGTGCGCGATGAGCGTGCGCGCTTCCCTGAGCGCAGCGCCCTTTTCGCTGAGTT
>JGI12048J13642_10101967_pt1 | contig 22530 bp, 16 predicted proteins | sample ElkSlonscriptome_16_FD_13642 | JGI IMG/M metagenome (IMG submission 13642)
GTGGTGAAATTGGTAGACACGCTATCTTGAGGGGGTAGTGACCGTAAGGTCGTGCCGGTTCAAGTCCGGCCTTCGGCACCATATTTTCTGCTTGTAGTCATCATTGACCGACTTTTAGCTGAACGCTTATAATGTGGGCTGATAAGTTTCAGAAAAACCCCTTTTTAAGGGGTTTTTTGTTATTTACTTCAAGCAGAAGTTTACTATGGGCGTTATGCCCATTTTTATTTTGTGTATGGTGGTCGGTGGAGCAGCAGCTCCGCAAAAGCTGTTCCTAAATCATGTCCAATAGTTTCAGAACAGAGGCCGTTGATTGACAGGTAAGTGAATAAGTTGACGAGGATTATGCAGTTAGAAAGTATTGTTGCTCCGGTTGTTGAAGGGCTTGGATTTGTTTTCTGGGGTATAGAGCTGCAAGGAAGGGGAAAGGACGCCTTACTTAGAATTTATATTGATGCAGAAGCAGGTGTTGGAATAAACGACTGCGCCCTTGTAAGCCGGCAGGTGAGCGCCTTGCTTGATGTGGAAGATCCGATTGAAAAAGCCTATGTGCTGGAAGTTTCGTCTCCCGGATGGGACCGCCCCCTGTTTAAAGAAACTCACTTTAAAGCGTTTTTAGGGTCGGTTGTTGAAATTAAGCTGTTAGCTTTGTTTGAAGGTAAGCGAAAGTTTAAGGGTATTTTGAGTACCTTAGAGGATGGCGAAATAGCCATTCTGGTAGACGACGAAGAATTCACTTTTCCACTGGAATTGGTTGATAAGGCAAAAATAGTGCCGCAGTACTGAAGGATATGGGGTCAAGATGAGTAAAGATATCTTACTGGTTGTTGAAGCAGTTTCAAATGAGAAAGGTGTAGATCAGGCGGTCATATTCGAAGCTATTGAGCTAGCGTTGGCCACTGCGACCAAGAAGCAATTTGAAGATGAAGATTCTGATGTGCGCGTAGAAATTGACCGCAAGAGTGGTGAGTATATTGCTAAACGCAGATGGCTGGTTGTTGATAACGATGCTGTACCTGCGCTGGGTACTGAACTTACTTTGCAAGAAGCTGAAGAAATAGATGTGAAGTTGCAGCCAGGGGACACCCATGAAGAAGAGGTGGAAGCTGCTTCATTTGGCCGTATCGGTGCCCAGGCTGCAAAGCAAATTATCGTGCAAAAGGTCAGAGAAGCCGAGCGCACAAAAGTAGTTGATAGTTATCGTGAGCGCGTTGGTGAACCAGTCAGTGGCTCAGTCAAAAAGGTGACGCGTGATAATGTTATCATTGATCTTGGAAATAATGCTGAAGCCCTGTTACCAAAAGACCAGGTCATAGCGAGGGAAAATTTCCGTATCGGTGATCGGGTCAGGACCTTGTTGACTGAGATAAGAATTGATAACAGAGGACCTCAGTTGATGTTGAGTCGATCTGACCCTCAGTTCATGGTTGAGTTATTTCGAATCGAAGTGCCGGAAATAGCTGAAGAACTTATTGAGATCAAGGCCGCAGCGCGTGATCCAGGTTCCCGGGCAAAAATAGCGGTAAAAACTAATGATGGACGCATTGATCCGGTTGGAGCTTGCGTGGGTATGCGCGGTGCCAGAGTGCAAGCTGTTTCCGGAGAGTTGGGTAATGAGCGAATCGACATTGTTTTGTGGGATGATAATCCCGCGCAGTTAGTCATCAATGCAATGGCTCCGGCTGAAGTAGCTTCTATAGTAGTTGACGAAGATACTAATACTATGGATGTTGCTGTTTCCGAAGACAATCTGGCTATGGCGATAGGCAGAGGCGGGCAAAATGTAAAGTTGGCCTCGGAAATGACGGGTTGGATAATTAACGTCATGACCGAGGAAGAAGCCGGTCAGCAACAAGAAGAAGAGTTTGGTCGATACGTCGGCAACTTCGTTGAAATGCTTGACGTTGATGAGGAGTTGGCTGAGGTGCTGGTAACAGAAGGGTTTACCTCGTTGGAGGAGGTTGCCTATGTGCCAATGGAAGAAATGTTAGCTATTGAAGGATTTGATGAGGATCTTGTTACTGAGCTGAGGAAGCGCGCTAAGAATGTGCTGGTTAACAATGCGCTGGCTTCAGAGGAGCGTTTAGATAAAGCGGAACCTGCAGAAGACCTTCTCAATATGGAGGGCATGGAAAAACATCTGGCTTTTGTATTCGCCAGTAAAGGTATTGTAACCATGGAAGATCTCGCGGAGCAGGCCGTAGATGATCTGACCGATATAGAAGGGCTGGATGAAGAAAAGGCAGCCGCATTGATTATGACTGCACGCAAACCTTGGTTTGAAGAACAGCAGTAATTACCGGGAGACAGGAGACAAGCATGGCAGAAGTTACAGTAAAGCAGCTTGCCGAAGACATTGGTGCTCCCGTTGACCGTCTGTTGAAGCAGATGGGAGACGCGGGGCTGGATCAGCGTCAGATCGACGCTGTGGTTACAGATGACGAAAAACACGCATTACTGGCTTACCTTAAGAAAAGCCACGGTGAAACGTCAACAGAGCCGAAGCGAATTACGCTCAAAAGAAAAACGACGACCACTTTGAAGTCAACAGGCCAAAGAACGGTCAATGTCGAAGTTCGCAAGAAACGCACTTACGTTAAACGCAGTGAAGTATTACCAGATACCGAAGCAGAGCCAGAAAGCCTTGTGGCTGCCTCAGAAGAGTTGATTGCAGAGCCAGAAAAGCAAGCTATAGAAGCTGAGGCCAAGGAGCAGAATGCTGCCCAGGTGGATGAAAAGTCTGGTTCAGAGCCTCTGGAAAAAGCAGAAAGCAAGACAGAGCCGACAGATAATGAGCCAGCAGCAAGTGAGGTTGTTGCTGAGTTGCCTGTTGAGTCAGTGGTTCCTCCTCCCGAAAAAGACAAAAAATCGGACCATAAGAGGAGTAAGCATCGTCGCCACAAAGAAGACTCCGTTGGCAAAGAGCTTGATATAGAAGAAATCAAGCGTCGGGAAAAACACAAGCCTAAACCCGCACCGCAAAAGCCAACCACTTTGGTTGAAGTGGTTGAGGTGTTAAAGGAAGAGCCGGAAAAAACACTGGTTTCGCCTCGCAAAGCCAGACAAAAGAAAAAGAAAGGTTCAAAGGGGGCGTTTGATAAAAATGTCAAACCTATTATAAGAGAAGTGATCATTCCCGAGTCCATCACGGTGGGTGAATTGGCCCAGAGAATGACCGTCAAGGCGACGGAAGTGATTAAAAAACTGATGGGAATGGGAGTGATGGCAACTATTAATCAACCACTTGAGCAGGACGTTGCTCAAATGCTTGTGGAAGAGATGGGGCATAAATTTAAGCTCTTACAAGATGATGCCGTTGAACATGCCGTGCTTGATGCAATTACTAACGAAGGTGAACAGAAGCTGCGTGCTCCTGTTGTCAGCGTGATGGGACATGTTGATCACGGCAAGACCTCCCTGCTTGACTATATCCGGCGCTCCAAAGTAGCCGCACAAGAGTCAGGTGGAATAACTCAGCATATTGGTGCCTATCACGTGGACACTCCTCGTGGCATGGTCTCCTTTCTCGATACGCCAGGTCATGCAGCCTTCACCGCAATGCGTGCTCGTGGAGCACAGTGTACCGATATTGTCATCTTGGTGGTTGCCGCTGATGATGGGGTTATGCCACAAACACAAGAGGCGGTGCAGCACGCTAAGAGCGCGAATGTTCCGTTAGTGGTAGCTGTTAACAAGATCGACAAAGAGAACGCTGACCCTGAACGTGTTAAGAGTGAGCTGGCCGCTATTGATGTCATCCCTGAAGATTGGGGTGGGGACGTGCAGTTTGTACCTGTTTCTGCTCACACTGGAGAGGGCATTGATGACCTGCTGGAAGGAATTATCTTGCAGGCCGAATTGTTAGAGTTGACCGCTGCCGAAGATGGGCCAGGGCAGGGGGTTGTTATTGAGTCCAGTCTGGACCGTGGTCGTGGTTCTATTGCCACAGTTTTGGTGCAAAGTGGAACGCTTAGCCAAGGTGATGTAGTCCTTGCAGGTGAGCACTATGGCCGGGTGAGAGCTATGATTGATGAAAGTGGTCGCATGGTCAAGAGTGCCGGCCCGTCAATACCAGTAGAAATTCTTGGTCTTAATGGGACACCGGATGCTGGCGACGAATTTATTGTGGTGCCAGATGAAAGGAAGGCTCGTGAGGTGGCTGATTTCCGGCAAAACAGAGATCGCCAGAGCCGATTGCAGCGTCAGCAGGCAGCCAATCTCGAGAACTTGTTCGACAGCATGGGCAAGGAAGAAGTTAAAGAGCTTAACCTCATTGTAAAAACAGATGTGCGCGGTTCTCTCGAGGCTTTGTCGGCTGCATTGATTGATCTTGGTAATGAAGAGGTGCAGGTAAGGATTGTGTCCTCGGGGGTAGGTGGCATAGCTGAAACTGATGCAAACCTGGCGCTTTCAACAAGTGCAATCATTATTGGATTTAATGTGCGTGCAGATACAGCAGCCCGACGGGTTATTGAGAAAGAAGGGTTAGAGTTACGCTATTACAGTGTCATTTATAATATTATCGATGACATCAAGGGGGCTCTTACCGGGATGTTGGCGCCAGCCTATCGCGAGGATATTCTGGGTATTGCCGAAGTACGGGATACCTTTAAAAGTCCTAAGTTTGGGCAGGTGGCGGGTTGCATGGTGACTGAAGGAACGGTTTTCCGTAATAAGCCAGTGCGGGTACTGCGGGACAATATTGTTATCCATGAAGGAGAATTGGACTCTTTGCGCCGGTTTAAAGACGATGTGGCAGAGGTAAGGTCAGGCGTGGAGTGTGGTATTGGTGTGCGTAACTATGAAGTCAAAGTGGGCGATAAAATCGAAGTGTTCGATAAAGTCCGCGTTGAGCGTTCCTTGTAGGCGGTATAAGTTAACGATGGGTGTAAGGTAATGGCACGCTCCTTCAGTCGCTTAGAGCGCATAGCAGAGCAGATCCAAAAAGATCTGTCGTTGATTATCCAGCGCGAACTCAAAGATCCGCGTTTGGGTATGGTGACTATTAATTCGGTTAGGGTTAGCAAAGATCTCGGCTATGCCGATGTTTACCTGACCGTATTAAATATCCACAATGTGGATGACGATTCTGCTATATCAGAGTCACTGGGCATACTGGATGAGGCTGCTGGTTTTTTGCGTTCTGAATTGAGCCACGCCATAAAGTTAAGGGTCATGCCGCAACTTCGTTTTCATTATGATTATTCAATCGTGCAGGCCCAGCGAATGGCGGGTTTGATAGATAAAGCGAGGACTAACGACGATTCCTCTGGTAAATAGCCTGAGTAAGGAGCCACTCACCATTCACTTATTTAATGTAAGTGTTTAAGTTTTTGGGAGTTGCAACGGCTAACGATATGGGTAAAGCAAGAAAGCGTAAGGGTAGGCCGGTACATGGAGTTATTGTCCTTGATAAACCTTTGGGGATCACCTCTAATTCAGCGCTACAACAAGTCAAGCGCAGTTTGAACGCCCAAAAAGCGGGCCACACCGGTGCCCTTGATCCCTTAGCGACGGGGGTTTTACCTTTGTGTTTTGGTGAGGCCACTAAGTTCAGTCAAATTCTGCTGGAGGCGGACAAAGAATATGTCACCACCGCTTGTCTTGGTGTAACCACTAGCACTGGGGATGTTGAGGGAGAAATAACTTCCACGGGTCCGGTAGCCGATGATTTGATTCGCGCTGAAATGGATCGTTTGCTGGATAAGTTCAGGGGAGAGCAGAAGCAAATTCCCTCCATGTACTCCGCGCTCAAGAAAAACGGCGTTCCACTTTATAAGCTTGCCCGGCAAGGCAAGACCGTAGAGCGCGAAGCAAGAGATATCACGATTTCCGATCTGCAGATTATCGGTTGGAATCTACCTCTAATAGAACTAAGAGTTCGCTGCAGTAAGGGCACTTACATCCGTACTTTGGTTGAAGATATTGGTAGAGCGTTGGGCTGTGGTGCCCATGTTGTGTCTTTAAGGCGGATTCGTAGCGGTCCTTACCTCATCGAGCAAGCGGTTGCGATCGAACAGATACGTTCATACCTGAATGAACCAGAGTCGACCCAATTGCTGTTGTCTGTGGATTCAGCATTAATGCATTATAATAAATTATTACTAAATGAAAGCCAGGCAGGGTCGATTATGCGCGGGCAAACGGTTACACTAATCGACCTTAAAAATCCTCTATTTATGAATGTACCGTTGCGTTTGTATAACAACGACAGTGAAAATGCATTTCTGGGATTAGGCATCGTCAACGATGCTGGCGAACTTAAAGCGATTCGATTGCTCAACACAAGCAATGATTAATTGCGTTGTCGTTAACGGTTTTTATACCTGTAGCCATATCCAATGCTGACGTTGTTGCTATGTTGATTATTTTGCCAAGGTGAATATCTAAGTTATCGAACTGTTAACTCATTTAGATTTCAATGTTTATTGCTCATGCTTATTTGATTACCTGTGAGTGATTGTGTCAGTTGGATATAAAAGTGCGGTAGCCAGTTCAGATCATTGGGGTTTGTTGGGAGAGTTAGTGCGGCTGTCAATATGCACGGTCGCTACTGAATTAAATGCATATTTGGGAGTTAAAATGGCACTATCTGCTGAAGAGAAAGCATCAATTGTTCAAGAATACAAGATCAAAGAAGGAGATACGGGTTCACCGGAAGTACAGGTTGCCCTGTTAACCTCAAACATCAACAAATTACAAGAACATTTTAAGTCGAACAAGCATGATCATCATTCTCGTCGAGGTTTAATTCGAATGGTTAATCAGCGACGCAAACTACTGGATTATGTGAAAGGTAAGAATACTGATCGCTACGTGGAATTAATCAAAAGACTCGGGTTGCGTCGTTAAAATCGTGTCAAATAATAATTCATTCTGCGGACCTGTTTGACGTTGGGTGTAATAAAATCTCGCAGCGGGGTACCGATTTTGTCGGTACCCCGCTGTTTGTATCAGCGAGATAAAAATCGCGGGAACGGAAGTTATTTGCAAACTTTCTTCCCGGAAAATATCTCAAGGAGCTAATGTGAATCCAGTCAGTAAATCTTTTAAGTTCGGTGATTCAACGGTAACTCTGGAAACAGGACGGATCGCTCGGCAAGCATCCGGTGCTGTATTGGTTACAATGGATGACACGGTGGTGTTAGTGACCGTAGTGGCTGAGAAGGAAGCCAGTCCGGGCCGGGGTTTCTTTCCACTTTCTGTTCATTATCAGGAAAAAAGTTATGCTGCAGGCCGTATACCGGGCGGATTTTTAAAGCGGGAAGGGCGGCCCTCAGAAAAAGAAACATTAACCTCTCGTCTTATAGACCGCCCCATTAGGCCACTGTTTCCAAAAGGTTACCTGAATGAAGTGCAAGTGCTTTGCACGGTTATGTCGGCAGGTAAGGATACTGACCCTGATATGGTTGCGATGCTGGGTACTGCGGCAGCCATTGAGATTTCAGGAGCGCCCTTTAACGGTCCTTTTGCCGCCGCGCGGGTAGGGTTCGACGAAGACAAGGGTTATGTGCTGAATCCAGGCTTCGCCAGCCTGAAAGAATCGAAGTTGGACATGGTTGTCGCTGGAACTAAAGATGCTGTGTTAATGGTCGAATCTGAAGCGGATGAATTAACTGAGGATCAAATGCTGGGGGCTGTATTGTTCGCTCACGAAGGATTCCAGGATGCCATTCAAGCTATCCAGGAATTTGCAGATGAAGTGGGTGCAGCCAAGGAAACCTGGGCGGCGCCGGAAAGTAACAGTGCCTTACTAAATGAATTGAACGATCAATTCGCAGAGTCGATTACCGCTGCCTACACTATCAGCGATAAACTGGCGCGCTACGATCAACTCGGTGCAGTGAAGAAAACCGCGTTAGAAACGCTAGCCGGCGGCGAAAATCCGGTCTATTCGGCTGATGAGGTGAGTGAGTACTTCGGCAAAATCGAAAAGAATCTGGTTCGTCAAAATATTCTCGATGGTAAGGCACGTATTGATGGCCGTGATACTAAAACGGTAAGAGCGATTAATGTGGAAGTAGGAGTGCTGCCCAGTGCTCACGGCTCAGCCTTGTTTACCCGAGGTGAAACACAGGCATTGGTAGCGACCACTCTGGGCCCGCTGCGTGATGCTGCTTTCATTGATGCATTGGAAGGTGAATGGAAAGACCCGTTTATGGTGCATTATAACTTCCCTCCTTATTCAGTCGGCGAGACTGGCCGCATAGGCGGTGTGGGACGTCGTGAAATTGGTCACGGACGCTTGGCGCGTCGAGGTGTACAAGCCATGATGCCAAGCCAGGATGACTTCCCATACGTGGTGCGTCTGGTGTCTGAGATTACTGAATCCAACGGTTCCAGTTCTATGGCCAGCGTTTGTGGCAGTAGTCTGGCGTTAATGGATGCAGGTGTACCGATAAAAGCGCCAGTAGCAGGAATCGCCATGGGTCTGATCAAAGAGGGTGATCAATTCGCTGTGTTGACTGATATTCTCGGAGATGAAGATCATCTAGGGGATATGGATTTTAAAGTGGCGGGTACTCACAACGGCATCACCGCATTGCAGATGGATATAAAAATCACTGGTATTACCGATGAAATTATGGAATTGGCATTAGAGCAGGCGAAAGATGCAAGGCTGTATATTCTGGAAGAAATGAATAAGGTGATCTCCAGTAGCCGGGATGAAGTGGCTGATAATGCACCTAAGATGATTCTGATGACCATCGATCCTGATAAAATCCGCGATGTTATTGGTAAAGGTGGTGCCACCATCCGGTCAATCTGCGATGAAACCGGTGCTTCTATCGATATCGATGATGACGGCACTATACGCATTTACGGAGAGACTAAAGAAGCGACTGATCAGGCCATATTCCGGGTTACAGAAATAACCGCTGAAGTGGAAATTGGCAAAGTGTATAACGGCAAGGTTGAGCGAATAGTAGATTTCGGTGCTTTCGTGAATATCTTACCGGGCAAAGACGGATTGGTTCACATTTCACAAATCGCGCAGGAGCGGGTAGAGAAAGTGACCGACTATTTGAAGGAAGGTCAGATGGCCGTAGTAAAAGTGCTGGATGTAGATAATCGTGGTCGGGTAAAACTGTCGATGAAGGATGTTACCGAAGATGAAAAATCTCCGTTTGCTAGCTAGTTTTCATCCTGAAACGGCTTCCATGCCGTTTCGCGGAGTCGCAAAGTAAAATGTCGATTTTACTTTGCTCGCAAAATCAATCGCATAAGCGATCGATTTTGGCAGTACTTCCTTGTACTGCGTTAGTGCCCATCAAAAACTGGCGTTTCTGGATGAGCACTAGCTAACTGATCCGCGTCTGGTTACGAACGAAGGATTAACAAAGCCATGGCCTTGCAACAGGCCATGTCGCTCAGATGCCCAGATAAGCTTTTCTGACGTCGTCATTGGCCAGCAGATTGTGGCCTGAGTCTTCCAGAACCACTTTTCCATTCTCCAGTACATACCCTCTGTCGGCCAGTCTCAATGCCTGATTAGCATTTTGTTCAACCAGAAATATGGTGACACCTTCTTCCCGTAGCTGATGGATAATGTCGAATATCTGTTGGATGATGATGGGGGCCAGGCCTAATGAGGGCTCATCAAGAAAGAGTAGTTTCGGTTTGCTCATTAAGGCACGTCCAATAGCCAACATTTGCTGCTCACCCCCCGACATCGTGCCGCCACGCTGATTTATTCTCTCTTGTAAGCGGGGAAACAAATCCAACACATATTCCAGACTGCTGGCAAAGTCTTTCTTTGGAGTAAAGAACCCTCCCATTTGCAAGTTTTCTTCAACGGTTAAGCCGGGAAAAATTCTTCGGCCTTCGGGTACGATGGCTACACCGCTTCTCATAATTTTAGAAGTTTCAGCTTCGGTAATGTCTTCTCCCAGCAGCTCGATTGTTCCTTTACTAGCCCGGGGGTCTCCGCAAATGGTCATGAGTAGAGTGGTTTTGCCGGCGCCATTAGCACCGATAAGTGAAACAATTTCTCCCTCATTGACCTCCAGGCTAACGCCATGCAGTGCTTCAATCTTGCCGTAGTGGGTATGAATGTCAGTCAGCTTCAGCATCACTCTTCTCCCAGATAGGCTTTGATCACCGCTGGATTATCTTTGATGTCTTCTGGAGAGCCGTTAGCGAGGGGAGCTCCTTGATTGATGACGTAGATACGGTCAGAGATACCCATAACCAGATTCATATCGTGTTCAATCAATAGCACGGACACACCATAGTTATCTTTCAGGCTGACGATTAACTGATCCAATTCACTGGTTTCTGTGGGATTGAGTCCGGCTGCTGGTTCATCCAGCATCAACAGTACTGGCTTCATTACCATGCAGCGGGCAATTTCGAGGCGTCGTTGCTGTCCGTAAGCAAGGTTTCCCGCCTGCCGATTGGCGAATGCAAGCAAATCGACCTTTTCCAACCAATAGGCCGCATTCTCCATAGCGGCTTTTTCTTTGCGGCGAAAGGCCCGGGTATTGAATAGACCGGACAAATAATTGGTATTTACCTGGCGGTGCTGAGCCACCAACAGATTTTCAATCGCTGTCATACTGTTGAAAAGACGCACATGCTGGAAAGTGCGTACCATGCCGAGCCTGGAAATTTTGAAATCGGGTAAGCCTTGCACGGACATATCCAGAAACTGGATATCCCCCCTGGTTGGTCGGTAAAATCCGCTGATACAATTGAATACCGTGGTCTTGCCCGCACCATTGGGCCCAATAATAGACACGATCTCGTCATTGACTACCTTAAGGGAAACCCGGTCCACAGCCAGGAGTCCACCAAATTGCATTGTCAGGTCATTGACTTCCAGCATGAGGCTATCCCTGTTCCAGCTTAAGATGAGGTCGTTTCATCGGCAGCAGACCTTGGGGTCGCCAAATCATCATGAGGACCATAGTCAAACCAAATGCCAGTAAGCGGTATTCATCAAACTCCCTTGAGAGCTCTTGAAGTAAGACCACCGTGACGGCTGCAATCATGACCCCGAGTTGAGACCCCATCCCACCCAATACCACAATCGCAAGGATGATGACTGATTCAAAAAAAACAAAGGACTCGGGGCTGATATGACCCTGGCGGGCACCAAATATGGAGCCAGCAAAGCCGGCAAACAATGCTCCAATAGTGAAGGCAGATAATTTGATGGTGGTTCTGTTCATGCCCAGAGAGCGACAAGCTATTTCGTCTTCCCGTAAGGCTTCCCAGGCCCTGCCCACAGGCATCCGGATCAGGCGCTGAACAACAAAAATTGTAAACAGAGCCAGCGCCAGAGCGATCAGGTACAAGACAATGACTTTCATCGATGAATTATAGGGAACATCGAAAAACACATGGTAAGGCACACCACCTTCAGTGGCGCGGCGCCCGAACTCCAGCATAACGATGTCAAACTCGGGTTCGAATTGAAGCATCGGCAGCATGGGTCTGGGAATGCCGCCAATACCATTAGGTCCACCGGTTAATTGAGTCATGTTATTCAGCATGATACGAATAATTTCACCAAATCCCAGCGTCACGATAGCGAGATAATCCCCCCTTAGCCGAAGCACCGGAAAACCCAGCAACAGGCCGAAGGTGGCAGCTAACATGGCACCGATAGGAAGGCACACCCAGAAGGACAGGCCAAAATACTGGGATAACAGGGCGTAGCTATAAGCGCCTACAGCGTAGAAAGCCACATAGCCAAGGTCCAACAGACCAGCCAATCCAACCACAATATTCAAGCCGAGTCCCAGAATGACGTAAATTAATGCGAGGGTAGCGATATCCGACCACTGTCGGCTAGAGTAGAAAGGCAAAATAAGGGCAGTTAGAATTAGCAAGACAAAAACGGCTTTGACTATCAACTGCCGTTTTTCCTCACAAGGCAACCATTGACTGATAATGGGCTGCTCTGGACGTAAAGAGTTGTAAGCGAATGCCAGCTTGCTTTTGAACAATTGTACGAGAAATACCGCCAGCATGGCGGACAGGATATAATAATAGGTGCCAGCATCGGTGCCGGTCACGATCAGTGAAGTGCCCTTGTGTTCCAGTTGCAGGCCCAGAATGGGAAAAGCCAAAATAAGTGTTAAAATGCTACAAAAAAGTGCGAATGGGAGATTTTTGAGCATTATATTTTTTCCAATTCCGGCTTGCCAAGAATGCCGGTGGGCTTAAATAACAAGATCAGTACCAGCAAACCGAAGGAAACCACATCTTTATATTCTGTACTGTAATAGCCTGCCGTCATGCTTTCAGCGATTCCCAACAGAATGCCTCCGATCATCGCTCCCGGTATACTGCCAATGCCCCCGAGCACCGCAGCGGTAAATGCTTTAAGGCCAGCGATAAATCCGATATATGCGTTAACGACCCCGTAGTACATGCCCAGCAAGGTTCCTGCAACGGCAGCCAGTGCTGCACCGATAACGAAGGTCGTCGCAATAACCTTATGAGTATCTATGCCCAGTAGATTGGACATTTTCAAATCTTGTGAGACCGCCCGGCAGGCCCGACCCATTCTGGATCGGGCGATAAATAAAGTTAGTAGTGCCATGGACACCACGGTGACGGCAAAAATAATGACCTGCATGTAGGATAAGGTGGCATGAAATCCGTCCGTAGGTCCGATGATCCAGCCCCCGGAGACCTGCGAGGACATGGCGATATCTCTCGATCCTTGTCCAAGGCGTACGTAATTCTGCAAAAAAATGGACATCCCAATCGCCGATATTAAGGGTATGAGACGATTGCCACCGCGCAACGGGCGATAAGCGATTCGTTCTACTGCCCAACCAAAACTGCTTGAAACCAATATGCTTGCCATTAGTGCCATTAAAAAAATCAGTGGCAGGAACTCGATACCTAGCATGGCGGCGGCTGAAATAGCCATAAACGCAATGTAGGTGCCAATCATATATATTTCACCATGGGCGAAATTAATCATGCCAATGATGCCGTACACCATGGTGTAACCGATTGCGATAAGGGCGTATGTACTCCCAATTGTAATACCGTTAATTAACTGTTGCAGGAAGTACAGGCTGGACTCGAGCATGGAAAGAGGGGGCTCCGGAACAAGCGGATGGGAGGTGGTCAACCATAACAACCAACAGCTTGCTAAGTGACGTTTAGGGCAGCGACTTAGGTTTTAACAGCGCCACGTCAGCAAAGCAAAGTGTCGGTTGGGTCGTCAACAAAAATGACGAATTAGGCTATTATTGAGTTTGTTTAGAAACTGCTGCTATTTTAACGCAGTTTTTGTGCCGTCAGCGTGCCAATTGTAGATTTCAAAGTTGAATCCTTTTAAATCACCTTTTTCATCGAAGGCGATTTTACCCATTGGTGTGTCAAAGGTGGTTTTGCGCATGTAGCTGGCCAAGGCATCAGGGTCTTGTGTTCCAGCTCCTTTGATCGCTTCTGCTACAACTTTGACGGCGGCGTAGGAAGTCATCACGAATGCACCACTTGGATCCTGATTCTTCGCCTTAAATGCTTTAACTAATTCGCTGTTTTCTGGGCGGGTATCAAAGGCGGGAGGCAAAGTGACGATAAGGCCCTCAGATGCTTCTCCGGCTATCTGGCTAATGTCCTTATTCCCCACACCTTCGGGCCCCATGAAGCGGATTGACAAGTTCTTCTCGGCGCTTTGGCGCAGCAATTGCCCGAGTTCAGGGTGATAGCCGCCATAGTAGACAAAATCGATCTTTTCTTTTTGCAGTTTAGCGACCAAAGGGGAAAAATCTTTATCGCCTTTGTTGATGCCTTCGAATAAAACAACATTGACGCCCCTTTCTTCAAGGGTGGTTTTCACCGCCCTCGCAATGCCTTCTCCGTACTGCTGTTTATCATGAATAACCGCTACTCTGGAAGGTTTGATGCGGTCAGCAATAAAGTTGCCAGCGGTGGGGCCCTGGTGGCTGTCCAAGCCAATAGTCCTGAAGACCAGTTGATGCCCTCTTTCAGTGATAGCCGGGCTGGTTGAAGCGGGTGTGATGGTCAAAATACCTTCATCTTCGTAAACATCCGTTGCTGGCTGGGTGGAACTGGAACATAAATGACCAACCACAAATTTCACACCGTCATTGACAATTTTGTTGGCTACAGCCACGGCTTGTTTGGGTTCACAGGCATCGTCATAGCGAACCGCTACCAGTTTTTCACCATTTACTCCGCCCGCGGCATTGATTTGTTCTACCGCCATTTCGGCACCAACCACCTGCATATCCCCATACTGGGCTACATCTCCGGTTTGTGGTCCCGCGATGGCTATTTTAATGTCTGCTTGTGCTACGTTAATACCTGCTGCCACGGTACATATTGTGGCAATCCCTAGTAGCCTGTTTAAAAGAGGTGTCTTCATATTTTCGTCCCCAAACAAGTTCAAAAGAAATGATTAATAGATCAAGGTCATATGGAAGCATGATGAAGGCAAGATTAAGATCAGTTGCCTTCAATCACCGCTGTTGAAAACAGGCATCGGATTTGCCTTTGCCTTGTTGTTGTAAAAACAGGTTGAAATACTACCCTCAACCACATTAGATGAAAAGGATTAACCGGGTTAGCTGTGGTTTCTACCATGCTAATGGGTGCTTTACCCTTGGATGTGTATTTTTTCCTTGTACAATTTGATTTCATCTATAATGAGGGTGTGTCGATTTTGCATTGGTTACGGTGCTGAGTAGCTATGGTGTCTTTGCCGACGAGTCGTTGATACAAGATTCTTCTGGCTTGGCTGGCACCAGCGCTATCACTGCCAGGTTAACCAGTCATTCCATGGGCCCGCACGGTAGCGGGCGGTGGATTAATTGAGTTGGATTGAAATCGTAATCCTAAGAGGTATTTGGGCGATGCAGTGGTTGTTTTGGCGACGGCCGGTAATCAGTTTTTACCAACCCAATGCCGATAGAGTGTGGCTCGAAGTAGAGGGTATAAAAAAACGCTGGTCTATGCGTAAGGCCAGTAAGGAGGGTGAATGGAAGGTGACCCTCTGGTTGCCTTGTGCCAGCCTTGTAGGGCGTGCATATCACTTTGAAGTGAGTTACGACGGGCTCACCAGAAAAGTGGCTGACCCCTTGGCACCTTGCACGGAGCGCAAGGGAGACTATATCGAATCCTACTTTGGGGATTTAGAATATCGTTTTAAGAGCAAGTCGTTTAAGGCTCCGGCTTTTAAAGATATTGTCATTTATGAAACTCACCTGCCTGCACTTAGTCGACATCCCAGTGCAGAGGCAGATAGCAATAACCAGAGAGGTACATTTGATTGTGCCCGCTCACCAGTTTTGCTTTCTCACTTTCAAGAGCTTGGGGTTGCCCTCGAATTTTTGCCTTTGCACGCACATGACGATTTTCTGGGCCGGGATTGGGGTTACTTCTCTACCTCGTTTCATGCCTTCAGGAACAGCTACGCGCAAGATAAATTTGATGTCAACAAAAAAGTGATGGCGCTGGTAGACGAGCTTCATGGCTGGGGTATACCGGTTATTCTGGATGTTGTATTTAATCACGGCGGTGAGTTACTGGTCAGAGCATGGGGAGAAAACGTGGTTTACCGACGCCATGACAACGGAGATTTTTGTCATGGCTCGGGTTGCGGACCCACCATACAAACCGAGCACCCCTTGATCAGAGAGGTGATTCTGCAAACCCTTGAGTATTTGGTCAATCACTATCAATTCGACGGCTTTCGCTTTGACCTTGGTGCTTTACATGATAAGCAAACACTGCTGGCAATCGATCAGTGCCTGCCCAGACACATACATCTTATAGCGGAGCCTTGGGCCTTAGGCGGCACACAATGGGGCAAGGGGGATTTGTCCGGTGAGCTGTCCGACACTCGTTGGGCGGTATGGAATGATGACTTCAGAGAGTCAGGCAAAGCGTTTGTCCGGGGGCATGGCGATCAACAAAGCCGTGACCTTCTGATGACCGCTATTGCGGGTAGTCATCAAGCAGATGGTGGTTGGGCAATCAAACCACAGCAAAGCATTAACTATTTGTCCAGCCACGATGGTAAAACACTGTCAGACCAGTTGGGTGGTAATAAGCACAGGGTTTTTCTGGCCGTTATGCTAATGTTAACTTCCCAGGGTGTACCCATGTTGAGTGAGGGCACCGAGTTGATGTATACCAAACACGGCCATAACAATACATATGACCGGCCTGACCTCAACCAGATTGATTGGCGCCTGGCAAAAAAACACCAGGATCTGGTCAAGGCAGTAGCCGGTTTGATTGCGATCAGGAAAAAGTTCCCTCATTTCCGTTACATCACTCGCTTGTTCAACCAGCAAGCCAGTCCGAAAAACTGGGACATTCGCTGGATCTATCCCACTGGCTATCCCCACCATGATAATGTCAACGCCATTGGTTTTCAGCTTCGTTCACCGTCCAAGTGGCTGCGAGGGAAATGGCGCGGCAGCACCCTTGTCGTTTTGCTAAATGGCAGTGATGTCGGGGTTGATTTCAGCTTGCCCGCTGGCCAGTGGCGGGTTATCGCCGATGGCCGCCAGGTTCTTGTTAGTCTGCATGGGTTGCCACACTCCCGGGCCAAAGGGGATTATCATACCCATCCTGGAACAGGCATAATTTTAGCGCCAGAACGATACGTTCGTTGGCAACGGGCACTTAGTTTTACAGGCTGGAGTATTCGCTAAATCAGCATGCCCGAGGGTATCGGTGAGCGGTCTCAGCACTATTAAACTGGAAGGTAACACTGCCAAATCAAACTGGAAGGTAACACTGCCAATATACAACGTCACGATTAAGTGGCAGTGCTTGCTCCAAAGTTCTGCAGAAAGGACTTTGAGGAAAGAACCAGAGATCAGATAAGCGGCACTACTAATACGGGAATTTTCGATAGCTTCACGACTTTTCTCGCAACCGAGCCAGTAAATACTCTCTCAACCGACTTTTGCTTAACCTTGCCCATCACAATCATGTCAGCGTCGTACTTTTCAGCACTGTTGAGAATCAAATCGACGGGATTTGCGTGTTTAACAACCACCTTGTCCAGCAGTTTTTCATAATCTGGGCCATTGAGCATTTCTTCATCAAAAAAGTTTTTAATCTTTTCTTCTATAGTTTTGTTTAGTTCTTTCTGGCCTTTTGCTTCCAGTTGTTTGATTTGATCTTTGGAGAGATAGGATTCAAGAATAGCGGAGCCGTAGGAACCCAATGGCTCGGTGGCAAACACCATCATAACCTTGGCATTGAATTGGGCTGCAATGGTTGCTGCCATGCGAGTCACCGGCCTCGTATCCGGTTCAAGCGTCGTTGCGAACAGAATTTTCTTGATTGGAGTTAGCATCTGTTTCTATTCCTTACCTTAAATATTAACGTTAATTTTATTAAGCACGTTGTTTCGAATTGTACTCGTTATTTCGAATCGAAATAGTATGTTAGATTACTTTACGAGGAGGCGCCAGAGTGCTCCGCTGCTTCTGTTGAATTTGACTCTGCAGTTATTGGCTTCGTTCTGCTGACCCGGTCGACCAGATAGGCGATACCCCGGTAGTGCATATCACTATGCAATGACAAACCAATTTCGCAACTCCGGCTATTAGAAAAGCCTTCCTGGCAACCCGCATTAAATACCTGTGTTTTTAAAGTGCTAAGTGCCGATGCATTAAGTTCAGGATGGGTAAAGCCGCGATCACCGGCAAATCCGCAACAGGTGATTTCTTCCGGAATGAGCACTTTTTCGCTGCAAGCTTCGGCAAGGGCAACGAATTTGCTGTCGATACCCATTTTGGTGGCGCTACAAGTAATATGCACTGCTACCGGTGTTCGCTCCTTGGTAATGTCCAGTTTAGGTAACACAAAATCGTGGATGAAGACCACGGAATCATAAAACGTCATTTTCTTGTCATGTTCTGCCAGGGCTTCCTGTAATCTCAGAGTGCAGGGACTGGTATCACAGAATATGGGAATGCGCCCGCCCTCAGTTTTGTCCCAAAGCACATCGGCCAATGACTCGGCTTTGGCCTGTGCCTGGTCTGCAAACCCCTTACTTTTGAACGGCAGTCCACAACAATGAGCACCCAGATTTTCCGGGATAATAACTTCAAAGCCAGCCTTATTTAGCAGACTCAGATTGACATCGGCCAGCGATCTGCTTTCGTTGTCACCTCGGGCGGGACCCATGGTGCGGGCGGCACAACTGGAATAGTATACGACCTTATTATCCGTTGCCTTGGCGGCCGTGGTGGATTGCACGAGCTTATTGCGCGCAGGACCTGGCATGTAAGGGTGCCAGGTAGGTAGCTTGCCGCCACTGATTTTAGTGGCCGCCTGACTGGTTTTAGCAAGCACATTAGGACCTGCCACTGCATGGGCTTTGTCGGCCAGATTGAGCATGATCTGAGTGGTTTTGGTGATAGTGCCAAAGTTCTTAACGGCCCAATCCGCCCGTTTGGTATAGGGTGCATACTTTTCGGATCGATGCTTGCGAGTCAGGTCGCCGGTATTAATACCAACCGGGCAGGCTCCGGCACATAGTCCACAGGCAGCGCAGGTATCGTCACCCATATAGTCGTAGCTTGACTGTAATTCTTTTAGTAGATCCGGGCTTTCCTTCGTTTCCGTAAGGCGGGCAATTTCCCTTGAGCTGGTGATGCGTTGTCTGGGTGTGAGTGTTATATCACGAGAGGCACAGGTGGGTTCGCAAAAGCCACACTCAATGCACTTGTCAACTAAGGGGTCCACTTTGGGTAGTGGTTTTAGATTCTTTAAGTGAGCTTCTGGATCATCATTGATAATGACACCAGGGTTCAGTAGATTTTTGGGATCGAACAACTGCTTGATTTGCTTCATCAGGCCGTAGCCATCCGCGCCCCATTCCAACTCAACAAAGGGAGCCATGTTGCGACCCGTGCCATGCTCTGCCTTGAGGGAGCCACCGTATTCAACGGCAACTAGTTGCGCAACCGCATCCATCAGGGCACGGTACTGTTCCACACTTTCTTTGTTACCCATGTCTTGAGAAAACACAAAATGTAAATTGCCTTCCAATGCATGGCCAAAGATCAGGGCATCTTCGAATCCCAGTTGGTCGAATAACCGCTGAAGTTTGGTAACGCCATCGGCAAGATCTTCAATAGGAAAGGCGATATCTTCTATGATGACCGTGGTGCCTGTTTCGCGCATAGCGCCGAGGGCTGGAAACAGACCTTTACGCACGGTCCATAATTGTGCGCATTTGATCGGATCAGTTTCAAAATTAACCGGCGTGACCATCTCAAAGTTATTCAGAACGGCTTCAACGGCTTGTCGTTTTTGCTCTAAATCCTCCTCATTCATGGCCTGAACTTCCACCAATAAGGCGGCGGCGTTGGATGGTAGTTCCCTTATTAAGGAAGGAATGCCGGGTTTGTCCTGGACCGAGGCGAGACCACGACGATCGATAAGTTCTACAGCCATCACCGGCGCAGATTTTAGCGCCGTGACGGCTTCACAGGTGGGTTTGACTTCGTTGAAAAACACCAGCGCTGTTGCTTTGAAGGGTGGGTCTTCCACTGTGGCGTAAGTGATATCAGAAATAAAGGCCAGTGAGCCTTCGGAGCCAATCAACAGATGACACAATATGTCGATTGGGTCTTCAAAATCCAGTAATGCATTGAGGCCATAGCCGGTGGTATTTTTTAAGCGGTACTTATGGCGGATCTTGTCAGCTAGCGCTGAGTTTGCCAGCATTTCGTTGCGAAGATCAGTCAGGCCTTGCAACAGCGTAGGGTGAGAGTCCTGAAAATTCTTGCGACTGGCTTCATCGGCGCTGTCGAGCACGCTGCCATCAGCGAAGACCACTCGAGCATGGCGCAGAGTATGGTAGCTGTTGTCCTTAGTGCCACAACACATGCCGCTGGCATTATTGGCAGCGATACCGCCGATTTTGGCCGCATTGATGGACGCCGGATCAGGTCCGATTTTGCGCTGATAGGGGGCCAGATAGCGATTCGCTGATGCTCCAATAATACCGGGTTGCAGGCGAATCTGTTGACCGCTGTCGAGAATTTCATGTTCTTTCCAGCCGTCCAGTAGCAGCAATACGGAGTCCGTTACTGCCTGGCCCGAAAGACTAGTGCCAGCCGCCCGGAAGGTGACGGGTACGTTGTGGCGATCAGCCAGTAGCAGGCAGTGAACCAGTTGTTCCTCATTAGCCACTTTGACCACTAGCTGGGGTGTCAGCCGGTAAAAGCTGGCGTCGGTGCCGTAAGCGAGACGTCTGAGTGAATCAGTAATCAGGCGCTCTTTTCCGATTTTTACAGCAAGCTCCTGGCTGAAGGCCTCCATATTGCCGCCAGTTGCGGCGATATTTGCTGTTGAGTTCATGAAAAATCTCCAAACTGACGGATTGGATGGTCCAGCGCAGTTTTTCAGGTAGCGGATTAATAGAGCAGCGACTCGATGGAGTGGCTGCTCTTGAAGTGGCTATCTATCTGAACAACAAGTTTTTTGTACGACTAACTTGAAACTACTCTTTATTCGAGTATTGGCACACTTTATTCGAGTAGTAGCACAATGAGTCTTTTTGGACCATGCGCACCGTAAGCCAGTGTTTGCTGAATATCGGCGGTTTTGGATGGTCCGGATATTAACAACAGGTTAGTGGGTAATTCCGAACCCACTTCTGGGTCCGCAAAGGCTTCTATCAGGTTGTTGTACATCACTTTTGAGTCAAGTACCACGTAGTGCACCGGCGGCACCAGCGACATTGTGCGGGGCTCATTGGGGCCGGTTTTCAGGATGATGGTACCGGTATGAGCAATTCCTTTGAAACCGTAGGAAATGCCAGCACTGATTTTGTCGAACAAATCGTCTTTAAAGGTTTCTACGGGTTGATCAAAAGGGATCAGTTCCACATCACCAAAATCATGTTGACTCAAGGCAGTGCCTTGTCCCTGTTCGCCTCCACCGGGCGCATACAACAGGTTGGCCAGGTTGTTGTCCACCAGATGTTGGTGTAAATCATTAATCCATCGATCCGCTTTGGTTTTGACAATTTCCGCATGTGCTAATTCGATAGCACTGATAAAACGTTCCACTCTCTGTTCAGCCGACAAAGTGCTGCCTTCCGATAGTCCGGCTGCTGTAGTGAGTTCGCGGGCTAAAACGCTTGAGGCTTGTTGGTCAGCGGAATTATCAGGTGACTTCTCCACGGGTTGCCTGAATTTTTTCAGGCGAGCGATGATATTGTCTCTTGCTGCACTAGCCATGAGAGCCTCCCTGGTGTTGTTTCACCATTTCGTGTAATGAGCGACTGGCTGGAACCGGTGCTGTGCGGTAGTCGGTCCAAGGGCTGATCTTACTGGGTGTGAGCTTTCTGAAGCGGGTAGCCCCCCACAACATGCACTTGTACAAAAAGCGGTTGGAATACAGCTTCGACCACAGGAACCAGGCGATGACTTCTACCTTCGAGCGCTGGCTGCCTTTGCCTGGGGTCATGGAAACCGCATCCTCGTTGTTGGCTTCCTGCCGGAGGCGACGAATCAGTGTGGGAATAGGAATATTGACCGGACAAGCATCATGACAGGCTCCGTTGAGTGAGCAAGCCTGAGTAAGCTTGGCCGCTTTGTCTAAGCCCCGCAGTTGAGGTTCTACTATTTGCCCGATGGGACCAGGATAAACCGAACCATAGGCATGACCGCCGATATGGGTATAAACCGGGCAGTGATTCATGCAGGAACCACAGCGGATGCAGCGCAGAGTCTGTTGTAGTTGTTTGTCCGCATACATGCGGGAGCGACCGTTGTCCAACATGACCAGATGTACTTCTTTTGGGCCATCCAATTCGCCTTCCTTGCGTGGGCCGCTGATCATATTGAAGTAGGTACTGATATTCTGGCCGGTAGCAGAACGCGTTAACAGCGTTAGCAAGGGCGGAATGTTGGACATAGTGGCGATTACTTTTTCGATGCCACAGAGCGCAATATGCACCGGTGGCACCGTGGTACACATTCTACCGTTACCTTCGTTTTCCACCAGGCACAAAGTTCCGCTGTCAGCTAAGGCGAAATTGACCCCAGAGAAACCAATGTCTGCCTCTAAAAACTTTTGCCGCAATACCTGACGACCAATGCCGATGAGTTTGTCTACATCCTCGGTGTAGTCAACACCAATCTTTTCTTCGAAAAGTTTGGCAATTTGCGCTTTATTCTTGTGCAGAGCAGGCATGATGATATGGGAAGGCAAAGTCTTGTCCAGTTGAACAATGTACTCGCCCATATCACTTTCCAACGGATCTTTACCCTGTGCCTCCAGAAAATGATTTAAACCGGTTTCTTCTGACGCCATCGATTTCCCTTTTACCATCAGATGGCCTTCATGTTCTTCCATGATATCCAGCATGATCTGATTGGCTTCATCACCGGTTTCAGCCCAATGTACAATAATGCCGTTTTCACGGCAGCGGGCGTCAAACTGTTCCAATAACTCCGGCAAATTATTCAGGGAATGCTGTCGAATTTCCTGGCCGCGGCCCCGCAGTGATTCAAAATCTTCCCGATCTGGCAGAATGGCTGCTCTTCGAGTGGT
>JGI12048J13642_10075441_pt1 | contig 22519 bp, 16 predicted proteins | sample ElkSlonscriptome_16_FD_13642 | JGI IMG/M metagenome (IMG submission 13642)
CAAGAATGTGCCACCCACCGGATACCCCGGCCGGAGCGGCAACGACGTGGCGAGCCCGCTGAACAACATCAACCCCGACGACATCGCTCGGATCGAGGTCATCAAGGGCGCCGCGGCGACGACGCTGTACGGCACCGAGGCCGCCGCCGGCGTGATCCAGATCTTCACCAAGCGGGGTCACCAGGGTCAGGCGCGGTGGAACGCTTCCATCGAGCAGGGCTTCCAGCGGCTCCAGAAGTTCGGCGTCGACCCGGGCCTCCGTCCCTCTTCGGAGGCGGCTGAGACGTCCGCGGGTGGGACGTCGGACTACGTCTTCATCAACCCGTGGCTGCGGGACGCGTACCAGCAGAAGTACTCGCTGAGCGTGTCCGGTGGTGGGGACGCCCTCCAGTACTTCGTATCCGGGTCGTACTCGGATGACGAGGGTGTCCTGCCCAACGACCAGCAGACGACGTCCACCGTCCGCGGGAACTTCACCTTCTCGCCCCTCGAGAACCTGCAGCTCCAGTGGAACACGTCGTACACCAACGACGAGTTCTTCAACACGGCGGCGGGGAACAACGCCCACGGCCTCACGCTGAACGTCTTCCGGCGGGACGCGAACTACCGGGGCAGTGAGGCGCGAGAAGACATCGATCCGCTCCTGGGTCAGACCATTTCCACCCAGATCGACCACCTCATCACCGGTGGTACGGCGACGTGGACGCCGCGGACGAACTTCACGAACCGGCTGAGCATCGGGTACGACCTGGCCCAGCAGAACAACCGGAACCTGCGGCCCTTCGGGTTCGCACTGGCGCAGAACGGCATCCTGTCCGACGGCCGGAGCGAGTTCGAGACGCTCACCTTCGACTACGTGGGTACGCTCTCCTTCGACCTGACCGGGAGCATCGGTTCGGCGCTGTCCTTCGGTGGACAGAGCGTGACCACGGAGACCCAGCAGACGGTGGCCTACGGGGAGGACTTCCCGGGCCCCGGTGATCCGACGGTGACCACCGCCGGAACCAAGCTGGGCTTCGAGCTTCGGGAGCGGGTGGTGAACGCCGGCTTTTTCGCTCAGAACGTCTTCGACATCAGCGACAAGTACTTCATCACCGTGGGTGGTCGTGTCGACGGCAACAGCGCCTTCGGTGAGGACTTCGGGCTGCAGTTCTACCCGAAGGTCTCCGGCTCCTGGGTCGTCTCCGACGAATCCTTCTGGAGCATGGACGGCAGCCAGCTCAAGCTACGCGCCGCGTGGGGCGAGTCCGGCCGTGCGCCGGGCGCCTTCGACGCGGTCCAGACCTACGACGGTGTGGGTTGGGGTGGCGTGCCCGCCTTCTTCCCCCGCGTGCTGGGCAATGCGGACCTCGGTCCGGAGCGCACCGCGGAGTGGGAGATGGGCTTCGACGGCTCCTTCCTGGACAACCGTCTCTCGCTGGACTTCACCTACTACAACCAGACCACGAGCGAGGCTCTCTTCGCCGTGCGTCAGGCGCCCTCGACGGGCTTCATCGACGTGAACGGCGGGAACTCCCAGCTCGAGAACGTGGGTGAGATCAACAACCAGGGCATCGAGATCGCCGCGAACTACCAGGTGATCCAGGGCCGAGAGTGGTCCTGGGACATCGGGACGTCCATCTCCACCAACCAGAGTGAGGCCGGCCTCCCCGAAGAGGTCGCCAACATCTCCGTAGGCGGGAACGGATGGATCATCGACGGCGAGCCCGTTCCGGTCATCCGTGGCTTCAAGGTCATGAACCCGGACGCCATCGCGGATCCGGACATCCAGCCGGACCAGATCTACGGCCCCAACGCACCGACGCAGATCATCGGCGTCCACTCCTCGCTGACCATGCCCGGCGGCATCCTGCTGTCGGTGCGCGGTGAGTACCAGGGCGGGCATTACGTGACCCAGGGCGTGGCCATCAACGCCATCGGACGCTCGGTGATCTGGCCGGGCTGCTACGAGGCCTACGCCATCGCCGGAACCGACGTGAGCCAGGGTCCGCTCTCGGCCACCGACCCGGGCTACGACCAGCTCACCGCCTCGCAGCGCGCGCGCTGCAACCCGAACCTCGCCGAGGGCGAGTTCTGGGCTGAGCCTGCGGACTTCTTCAAGCTCCGTCAGGTCACGCTCCAGTTCCCGGTTCCCGAGGCATGGATTCCGGGCACGGCCGGTGCCAACCTGACGCTGTCGGGCCAGAACCTGTGGCGCTGGACGAACGACGAGTGGACCCACTACGACCCGGAGATGGGCGGCAACAGCGACAACAACGCCATCTCCAGAGACGGCGTCAGCAACGGGGACTTCCTCGTGACGTCCATCTCGGAGCACATTCCCGTGCCGGCCACCTTCACGGTGGCCCTGCGAGTCAACTTCTAGGAGGCGACGTGAAGAGCACCAACACTCATCGCGCCGACCGGGGTTGTACCTCGCGGCGCGCAACATCCGGACTCCGGGGCCTTCTGGCCCTGGGGCTGGCCTTCGGAGTAGCCGCGTGCGACACCGACGTGGTGAATCCCGGGCCCATCGCCGGTGATTTCCTCGATTCCCCTGATGCCCAGGCCGCCATCACCAACGGGGCTGGACGGGCTCTGGGGGACGCCATGAACTGGATCAGCTACACCTCCGCTTCAGTGGCCCGTGAGATCCACCCGTCGGGCTCCACCGGGAGCTTCGGGATCACCCCCGAGCAGCAGCGGGGTGAGCTCAACAACGACGAGGTGAATACCCACTGGGAGAACGTCCACCGGGCCCGGTTCATGGTCGAGGACGGCCTGGATCGGATCGACCAGCTGGAGGCCGGCGAGCAGGACGACGAAGTCCTGGCTCAGCTCTACCTCTGGGGCGGGTACACCTACCGTCTCGCAGGCGAGTCGCTGTGTGAGGCCGTCATCGACGGCGGGTCCGCCCAGGACCACGGCGTCTTCTTCACCCGAGCCATCGAGCTCTTCGACCAGGCCGCGAGTCTGGGCACCGGAGACGTGCGTACGGCGGCCGTGGCCGGTCGTGCGTCGGTGAAGGTGTGGCAGGGTGATTGGGCTGGCGCACTGGCGGACGCGGGCTCCGTGCCCGACGACTTCAGCTACGTCATGCCGTACTACGACATCGGAGACGACAACCAGGGCAACCGGTTGTACATCGCCGCCAAGTCGGAGCCATACAAGGCCCACTCCCAGTGGAGCACCTGGGTCGAGGGCTACGGCATGAGCGAGGACACGCCCGACGGGGACCCCCGGGTGCCGTACACCATCACCGGAACCGTCGGTGACGCATCCACCTCGTGCTGTGGCGAGGTCCCGTTCAATCCCCAGACCAAGTACGAGAACGACGATGCAGCCATCGAGCTGTCGTCGGGTCCGGAGATGCGCCTCCTGGAGGCGGAGAACGCGCTGTTCAACGACAGCGACATGGCCACCGCGGTGGCCATCATCAACGAGCTGCGGGCGGACGCCGGAGTGGATCCCATCGCGCCGGCGAGCATGACCGAGGCTCAGATGATGTTCCTTCGGGAGCACGCCATCGAGCAGTGGTTGGAGGCTCGTCGCCTCCCGGCCCTGTGGCGCTGGAACGAGGCCGGTGTGCCGCTGGAGACCCTCTTGCAGCCTCTTGAGCAGGTCGGCGATGGCAACATCCAGACCGGGTCGCACCTCCAGGAGCGGGACTTCTGCTTCCCGATCTCCGAGGGAGAAGAGCAGACCAACCCGAACGTAGGATGATCGGGTAGTCTCGGCGGTTCGCCGCCGATGACGACGGGCCGGGGTCGGCGCCTTCACGGCGTCGGCCCCGGTTTTTTTTGGGGGGTCCTACAGGGTGTGTCGCGGCACGTGTCAGAGGACCCCGCCAGGCCTCTCCGAAGCCTCGTTCGAGCGCCGGTGGATGGGCCAGGGACGCGAGAGCGGATGCCCGCCGAGCTCACGCCGCATCCGGTCGAAGACCTCCCGCCCTGCGGAGGGTCCGCCGCCCATGTTGTGGTTTCGCTTCCACCGGGAAAGGACCCGTCCGGTGGCGTCGTTGAGGACGCCGAGAGGCTCCCCGTCGGCGTCGAAGAGGCCCCGGTCGTCGCGGGTCGCGTACCCGAGCTCCACCAGCGCCTCCTGGAGCCAGGCCACGTCGTCCCCTCGGCTCTGCTCCATGACGCGAAGGCCAGGCTCCTGGGCCCGGATCGAGCGCCAGCGGTGGTACAGCACCCGCAGGTCGTGGATGGCCCGGCGACTGTTGTCCACGCGGAGGTTCACGTAGTCGTCGATCCCGAAGACGCCTCCGCCCGGGCTCTTCACCACGAGGGTGGCGCCCATGCGCCCCCGGGCGTCGCCCCCGGCACGGTCGGCGGCCTCGAGGGATCGGAGGAGCCGCTCGGCCAGAGGGAGCCCCGAGCCCTCGGTGGCCTCGAAAGTGTCGGCGAACCCGTCCACCACCTCGGGGCCCGCCAGGATGTTTCCGGCCGTCGCGTAGTTCGTCCCGAAGCGGCTGCCCTTCCACCAGGTTTCGGTGCCGGTGGCCGAATAGCTCCGGCCCTGGACGTCCACGATGTTGATCTGTCCGCCGCCCCAGGAGTCGCCGTAGCGGGCGTGCAGCCGGTCGATGATCTCCCTGGGGGCCACCCCCTCCTCCAACCAGTCCAGCATCTCGTCGGCGTCCCTGTAGGGCGACCCGCCCATGGTCGCCACCGCTCCGACCCCCGCGCGCACATGGACGGCGATGGGCGCCACCGCGAAGAAGCGCGAGGCCATGGCGACCCCGACCTCGCCGGTCTCCGGGTCGAAGCCCACGATGGAAAGGCTGCTGATGGGCGACATCCAATCGTCCCGAGCCTTCTCCTGTGCCGAGGCCGGCGCCGACCCCAGGGGCCACGCGAGCGACGCGGTCACGAGGAGGGCCGTCATCGTGCGGCAGGCGGATCCCTTCGCTCTCGTCTCCACGGTCAGCCTCCTCCGCCCGGACGGAGAGGATCGTCCCAGGCGGACCGTCCCCTCATCAGGGCCATCATCTTCAGGATCACCTCGCGATTCGCGTTCGGGTCGGAGCCCAGCTCGTGATCCTCCTTGAAGCGGACCACGGCCTGCACGGTCGCGTCGTTGAAGCGACCGAGGGGGTTCCCCGAGGCGTCGAACATCCCCGGGTCGGTGCGGTCGGCGTACCCGAGCTCCACGAGCCACTCCTGCAGCGTGGCCACGTCGGCCCCGGCGTTCTGCTGGATCATCCGCGTCCCGTACTGCTGCAACCGCTCCACCTTCCATCGCTCGTAGAGGTCCCGCAGCTCCTCGATGGAGTGGGGGCTGTCGTCCACCCTCACGTCCAGATAGATGTCCGTTCCGCCGAAGCCGGCGCCCGGCTTGTAGACCTTGAGCGACGCGCCCATGCGCCCACGGGCGTCTCCGCCGGCGGCGTCGGCGGCCTCCAGCGCCCTCATGAGCCGCTCGGCCAGCGGAAGCCCCGAACCCGCCGTCTCCTCGAAGGTGTCGGCGAAGCCGTCCACCACCTCGGGGCCGGCCAGGATGTTGCCGCCGGCGGCGTAGTTCTCGCCGACGCGGTGACCCCGCCACTGGCTCTGGCTCCCGCTGGTGAAGCCGGCGCTCCGGCCCCGGGCGTCCACGAGGACGATCTGGCCGATGTTGTCGTACCGCTCCTGGAGCCGGTCCAACACCTCCTGTGGCGAGGCCCCCTCCTCCATCCAGTCCAGCATGAGGGGCCCGTCGCCATACGGGGCGCCGCCCATCGTATTGATGGCGCCCACGCCCCCGCGGGCATGGGTGGCGATGTAGCCCACGGCGAAGAACCGCGAGGCCATGGCGAGCCCGACCTCCCCGGTCTCAGGGTCGTAGCCCGCGATCCCCATGCTGCTCATCATGTCTTCTTCGCGGGTCAGGTCCATGGCCACGGGGGCCGCGCCAGGCTTCTGGCCCGCGAGACCCGGCGAAGGAGGAACCGACATCAGCGCGGCCAGCACCAGGGGCACCCCGAGCGTCGTCCTCATGCGCCACCTCCGACGTTCGCCGCCTGTTCCGCGATGTCGCGCAGCATGTACTGGACGAGGTAGGGGCCCTCATCCCAGCCGTTGTCCACCTTCCAGCGGATCACCGCCTCGACGGTCGCGTCGTTGAAGACCCCGCCGGGCTCGCCGTCGGCGCCGAACACCCGGGCGTCCCCGGCCTCGAGATAGCCCAGGGTCGCCAGATATTCCTGGAGCTGGCGAACGTCGTTGCCCGCCGTCTGCCCCATGGGTTGGAAGCCCGCCCCGGAGCCGTGGTGGAACTGCCATTCCTCCCACAGCGCCCGCAGGTCCGCGATGGAGTTGGAGCTGTCGTCGACCCGAAGGTCCACCACGAGCTCGGTGCCACGGAACCCGGCGCCCTCCCGGTAGACCAGGAGCTGTGCGCCCTGCATGCCCCGGGCGTCCCCGCCCACGGCGTGGGCTGCCTCGCAGGAGCGCAGGAGCCGCTCGGCCAACGGAAGCCCCGAGCCCTCCGTCTCCTCGAAGACGTCGGCGAAGGCGTCCACCACGTAGGTGCCAGCGAGGATGTTGCCGGCGGTGGCGTAGTTCTTCCCCCAGCGGGAGCCCTTCCACAATGAGGAGCCCGGGCCGGTGTTGGAGATGCTCCGGCCCTGGGCGTCCACGATGTTGAGCTGGCCGAGGGTGTCGTACTCGGTCCGCAGACGGGTGAGCACCTCCGCCGGGGAGAGCCCCTCCTCCATCCAGTCGAGGAGGCGCTCGCCCTCCCGGAAAGGTCCTCCGCCCATGATGGCCATGGCGGCCACGCCGCCCCGGGCGAAGGCGGCCACCGGCCCGACCGCGAAGAACTTGGAGGCCATGCACACCCCCACGTCGCCGGTGGCCGGGTCGTACCCGACGATGGAGAGGCTGCTCATGCGGTCGTCCTCTCGCACGAAGTCCAGCTCCTGGGCCTGTTGCGCGTGGGCCTGGGGCGGGCTGGACAGGGCTGCGGCAAGGATCGTCAGCGCCAGCGCACACCCGCGTTTCATGGACGGCGTACCTCCCCTCCAGGTGCGGCTCATCGGTCCCCCCCGAGCTGTCGGCGGATGGAGTTCACGGTCTCGAGTCCGGCCGACGGCGACGAGCCGAGGCCGTGCTCGCTCTTGTAGCGGGACACCGCGCCGGCCGTGGCGTCGTCGAAGAGACCGGTGGGCTCGGCGTCCAGGTAGCCCAGCTCCCGCAGGCTCGCCTGGAGCCAGCGGACGTCGTCTCCGGCGGACTGCCCCACGATCCGGGTTCCCGGGATCTGGGCTCGGACCGACTGCCACCGCGTGTAGAGCTTCCGGAGATCGTTGACGGCGTTGCGGCTGTCGTCCACCCGGAGATTCACGTAGTCGTCCACACCGTTGTAGCCGGAGTCCTCGAGCTTCACGAGGAGTGTGGCACCCATGCGCCCGCGAGCGTCGCCCCCGGACCAGTCGGCCGCCTCGAGCGAGCGGAGGAGGCGCTCCCCCAGGGGGAGTCCCGCGCCCTCGGTCGCCTCGAAGGTCTCGGCGAAGGCGTCCACGACCCACGGACCAGCGAGGACATTGCCGGCGGCGGCGTAGTGGCGGCCGTAGCGGTGTCCTTTCCACTGTCGGGCCTGGGTCTCGCTGGTGGTGGAGATGCTCCGGCCCGTGGCGTCCACGATGTTGATCTGTCCGATCCCCTCCGGGTGGCGCGCCCGGAGCCGCTCGAGGACCTCCGCGGGCGAGGCACCCTCCTCGAGCCAATCCAGCATCAGCTCCGCGTCTGCGTAGGGGGCGCCGCCCATGGTGGCGATGGCACCCACGCCCGCCCGGCCGTGGGCCGCGATGGGCGCCACCGCGAAGAAGCGGGAGGCCAGGGCCACACCCACCTCCCCGGTAGCCGGGTCGAAGCCGACGATGGACATGCTGCTCATCTCCGGCGCGCCCGCCCTCTGGGCCGCGAGTCCCCCCTCGAGGGACGGCAGCGCCGTCGCCAGGAGGAGCCCCGCAGCGAGGAGCGCCGCCCCCCGACGCCTCCGGTTCTTCATCACGGTCATCTCGTGCTCCTGGTGTTCGTGCACCCGCCGGCGCGTTGGCCCGCCTGCTCCCGGTCCTGTCGTCATTGGACCTGCAGGGGCGCCCGCCGCCGATGCCAGTCGGTAGCGGTCTGGTAGGCATGCCCGACCCGGAAGATCGACGACTCGTCGAAGGGCCGGGCGTAGAACTGGATGGCGATGGGGAGGGCCGGCGGGCCGCTCGAGAGGCCGCAGGGAATGGTCATGGCCGGAAGTCCGGCCATGTTCCCGATGAAGGTGTCCCCCGGCTCCGAGCTCGTACGTCATGGTACGTCCTCCGTTCGAGTCAGCCCGCCACCTCGGTGCCGGACCATGGGAAGCAGGTGGTGGACCCTTCGGATCTCCGTTCGGGAGCAGCAGAAGCCCACGGCACCGCGAGCCCCTTACTCAGAAGCCGAGGGGAATCCCGAAGATCCGGATGCCCGCGCCCCGGAAGCCGAGAGGATCGGGATCCGGATTGGGGTTCTGCCCCCCGTCGGACGACGTCCCTCCGAAGAGCTTCGTGCCCACCAGGACGGCGACGGCACCGATGCCTCCGACCACCAGGGCCGTCCTCCCCAGGTTCATCGTCTTCTGCTCCACCCGCTGGATCTGCCGGTGGTCGAACCCGAGGAGGAGCCGCGGGGTGGTCCTCCGGGTGCCCGCCTCCTGGAGGACGCCCCCGACCCCGATCACGAGGCTGTCGTTCTCGGCTCGGAGGATGTCTCCTTCGGCCATGACCACCCGCGGGAAGATCAGGTCCCCCACCTCCAACTCGCGAGGCTCGGAGAGGTGGGCTCGGACCAGCATCCCGTCCCGGACCTGGGAGACGGACTCCAGAGGGGTGTACTGGAAGCAGCCACCTACCAGGAAGACCAACGCCATCACGGCACCCCGTACGGCCCTGCCCTTCATGCGGGATTCTCCTGTTCGGGAACGGGCCAGCCGGTCAGACCCCGGGGACGCCATCCCCGGCGCGCCCTCAGGGGCTGTTCGGGATGTTCTGGTTCGTGAAGCGCTCGTTCTGGCTGATGGGGATGCACGAGGCCCGCTGCGGGACGGGCTCATTGACGATCTGCCCACCGTCGAGGAACGGATGATTCCAGCGGTGGAGGTCGCCGAGCCGCTTCCCTTCCAGATAAAGCCCCAGATAGCGTTCGCGATCCAGGAGGTCCCAGAGCGGGTCACCGGCCGTGAAGGTCGAGGCGGCCGTATCGGGGTAGTCGGCGGGATCGATCGTCGGGAGCGAGGGCCAGAGACTCCGCGCGTCGTTCATCATGGCGATGGCGGTGGTGACGTCCCCGCCCCGAAGTGCCGCCTCGGCTTCGATGAGCCGCATCTCCTTCCCACTCACCGCGGCGATGGGAGCGGCGCGGCTCGGGTACTTCTCCGAGCGGATGTGATCTGTGACCCCGTCGCTGGACTTGTCGCGGACGCAGGGCGGGTTCGCCGTGGCGATCTCCTCGGGGTCCGAGCAGTCCGTGTAGGGAGTGCGCGGGTCCGGAGGGTCGGAGGCGGCGGCGGGGGTGTTGAACATGGAGGGGCTCTGGCGCACGTGCGTCTCGTTGAAGAAGGGGTTCTCCTCCCGCTCCGTGTTGGAGGAGTACACCGCGTCCCAGCGGAAGTCCGTGGGGATCCCCTCCGCCGCCTCCACGGCGGCCGTCCAGTTGCCGAGACCCACATGGGCGGCTGCGATGATCCCCTGCATCGCCATGGCCAGATCGGTCCGCCCTGCCTGCTGGGCGTGGGGGATCCCGCGTCCCGCCCAGTCGATGGCCCGTTCGAACGCAACAGATACCGGTTCCGCCGGGCCCCCTTCGAAGGAGACCTCGCACCAGTTCTCACCCAGGCTGAGGTTGCTCGCGGCAGCGAAGGCGTGCGCACGAGCCGTCAGGGGGTTCCCCTGGAAGTCCGCCCCGAGAACCTCCTCCATGCGCCGGATCCCGTCTTCCGCATTGAAGCGGGCGCGGTGCGCGTCCTCCCACTCCCCGTTCACATCCTCGATGAGGACGAGGCCCCGGCCGAAATTGGCCGCCACGATCCCGCTCACCGAGCCGGCGAGCTCGTCGGAGATGTAGGCCCCGCTGAGGGCGACCTCCGACCGGAATACCGAGTAGTCCGCCGACATCCCGGTCACGAGCGTCGTCATGGCGTCCGTGCGGTTCAGGTCGTCGTCCAGGATCCGCCCCGGGTTCGTCACCTCGAAGACGTCCTCGCACCCCCATTGGGTCAGGCAGACGGTCACGAGCGCCACCCCCGCCATGAGGTGCTTCCAGCCGCGAGCCATCCCCGTTCCACCGTTCGTGATTGTCATGTCCGTCTTCCTTGCCTGGATTGCTCGGAGCCCGGCCTCGCCACTCCGAGGGCTTGGGGGAAACTCAGTAGGTCATCGAGACGCTGAGGGTGAATCGCCGCGGGATCGGGATCTGGTAGTAGGACGCCTTCCCGATCATCGGACCCCGGCCACCATCCTCGACGCTCTCCGGATCCAGCCCCGGGTAGTCGGTCCAGAGATGGAGGTTCTGGCCTCCCACGCTGACCCGACCGGATTGGATTCCCAGCGGGAGCCACTGCTGGGGAAGCCGATAGGTGAGCGACAGCGTCCTCCACCGAATGAAGTCCGCGTCGTAGATCGGGTCGTGGAAGCCGATGCCCTGGGGGTCGCAGACCACCCTCTCCTGGACCGTGAGGTCACTCGTGTTGCCCGACTGGATCTGGGGCAGCACCCCGAGACAGGAGGGCCAGACCCCACGCCGGATGCTCTGCCAGAGTGTCCCAGCGAACATCTTGTGGCCGCCCTGGCCCTCGAAGAGCGTGGAGATGGTGAGGTCCTGGTAGAGGGTCAGCGAGGTGCCGAAGCTGAACGTCCGGGTCGGCTCGGAGGGTCCGATGACCTCCTCCTCGCGGATCGGGTCCACACCCACCGCGTTGGGGTTCTGCAGGCGGTCCCCGATGTACACGGGTACCGGCTGCCCCTCCCGCGCGAACAGGGGCCAGGGGCCGAAGTTGATCTCCAGTCCGTCCAGGTCCACGGCCTCGCTCTGGTTCCACGAGAACTGACCGTTGAGGGACCAGCTGATGTCGCGGCTCCGGATGACGCTGAAGGTGCTGGAGATTTCCGCGCCCCGCGCATCGATCCGGCCCGCGTTCACCACCTGCTCGTCCACGAAGCCCCCGGAGGGTGTCGGGGGCAGGGAGAGGAGGGCGTCCTCGGTCGTCTGGTCCCAGAGGGACACGTCGAGGGAGAGCCGATCGTCCAGCATCGAGGCCTCGAAGCCCACCTCCAGCTCGGTGCTCCGCTCCGGACCCAGATCGGGCGACCCGACATTCCCAGGGGTCACACCGGGCTGGCCGTTGTCGCCGACGACGGAGTTGTAGGTACGGAGGGCGTCGAAGGCGCCGGGCGCGCGGCCCGACTGCCCCCAGGCGGCGCGGAGCTTCATGCTCCCCCACCAGGCGGGCCAGAAGTCGTAGTCCGACACCAGGAAGGACCCCGAGATCTTGGGGTACGCCTGCGTCCCGAAGTCCTCACCGAACCGGGAGTTCCCGTCGATGCGGAGACCCGCGGTGACGAAGAACTGGTCGTTGATTCCCACCTGCTGCTGGATGAACCCGCCTCCCTCCACCGTCCGGATGCGGGACTCCTCCACGTTCCGGCGGGCACCCGAGTCCAGAACCTTCTTGCCCGGACCCGCGAAATCCTGGCCGACGCCCGTGATCTGGACCACCTCCTCCGTGAAGAGCTGGCCACCCCAGGAAAGAGTCGAGGTCAGCCGGCTGCCCACGTCCGCGTTCCAGGACCCCCCGTAGTCGAAGGTCAGGGTGCGGTTCTGCCAGATGTTGTTCATCCGGAGACCCAAGGTCCGGGCGTAGAAGCCGAAGGGCCATTCCTGGGTGTACTCGCTCTGGAAGTAGTCGATGCCCGCCTTGAACCTCTGGGAGAGGCCGGGCATGGGCTGCCAGTTGAGGTTGATGCCCGAAATGAGGTGCTGGATGCTCTGCAGGTTGTCGGCCTCGAGCGTCAGTAGGTTCCTGTTCTCGGGAACGTAGCCCCCGCCGGCCCGGAAGACGTTGAGCGTGAAGCCCTCGGAGTTGTTCCCGTCCGGCAGCCAGGTGATGTCACGGGTGCCGTAGCTGGAGTTGAAGTCGATGTTGAGCGTGGACGACGGCGCGAAGGAGACGTTGCCGCGGATGCCCCACTTCTCGAGGCCCTGGGGAGCGATGACACCCTGCTCGTTGGCGAGATTGCCCGAGACACGATAGCGAATGTCCTCCATCCCACCACGCACCGAGAGGTTGTAGTCCTGCGTGTGCCCGAGCCGGATGTAGTCACCGTCGGAAGGGCAGTCCGGCGCGAACCAGATCGAGCCGATGGGATCGTCCGCCAGATTGCAGGCGTGCAGCCCCATCCCCGCAGGGTTGACGGATCGGTCGTTCGGGCCGGTCCAGGGAAGCTGGTTCAGCCCCTGCGTCGTCGTGAGGCTCCAGGTGGCTGCGCCCGGGGTGCCCGTCTTGGTGAAGATCTGGATGACGCCCGAAGAGGCTTCGGTGCCGTACAACGTGGTCGCCGCCGGGCCGCGGATGACCTCGATACGATCGATATCCTGCGGGTTGATCTCGTCGAGGACCGAGACGTTGGCGTTGATCTGGGAGAAGCCGATGGAGCCCTGGTCGGGATCGGTCTGGGGCGTGGACTTGGAGAGGCGGACACCGTCCACGTAGATCAGCGGCGTGTTGCCTGTGGCTCCGCCCGCGATGGTGTTGTTGCCCCGGATCCGGATGCTCGCCCCCGCACCCACCATGCCGTTGTTGGCCGTGATCGTGACGCCGCTCGTGCGTCCCTGGAGAACCTCCTCCACGGTCTCGACGGGCTCGTTCTCGATGTCGGCGGCCTGGATCTGCGCAATGGAGTTCCCTACCTCGCGCCTCCGGGCCTGCCCGGCGGTGCCGGTGACCACCACCCCCTCGAGGTCGATGGCCTGCTGCGTCATCGCGAAGTCGACCTGGGCAGTCCCGTCGGCCGTGACCGTGACCTCCTGGGTCCGCGTCTGATACCCCACCAACTGGGCCTGCACCGTGTGCTGGCCCGCCGGGACGTTGACGATCAGGTACCGGCCTGAAGCGCTCGTGAGGGACCCCAGCCCGGTTTCCGAGATGCTGACCTGGACCGAGCCCATCGGCTCGCCCGTATCCTGGCGGACGATCTCACCCGTCACGGTCCCCGTCTGCTGCGCGGACAAGGCCGTCGAACCCGCGAGGAGGAGGGCCATCACGGCGGCGAACGCCGACGGTGGAGCGAATCCGCGAAGAGAATCCGACGGCGGGACCCAACCCATGCTGGCCTCCGTTGGCGCAAGAGAACGGGTGGAAATGGTGACGCTCAGGGCGGGTATCTAATAGGCTGCGCTCTCTAAGTATGCAAGTAGGTATGCAACATGCCGCGCCGCCGGACGCGTTCGAGAGATGCCCCCAGGTGCGCCCTTCGCTACGTGCGGTTCATCCGGCCGACAGGAGATCGAAGCCGGCCGCTTCCAGCGCGTCGAGGTACGGCTGCATCTCGACCGAGTAGAAGCGGTCCACCCTGTCCGACACCCCCTCCGCCCGGTCCAGGGCCCACTGGAGCTCCCGCTCGCGGCCAGGGGACGGACGATCAGGCGTGGAAGTGGCCCGACCGAGGGTCGTGGACAGCTCCGCGGTCACCGAGCCGTCGTACACGCTGCCCTTCACGTCGTCCGGGAGGCGCAGCTCCACCAGGAGAACCGTCGCGGCCTCCTGGAGCTCAGCGGTCTGGTCGAGCAGCGAACGACCCTGTTCCGGCCCACCTCCTTCCCAGTCGGCGAGGCGTGTCTCGTACAGCTCCAGAGTCTCCCTCGTCTCCTCCAGGCGATCGATGGCCCGGGCCAGATCGGACTGGACGCGCCGTCCCTCGAGGATCGTCTCGCGCTGAGCTGCCATGGCGGAGAGGGTCCGATCCGTGCGCGGATCCTGAAGAACCTCCAGACTCCGGGAGGACACCGCGTCTCCCAGACGCACCCTGACCTCGTACGTCCCCGGGAGCACCTCGGGACCGGGCTCGCCCTCCTCTTCGATGGGATCCACTCGCAGGTCCCAGACGACCCGGTTCACCCCGGGCTCGGCCGGACCTTCCAGGAGCCGGATCACGGAGTCCCCCTCCAGAATCGCGATCTCCACCGGGAGCTCTGGTCCCTCCGTCTCCCCTTCGACGTCCCCGGGAGGGGAGGCGGCCCGACCGGAGACCCAATAGCTGAGGAGGCCGCCATAGGGCCGGTTGGGGCCGAGGTACTTGGTGCTGCCGGGGAAATAGAAGGGCCCCACCGTCCCCCGGGTGTGCCGGACGGCGGGAGGAGGGCCGAAGAGGTGGAGAGGACGCTCGGCCAGGGAGGGGTCGGTGGCGAACTCCCGCAGGGGCCGGATGTCGTCCACGATCCAGGCGCCCCGTCCGTGGGTGCCCACGGCGAGATCGTGGTCCCGCGGATGGACCACCAGGGCCCGGGTCGGGGCGCCGTCGGGATAAGCCCCCGGGGTCCATTTCCGCCAGGTGTCGCCCCCGTCCACGCTGTAGTAGAGGCCGAACTCGGCTCCCAGGAAGAGGAGGTCCGGCTCCACCGGGTCCTCCTCGATGGCGTGGACGTACCCGTCCACCTGCTCCGGTGACAGGGGCACCCACGTCTCCCCGTAGTCGCGCGTCCGGTACACATGGGTGGCCCAGTCCCCGCGCCGGTGGTTGTCGAACACCACGTAGGCGGTGCCGGCGTCGTGCTCGGAGGCCTCGATATGGGGCACCCAGGTCCCCGGCGGGACGCCGGGGATTCGCTCCACGACGTTCGTCCACGTCGCCCCGTCGTCCCGGGTCACCTGCACGTTCCCGTCGTCGGTCCCGACCCAGATCACGCCCCGCTCGACGGGGGAGGGCGCGATGGTGAGGATCGTCGTGTGGTTCTCGGCCCCGCTGACATCCAGGGTGAGGCCACCGGACGCTCGCTGGCGCTGCTTCGCCGGGTCGTCGGTGGTCAGGTCTGGGCTGATGATCTCCCAGCTCTCGCCCCGGTCCGGGCTCCGGTGAAGGAACTGGCTCCCGTAGTAGATCACCCTGGAGTCGAAGGGGTCCAACGCGAGGCCCGAGTTCCAGTTGAAGCGGAGGTCGGTGCCCGAATCCGGCGCGGGAGGCCGGATCGAACGCTCCTCCGTGGTCCGGAGATCGGCTCGGCGCAGATTCCCCGCCTGCGACATGTTGTACGCTACCCCGGGCGTCGTCGGGTCCGGGATGGCCGCGAAGCCGTCCCCGGCTCCCAGCTCGACCCAGTGGTGGGCCATGACGCTGGACCCACCTCGGTAGGTAGGTGTCTCCCACACCTCGCTCGGACCCCTCCAGGAGCCGTTGTCCTGGAGCCCCCCATAGACGCTGAACGGGCGGTCCATCCCCACCGCCAGATGGTAGAACTGTGCGAGGGGAAGGTTCTCCACGAACCGCCAGGTGTCCCCCCGGTTGTTGCTGAAATAGACGCCGCCGTCGCTCCCGGTGATGACGGTGTGCCCGTTGGGGTGGGTCCAGAAGGCGTGGTGGTCCACATGGACGCCGTTGGCCGTGATGTCCTCGAAGGTCCGGCCGCCGTCCTCGCTCATCGACACGTCGCCGCTGATGCGGTACACGCGATTCTCGTTGGTGGGATCGACGGCCACGCGGCTGTAGTAGAAGGGGCGGTCGTTCACGTTCGTGGACGTGTTCACGGGCCGCCACGTCTCGCCTCCGTCCTCGCTTCGGACCAGAGCGCTCTCCTCGGCCTCCACGAGCGCGTAGGCCACCCGTGGATCGCTCGCCGAGAATGCGATGCCGATCCTTCCCAGCTCACCCTCGGGAAGCCCGTGCTCCGAGGTGATGCGTGCCCAGCTCTCACCCCCGTCGTAGCTCTTCCAAAGGCCGCTCCCCTCTCCACCGGAGGAGAAGAACCAGGGATCGCGTCGGTGCTCCCAGGTGGAGGCCAGCAGGTGGTTCGGGTTGGAGGGATCCAGGACGAGCTCGAACGCTCCGGTGCGTTCGTCGACGTAGAGGACCTTGCGCCAGGTCTCACCCCCGTCCGTGGTCTTGAAGACCCCTCTCTGATCCCCATCGCTCCACGCTGGCCCCGGCGCGCTCACCCAGGCGACGTCGGGGTCCTCGGGGTGGAGGACGACCGCCTCGATGTGCTCGGTCCGCTCTAGCCCCATGTGCCGCCAGCTTCGCCCTCCGTCCTGGGATTTCCAGACCCCACGCCCGACGCCCATGCTGTTGCGCGTGTTGGCCTCCCCGGTGCCCACCCACACGATGTGCGGCGCCGCCTGGTGCACCGCCACCGAGCCGATGGAGTTCACACGGACCGTGTCCATCTGGGGCTCCCATGTGTGGCCTCCGTCCTCGGACTTCCAGAGCCCGCCGGTGGCCGACCCCACCCAGATGACGCGTGGATCCCTGTCGAGCACCTCGATCGAGGCGATCCTCCCCGAGGTGCCCGGAGGTCCGATGGGCCGGGCATCGAGCCGCTGGAAGACGGAGTCGTGGACGACGGACCGTGGCGCCCGCCCCTCCTGCCCCGAACCCGCGCAGGGCATCGAGAGGGCCAGGGCCAGCAGGCCGCCAGACCAGAGCATCATCCTCGGACGAAGGAGCGCGGCGGCGGAAGAGATCAGTTGCGTCGGGATGGACTGCATCGGACATCTCTCCAGGGATGGTTGGCCTCGGCCCTCACCCAACGGGGATCGGGCGATCAATCCGGCGATGCAATGAGTCGTAGGCTACGGCCATGGGAGCGCGATGAGGATGACCCCGGTGCGAAGGTCCGGGACCACGCCGTCCTCCAGGTACCGGCGGAGCTCCCTGCCGGCCCGCTCCCGGTGCGCGATGCTCGAAGCATCCGCGTCCGCCGGGACGGTGAGCGCCTCCGACAGATCGGCGAGCTGCATGTCGGCGGCGTCCCGGACCTCCGCGGTGGCCCGTTCGTCGGTGGCCAGGGTGAAGAGCCCGTCCAGCACGGCCCGCTCGGCGGCACGGTGGTACCCGCCCCGGGGGCCGCTGCGCTCGCCTTGCGCGCCCCAGGTACCGGCCACGAGACCCTGAAGGAGCTCGTGCAGGGAAAGCTGGTCCGGGTCCAGCGCGTGGAAGGCGGCGACGCGGGCCATCCGCTGTCGATTCAGGAGGTTGTCCACCACTTCCTGGGCGAAGCTACGCGCGATGGCGAGGGGGTCGAGCGCCTCGCCGGCCGGGGAGGTGATCCAGGCTCCGTGGGAGGCGACGGCGGGGGGTCTCGCAACCCCGGCCACCGGATCGATCCAACCCTCCGGCTCGTCGAACCCGGGCGGGAAGGGAGGGATCAGGCCGACGACCCGATCGGGGACGGCGAGCTCATTCGGGGACAGGACCCCTACGAGGAGGTCCAGGGCCCGGCGCTGGTCCGAGGCCGGGACCACCGCCGTCGGCTCCTGGCCGTCGCCGCGAAGCGCGTAGGTGAAACGCATGCCGCCGATGTTCTTGATCATGCCCTCCACCGAGTAGCGGTGGTGGAGGTAGACGTGAGCGAAACGCGGGTTCAGCCAGGCGAGGGGCTCTCCGGGGCGAATGGCGCGCTCGTCGAAGTGCTCGAGGAGGACGCGTCGCACCCGCATGGTCCGGTCCAACGCCTCGAAGGTGTTCGCTCCTGCCACCCACCGATGAACGTCCGGATGGGACGCCGGAAGGGAGCCCTCGCCCAGGGAGAGATGCCCCCGATCCAGGGCCTCCCGGACGATGGACCGGAGCCCCTCGCTCTCCTCTTGCGGGTCGGCGAACTCCGTGTACGCAAAGCGTGCCGCCAGGGTGTCGCTGTACCCGCCGCTCGGTCGATACGCCTCCGAGATGTCCAGGCGGCCCATGTCGTCGAGCTCGATGAGGGGGAACGGGTAGTCCATCACCGAACTCCGTCCCTGGGAATGGGCGATGAAGTTGTGGGGGAAGCCCAGGCTGTGTCCTACCTCATGGGCTGCGAGCTGCCTGCGCCGGGCCATGGCGAACTCCTCGGCGGACAGTTGAGGTTCGATCCCCATCGCGTCGAAGGCCGGGAGGAGGCCCGCGTAGATGTTGTAGTCGGTCATGGAGCGGTGGGAGTCCATGCGGGGCATGCCCACGAGGATCTCCCCGGTCCGGGGGTCACTCCGCCCACCACCCGTGGACGGGCCCGGCATGCTCCTGTGAACGTGCTGGATCACCGAATACCGGGCGTCCATGGGATCGGCGCCCTCCGGCAGGTCCCGAACCTGGAACCCATTCCGGAAACCCGCCGCCTCGAAGATCTCGTTCCACCACATCGCCCCCTCCCGGTAGGCCGAGCGGTACGGCTCGGGGGTGGCGGGGTCGAGGTAGTAGACCACGGGCTCGACCGGCTCGGACACGGACGCTCCGGGATCCTGCTTCTCCAGGCGCCAGCGCTCCACGTACCGCTTCCGGTAGTCCTCGTCGAAGCCCTCGGAGTAGTCCTGAACGACCCGCTCCGAGTTGCCCGTCCGAGGGTCGAACGCGCGCGCCTCGAGCGGCTCCGAGGGAAGCTCCATCAAGGTGTGGTGCTGCTCGAAGGTGACGAACCGACCGTCGGGGCTGTGGCGGCGGATCTCCGGGTGGAGGTCGTCGGAGCTGAAGGTGAGGACCGTCCGGATCTCGGTGTTTCCGGGAAACGCCCGGGTGACATCTTCGCGCACGTACCCCCTGTCCGCCTCGAGCCGTACCGTTCCCAGGTCGAACTGCCGGACCGCAGCCTGGATCCCGACGACGTCGCTCAGGAGGAAGTCGGTGGCGTCGACCAGCGCCCGCCCATCGCTCTCCTCGACCACGGGCAGCGACGCGACAACGGACACCGGGAACGACCTGCGCACCGACTCCAGCTCCTCCGGGTCGCCGGATGTCGCGGTGACATCACTGTTGCGGCGGACGACGACGACACGGCGGCCGTGACGCTCGAACCGGATCACCGCCTCTTCCCCGCCCGAGCCTCCATCCAGACTGTAGGTCCGGGCGGACCCCAGCCCCGTGGCCATGGCATTCATGTAGAGGACGTCCTCGCCGAAGCGGTTCAGCTCCAGGTAGATCCGGCCTTCGTCCTGGTCCAGATAGACCGGCACGAACCCGTCCCGGCCGAGCATGTCCTGAGTGTACTCGCCGATGGGATCCGCAACCTGGGCCGCCAAGCTCGAGCTTGGCAGCACGTACCCGGGCAGGACGCCCTCGAAGCACCCGGGCACAATCAGGAGCAGGAGGACCAGGAGCGAGCAGATCGACGTGCCGGCTCGGACGTCCGAGCGCGGGTGGGTGCGCGGTCGGGGCATGGACGGTTCCCCTCGGCTGGAGACGTGTAGGATCCCGACCGCGGGCCCACCGGCGCGGTTTCGCAGGGTGCCGCGAAGGGGGTGGCAAAGAGGACGCGAGCGCCAGGAAGGCAGGCGGGAGACGCCGCCCTGGCAGCGGTCTCAGAGTCCAAGAGGCCGAGTCTGATCTGCGCGCAGGATGCACACCGCCATCGTGCGTGTCAAACGGCGGAAGGTGGAGCCCGGCTCGGGTTCGGACCCGGTCGACGCTGCTCCGCCCCAGGGCAGAGAGCCGGGGGCGACGTGGGAGGAACATCGACGGGGGCGATCACCCCCAGGCCCCGGTCAGGGCGTACTGCGCTCCACCACCTGCACGTCGGAGTCATGCTGCGAATCAGCCAGGCGACCCTCGCCCTGGAGGGTGGGAAGCACCACCGAGAGCACCAGGAGCGCGGGGATCACGGCCCAGGCCAACTCCACACCCATGTGGGAGCGGGCGACGGGACGATCGGCGGATTCGGCCTCCCGCACACGGACGAGGACCACGAGCACAGCGGCCCAGAGGGCCGAGAGGACGAAGGTGCTCCCCACCAGGATCCCGAGCTCCGGGGTCAGGTTCACGACACCGACTCGTCTGGGCCTTCGGAGCCGCCATTCATGCGGTCCAGCTCCTGGGCGTCCAGGGTCCGGACCCGACGGCGCAGCCAGAGCCCCGCCCCGGCCACCATCCCCAGAGGAAGGAGGCTCAGGAAGGCCGTCGTGGCGATGAAGGCCAACCGGTTCTCTTCCCGGGGGTCGAAGCAGACAGGGCAGGCAGCCACCACCTCCGGCAGCACGAGCAGGAGGATCAGGGCGAGCGCGGCGCTACGGAGTCGCGTGCTCATGCCAGGTACACCTTCCAGTAGAGGATCGGCCAGAGAAGCACCACGAAGTACCAGAAGAGCTGGACCGTGGTGAAGGCGGACTGGCCGAGGTCGTCGTCACGGAGACGGAACCAGGCCCAGACCAGAGCCGCCAGAGCGCCCACCGCATGGATGGCGTGGGCGCCGACGATGAGGTAGAAGAAGGCGCCGTAGGTGCTGGACTGCAGGGTGAGTCCCTGACCCAGGAGCTGCGCCCATTCCACGCCCTGGAATCCCACGAAGAAGAGGCCGAGGAAGATGGAGACCGCGAAGGGGAGGACCGCCTGTCGGGCGGACCTCCGGAAGGCGAACTGAGCGAACCCCAGCACGAGCCCACTCACCAGGAGCGCCGCGGTGTTGACCGCCGTCTCCTCCACCGGGAGGCGGGGCTGGCCGAAGGGCGGCCACATCTGGCCCGCCGCCTGGGACTTCACGATGACGAAGGCCGAGATGAACCCGGCAAAGAGCATCGCCTCGGTGAAGATGAAGAGGATCATCCCCAGGACCCCGTCGGGGAGCAGCTTCTCGCCCTCCCGGGGCTCCGGACGTTCCTGGACCGTGGACTCCAGTGCGTGCTCCATCGTTCCGCTACGGCTGGAAGGTCTCGACGTAGTCGACGATCTGCTGGATCTCGTCGTCGCTGTAGAGAGCGCCCCAGGCCGGCATGGCCGCGGAGAGCCCTTCCGCAGCCCCACCGTTCTGGATCACGTTCACCATGCTCTCCCGGGTGACCCCGTCCCAGAATTCGGTGGTGGCGAAGGAGGCCGGCTGCGGGTCGAGGGCCGCGGCGCCCGGACCATCCCCGCCGCCGTTGGGACCGTGGCAGGTGGCGCAGGTGGCGCTGTAGGCGTCCGGGGCGCTGAAGGCGGCGGCGACGGTCTCCGTGGCGCCCTCACCCTCGACCGTGGTGTCGTCGCCTTCCTCCGCATGGTCCTCGCCCTCGCCGTCCTCGGCTGCGTGCTCCCCTTCCTCCCCGTGGGGCGGCTCGATGCCGCGCTCCACCGAGGCGATGGCGGCGTCGTTCACCCAGCGGAGGCCGTCGTGCTTCATCACGTCCGGGGCGACCCCGAAGAAGAAGAGGGCCACGAAGAGGAGGGACACCACCAGGGCCCACTTGATGAAGTTCTTCTCCCACTTCAGGTGCATGAAGTTGTTGATCACCATCGTCGCCTTCACGAGGGCGATGCCGAACGCGGTGATGAGCGTCACCCAGGTGATCCCCAGCTCGGGGCCCAGGATGCTGATGACGAGGAGGACCAGCAGCGCCACGTAGATCTTGGCGTAGTTGACGTCGTGGTGCCCGTCGTCGTGATGCTCGCCCGCGTCATGGGGCGCCGTCTGATCGATGTGCTCGGTCATGGTCGGTGCGCCCTACTTCGCGATGTAGAGAAGAGGGAAGAGGAAGATCCAGACGACATCCACGAAGTGCCAGTAGATGCCGACCAGCTCCACCCGCTGGAGCTCCTTGCCCTGAGCCGCGTCCTTGGCGACGAAGCCCATGGCGATGGCCCCGGCGATCACGTGGGCTGCGTGGAGCCCGGCCGCGGTGTAGTAGAAGGACCAGAAGCCGTTGCTGGTGATGGTGTAGCCGTGGCTGATCTCGTACCACCACTCGTAGCTCTTGATGCCCAGGAAGAGGCAGGCGCCGATGATGGTGAAGACCAGGAATCGGGCCGCCTTCTTGCCGTCCCCCCGCTCGGCGGCCTGGTGTGCCAGGACCGCCGTGAACGAAGAGGTCAGGAGCACGAAGGTGTTCGTGGCCCCGATGGCGGTGTTGGTCACCGCCGCCGCGTCGGCCCATTCCGGGTGGCCGAGGCGGAAGAGGAGGTAACAGGCCAGGAGTCCCCCGAAGATCACGATCTCGGAGGCGAGGAGCCACCAGATGGCCAGACGGCCGGTGGGGATCCCGCTGGCGCTGCGCGTGGTTGCGATGGGCTTCTGCACGATGGACCTCAGCTCGGCTCGTTCTGTGGCCAGTAGTCGGTGTCACGGTCGGGCACGCTGTACTCGTAGGGCCCGCGGTAGACCTTGGGCATCTGGTCCGGGGGCCAGTTCCCGTGGGGCGGAGGCGACGGCGTGGTCCACTCCAGCGTGTTGGCTTTCCACGGATTCATCGGCGCCTTCTCCTTGCTCCGGAGACTCCGGAAGAGATTCCAGAAGAAGACGAGCTGGAAGAGGATCATCACGATGAGCGCCAGCGTGGCCGTCACCCGCAGCGGCTGCATCGAGGCCAGCTCGGGGAAGTTCTGGAAGTTGTAGATGCGTCGGTGCTGCCCACCCAGCCCCAGCGCGAAGAGCGGGATGAAGATGAA
>JGI12048J13642_10196035_pt1 | contig 22510 bp, 20 predicted proteins | sample ElkSlonscriptome_16_FD_13642 | JGI IMG/M metagenome (IMG submission 13642)
AGTAGTTGATTCGCAAGCCACGGAATAGAGTAGTTCCCATTGGCAAACTCAAATCCAATGATAATCGGGTCACTCGCGCCCGCTCCTTGATAAACCACCAGCGCCATATCCCCAGGCTGAATCGGAAAAGTTTGACCCCACCTTGCGCCCCGTGCCACGTTGCCCCAATTGGGCGAGACAAAGCCCCCGCTTGCCACTTCTGGCTCATGGGCGTTTTGTGCCTCCCACGACCCACCAAACCCGCAGGCGATCGGCACGTCTGATAGTTGGCCCCGTTGGTTGATGCTGGCAGGGTACAGATCGCACAAGTTGAAGTCAGGATCGTAGCGACCCACCGTATACCGCTCTGGTTCGAGCATGTTGCGGCTAGAGTCTAGTCGTCTTTCGTCTCGAATGTTCACTACTGCACCACCGTTGCTACTGTTGCTGATGACTCGCGATCGCCACTATTCCCACTGATTAGTGACACAAAGTTTTCGAGTAATGGTCGGGTTGTGTCGCGATCGCCCACCACTTGAGCCCGCCCGCCGATGGTTCTGCGGATCTGTACCACGAGATAAGGTTGTTCCGCCGCGCCGCTCGCCCCTTGGTTCCCGATGGTCTGCCCTTGGCTGATTCGTTGACCCACCGTGACCGCCCGCGCGTCCAGATGCCCAACCAGCCACGATCGCCCGTCGGAGCCCTTCACCTCAACAACTTGCCCATAGTCGTCGAGAATGCCCGATCGCACCACCCGGCCACTAATCGGTGATGGAACCTCAGCCCCTTCCTCTAGCTGCACAACATAGCCCCCCGGAGGGTTTTCAGTCTCTCGAAAATCAATCACTTCTGCTGGTGTTGGCTCAACCGCGCCATCGTCGAGCGATCGCACATCGGTATCGGTTTCAGGTTCCTTGACTTCCTCGACTGGATTTTCTTCTCCAATTTTGGGCACCACTGTATCAAAAGCATAGGCGATCGAGTCATTCCCAATTTCAATCACCTTGCGCTGATTCCGATCAAACGCCCAGTACTCGTCAGGAGCAAGCGGCACCGTTAGCCCAGCATCTAGCCCAATGCCCAAATGTCGAGAACGGCGATCGCCAATGAGATCCAGACTCGTAACCCATCGAGCCGATTTGATATCAATCGAGTGCGATCGCCCCTTCACATACCATTGCTGAGTCGTGGCCGCATTATTCCAGTCATCGGTGATGCTTATTCTGGTGCCAATCCTCCATCCTGATTCACCGCGCACTTGGGCAGAGGCCAAAATCACCGGACGATCGAACCACCGGATCGCCTCTAGCACCACCAAATCTTGAAACGTGTTAGCTGTTGCTTCAGCTTGCCGTCGCGGTGCTGACGTGTACCACTGGTCTGCGCCAATGCCCATCGGTGCCTGAATCTCTAATTTATGTGGGCCACCATATTGCCGAATAGAACCCGCGTTATAGCAGAAACCCGCGATTCCAAACGGTTGTTGACCCCCCGCAGACCCTTGAAAAGAGGGCACAATCCTTACAAAATTCTGAGTCCCAGACTCAGACAGCCGCTCATTAAAGTCGATAATTTTCCACGAGGGACAATCACGAGACGGTAAATCTTCCCAATTGCGGCCATCAATCAACGACCATTCAATAGATGACCACGGGAGCTTTTCCCAACAAATCGCGCCCGTATGATCCACGAACTGGTGAAAGATGCCCTGCACCGATAGAAATTGCAGCGCTGACCAGACCGAGCCTTCATTCACCCGAGTCATGAAGTTTGGAGGAATTGGGATGATACGGGTTCGTGCTTCCCAATCCAGCTCAGAGCCCCAAAAATTCTCGACCCAGTTGCGCAGAATCTGATAATAGATGTAACTCACAGCCGTTGGCACCAAAGCCATCGATCGCGCCTCTAGTGCGTGAGCCGTGCTAGTCGGAGCGTTTTGATCGAGCAAAATAAACGAGTCGCTGTAGATTTTGCCGTAGCCTTCTCCAGACACGCTCAGAGAGACATTTCCACTTGCGTCTTCGGATAGGCCATAGTCGCTGATGATGCCGTGCATCAGAAGATGAGGGCATTTGTCCAAGTAGTAATCAGGCACAGCCTCAACTACCACCCCTTCGATCGCCACTGGTGGAATTTGGATATTAGCGGTTGACCCACCACCACCCGCAGCCCCAGGAACTCCCGTGAATTGCCCAGCTTGAATCCGCGCAGTGGCAAAAACTTTATCAGGCTCAGCATATGGATCAATGCCTAGCCCCCGTAAATAGGCAACCGGATCGGTTGTGCCAGCAAAGCCGAATCCGCCTTTTTTGCCTCCAGCGGCATCCGCTAAACCCCCGGTGCGAATTTCGTAGTGAAAAACGCCGTAAGAACAGCCTGCTGTTCGACCCTTCTCCCCTCGCCCGACAGCTTGCCCCGGCTGAACGCGATCGCCCACGCTAACTCCAAGCGGAACATCGTACTCGGAAATCCGCTCAACGACACCTAGCTCAACATTCCAAATATCTAGATAATCCCAATATCCGCAGGCGTTGTAGTCAACATTGGTGCAAATGCCGCCGATAAAACTAATTGCGGTAGCTGCTGACCCACTGATATCTAGATCTACTCCAGCGTGCTTTCTCGAACCGCCCCCTCGTGAAGCAGCATAGCGTTGTGCTGCAAGAGTTGTTGAATACTTTTGAGTTTGCTGGGTTTGTGTGATTGCTTGCTCGACTGGAGCCGAAACTTCTTCTTGTGGCGGCGCTTCGGTTCCAGCTTGGTATGCGGTGAGCCGTTGCTCGTAAACTTGGCGCAATTCAGCCATCGTCTTGACAGGCTGACCATAGGGAGAACCAGGCATTGATGCCCATTCTTGGTTTACTCTCGTCACTGCGGTTTCAAAATCGCCGTTATCTACTGCGGCAAGAGCCCCGCGTTGCTCAATAAGTCGAATTGCTGCTCTATCTTGAGTCTCTGGCGAAAAGTCTGTGTATCCGTATCGTTGGGTAAGTCCATCCCAAGTGCGCGCCAAGAACTGATAGCGCCCCGCTGCATCACTGGTATAGCCTCCGCCCCGGTTTCTTATTCTAGGGTGATCTGAGAAACCGTCGAAGGTGCGCCCCGTAAACATGGTTCGATAGCCATCTGGCCCACTGGTGCCTTCCGCGTAGGCCAGCATATCAAGAAATGCTCGTCGGTTTGGGGTTAGCTCTGTGGCTTGAGTCGTCGAACCCACAAGACCACCGCCCGCCCCACCGGGAATCGACGGATCAAACGCCGCCGATTCGCTGAATACAGGCTCAGGAATAACGCTCAGGTCTGGAGTCGTGTCGGTTCGTCTAATCTGGCTAGGGTCAGCGATCGCCCCTTCTAATGGATTCGCATTCCGAGCGCAGTAGACCTCAATGCAAAGCCCAGGGTGAAGCCGCTGAAATAGTCGCTCATTCCTTTCATTGACCGCCATTTGCAGCGACCACGAGCCCGACGCGCCCTCAGTGCTGAGTGAGTCTCGATAGCTCAGCAAGTCTTGAAATTCATCAAAATCAATGACCACCTCGCCCTTGCGAGTCAGCACGCGCAAGGCCAATACTAAAGACCCGCTAGTGGCATCATCTTCAGCCATTAGCGGGTTATAGGTATCCAGAGTCAAGACCATCGGCGTTATCCTCTATTCGGTTCCGAGCCATTCAGTCGCGTCGATTGGCTCGGCGTAGTTTGCACTAAATGAGCCAGACTGACTTTCGTAAAATGCCGATAACCAACGCCCATCGACCAGCGGCACATGCACAACGGTCTGGGTTCCTCCCCCAGTTGCCGTTACGTCCATCACCTCGCAGAGCATCTGAATGTTTTGCCCATCAACGGTTTGCAATGTAATCAGCCGCCGCATCGTATCGCCAACGGCTTCGGAGGGAAGTGCAGGTAAGAACGTCTCACGATGCACCGTGATTGTGTTGCGGAACATGCCCGGAAAGTTGATGGCGATCGCGCCCTGACAAAAATTTTCGTTGATTGCCTGCGCCGAGACTTCAGCCGAGAGAAGGGGCATGAGGGAAGTGGCGATCGCAAGCGAAGTTAATAAGCGTTTCATGATTTTGAATGAAGGTCGGTTATCTTAGTTTGACCACCTAACCCATCTATCTATCGTGCGTTGTGACAGTCCTTAAAACGCCTGCCTTAACCGTGGCTCATTGCCATCGCTAGCCCGCCAGCGTGAGAAAAACTCATCAAACCCAGCTCGACTCCCCTCTCTAGCCGATCGCTCAATGATCGCCGGATCGCCCCCCGCAGCCCCGTCAATGACCACCGTGATATTGCCTTGAATGTTGGTAGAGCCACCGCCCGGAGCCTCGCCCATTCGCGCCTGCACCACATCACCAGGCGCAAAGCGAAACGTATTGAACCCATCACGAGCCACGACACCCCCCGCAGGCGTATCGTTAAACTCAGCATTCACGAAACTTTGCGGCAACGGTTCTTCAACGCCCTGCACTGGCGCTGCATTGCGACCCGAGAAGAACTGGCGATCGCCACCCCCCGCAGCCATGCCCGCCGATGGCGATCGCCCTGCGGATGGCTCAGATTCAGCACGCCTCCCACGAGCGCCAAACAAACGATTTTGCAAGCTTTCCAATCCTCTCAATCCCAGATCGGTGATCGGGTTCAGTTCGTCCCGGTTTTCTTTCACCTCATCTAAATTTCCAGTGGCGATCGCGCCCCCAACCCGAGCCGAGTCACGCAGGAACCCAACCGGAGAGTTGTTGAGTACATTCCGAGCCGTGCCGCCGACGATGCCATGCTCATTAAGTGACTGCGCTCCTTGAGCAATTCTTGAGCCCATAAACGAGTTAATCGCCTCAGAGATTTTGATAATCGCAGGCGCGACTTCAGCCATGAATGGTTTGATGGACTCCAATATGTCAACCATTGATTCATCCATTGCTGTGAGCAAAGGCGCGAATTCCTCCATGATGTCCATCATTTCCTTATGCCGTTCAGCCGCAGCCTCACGCGCCTGCTCACCTTCTGTCTTTTGAGATTCTGCAATCAAATCAGCGATCGACCCTTCCCCATCCCCCGCCGCTGTGTCGGGAGTCAAGGTTCCCTGGGTAATGTATGCCTGAAGAAGCTGCATTGTCGTCTGTCGTTCTTGTGCCGTAAGCTGCTCTGGAGACTTGCCATACTGTGTGGCGATCGACGTATCCAGTTGCGCCTGAAGTTGTGTCGCTTGTGGCCCGTTGGTTAGTGCTTGTTGAATCAGCTCTGGATTTTGTTGAGCGGCAGACTGCAACTCTTCCGCACTGTCATAGCCCAACGTCCCGCTCATGCCCAAAAACTGATCCGCGATAAACTTCTGTCGCGCCAGAATATTTGAGGTTTGCTGCTCTGGAGAAATATATCCCGCCGTGGTTTTGGATGCGTCGATTCCCGCCATTTGCATCATGGCCGCATCCATGCCAAACATGCTACTAGATGCGCCCGTGCCCATGAGCGACCCTATCATCTGCTGAGCCATCATGGGATTATTTCCCAGCAGTTCAGACATCTTGTTATTTTGGCCGAGGAGATTGTAGAGGATATCCTGCACCCCCTCAGTACCCCCGCCCGAATAATCCCCAACGCCGCCAGAATAGACCAGTTGAGCGCTATTGGAGCTAAGTAACTCCGAATACTGATCTAGGTTTTCCCGCATCCCCACAGAGACAGCGCCCGCAATGACCTGAGCCATGTAGCCTTCAGCCGATTTTTCTCCGCCAGTCTGTTGATATGATGCGTACTGACTAACTAGCGCCTCAGTGTTGATTCCAGTAGCACGGGTCAGCTCTTGAATGCTTTCAGTGAGGGCGATCGCCTCTTCATCAACCGTTTCAATGAGGTTTTGCTGACGCAGCTGATCAAGGAGTCCTGCTGTCTCTTGCGTCGAGTATCCAGAACTGGACATCTGTGAAATATTGCCAATGCTTAGCTCATCATCAGCAAGACTGGCATCACCAAACCGCGCCGCAATATCAGCCGCTTGCATGGAATACTGCTGAGACTCAGACGCACCACTCAGAAATTGCTGCGCACCACTGCCCAACATCGTGCCCACTTGCGCACCAGCCTGGGCTCCTAGTGGGCCACCCATTAAGAACCCAATCCCACCCCCTAGCGCACCACCCCCAGCACCCAGCAAGTTTCCTTGCATGGCATTACTGGCAATTCCGCCGCCAACCTGCATCAATGCGCTGTGCCGCATGAATCCCAATATTTGGGATGCAGGATCTAATCCGCCTTCATTGTCAGTCGCTTGAATCTGGCGTCTGATGCCCTTTGTCAGATCCCGGATCGCTTCCAGCATCTCTTGATGCTCACGCTCAGTTTCCGGATCGCCCGCGCCCATCGCGCCTTTCTGCACCTGACTCAGCAGCCCACCGGAGCCACCCGCCCCGACCAGTCTCAGCAATGCCAGATCAGGGCTATTCTGCGCTTGCTCCCGAATGCCCGCTAATTCTTCTCTGTAGTTAGGGGAATCAGTCTCAGGGCGATCGCCACCCCCCGCAGCCCCCGGCACCGGAGGAGGAGCCGCAGTACCAGGAAATGGAGGGAGAGCCGCAGGCGGCGGAGGAGCAGAGCCAGCCGCACCGGACACAACAGCAGGCTCTTGGTTTTGCCCAGACAGCGCATTGAGCCGTTCAACCCCTTGCCGCATCCGTTGGATGCCCTGATCTAGCCCCTGCTGTAAACCGTCAGAATCAACTTCTAAGCTGACCTGAACTACATTTTTCTCGTCAGGCATAAATAAAAAAGCACTGCGTTAGCAGCGCTTTATGGTGTCAAGTTCGTGTGATTGAGGTGGAAAAGTTGAAGAGATCCCTTGAACTACTTACTGCCCTTGGGCTCAAGAGATCTCAATGGGTTCAGTGGCTTTATTTGCAGACAGGATAATTTTTGCGCCATCAAGCGCCGTTGTCAACTTTATCAACTCTTCCCGCCATCACGCCTTCTAGCCAATCGTCGTAAGAGTCGTCGATTACCGCGTCTTCGTTGCTGCTGTATGGCTTTCCTGTCTTTTGTTCGGTCTTGAAGGCGTGAATCTGGCGGAACTCGTACCAGATGTCGGCATTGGTCATGTTCAGCCAGTCCGGACTGGTTGGGAGGAGTCCGTGGAAGGCTCGGACGTGGAAACAGACTCGCTCCCAGTCTTTTGCCCCTTCACTCCAGACTTTTTTTTGTCCAACTCCGCAGATCGCGCCTCACTCCATTCTCGGTAGTTTTGGAAGAAGGCCATAAAGAAGCCCATATCGGCATCGTCGCTAGAGGCTAGAACGCGATCGACCAAACCCGGAGGCGACACGATGACCGTTTGAGCCAAGGCGATAACTTGAGCATTCAGCATCACCCCAGGCGATGGGCTGAGGTTGTCAGCTAAAATCCGATCCACGAGTGAAGGAATTGCAATCATGCTATCTCGCTGAGTCCGAGGCCGCACAACGACCACCGGAGCCAAGTGGTAAAAGTTTCGCAGCACATTGCCGTCTTTATCCTTTTCCTCAACCGTTATGGAGGCAGTTTCAACCTGAGCCCCATTAGCCGGAGGAAGTTCTGAACTGCGATGATAGCCATACTCAGGAGCGATCGCCTCAAATGCTTCATAAAGCTCTTGCGGTGAAAACCGCTCATTGGGGTCAGATAGTCTTTCGCGAATGGTTGACATATTAGATCGTCTTTAGGACGTTGGACTTGAGCTTGTCAGGAGAGATTACGAGGTCGATAAAGCTGAACGAGACGGACTCCATGATCAAACTGTCGTTCGCGTTGATGCCTGACTCAAACGAGTCGATGGAGCAACCAACCAACGTCTTGACCAGCTTGCCCCCGCCCGCTAGTTCTTGCGACCCCGTAGGCGATGCGTAAGCCGTGGGTGAGCCGTAAGAAGGTGTACCCCGGCGAAACACAGAGATAGAGAATTCCGGTATATTGCTCAGTGTTGAAGCGTAGCTATCGGGGTCAATGGAACCCCCCGATGCACTCGCGATTCGTTTTACCAGATCGCCATACACGATCGCCATAGACTGAAGCGTGCCCTGAAATCCCTTCATGCCAGCGACAAATTCAATAGCGCGATCGCTCCCAATCTCATTGACCGGACGGTTATTGGTTCGGCCATTGATCCGCAGACCCTGACAGCGCCCAACCCGAACGCTTTCAATCGAGATAATTGCCTCTAACGCAGACTCTACCCGTGATTCAGGCTCGTTAGAAACACGGGAGTAGGTTTGACGAAAAGCCATGAGTTATGCCCTAAACAACAGCAGGAATCGGAGCCAAGATCTGAGTATTCAGAATGAACTCAAGATCAGGCGTTGGATAAATCTTGTAGGCAACTAAGAGCGCTTTAGGGTTGTCAGACGACGGCGTGACTTGCGTAAACTCTGGATCGTAGCCATAGATAAGCGACTCTTCCGAACGTTGCTTGAGCCGACGGTTCACCGCCGCCCGCACCGCAGCAAACGTTTCTGGCAGCGTTGACGTGCCAATAAATAGCGACTCTTCCAGCTCCCGAACATCAGCCGCGATGAAATCGCTCTGGTTTAGAATCGAGATCGACTCAAACGCCGAAGACTGAAACCCTTGAACCTGAGTCACGCGATAAGTCGTAATCGCTCGATTGATCCGCCAGCCGCGAGAGGGACGGGTTAACGCAGGGTCGCGCCCCAATGTGAGGCAACCCGATTCGATCAGCTGATCTAGCTCAGTGGAGCCCGCCTGATAATTTTTCTCCACGCCGATCACATCTCGCAAATAGGTATGAGTGATCGGATCAGAGATTCCATTCCCTTCAGCGGCCAACATCCCGGCCACCATCGCCGCAAAATAATACGCGGGGTAAAACCGAGGCAGACCATTTAGGCCATCGGGCAACGTGATGCCCGGAGAGCAAAATACAACACGAGGATTGTTGAACATTTCGCCCCGTTCGCGCACTTGTTCCTCTGTCCATCCGCGCCCATGGCCAAGGACGCAATAGCGCTCACGTCGCTTTGCTGTGCCGCTCATCAGGGTTACGTGGTCTGCGATCGCCATCTGCACCCCGATGTCGTCAGTACCCGCAGGCACGATTGACCGCAACGGAACATACTTAACGACATCCAGACCATCTAGCCAGCGCTGATAAGTGGGTGCAGAGTCGTACCCACCGTTGAACGTCATGGTTCCGGCGATCGTGCCCTGGTTCGTTCGTGGCGGATTCGGATCGACGCCACCGGAGAGCGTGATACCTTGAGCCGTGATCAGCAGCTCTGTGTTCACGTTCACCAAGGCATTGATCCGCAGGCCGTTGTAGCCGATTCCCGGCTCTTTCGCCTCCAGCGTAATGGTCGAAGCAAAATTGACCGGATCATACGAAGAACGCGCCACGACCGGAGAAGAGTCGAGCGCGTTGAACTGGCCTGCAACTTCGTTGCCCACCTCCATCACCGTGTCACCGATCTGCGTGTTGTAGTTGATTGAGGTATCGCCTGCAATCACCGCGAGATAGTGCCCGCCTTTGGGTAGTAGACCATTCGCAGGGAGTTGTGACTCAATCGCTTCCGCAGGTTGAGTTTTTTCAAACGCCAGCCCCGGATAGAAAGCGGCATCAAAGCTCAAAGATTCAGCCCGGATTGTGCGATCGCCCCCAAGCTTGCGCACGATCCGGGTCTGGTCAGCGCCCAGGCCATCAAATTCGTAGTGCAGAATTTGGTATCGACCGGGTTCCAACTCTGAATCAGCCGAAGGGTTGCTCACCGTAAAGACCGTGCCCGGAGCGCCCCCTCCATCAATAAAGCCCCACTCTTGCGCCCCCGATAGCTGAAATCGGGCTGAGTCGCTGGTGTAAGCACTAGCGGTAATTGTGACGTTGGTCAGACTCTGTGACGAGGCCGGAACCGTTTTGGAGTGCTGATAGCTCCCCATTAGCGATTCTGGGATTGCACTAGAGATGCTGACCAAGCCGAAAACTCGCAGCAACGTCAAATCATCGCTAAACGTGCCACTCAGGGCAGGAGAAGTCGATCGCGCCACGACAACCACCTGAGCGGATTGAAACGTATCAGTCAGCTCAACCGCCGCGCCCCCCGGTTCGGTGCTGATCTGCACATCCGCGCCCGCCGTGTTGACCACAAAATACAGTCTGTTGCGAGACACCCCACCGGGTAGCGTCGTTCCCGACACTTCAACAATATCGCCATCGGCAGGCCCCGCCGCCGCTAGGGTAATCGTGTCAGTCAGAGCATCGATCGCCTGAATGGTATGCCCAGCCGGAACCGCAAGGAATGGAGCGAGCTGCGCCGTATCAGCCGCAGGTTTGGCGAAGACCACATAATCAACGCCCGATTGGAAATTATTTCCAGTGTCTGTCCCGGTAATCTGGACGCGATCGCCCGCTGCTAGTTCGTTCGCGGCAACTGTGGTAAACGTTCGAGCCGTGCTGTCAGTACTGGCGATCGCCCACTCTAGCGGATCGGCATAGTCGAAGCTTGCCAAGAAGCTAGAGCTGCTATTGGGTAAGACTTCTTCTGGATACTGGTAGAGATAGGCAGTCGTCGTCAGCACCGCCCCTTGAGTCTCGGTCAGTGCAGCCCGCCCATCTTCTTGAGAGGTAGCAATCACAATCGTTTGAGTTGCCTTCGTTCCTCCAGCCGTGAGCTTAATGGAGACAGGCGATCGCTCATTGATCAGATTCACGAGCTGACTAAACGAGCTTTGATTATCGAGCTTGAGTTGATAGGGCGTCCCATCAAGGCTGACACCAGAGACAACGCCCATCGTGCCCTGAGTGGAACCAGGAAAAAACGACACGGTGAACGTGTTTCCATACGCGCCGTGGTCGTCAAACACCGCGCTCATGGCAACGCCTGAGTTGTCATCAGACAGCGCCCCTTTCGCCTGTGCTGTATTGTCAACGCGCACGCCGATCACGGTAGACGCGCCCCCATTGACGCCCCCCTTAAATGCAAGGCGGATCGCTTCTGCTAGTGGAGTCTGAGCGCCAAACAGCGCCGCAGCCTGAAGTGGATCATTGAACAAATACGGCACCAACGGCTCACCGCCGAGCGCTGCGCCCATCACGCAGACCGTATTAAATGCAAACGGGGGAGCAACCTGCAACCCCCGCGCATCAACTGTTGTATATGCTCCCGGCTGGAGCAAGAGCGATTTCGGAACCCCAAAGACAACCCCAGTAGCCATAAGCTCTCTATCCTTTTACTTTGATGGTTGACGTAACTTTTGCTGGAAGAGCGATTTCCACTGTTCCAAGGGGCGATCGCCCGTCTCTTTGTCCAGTAGCGCCGCAGCAAGCCCCCGCTGTTCAGGAGCCAGATACAGTTCGATAAAGTCAGTTTTTTGCATATCCGGTCATTTGAAAAACTCCGTTGTCTGTGCGCAAGGCTAGAGCCTGATAAACGTCATCGCTGCCCACCGCCCCGGCAAAAGTGCGCACCAGTACAGTGGGGCCGTCAGTCTTTGGCTTCGATTTCGGGTTGTATCGGTATGTTTTCATAGCACATGCAGATGGCTTGCCAGTTCACAATTCCAGCGATCGAGTCAACCTCAGACAGCACGATTTGCTCGTATCCCACCTGAACCGAGATCCGAGCAATGTAAAATTCAAAACCCGGTTGTGCTTGCGATCCTTGATATTCAACCGTGTCATCCATCGCAGACACCACGCGCATGTCATAAACATTTGCTAGCTGCGGCAAGATATGAATTTGGGCATCCAACAGGTATTGCTGAAACCAGAGGAACAGATCATCGCGCATCCGCTCATTCAAGGTGCAGATGTTGACGGTGATCGAGTCGCTGATCAGGTTCCCGCGCACATGACTGTAATTCACGCCGTTGCTTGCGGTATAAATTTCGCCCCCAACGCCCGCCTGCTTGACGGTTGAGTTATCCCTCACGATTGCGATGACTGGGCACTGCTGCGCCATCGTGGGAAAAGCGGACGTGACCGCAAGCGGCAAATCGCGCCCTGTCTTCTGCTTCCCATGAAACGTAAATTCGTTAGCAAACTCAGTAGCAATCTCCCTAATCAGAATTTTGCCGTCCAAGATATAGGGAAACTTTGTCCCAAATAAAGGAGACGGTTTTCCTGATTCGCTTGACTCTAAAGGCATCAGATCCCGCTCATCCAGGTTTTGATATGGCTGTCCGCGATCGCCTGCACGTCATCTTGAGCTGAAGCGACCGCCGCTTCAGCCCAATAGCGCCCTTCCATTGGAGGAATACGCTTAACAAACCTGTAGCGACCGGAGATGCCCCGAAAGCCAGACTGACCAAACACGAGGTTATGGGAACCCCCAGGAATGGTCAGTCGTGCATTCTGCGGATTACCCGACTGCATTGAAGGCGTGTATTTTGGGACAATCTCACCCCGGCCCCGTTCGAGGATATCTAGATAGTTATAGCTTTCAGGATTGCCTCCATAGCTGGTCATGACGGAGGCAAAGATCCGACCGCGAAACGGCGAGCCATACGGATATTGAACCTGCACCGCAGCCGCACCGCGCCCGGTTCGTTTGTTGATTGTCCATGTTCCGGTTTTGCTGGTGAAAGGCACGCCGGACAAATTCTGCACCATGTACTCTTTCACCACATCAAGCGACTCCGAGACGATCGGAGCCACCACAGCCGCTGCCCTCGACTTGAGATCCCGCAATCGGGCGATCGCCTGATCGTCAATATTGAACGTCACTCGATAGGCCATTTCAGTTCACCACCGGATAGCGTTGAAGCACTAGATCAATCTTCCACGCCGCCACGGTTTCGCCCTGCACACAGGGAAAGGCTGGTTGAACCGCGTAGCACGTCTGCTGATTGATAACGAATTTGTCCTGTAGTTTGGGGCGATTCTCGACGATTTGATAGACCGTGCCCAAGTCTTCTAACACATAGAGCTGAAAATCTGACTGAAAAAACATTCCACGGTTATCAAGCATTGCCTTTCGTGGACTAGGGCAAAAAACGCCCCGCAGCGGATTCTCAGGATTAGCTTTGAAGGTGATTCCCGTGGCATCCTGCCCAGGCGATCGCGCCAGATAGTTAGGCCGCCCCCGTTCGTCGAAGGCCGTATCATCAACCCACTCAGCCCGATAATGCTCAAACGGTGTCCCATAGAGCGGATTCTGAACCACCTGAGTTAATAGGCGACTAATCAGAGTAGATGTCGGGCTAGGTTGAGCGGGTTGAAACGGCATTGGAAATAATTTCCAGTCTTAGAACAGTTCGAGAGTCGCGTGGACTTCTACAACCAAATCTTCGATCGCCGTTGCAGTATCAGTCTGGTTATAGAGGAACGTTAGGGCATCAATGCCTGACCAGCTTACCCCAGAGTCAGAGGCAGGGATAAACGCCGTACTTGCTCCAGCCGTTGCTAAAACCGCATCGTCAAGCGTGCAAAGTGCGATCGCAGCATCATCGCCTTGCTTAACTTTGAGTACAAAATCATCGCCAGCATCACCCACACCCCCCGCAACAGTCTTAACCCGTGCTTGAGCGTAGGAGATCCGCACATTTTTCAGCCCCGTATCGGGCATCGCCCAAGAGAAGAAGGGCACATCAGCCCCCTTTGCCGCAGCCGCGATTTTCACCTCACCCCGAACACCGAACCGCGCCGCACCATAGTTGTACTGCTGGCCTGCGTGGATCACGTCAGTTGCAGAGGTCGAGAGAGTCCCGATCAGAATATCGGCAGGGGTTTCAGGTTGATTGTCCACGCCGGCATAGTACATGCCGCGCAACCCAAAGTAGATTGCGCGATTGGTTGCACTGGCAGGCGCAGACTCCTTGAAGAGGGAGCCGTATGGCCCCACCACCTGATCGCCTTGGCTGATATAGCCATTGCTTAGTACTGCCTGTAGCGACTCCGTAACTGGCGGAGACAGTTCAAGCCCAGAACGCACGCCGGAGCCAGCCGCCAGCAGATCCAGCGCAGCTCTGATATTTTGCTCCCAGCTCCGTTCGATATTGCTTAGCTGAGGGAAGGGAGAAGTTTGAGTTCGCATAATCTTTCTTTACCAGATAGAGAGTGAAACGCTTGTATAGCTGTCAATGATTGAGTTTGCCTCTTGTTGCCACTGTGGAGCAAACTGCAAAAAAGACTGCCCAAAGTTGATGTTGAGACACCCGATCGATAAGCCCGACGTGCCTTGAGTAAGAAGCTGATTCCAATAGCGAAGCTGACGGATCGCCGCTAGGTTGGCGCACGCCTCAGCCAAGTCAGTAGGGATTGAATCGTATCCGCTGGTGTAGGTAATTTCTAAGCTGTTTTTTCCCGGAGAGAAAAAAGACTGCCCCTGAATCCCCGACCATGCCATCGGATCATCTGTCCAGTCTTGCCAATCCCAAAACGAGGTCAGCAGCGTTGTGATACCTGTTTCGGCTTCAACGTGCAGGCGATCGCCGCCCTGATCGGTTGTGTCCGTTTCGTCGTAGCGACTAACCAATTTCCGGGAACGGGAGAAGCAATCTACGCGAAAGTAGTCATCTACGTGAACTGGGCAGTTGCGAGGGAATAGCTGATCCTGACGCCGTTGAACGTTGTAGACCTCCCGATAGTGTCGGTGCAGCGAAAACACACGCCCCGCACGTCGTTCAATCTCCGCTGTAGCCTCAGCCAATGACCGAAGCACATAAACGCTGAATGCAGTCTCAACGTGCGATCGCCCCAAATCTTCAGCGCAGTTGACGTAGATCGTCCACGTATTATCAAGGTTGCGCGATCGCCACCATGCCCGCGATTCAACTAGCGCCAGATCCTCATACTGCTTAACCTCTACGGCTTGTTTGTCATCGATCCAAAGCCCATAGAACTTCTGATCCTCAACAAACTCCGCGACCCAATACCCCTGATCATTCAGTGCCCAGCCCGCAGGCGACAGATCCACCGTTGTTTGAACGTCAGCCCCCGGAATCAACCCGATCAGCTCCAAAATCTCACGAGGCGAAGCGTAAACTTCAGCCCCTAGACGCTTTGAACCCGCTTTAGGTAGCCCCGAGTTAAACAAAAACGAACCCTGCTCAACCCCGTAGGCGAAAATGTGAACCGTGTAGACCGTCTCAGGATTGAGCGATCGCCACTGTTCTTTGCTCAGCACAATCCGCACGAGCCCCCGCCGCTCATCCACGACAGAGAGAGACACCCCCTCAGTCACAGTGAGCGCCGTTATCCCGTTGCGCCGCCACTCAGCAGAGAGCGATCGCCCCGGATCAGCAAATGACAGCTCATCGCCAGGGTTCTTAGTGCCGACTTGCCAGAGCTGCACCAAGACAGGCCAGTTTTCGTACCACGGAGTTACAGGCATTTGTTAGACGTTATTCGGCAGGGTTAATTTCTAGTAACTGCTCTTGAGCGAAGGTGACAGCCGTTGCTTTGATGCCGTCTGCTTTGGCGATCGCCTCTAGATAGGCCACCCTAAAGACGGTTCCGATGTCGGGATTTTCAACCAAGTTCTGAATGAGCCGCTTTTGGTCAGTCGCAGTAGTCTTGTCAGCAACCTTGCCCACCTCAATTTGAACTAGCTCCAGATCGTCGCTTGTCAGCTTTATAGGCTCAGGTATTGTGCTGTCAGCCATTGGCTCAGCAGGTTCAGTCGTTGGACTATCCGCCTCAGTGACGAGCTTAGTCCCAGGCTTGGAGATAGTGATAGGCAACGTTTCACCAGCCTTGGGATCTCGGACAGACAAAGAGAGCGATCTCTGAATGGCAGGCGAAAACCCGCTAAGGCGCGATTTGATGACAGCCAAATCCTGATCGCTGACCGTATATTCAGCCCCGATCGCCATCAACGGCAAGCCCGGAAGTTGAATAGAAGGGTAACGACTACTCGAAAAAGTAATTATTTTAACCATCAGGATTACGGAGTAATGGGCATGTTCTGAATTGACATAATCGCTTCTGGATAGCGAATCGTGAAGGCAATCCGCTCACGAGCCCGGATCGCAATCTGATCGGTCTGAGCTAGGATTTCGTCGAATACTCGAATGCTGAATTGCTTCCAGTCACCCACGCAGAAAGAGGATTGATTCAGCACCAGTGCTTTGCTGTACTGCTCACCCTCTTGAGCGTCAAGAAAAGAAGTCGCAATGACCGGAGAGCCATTGAGCCGCCCAATCTCACCGCTGAAAATTCCCGCGCCTTGCCCATAAGCGTAAGCGCTCATGGTCTGGAACGCTGAGTTTCTGAGGAGCGCTTCCTCAGCAGTCAGGCCAACCATATAAACGACATCGCGCTTATTGCGGCCATAGATGCCCAAGAACCGCGCAGCCCGAATCAGGTTTGACGTGATCGCTAATCCGTTCGCAGAATCAAGCGTATCGTCGTAGGCATAGAGGCCCGCACTTGCCGATTTGAGGAGACCATCAAAGACGTTACGCGGATCGCCGTCGCCGTGATCCATGTCCACATCGCCCAGTAAAAATGCTAACTCTTCCGCTTGCGCGAACTCGTTAGCCATTTCCTGTTTCAACATTCCTTCGATATCTCGGATCGTGCTGTCCTCGAAGACCTCTTGGTCTACTGGCATCCAGGTCATGATCTTTTCAGGGATAAGATCAATGCCATCCAGTCGGGCTTTAAACTCAGGCGCAGGCTTGCCCGCCTTGACCGAGTACGCGCCCTGAGCCCGCGTGAGTCGTGGGATCTTGATTTTGGGTTTCGTCATGTCAATCAATACTTTCGCCCGCTCAGCAATTTGGCGGATAAAGCACTGTTGCCGAATCAGTGGCACAACCTGCTCAGCGATTGATGTTTGCAGCGTGACCTCAGCGCCGCCACCCGATTCCATCGAGAGCGCTTTTAGCAAATCCCGTTTTGTGAAAACCATTATTCAGTTCATCCTTTGGCGATCGTTTGAGAGTTAAAAATTAAAGAGGAAAAAACTTAGTCGTCATCGTCGCTATCGAACGGCAGAGAGACGCCTGAACGAGCCGCGTGATATTGCATTGAGAGATAGTCGCCCAGCCCGACCTCTTGATCGAGATCGCCCTCAAGCCCCCACTGTTGAGCCGATTTGTTCAGGTCTGCATCAGTGAGCGTTGGATTAGCCGATCGCCTGCGCCCGCCATTCGACTGAGAGGCAGATTTACGCATAGCGTTGATGTCGGGCAAGCCGTTTTGTTCATTGGACTTTGCTAACTGCTGCTGGAGTCCTTGCTTAATCCCAATCTGCACCGCAGACTTAATCAAGTCATCTAGTCGGATCTCGTCAGGAGCCTCGTCTTCGTTGACTCCCGCCGACTTTTGCAGGCCAGCCTCATTTTCAAGTTGCTCTAGGCGATCGCGCACCGAGCCCTCGTACTCTGTTCCGAGCCATTCTTCTTCTAGTGCTGCGAGTCGAGCGGTAACAGGAGCGCTTGCAGATTTCTTGAGCCCCGTATGCGTCTCTAGTTGGGAGATGCGATCGTGAAGAGACGCTCCGCCACCGTTGCGGCCTTTCATCATGCGGTTTCGTTTACGCATGTTCATCTTCATCATTTCGTCGTCTGGCGGCATGTCATCGTCAGGAGGCATATCACCAGGCATCCCGCCAGCGTCACCCATATCACCGTCATCCATTCCGGCATCATCATCCATGCCCATGTCATCCATGCCCATGTCATCCATGCCCATGCCGTCCATATCTCCATCGCCGTCATCTTGTCCGCCTGCGGCCTGAACGACTTGCAGCATTTGTTGCAGCAACTGTGTGAGTTGCTGCACAACCTGAGTATCCATTGTTAAACTCCCTTGGCGATCGCCAAAATTTAAGGAACGAGGTACTGTTTCGGAAACTGAATCGTCTGATTCGTAGGCGCAGGCGACCCCGGAGGTCGCAGCGGCTTGGCTAGCAACTCCTTGGGCATCGTTTCGGTGAACTCTAGGAGCGACTTCGATAGGTCAGCCGACATTGCGCCGATTGTGCCTTGAGCTTGGTAATCATCCATCGACGGCAGAGCCATGCAGAACTGGTTAATGTGCTGCATGAGTCGCATCAGGTTCACCAACACATCGGGAGGATTAGGCGTAAGCGCCGCTAGCGCATAGCTACCATCGGTGAGCGACTTGGTTAGCCCCTCCCACGTTTGGCGATCGCACTGTTTGCACGCCTTGCTTAGCCCACGCGCAAACATTTCAACCGACACCGAATCTTGAGTTTTGATTGACGCGCCTTGACCCTGTTTTCGCTTCGTTTTGGCCTGAGAATCGTCAATCCGTTCATAGCCCGTTCGACTATCGCTCTGAGTTTTCACCTGACTCTTTCCTTTGGGGCGATCGCCCTTTGGGGCATCTAGCCCGCGACTCATCCCCCCCGGCACATCGCTTGGAGCCAGAGACGAAAATTCGCCCCGTGCATCACCCAACGCCTTAGCTAGAAACTTCGACACCGATTGTTGTTTGCGCTTCGGCTTGAGCGCCCGACGAGAACTCGGAGACATAACAGACCTCACTGATTTTGCGAGTGCAGAAATATACGCGCCCGTGTCTTCGTTTTCGGTTAGGCGCAGAGCTGGGTTATCCGTCACCGATAATTCATCAATCCGAATATCTGTAATCAGGGTGCAGGGACGCCCCAGCGCATCACGCCCGCCCGCCTGAGTGCTGAATATTTTGCCGCCCAGCGATACGCCAAGATGCAGCAGCCCCTCTTGCAACATCTTCCAGACAATCTCGCTGATGGGGTTCGCCATGCTCAGCAGCCCTTGCCAGTGAGTCTTGCCCTCATCATCAACCCAGATTTTTGTGACGCGACCCAACGGTAGGGCGATCGCAGCCATCATCTGAGATTGCTTCTCAAACGGCATAGACACCGAGGCGATCGCCCGCTTGAGAAACCCTTCCCAGAAATTATGGTGCAGGCGAATGGGGCCACCTTGCACGCCACCTGGCCCACGAGCGGCCATGAACGAGGGAATCGCCCGCCGCACCGCATCAGGCAGGATCGCCTCACCATCTAGATCACGGTGAAATGACGAAGCAACGCCCCCCACCTGATACGGCACTGTTGCAGACTTTTGGAGCGTGGCAACGGTTTGAAATTTACGCATTAAAAAACCCGCCCCTAAATAGGGCAGGCTCTAGATACTTTTGTTTGGACGCTTTCACTAGGTTAGGTGCGCACTAGATAGGTCATCATCTCATTAGCTTAACCGAAGTGAGAAGTAGCCACAACATTTGTCAGCTAATTGTTGCCACCTGCTCCATTTTCCCGTCTGGAGTTAGCCACGGTTCGGACTGTTTTAGTCCGATACTCTCCATCGCAGCTTGCCCACCAGGGAACCCGTAAAACTGGAGTAGCAGCCCCGTTTCGGGGATCTCGACAGTCGATACAGCCTTCCTAAATTTCACCGGAACATCCATCGGGGAATGACGACAGCGCGGATGCTGAGGCATTGCGGCCACCCATGCCCCCTTCTTTTGCCCAAAGTTAATAAACATATTGGAGCGCAGCACCGCAATTTTGAACACGCGCCCATCTAGCAGTCGCTGACACTCTTCGCAGGTTCCTCGATGCGGCATTACGAAGCATAGCGTTTTGCCCTGTAGCTCCATAGCATCGAGAATCCCTTCATTTTGAGCCCGCGCTGACTCTGTGATCGAGATTGTTCCCGCCCGTTGCGCGATCGCCCCGATCACCCGTTCTGATGCGAGCTGCAACCATTCCTGAATCGCCTCATCGCTCACGTCAACCGCAGCAATGCCAAGCTGACGCGCTATCACATCCCGCCGTAAGACGTTTTCCAGTAAGGCGATCGCATCTTTGGGGTTGCGATTCTTGAGCTGATGGATAGCAATGATTTGGCGTGTCTGCTCACGAGCATCGTTGCTGAGGTTCTTTATCCAGTCCATCCCATAGGCGACAGACTTCACAAAACCTTGTCTCAACTGTGGCGGTATTTCGGCTATCTCAGCAGGCGTTATCTTAAGCTGCGCAGGCATCCCAGGAACCCAGACAGGAATTATCCCGGATCGCATCACCTGACGACTCAGCGGCTCACCCAACTGATACGCCCACTGCGCTGCCAATTGCCAGCGCAATACCGTCTGTAGCCATGCTGGAGCGTTGGCAGTGGCGATCGCCTCCATGTGCTGACCTACCGTGCCGTCGAGGTATGCCCCCGCAAACATGAGGGCGATCGCCTCAGTATGTTGAGCTTCCCACCAGCGGAGAAAGTCAGGCATATCAACCGGAGTAAACCGAGCAAAGTCGTTAGGGCGATCAGCGTTCCACATAATTCAACAAATGACACGATAGGTCACGACTACGAAGCATTGACGCAGCATAGGTTAACGCCTCAACCTCGATCGCCTTATCCGTCACCACCTGACCTAACCGAGATTGGGTCATAATTTGGCTATCGAGTTCGTTCAGGCGATCGCCAATCAGTTGAGATAGTTGTTCTATGGAATCCATCACGATCTCTCATTCATCTACAGCAGAAGCATTAAGTGCAGCGGTACGGCTCAATCTAATACTAGGACGAGACTGCAAAATCAACGGTACAACGCTCACTATAAAATTGAGCGCCATTGACCGAATCATTGAGCGATCGCTTGATTATCCCGACAACTTGCTCGACGATGCCCCCGCAGCACCACAGCCCCCGAAGCGCCTCGATCGAGTGATTGACATCCCCACCAGCACCCAAGCGCAGTTAGAGCGACTGGAGAACGAGCTAGATTTGATGCGAGTCGTTGACCCCGTTGATAAGGCGATCGCCTATCAGCAATATAAAGCGAAGCGGCAACAGCTCAGAGACGATATCGTTCAACCGTGGATCTCCGCCGATATTCTCTCTGGTAGTACGGTCATCTATGCTCAGACTGGCCCGTGGAACAATGCTGAATGGTTAGATGTCCCAGATGGGGAGAGGCGATCGCCCACTATGTTAATCCACGGGAGTCACGCGCCGACACCGGAAGAACACCACCTAAGAGAACTGCAAAGCCCCGCTCAATATATTGCCTCTTATCGAGTGCCCGGACTGGATGATGAAGAGTGCGATCGCGCCCACGAGCCTCGCTATAAGCTTGATGCTTCAGTGTGGCGGTCAATGATTGTTCAACGCCACCCCTAGCGCGGACACAGCCCGATCTACCCCTAGCGCCACGTCACGAACGGCCAGGGCAAATGATTGAATCCGAGCAATTCCCACCAAGCCCGTCGCCGCATTACAGAGGCTATAGGAGTGGTTTATGCTCTTATCTGGATTTAGCACGGCAGGGGCGATCGCGCTTAGCCATCGCCGCATTTCAATCTCGCAGCTTGATATTTTTGAGAACGACGCAGATTGCAAAACCTGCACCCGATTCCTGATCAGTTGCTCTAGATGCGCCTCAATATGTTCTTGAGGTTTTTGGCTGAGAAGATGCTCCACGATGACCACCGCAGCCCCCTCGACACGAATCTGCATGAGCAGCGTAAGCGGAATCAATTCGAGTTGGATCGCGTCTTGAGTCAGGGCACTAAACACCCACGACGCCCCGGAGAAGTAAGATCCGTTTTCGTCTTCTGAGAGAGAGATTTGCGGCAATTTACCCGCGCCAAAATACGGATTAGCGATTCCCTCACGAATGGCGATCGCCTGCACCGCATCAAACGCCGCTGATAGGTTAGGTCGAGCCAATCCCGGTTCGATGATTTCTTCTTTGATGGTCTGCAAATGCTTTTTTCTGAGGTCATCCAGGCTGGGGAGCCGCCCGCCCGCCTGAACTGTTTTCGCCCTCCAACTCGCAATTGGCCGAGACGACGGAGGCGAGAGGTTCAGTCGCCAATCTTCTAAGCTTTTTTCTGTGAAGGGAGAAGTAGGCCGTTCTGTGGCGATCGCCTGCTGATCGCCCTTGACCAGCTCCCCAGGCCACCGAAACAAGTGAGCCCAAGAGTCAAATTTTAATCCCTTCAGGCCAGGGTCAAGAATATCGTCAGGCGTTAAATCCATTAGTCTTCCTCAGTTCAGCCGCTATGGCGATCGCCTCACTATATCCGCTCTTTTCGAGACGAGACGAGACAGCATCAAGATCCCCTGACGCTCCCTTGATCAGCACCCCAGGACGATAGATGTCTATCAGCATCCGTCCATAGTGGATTAGCCTTTGTACTTGCTCTGGCAACGGCTCAGCCGACTTTTGGAGCGATCGCTCATCCGTTGTTGGCGATCGCCTTAGATCATGAGTGTCTTGCAGATAGTGAGCATCTTCTAGGAGTTGCATATATTTCTGCTCAGCCGCCCCATCAACGCCAATGCCGACCCGCTGGAGATGGTCACGGACATCATTCAGCGCATCAACCGTTTGCGCGTGCTGCTGCGCCACGTTGGACGTTTGGCGATCGCGCAAGTGGTTGATGTGGTTGATCCTAAGATTAGATTCAGCCAGTATTTTGAATAGCTGCTTTTGCGGGTTAGCCATTGGAAATTATTTCCAGTCAGGTCTTAGATTTTGGAACGCAATTTGGAACCGTCTTGCCCCCCTTCTTTTTGGTGCCAACGGCTTCATAGCCTTCCCAGCAGGCATCGGTCATCTCATCACCCGTATCCCCAGACTCAG
>JGI12048J13642_10006928_pt1 | contig 22504 bp, 22 predicted proteins | sample ElkSlonscriptome_16_FD_13642 | JGI IMG/M metagenome (IMG submission 13642)
TTTCCGGCCTGAAAACCGGCAGCAATTCAGTGTCAGGGCGCCCCCCATCGGATGAATTAGATCCATGAAGGCGGGGCGTCTTTGCACTTCTATTCCCTTCTTTTTTCTCCTTCGCCGTTTTTGAGTTTTTCTACCAGAGCCGTTTCCTCGCTTCCACCCCGATAGAAGTTCTTCAAGTGATCTTCTCAAGAGACTGTTGACACCCGAAGACGGATCATCGATAACAGCCGCAGTTGGGCTGTTTTCTTCTTCTTCTTTCAAACAGAGGTGCCATACCATGTGGGTCTATTTAAACGGCGAAATTCGCCTGAAAGATGATATTTCTATCTCTCCCGACGATCGCGGCTTTCTGTTCGCCGACGGCGCATATGAAGTTATTTTATCCCATAACGGTCGGCTGTTCCGAGCCGCCGAACATCTGGAGCGGCTTCGGCGCAGTCTTCGGGAATTGAAGATTCGGGAGCCGGACCTCGGGGAACTGGCGGATGTCTGCCGGCGGCTGATCGAGGAAAACGACCTCGGCCGAGGCGAGGCCACGGTCTACATCCAAATCACTCGCGGGGTTGCGCCGCGAAAACATCCCTTTCCGTCCCCGGATGCGCCCTCCACCGTCTTCGCCTTCGCATCCGCCTATTCGCCTCCCGAAAAGCAATGGGCCGACGGGACCAAGGTCATTCTGGTTCCCGATATCAGATGGGCCCGGTGCGACATCAAATCGGTGTCCCTGCTGCCCAATGTCCTGGCCAGTCAGCAGGCCGTGGAAGCCGGCGCCAAGGATGCCGTCTTCGTCCGGGACGGCGCGATCACTGAAGGCAGTTACACCAGTTTCGCCGCCGTCTTCGATGGCGTTCTGTTCACCCATCCCCCGAGCCATTACATCCTGTCCGGTGTCACCCGGCAGGCGACCCTCGAACTCTGCCGAAAAATGGAAATCCCGGCGCGGGAATACCCCATCCAGGCCGACGCCCTCCCCATGGCCCAAGAATGCATGCTCCTGGGAACCACCACCGAAGTGATGCCGGTTGTCCGGGTGGATGACCACCAAATCGCCGATGGAAAACCGGGACCGGTGACCCGGCGGTTGCAGGAGGGGTTGCGGGGGTTGATTCGGGGTGGGGGTGTTTGAATCAGGATAGCCAGGATGAATGAAGGATATCCAGGATGGCACGGCCTCATCCTGACCATCCTTTGAAATCCTGGCCATCCTGATTCAAAAATGAAGCAAAATGCAATCAGATCCTTGTCGATGAGCGTGTTTCTTGCCAGGATGTACTCATCCACCGAAAGGCGCAGCAGCGTGCAAATTTTGTCATAACTGTAATACGACAGGCCGAATCGATCGGCCACCAGCACTAAAAACAGGTAGAGCAGCAGGGGGTGGTGGTCCAAATCCGCCCAGAAACCATCCTGTAAAAAACGATGTTGCACATAAGCGAAGCTGCCGCTGATTTTACGGACCCGGTCAGGGTGCAGGGGATGAAGCATTGTCGATGTCCTCCTTTGCCGTTCACCCTATTAAACCCTCCGGCCGATGTCCATCGAGTCCTTTCTTGCAAGATCTTGAGGTGTGAGTGCAACTGTTCGGTATTATATATATTTCTTGCATTAACGCGTCCATCTTTGCAAGACGTTTTGCACCTCTTTTTGTATCCCGATCCTTCTGTTTTCTCCGATTATGCTCATAATATTTGGGATGTTTTTTTGCGATAGTTTCGCCAGTAATCGGGATTGTCTTGTCGCCATTTTTTTTGGCTTTTCTTCTGGTTCTGACGATAGTCCGGATCTGTCTTCATTTTTTGGCGCTGCCAGTGACGCTTTCGGGCGCGCTGACAAACCTTTTGGGAGCAATATTGCTGGTCTATGACCCGGGGGTTGGGGATAAAAAGGCGGTGGCAGTGTTTGCATCGGCATTTGATTTTCATGCTTTCCCTCCATCAGAGAACATGAAAATCGCTTTATTTCAAAAATTTACAGAAAATGGATTAAAGACTGTTAAGATTCAAATAGTGTAACGCCAAATTTCTATAAGTGACAAAAAAGTGTAACGGGGCAGATATCCCGCTGCTTACCCCGCCCAAAATTTCAATAAGGCCATCATCCTCTGTTTGGTCATGGCCCTTTGAAAGGCGCCATCCACTACCCAGAAAACAAAGAGTCCTTCATTGATCAAGGAACCCAAATCCGTCGGGTTTATGGAAAGGAGATCTTCTTTGCCGGTCATCTCTCCCGATTGTATACAGATCAAATCTAGGTTTAAAGTTCTGCAACACGCGATTATCAGGTCGGTGTCGGATACTCCATCCGCTACGGTGCCTTTGGCCCGCCAGTTCAATAGATCCCTTGCAAAGCCGCGATCAAAAGTTAGCTCACCTTTGGCGACAGGAGCGCCGGGCTCCCGCCTGATCACACTGACCACGCGTTCAATACCCGTCATCATGATTGATCTCCCGATGGCTACCTATCAACGGTATCGTTTACCCTTAGATCCCATTTTCCGGTTGGAAATACCGCAATACATCAAATAGAAGGCCAGCTTGTCATTTCATTGAGTGAACCATCACTCTCTCAACATAATAGTCAAGGGTTCGATCTGTCCCAGTCTATATCGCCAGCGCTCCGTTCAGGAATCCCTATGCCGCCAGAGCTTCTTTAACCTCTGCCAGAGCCTTTTTCTGCCTTTTCAAAAGGGTCAGCGCTTCCTGCCTGGAAACAAACTCAAACCGAATCTCATCACCAGGGCAAAGTTGTCCGGCCCGGTCGATGTCGGCCTGGCACAGAAGCGCTATCTTGGCGTACCCGCCGGTCACTTGAGCGTCCCTGTGAAGGATGATGGGCACACCATCGCCGGGAATCTGAATACCGCCCATGGGGGTTGGATCGGTTATGATATCGGGTCCCTTGACCCTTTCCACCGGAGGACCATCCGTGCGAATTCCCTGTCGGTCAGATACTGGCGAAATCGTATAGGTAGCTGTTGAAAAAACCTTTATCCCGTGATCGCTGAAATAATCCATCTGTGGCCCCGCAAGTACTCGAAACGCCTGTTGCATATCCTGTTTAGGGATAAAACGGGCCGGCAATTTTATTTTTTTGGATGCACGCATTTCAGCGCTCTCCAGAGATCGGATTTTATCTCCCCTTTTCAACGCGGTGCCAAGTGATCCTCTGAGATAAACCGATCGCGAACCCAGAATCAGTGGCGCATCAAATCCACCACTGACACCGACATAGGCTCGCATCCCGAACCGCGGTTGATTAAAGCCAACAACATCGCCCTCCCGGATGGAAAGTATGGTCCACATGTCGGCCAAACGCCCGTTGACGACCAAACCCAGATCGGCACCGCCCACGACGATCCATCCGTCGGACAGCGCTCGGAGTTTTAGCCCGGCCATTGTTGTTTCAAGAACGGCAGCAGATTCCGGGTTTCCCAGCAACAGATTGACAAGCCTGACAGCCATCTGATCCATGGCGCCTGAAGCTGATAACGCATATTTCAACATATCGGTTCGACCCAGGTCCTGAAACGTTGTCAGCAGGCCCGGATTAACGATGGCAAAGCGGTTCAATGAAATCCTCCATAGGTTTTTTTCCGGCCTCAATAGCGGTCTTTTCATCAACAGCATAGCACTGGACGAAATCGCCCGGTGAAAATGCCGTAGGTGGAAATCGGTCGGGATTGAATACCTTTACAAACGTCCGGCCGACATAATTAAGCCCTGACGGAGAGTCCACGGCAAGGATATTGGCCTGAGGGCCGCCAAAGCCAAAAGATCCCCCCGGGACAAGGGCTCTCGGGCTTTTATGACGGGGAGACTGGAGTTCTTTGGGGATTCCTCCCATATAAGCTTGGGAGCAGATATACCCCAGGAAATAGACCGGCAGTTTCAGGTTCGAGGACAACTCGATCACCTTATCGGTCGAAATGTCTGACAACTCGGCCACGCGAGCCACATCCGGGCCCCATTTGTCGGCGTATACGGTGGGTAGGCGAAACAGGCGGCCTTCGGGTTCATCCATCAACTCGGACTCGGTCAAGGCCGCCTGTACTGCTGACAGAATGCCGTCATCGCTAATTTCCCATGGATCGTAAAACACCATCAGGGACCGATAGGCGGGTAACGCCATTCGGTAGCCGTTAATGCCTTTTTTTTCCAGTGCATGCATCAAGCGGCGGACTTTCCCATTGACTTCCCAGCTGACTACCGGTTCGAATTCAACAAGGATGGAGTCCTCTCCAAGAAAGCGGATCACTGGTTGAAAGTTAGTTTCCATGAGAAATTTTCACTCTACAAATGAACGCAAGGGGGTGATTTTGATCTTATGTTGCTCTAAAATCGATCGAATTCCTTTGACCATTTCTAAAGCCCCAGGCGAATCACCATGCACACAGATGGACTGGCAAGGCATATCCAAGACCTGACCGTCATAGGTCGTAATCGTTCCCTCCTGGACGAGTCGAAGAATACGTTTCTGAATTACCGACACGTCTTTGATGACAGCACCGGCCTGTTTTCTGGCCACAAGCGAAAAGTCTGGATTGTAGGCACGGTCGGCATAACATTCCTCAACAACGCGCAGTCCAAAAGATTCGGCAATTGGCCGTGTCTTCGTCCCGGAATAGGTCAGCCATATGATTTCTTTATCGATCATGCTGATGGCGCAACAAATTGCCTCGGCAACTTTTTCATCTTTTTCCGCCATACCACTCAACACGCCATGGGCCTTGACATGCTGGAGCCGAACCTCGGCGGAATCGCAGAAAGCTCGCAGTGCTCCAATCTGATAGACAAAAAAATCTTCCAACTCTTGTGGGCTGACATCCATATAGCGTCGTCCGAAGCCCAAGAGATCCGGCAATCCCGGATGAGCCCCAATGCCCACATGATTCTCTTTGGCCATTTCTACGGTTTTGCGCATGACATGAGGATCGCCAGCATGGAATCCACATCCCACATTGGCTGAACTGATAAGACGGATGACCTCCTCGTCATGACCCAGCGTATAGCAGCCAAAACTTTCTCCAATATCACAGTTGATATCGATTTTATTCATTATGCATTTCCCCCTATGCGAATCAGCCGACGTTTTTCAGACATTGAGCTTCATAATCGCGGACGATCGCAGCAATTTCTTCTTCTGCGCCATTCGGAAGTGGCTTGGGCGTGTGGGTTTCGATGATTTCGATCGCTTTCTTGCAAGCGCTGTTAATGGCTTGGGGCGCCCCCCTTTTTTTCCAGGTCTCCCGAGGGTTTCTATCGAAAACCGTTACATCACTCTGTTTCCGCATGTTGTCCAATGTCTGCTTTTGAAGCAGATAAGTGCCGCCAGGCCCCACATCACGGATCTCATTGTATGCCAGCTGGTATTCATCCACAGGTATGCCGTCGATAGCCATCAGGAGGTGCTGGACATGCTCACAATCTAGAACGAGCTTTGTGAGATCGAATGTCAGGCCACTTTCAATACTACCAAGGCCGTATATAATCGGCGGACGTGACATGGCCACCTGGGTTAAATTGATGGCTGACTCGTAGGCGGCCTGAATGTCAGTGGATTTACTTTCCGTAACACCCGCAGCGATGGCGGCGGGAAGATTATAATATTTTGCCATCTGCGCCGTTGCACGACCTAACATGCCGTATTCTGGTGCGCCCATGACCGAAGATGCATTTTTCAAGTACAAGATGCTGGTGCTACTGCAATAGGTGCAGGGCGTACCCTTTTTGGCAAGTTGAGCAAGCGTAAGACCAGCAAGGATTTCCGCATTGTGCTGGACAACGGTGCCGGCCAGGGTTACGGGTCCGGAGCCCCCGGCGAGCACCATGGAAGTCAACCACAGGCCTACCTCGGTCTGGGCCGCATCAATGATGACCTCGCAGGTATGTCTGGTCAGTGACAGCGGGCTGGACGGACATACCGAGAAAGTAATAATGGGCCTTTTGTCAAATGCATCACTGCCGCCGCTCGCGATACAGGCCATTTCCAGCATGGCTTTGACGTTTTCACGATTTCCAGCCCCTAAAATAATATGTTTGGAGGTGTTATTCAGCAAGACTTCAAGATTGTGCAAGGGTTGGGTTGCGGACGGCTTATTAGTCGAACACACCGCCCGCTCCATCACAGCGCATGCGTCGAAATAATCGACCAGTTTTCCGGTATGCCCGCAATCTTCTTTGGTGGTCGGACGCAGTTCCCGGGTGTACGGATCGACAATCTGGACGCATTCCCCAAAGGTAGAAAACCCGACTTTTCCGCTTTTGGTGTCGAAATCCTTGGCCTGGTCTCTTCCGTAATATATGACAGATTTAGGGGCCCATCGGATGCAGTCTTCCACCAAGTGTTCGGGTAGACGGACGCGGCCACCCCTTTTCTCTTTGGTAACGTGGGCTCCGTTTGAGTGAAAAATTTCCAGAGACTCGTCATTGTCGACCCGAATACCCACATTTTTTAATACTTTGAGCGTTTCATAATGCACGCGTTTTTGCGTGTCATAGTCCCATATTGAATGACCCATTTTCATTACCTTCCGACATCCTTGAAATAGCTGTGGTTCAGCCGGATAAGGGTTTCAGTTTCTCGGGATAGGTTTCCCGGATCAGGGCGCGGGCAAGAATAGCTGCCGGATCGATGAGTGTTATCCCGTCCAGCGATTCGGATGGCAACGCGATGGGCAGTTCCGTGCATCCCAGAACCACCGCGTGCGCCCCCTGTTGCCCGAGTGCCCGTACAGCGTCCTCGATAATTTGACGCGCCTCCGACGATACGGGATTCGAACCTGCCTTTATACCGGTCACAGAATGGTATATGGCCGCGTGAACTTTTTCCGCGAGGGGTTCGGGCGGAAGGACGATTGGAATCATCGATTTGTCCAGGTATTCTTTGTAAAGGCCGGTCTTATAGGTACCCAGGGTGCTGAGCACACCGACCCTGATATCTTTGCCGAACTTGGATTGGATTTCTGCTGTTACTTCAGATATCATGTTGATCAGCTTGATTCGCAGACCGCTGTCATAAATCATGGTCTCGACACTTGAAAAGATGCGACGTGCATGGGCGGTGTTGCACGGTATCCCCGCGACTGCAGCGCCAAGCGCGTCCAGTCCTTTGATCACTTCGAACAAACCCCGACTCGGGTTTTCCACATCGCCCTGCAACAGGTAACGAGTCCTGTCGTTGATAATAGGGGAAAAGGAAGCCAATATCACCGGCAGGTGTTCCTGGTCAGTACCGGCCAGGGTATGATCGAAAATCTTTCGATTCAGATCAAGTCCGGCATAAGGCCCAACCCCGCCAACTATCCCTATTATGGTTCCCTTTTTCATGGCCCCCGCCGGTCTTTCCTTTATGCCGCGATCTTTTTAGCTTTAATTTTTTCCGCGGCAATGGAAACAGCGGCCATGGCCGTTTTCCCATAACCGTCAGCCCCGATTTCATCCGCCCATTTCTGGCTAACAGGTCCTCCGCCGACCATCACGATAAATTCATTCCTGAGGTTCAATTCGTTTAGTGTACTGATCAATTCCTTCTGCTGGGGCATGGTCGTCGTCATAACCGCCGACAAGCCGATGACATCCACCTTGTTTTTCTGGGCCGCGTCAATAATGGTCAGCGTGTCCTGGTCCACACCGATATCGACGACTTCAAAACCGTTGGTTTCAAGTACGGTTGCCAGGATGTTTTTGCCGAGATTATGCACGTCGCCCTTGACGGTAGCGAGCAATACCTTGCCGATTTTGGCGACACTGTCTTTGCGCGCCTCCAACGCCGGAGACACCACCTCCATGGCACTTGAAAAAGCATCGGCGGCCAGGAGAAGTTCGGGGAGAAAGGCTTCACCGGTTTCAAAACGCTTGCCCACAGTTTCCATCCCTTTTGAAATCCCGCGCTCAAGGATCTCAAGCGGTTCGACGCCGTTTTCCAGTGCCTCGCTGCTCAGTTCCTTGATACCGTCTATGTCTCCATCGATGACCTTCTGGCACAGGGTTTCAAGTATTTGGCTTTTGTCCATCTGAATTCCTCCATTTGATATTATTTTTGAGCAGGATTGCACGTCGCAATGAATATCCTCTTCATTGCCCGCAGATTGTTAGTGTCCATCCTTATTTCGTGCAGACGGGCACGCCATATCCATTCCCTTCGTTTTCGGGGAATTCAAAGCGTGTTGAAATGCTCCTCAAGCGATACAAGTACGCGATTTTCACTGTTGGCCAAATGCCTCTCCATCGCCGTGACAAGACGGTCTTTACTGCCGCTGAGAAGGGCCTCAATAATTTCCAGATGTTCACGGGCACTGTGTTTCAATTCTTCGCCCGAGGAATTTTCAGATTTATTTTTGGCCTCAACGAATGTTCGAATCCTCAGGGACTTATTGCCGACAATATAGAAAAGTTCCTTTAAAACGGCATTGCCAATAATGTTTAGAAACAGTTCATTTAGCTCTAAGTCAATTCGCATATACTGTTCGGGATCTTGTTTGGTCTCGATTAGGAAAAGGGTTGCTTTTTTTAAATCCTCAAGCTTTGTTTTAAGCCCTTCGTTCTTTTTGATGGCCGATAGGAGTTTTCTTGACATGTAAATTTCGATGAGTCGTCGGGCTTCATATATTTCACAGACATCTTCTCTTTCAATCTGACTGACCTTGATGCGTTTGTTCGCTTCATAATCCAATATGCCTTCGTTGGACAGGCGGACAACCGCTTCTCTCACCGGTGTCGGGCTGATTCCGAGTTTTTCGGCAAGGTTTGTGATGGTAAGTGTTTCCCCGGGCATCAATTCGTGTCTCATGATCGCTTCATAGATGCTCTCGTAGGCAACATCCCGCAGAGTTCTTATTTTTACGTTTCCCAGTTTCGGCATTTTTCTTTCACTCCTATTGTTCATCCCGCACAGGTTACTTGGTCTCAACCCATCGTTATGAGGGTAATCGTATTATCTCACATGTGTCGTGATTAATATTGAAACCATATACCTTTCATCGTCTATTCTCCAGAAGACCTTACAATCAGAAGCGTTCTCTTTAGTCAATGCATCTCTGGGTGTTTGGTTGACCAGCGATCACGTTGTCATGCGAAAGGAATACCCATGGCGGTCAGTTCCTCGGTCACTTCACCAATCAGTTTCACATAATCGTCATTCAGCTTGCCGGTTTCCGGGTTGTGGCATTCGTAATAACAATCCCCCTCCGGTGGGTTTTGGATATCGGATTCGTATTTCTCCAGGAGCTGGCTGACGAGCTCATTGGCCTTTTCTCTCGTCAGCTGCGAGGCCGCTTTCCCGACTTCCACACAGAATTTCGCTTCTGTTGGGGTAATTCCGTCAATCTTTACGGCCTTGGCCGGGTGAGGCTGGTTGACGCAAGGAGCACCGGAGGTAACCCAGGCCAGATAAATAGCAGCGGCTTCGTACATGTACATCTTGGTGTTCGGTCCGGCGCCGCAATAGGGTCCCCAGAGAACCGGTACTTTAATGTTTCGGCTTGAAGCCTGAATGGCGATTGCCACGCCCCAGAGGACATCTCTGGTGCTGGAGCAGGAATGCATGAAATGAATGGGGAAGTTGAGCTGCAGATGTCCCTTGTGAACCAACTGCCCCATGATCAGGTAGGCCGAACACAATATGGCAAAACCTTCCGGACCACCCGAAAAACCACCCAACATGGGACCGGATTCGGCGGCGACATTGGCGCCGGAGGCGTGCAGATAAGCCACCTTGTTCAAGGTGTCATAGTTGATTTTCATTTCAGCGATACTCCCGCAGAGCCATGCGTCAGTGAGACGGCTTCCGAATTGTGGGGCGCTGGCGGCAATATTGGTTACGGCAACAGCCGTTGTCGGCTGCAGGTTAAAAATCGGCAGCCCCGGTCGGCCCGCCCGCTGCAAAGCATCCAACGCGGTTTTCATTCCCAAAACACCCGCATAGAACTCTGTTGGAGCTCCGGCAGAAATCGGTATGCCCCGGATACTTGACAAGCCGGGGATCTGGATCGAACAAACCTCAGGAATGGATGCGTACCCCTCGACAATATTCGAGGCATAGGCGGGTTTGGAAGAGACGATCCCGGATCCGACCTGGAACCAGGGCCAGGTATGTTCGTCCGGCATCCGCATGCCAAAGTATTTTCTGTCGATCCCCTGGCCTGCCTTGACACGTCCCGGGGCGTTTTTTACGGCATCTTCGATCTCTTTTTCGGTAAACTCCATGATCCGAGCCGTATCCAGGCAATAAACACCCACCTCGGCCACAAGTTTTTTAGCAGCCGCAAAGATGCGATCGGCGGCATCGTCATCGTTTGGAACAGGATTATCACGGTCAAATTTAACGCCACTTTCCTTGGCCAGTTTCATGGCGGCTCTCATGAATTTACGATCAAAATCCTGTTCCTTCATGATCGGACCCTTCAGGGCTTTTTCACAGATATCAAGTATGTTCCCCATGGTTCCCTCCGTAAGATTTGTCTCTTATAGAAAAACGATTATTGCAGCCGTAGTCGGTAAAAATTCTTTGAGCTTATTCCGAACAGACCCAGATAGCGAGGTCCGGGCAGGTATCCTGGCAAGTCCCGCACTTAACACATTTTTCCGGATCAATCTGTTCAACCACATTGGCGCCCTTGGCATTCCGACGTTCGGAGATCACCAATATCTTTTTGGGGCAGTTGGTGACACAGATACCACAGCCCTTACAGACCTGTTCTTCTATGCAAACACTCATATTACACTCCCATCTGTTGAAGAATCTTTACGATTTCATGCGAGGTGGTCGCCATGTGAGCGCCGGCCTCTTTCAGGGCTTTCAGTTTACTGGTGGCCGTTCCTTCCTCACCTTCCACAATCGCTCCGGCATGTCCCATCTGGGCGCCTTCCGGTGCCGATCGACCAACAATCATCGCCACAACCGGTTTGGTCATGTGAGACTTGATGAATTCTGCCGCATGGTGTTCCAATTTCCCACCTACCTCACCCAGCAATACGACGGCTTTCGTTTCAGGGTCATTCTCAAATTCTCGAAGAACTTCCTTGTGGGTGGTCCCCCAGACAGGGCCGCCACCGATGCCCACCACCGACGATTGCCCGATTCCGGCATTCGTGAGGACCCGTCCGACTTCATAGGAAAGCGAACCACTTTTGGATACGACACCCACCGAACCTTCTTTGAACATCAGTTGCGGATGAACTCCCATCTTGCTTCTGCCCGGTGAGATCAGGCCGGGGGTGTCGGGACCCAGCACGCGATTTCCGGTAAGCTCGGCAAACCGAACGATATCGATATTGTCATTCTCCGGGATACCTTCGGTCGTCAGGACCAAGAAAGGTATACCGGCTGACAAAATTTCATAGGCCGCATTTTTGGCAAACGGAGCGGGAACAAAACTGATGGCGGCATCAATCGCATGTTCGCGAACAGCCTCGGTCACCAAGTTATAGACGGGAATGCCGTCAACATTCTGCCCGCCCTTGCCCGGCGTTACGCCCGCAACGATATTGCTGCCGTATTCTTTCATGATGCGGGTCTGAAAGGCACCCACGTTGCCGGTGATGCCCTGGATCAGGATACGGGTATCTCGATCGATAAAAATCGCCACGTTACTTTCCTCCGTAGTTGACGGCCATCTTGGCTGTCTCGGAAAGATCCGCCTTTGCTGCAATACCATGAGAAGCTAAGATTCGGACGCCTTCCTCCGCTTTTGTTCCACACATGCGGACCGCTATTGGAATTTGGCAACTATTCTTTTGCAGGTAGGCGTCAATGCCTTCGGCGACCTGATCCATGCGGGTCAACCCACCGATGAGGCTGATCAGAAGGGAGTTGACATTGGGGTTGGCAAGCACGATTTCCATGGCCTGTTCGGCGGCTTCGGCAGCAGCCTTGCCGCCCATTTCACAGAAATTTGCTGGTATTCCGCCCAGGTCCTTTACCAGGTCGAGAGTGAGCATCCCGGTACCGGCGCCGTCGGCAATGATGCCGATATCGCCGTCAAGCAGGACATAGGAGATATTATACTTTTCCGCCAAAATTTCCGGTGCGCTTTTCTCTTTGACGATCCGTCCCTCCTGACCGGATCTGATTTCCGTCATTCTATCATTGCATCGAAATCCGGCGTTATCGTCCAGAATGATCTTGCCGTCAAGGGCGACAAGGCCGGTGTCGGTTATAGCCAGCGGATTGATCTCAACCAGTGTGGCATCTTGACGCCGCATAACATTCCAGATGCCCCTAACGATTGAGACAAAGGCTTTATCGCAGGGAATTCCCAGTCCCGTCGCCATATCACGGATATCGAATTCCATGAGGCCCACAAGAGGATCGATCTTCTTGCGCATAATTTTTTCCGGGGCTTCTTTAGCCAGCAGCTCGATGTCGACCCCTCCCTCCCGGCTGGTGATAAACATGGGGCGATTGCTTTCTTTGTCGTTGAGGCCACAGATATAAAACTCATCCCGGATATTCATGGCCTCTTCGGCCAGGAGGGTATTGATCTCATATCCCTTTACCTTGGTCGCAAAAATATCAGCTGCAATTTTTTTCGCCTCATTTTTATCCATGGCGACACGCACAACGCCGGCTTTACCCCGGCCGCCAACCGGGATCTGGGCTTTCAGAACTGTTGGAAAATCAGTACTGTCAAGATCTGCCACGCTTTCTATGAATCTACTTGCCGGAACCGGAATGCCGTTTTCCGACAGTATTTTCTTTGCCTGGAATTCTAAGAGTTTCATGTCACTGTCCAGTTGCCTAAGAATCGGTTTTCCCTGGCAAACTGCATGCCGCTGCTTGCCGCTTTCACATTGGCATCGACGAATTTGGTCGGCACGTTGGCCGATATAACATCCAGCAGATCTTTCGCACCGAAGATTTTCAGCTTCTCCTGTATGAAACCAAGCATCGCCATGTTAGCCGCCAGTTTGACACCGATATCCGTGGCGATCTGTGTTGCCGGAAACTCGAAGATGGTAATGTCTTCCCGCGCCGGTGTCTGCACAAATTCGGGATCGGTAATCAGGACACCGTTGGTTTTGAGTGTCCCGATAAATTTGTCGAGTGCCGACTGGGACATGGCCACGATCACGTCCATGGCATCGGCCAGCGGTGACTCGATGGGATCTTCGGAAATGATGACCTCCGCCTGACACTCACCGCCTCTGGCTTCGGAACCGTAGGATTGCATTTGTACGGCATTCAAGCCCGCCTTGGTGACGGCGGTGGTCCCGAAGATAATCGCCGACAAAACGATCCCCTGGCCACCGAACCCGCAGAATCTGATATTGATATCTTTATTCGTCATGTTGTTGGTCTCCTCCTGTCAGCAGACAGAGCTGCCCCGGAAAATTGGCCGTTCCTTTTTCACAAAGGTTCCGAGGACAAATTTCGATTCCAGGTCCTCGGAGCTCATGGCTTGTGCTTTTTTCAGAGACACCGAATTGTCCTTGATCCATTCCACGCACTGCGCGCCGCTCCCGGTTGAAAGGGCTCTCCGGCCAAAGTTGGTGGGGCACTGAGTGATAATTTCCACGAGGGAGAACCCTTTGTGACTCAGGGCTTCCTTGATGGCTTCCTTGGCCTTCTTCGGCTTGTCCGTTGTCCACCGTGCCACGTAGGTGGCTCCGGCGGTTTCCGCCAGCTTGCAGATATCAAAAGGCTCCTCGGCATTGCCATAGGGTGTGGTGGCCGACTTCATATTTTTCGGGGTGGTCGGCGCCATTTGACCGCCGGTCATACCGAAAGTTAAATTATTGACGACGATCATGACTACATCCAGGTTCCGCCGGCAGGCATGAATCAGGTGTCCGCCGCCAATCGCGGTGGCATCGCCATCACCGGCAAAAATAACCACCTTCAACTCGGGTTTATGCAGCTTGATTCCTGTGGCCCAGGGGATAGTCCGGCCGTGAACACCATGGAGAGATTCGATGTTCATGTAGACCGGAATCCGTGCCGCACAACCCACTCCGCCAATACCGACAAAATTATCAAAATCAAGCTGGGTTTCATCCGCCGCTTTCAGAAAAAAATTCAATACTTGTGCCGCGCCGCAACCCGGGCAGAAAAAATGCGGCAGTGCATTAGGTCTCAGATATTTCCACAAAGGATGCTCTTTCACTTTGCTGCCTCCTCGATAGCACTCAATACTTCGGTGGTCGTATGGATTTCGCCCCTGTTTTTCAGGACCCTGCCAATGTCACAATGTTTACCGCAAACACGATCGATCTCATTGGCGTATTTACCGATATTCATCTCAACAGCGAGAATCTTGTCGACTCGTTTCGCCAAATCTTCGAGATGCCGCTCAGGTACAGGCCAGACCGTATCGAGTTTGAGCACACCGACTTTAATTCCCTTTTGTCTAGCGATGCGCGCCGCCGCCCTGGCCGGACGTGATTCACTGCCGTAGGCGACCAATGCGATATCCGCATCGTCCAGGTCGAAATCCTGAACGCGCACAATATCGTCATAATTGGCGTGGATTTTATTGGTGATCCGGTGATAGAGCTTTTCAAAAACGTCCGGATCCCAGGCGATGCCGCCCTTCTCGTCATGCGGATTGAGTGAATGGAGAATGCGATACCCGTCACCGAAACTGGGCAGCGGTGGGGCTTGATCCTGAGGCGCCTGAAACGGGACAAATTCTTCCGGCGGAACATCCGGTTTTCTCCGGTTCACAATCTCGATGCCACCTTCTTCCGGGATCACCAATTTTTCCCGCATGAGTGATATGGTCGTCTCAGACATTATAAATACGGGGGTACGATATTTTTCAGCCAGATTAAAAGCCCGCAGGGTGTAATCAAACAACTCCTGAACTGACGAGGGTGCCAGAACAATATGCTCATGATCACCGCTGGCGCCCCATCGGAATTGCATGACATCGGACTGGGTAGCATAGTTTTCCCCCCGACATCTCATCACGTCTACGATGACCATCGGAATTTCCGAAGAAACAGCGTACCCGATGCCTTCCTGCATGTAATTAAAGCCAGCACTGGCCGTTGCCGTCATGGCTTTGGCACCGGCCAGCGAAGCGCCGCTAAGTGCGTATACCGAGCAGAGCTCATCTTCGCCTTGGAAGAAAACACCACCTGTTTTCGGTATTCTCTCAGACATGTACTGGGATATTTCATTGGCCGGTGTAATGGGGTAACCGGCGAAAAAGTCACAACCCGCCGCAAGGGCACCTTCTACAACGGCATGGTTTCCCAGCATGAAATGCGTGCCAGATAATAATTTCTTGTTGTTTTTGGACATTTCATACCTCATTCAATTGGTTTATCCTTTACATTTTCCATCAGACGTCATCACAATCCTCGACCACTCTCGAGGTCTTTGAAGAATGTCTCCATCCTCTCCATGCCCTCCTCAAGCGATTTGCTGTCAGTGGCATAGGAGAGTCGCAAAAATCCCTCGCCGCACTGACCAAAGGCGATTCCTGGCACGGTAGCCACATGGTATTTTTCGAGCAGACGGGTTGCCAGATCGACCGACCCCATGTCAAAATGGTAGGAAGGAAAACAATAGAAAGCGCCCTCGGGCTCACGTTCCAGATCAAGGTAGGCGGACTTTTGGATAAGTTCAATCATCAAAGTCCTATTTTTCGCATAGACCTGCTGCATCTTTTGGACCTCCGTGCCACTGGCCTCCCCCTCCAGCGCTTCGATGCCCCCCCACTGCGCAAAAGAAGTGACACTGCTCGTGGAGTGCGAATAGATCTTAAGCATCCCCTCCACGATATCGGCCGGAGCAACGGAATAGCCTAATCGCCAGCCAGTCATGGCGTAGCTCTTGGAAAAGGCGTTGACCGTGATGATGTTCTCAAATTCCGCCGCCGGGGAATAATGCTCCCGCCCATAGATCTGGTATTCATAGACCTCGTCTGACATCAGCAACGCTCCGTATTTGTAAGCAATGCGCGCCAACTGTCGGAGTGTCTCCGCCGGAAAAACTGAACCACTAGGGTTGCATGGGGAGTTCACAACGATGATTTTAACGGTGTCGTCCATCAGACTCTCAATTTTTTCAAGATCCGGCGCAAATCCATTGGCGGCCGAAGAAGGCACACGAATCACCTGGGCGCCGTTCATTAAGGCGGCCGCTTCATAACTCACCCATGCCGGATCGAGCAAGACGACTTTATCACCTTTCTCGAGCATCGCTGTGAAGGCAAGGTAAATAGAAAATTTTCCGCCGGCAGTTACCACGATACTTTCCGGATCACTTTGGATGCTGTTTTCCCTTTCCAGCTTCCTGCAGATGGCCTCCCGAAGTGGGAAGGCCCCCGCGGTCGGCTGGTATTTCGTCTCCCCGTCCATTAAGGCCTTGACCGCTGCTTTCTTTATATTATCCGGTGTGTCGAAACAGGGTTCGCCCACGCCAAGAGAAATAATGTCATCGATGCCCTGGCGACGCATATTCTTGACGGCACTATCCACAGCCTCCGTAGCGGAGGCCTCTAATTCGACAATCATATCTGCTAAACGAGGTTGCTCCAAAGTTCGCTCCTTTGTATCCCTCAGAAAGATGCCTTCTATCAGCGATGTTATGTTGAAATTCCGCTGCAGACGCTGTCGATCTGAGTTTGACCTTGCAAAAATATATTATATAGACTTTACTTTCGTCGCTGTTTTCTCCGGTTTTCAATTTTCCACATTTATAAGGGGAAAGAAAGGAACGGGAGATGATATAGACAGCGTTGCCGGAATTAAATTGCTTTTCGGTTGTCGCCTTTGCCAGCGAGCGGAAAATTTCCAACCACCAACACGCCCGCTGGAACAGAAATAAATTGTTATAAGTTATACATGACCGTAATAATCTCGGTGCACAACAATCGAATAAGCGTAGTCCAGTAAAGTGCCCCAGGAAAAAATTGGGATTTCAATTTCCCGTTGCAAGGCTCTGGCAAATGACTGCATACCGGTGCATTCCAAAACCATAGCGCCCATATTGGGCGTTCGCCGGTAAAAGCCTGCGGCCGCTCTAAGGAACTCCCTCTCGGTTTTGTTGTAGTGAGCTGAAGGCGGATCCGTCTTTTTCCCAGGGGTCCAGAGATGTTCGAACTCTTCGCAGGCACCCTCGATTTCCCGGCAAGCATACGTCACATAGTTGCTGTTGGTTTGGATACCAACACTTTCAAGGTGCTTGTCGGTCAGGGTGTTCATCTCTGCATGGCTGATAATGCCGACTATCTTTTCCGGGCCGATCACCTGTTGAGCCCAAGGCACCTGAAGTAATGCGGATAAAAACACCGGGATATTCACATGAGCGGCAATCTCTTTCTGAAAATAAGCAAAATAGCCGCACTCCGCGATGATGGCGCGGCAACCCATTTTTTCCAGCTTCTCCGCAGCCCTTTTAATCGGCTCGAGACACGAGCCTTTATCTTCCGCATAGATGAGAAGCGGCATATCCACATTATCGATCACTTCAAATTGTATGGGAAAGGGAAAGGCACTGGCGTTTCGCACATCCCCCGGAAATCCAGGAAACTCCTCATCCAGCAGCATCACACCAAGCCCCATTCCGTAGCAGGCGCGGCCTTTTCGGGCCTTGATTAAATTGATCCCATAATCTCTTGACTGATAGATCATTATCACCTCCAGAACCCATAACTATTTATTTTACTATCGGTCTTGACCGAATGGCTTAGTTGATCAAATGCGTTCAAGTAATCGGCCGTAACCAGCGATCGGTGATTTGACGCCTGCAAGCTTTAGCATAGCCCACAACGTCGCCTGGTTGCTGGTGAAAACCGGTTTTCCGAGGTCCTGTTCCAGCATATGAATGGCTTCAGCGCCACGGAAATCCGTGCAACTGATAAAAATAGCATCTGCTTCGGGCCGATCAACCGACTTCGCCATTCGATAAATCCGACCCGGGTCCACTGAGGCGATGGCTTCGGCCTCAGGCAGATTTAGTCCATCCATGGCGAGCACTTGTACCCCATTGCCTTCGAAAAATAGCTTCTCCTTCTCATTGAGCCACTTTTCATAAGGCGTGGCCAAGCTGATTTTCTTGATCCCATACGCCTTGAATGCCTGAATGCAGGCTGTAGCCGTTGTGGTAGCAGACTTGCCAGTTTCCTTTTCAATCTGTGCAATAATTTCCTGGTCGTAGCCGAGGCCCTTGACCAGGCTGCCGGAAGTGCACCCAAACCCGTAAACATCCACCAGGGCATGCGAAAGTTCGATGCTGGCCCGGGGAACGAAATCGATCATTTTTTCGAGTTCCTCGGGCGTATCTTCGGTAATCCAAACCCGCGCAAAGTGGGCCGTTACCCCTTCCGGTATCATACGATACATGTCCGGTTCCATGACGATATTCGCCGAAGGTACCAGAATCCCAAGTCGTGCCCGCCATCCTATCATATCGCGCTGTCCTTTTTTTCCTACCCTTTTTGATCAAGCCGCCTTCTTTTTCATCAAATCGAGAGCAAGTTTCACAGCTTCCTCGGCCGTTTTTGCATATCCATCGGCACCAATCTCGTCCGCCCATTTCTGGCTGACCGGAGCGCCGCCAATCATAACTGTAAAATTATCACGAACGCCTTCCTCTGAAAACAGATTAATCACCTCCTGCTGGGCAGGCATAGTGGTATTGAGCAGCGCCGAAAGACCAATAATGTCAGCATCGTGCTTCTTTGCCGCTTTCAAGAATCCGCTAGCCGAGATATCCTCGCCAAGATCGATGACTTTGAATCCCCTGGTTTTGAGGAGAAGCACGACGATGTCTTTTCCGATTTTATGAATATCGCCCTTCACCGTCCCCATCACGACGGTCCCGCTTGATTTTTGATTTTTGCTCATTTTGGCAATGACGGGTTCCAGAACGTCCATAGCGGCTTTAAAGGCATCGGCGGATCCAATAAGCTCTGGCAAAAAGCATTCAAAAGCTTCAAAACGATGCCCGACCGTTTGGATCCCAGGTTGCAGCCCCTCTTCAATGGCCTTTAAAGGTGACATATTGGCAGCAACAGCTTCCTCAGCGGCGGCAACAGCCGCATCCTTATCCAGTGCGATTATAGCTTGCGACATTTTTTCTAACAGCTCATGGTCTCCCATTTTTCCTCTTTCCTCCCTATGCTCCTGTACTATTGCCAGCATTCACGTTGTCATCCGAAAACGCTGGTCGTCATAATGGTTCGTCAATAAGTGAAAGGTATTCCCATTTCACCGACTTTTTTCTTCATTTCGTCATATTTCATTTGCGTTTCAGGAAGTGGTTTGCCCGTTTTCATATCATAAGCTTCCTGGTAAAGCTTACCTTCGGGAGCATTGCCAAGATCGGATTTGAACATTTCCACCAGTTTGACCACGATTTCATTGGCCTCTTTGCGGGTCATGCCAGCCACAGCATGTCCTACTTCTGCAGAAAACTGTGGTGTGAGTGGTCCTGTAAGGTCCGGGGTTGCGCCCCCGTGGGAGACCTGCGCCTCCAGATTGCTGCCACTGACAACAACTGCTGTTACGGCTGCAGCACCTTCAAGGAAACACATCTCTTCCATGGCACCAGCGGCCAGGAAGGGGCTGATCATCATGGGGCTGTGGCTGTTACGGGTAATCGCCTGGGTGCCTGCACTTAACGCCCACAGGACGGGGGGAGCGGTAGCACATACAAACTTGAGGTGCAGGGGACAATGCAGCTGGCAATCACCGCGAAGAACGAGCAATCCGTGGAGATGATAGGCAACACTGGCTACGGCAACGCCTTCTGGGCCGCCGCAATAACCACCCAAAAGCGGTGTGGTTTCAGCAAGAATTCGTCCACCAATATCCCTGACATAAGCGATTTCGTTAAATCTAGGGGTTTCTACCTTCAATTCAGCAGTGGAACCGATCATCCAGCCGTCGGTTGGTTTCAGATAATGGCTTCCCGCTATTTTAGCCACATCGGAGGAGGCGCATGCAATGGCGTTCATGGCGGCAATACCGGGGCGTCCAGCCCTTGCTGTTCCTTCCCTAAAAAGACGTGCAGATCGAATTGCCGCCATAACCTCAAAGGGGCTGTTAGGACGAACCGTTCGGCCGTTAATCTTGGTTATCGACGGCATGGTGATGGTGTCGGTCAATTCACATTCACTAAAAGACTGGATGAGATTCACGAAAACTTCATCACTGGAAACGGGAATTCCTACGGCTCCCAAGAAGCAAAAAGGCGGCACATCGCTTTCAGGCCTGCGACTTTTCAACCATCGCAAATCACGTCCTTCACCGAAGGCCACCTTGTCCGGCGCAGAGCGCAGGGCATCAATAATCTCTTTTTCGGTAAAAGCGATGACTCTTTCAGTATTGACACAGTAAGTGCCGACATTCAGGTAAAACTCCAATCCGGCTTGGAAAATACGATCAGCCAGGTCATCATCGTCGGGGATGAGTACCTGAGGATCAAATTTGATCTTGTACTTTTCGACCACTTTCCGCAGTTCGGGCACGAAAATTTTCATCTCGAAGTCTTCTTGAGACATATATTTGCCTTCGAATGTTCGGTCGATCACATCTAAAAAGGGAACGCGACTCATGCCAGTACTCCTGTTCGGGTTGTTTGGGTATTGTCATTTCTATTACGATCCGAATGTTTAGCTGTCGACGCTTTCTGCTTAATGCGTCATGAATTCGTATCAACACATAGGGCGCGATCGCGGTAAATATGCTGTTTTCTGACGCCCGACTGCATTTCAATTTGGGCTTTCATTAGTCACTTCAAGCGCACTATCTCGTTATCACGACAGGACATGGGGCTTTGAGAATAATATATTGCGCGTTGGAACCAAAAAGGATCTTACCGACGCGCGATTTTTTTTTAATTCCCAAAAAAATAAGATCGGCTTTTTTCCGTTTAGCAAAATTCACAATTTGTTCACCAGCCTCTATGTCATCGGCGAGCAGGGAGATACCAAATGGATGGGGAAAATCTGAAAAGAGCTTCTGAATTTCCAGTTCCAGTTGTTCTTCTTTTTCTTTCAACCGTGCATGCTTGATTGGTATATCCCTGGTAAGTGTCGACACCACCTCAATGTGTGCTTCCCAAACCTTGGCGTGTTGCTGTGCTGTCTTTACTGCCGTTATTCCGGCTGGCGTGTTTTCGTAACAGGCAATAAATCTCATCTTGTCTTATCCTACTCCGTAACTTCCAGAGCTTGTTGCACCGTGCGATTGCCCAGCAGATTGTCCAGCCAGTCTGGATCCATCTCTGGCACTGAAGAGAGCAACAACTCGGTGTAATCATGGTGGGGCGGTTTTAAAATAACTTGTTTAACTCCCTGCTCAACAATTCGGCCCTGGAGCATTACCACAATCTCATCGGCAATCGCCTTCACCGTAGCCAGATCGTGAGTGATAAACAAGTATGAGACTTTAAGCTCGTTTTGCAAGTCCTGGAGTAGTTCTAATATACCTTCTGCCACCAGTTGATCCAGGGCCGAGGTCACCTCGTCACAGATGATCAAATCCGGGTTGGCCGCCAGGGCGCGGGCAATACAAACACGCTGTTTTTCGCCACCCGAGAGCTCGGGCGGGTAGCGGTCGTAATATTTTTCGGAAAGTTCTATTTTCGCCAAGAGCTCAAGGACGCGCTCTTCTCTTTCCTTTTCTTCCAGGCCGAAGTAAAATTGCAGCGGTCGGCCGATGATTCTGCTAACCTTCTGCTTGGGGTTCAGGGCAGTGTCAGGCATCTGGTAGATCATCTGCAGCTTCTGCAATTGCTCACGTTGCCGCGATCTCAACGCCGGAGCAAGCTCCTGGTTTTCGAAAAAGATACGTCCGTTATTAGGTGGCAGCAGGCCGGTGATCACCCTCGCCAGGGTACTTTTACCGCTGCCCGACTCGCCCACCAATGCCACAGTCCTGCCACGATGAATATTCAGATCGATGTCGGTCAGCACATTGACACCACCGCCGTAGCTGGCGGTGACCTTCTCAACCCGCAGGATTACATCTTTTTCGGATAGAGACAAATCCTTGTTTTCGTTCAGGGTACGTACCGACAAAAGTCGGCGCGTGTATTCTTTTTCAGGACTCGACAGCATGGCGCGGGTATCGTTTTCCTCCACCAGTTCTCCATGACGCAGAACCATGATTCGATCAGCAATTTGGGCCACTACCGCAAGGTCGTGGGTGATGTAGATGGCTGCGGTGCCAAATTCATCAACGATTTTTTTAATGGCGGCCAATACTTCAATCTGGGTGGTAACATCCAGGGCGGTCGTCGGTTCATCAAAGATAATAATATCGGGCCGACAAGCCATGGCCATGGCGACCATGGCCCTTTGAAGTTGTCCGCCGGATACCTGGTGAGGGTAGCTGTAGCCTATATACTCAGGATTCGGCAGAAGGAGCCTGCGATAAATGTCCACGGCGTTATTTTGAGCTTCTTCAATACTCAAAACCCCGTGTTGTATGGGCGCTTCAACATACTGTTTGATCAGTCGGTGAGCTGGATTGAAGGAGGCTGCGGCGCTCTGTGCCACATAGGAAATGCGCGTACCCCGTATTTTACGCAACATCTCATTGGACGCATT
>JGI12048J13642_10323320_pt1 | contig 22490 bp, 13 predicted proteins | sample ElkSlonscriptome_16_FD_13642 | JGI IMG/M metagenome (IMG submission 13642)
CCACTTCTTCAGCAATTACCTTCTTGGATGGGGAAAAAGGAATTTTACGCTATCGCGGTTATGCCATTGAGGATCTGGCAGAGCATTCTTCATTCCTTGAGGTGGCTTATCTCTTGATTTACGGGAAATTGCCAGAGCAAGCAGACTTTGAAGAATTTAGAACGGATATCACCCAGCATACCATGATCCATGAGGACATCAAGAACATTCTGGAGGGATTTCCATCGAATTCCCATCCCATGGGAGTGTTGTCTTCTTTGGTGTCTTCACTCACCGCTTTTTATCCGGAATCACTCGATCCAAATCGCTCGGCAAATGGGGTAGACCTAAGCATAAGAAGATTGGTGGCCAAATTACCTACCATGGCTGCCTGGGCATTTAAAAACGAGATCGGCCATCCGGCAAACTATCCCGACAATAATTTAGATTACTGCAGTAACTTCTTGAAAATGATGTTTGCGGTTCCAGCTGAAGAATACGAAGTGGATCCGGTGGTGGCCAATGCCTTGGATAAATTATTGATCCTGCACGCCGACCATGAGCAAAACTGCTCTACCTCCACAGTGAGAATTGTCGGCTCTTCGCACGCCAGTCTCTACGCTTCCATAGCAGCCGGAATTTCTGCACTCTGGGGTCCTCTGCACGGGGGTGCCAATCAGGCAGTGATCGAAATGCTAGAAGGTATCAAACGAGATGGCGGTGATGTCAATAAATACATGGCCAAGGCCAAAGACAAGAATGACCCATTCCGTTTGATGGGCTTCGGACACCGAGTATATAAGAACTTTGATCCTCGAGCAAAGATCATTAAGAAAGCAGCCGACGATGTGTTGGACAAGCTGGGCATTGACGATCCCATTCTCGAAATTGCCAAGGGACTAGAAGAAGTTGCCTTGAACGACGATTACTTCGTAGAGAGAAAGTTGTATCCAAATGTAGACTTCTACTCAGGAATCATCTACAGAGCGATCGGCATTCCAACTTCCATGTTTACCGTAATGTTTGCCTTGGGAAGATTACCGGGCTGGATCGCGCAGTGGAAAGAAATGAGAGAGAATAAAGAGCCGATCGGTAGACCAAGACAGGTGTATACCGGGAATAACGCTCTGGACTTTGTGCCCTTGAACAAGCGATAATTAAGCCTTTATAATTTATGGAAGCCCTTTCGTATAAGCGAGAGGGCTTTTTTTTGAGCAGCAAGCCGGGTCCAATTCTACAACCCCCCTTGCATGGGTGGCTCAGCATTGGTGCTGAATAGTGTTCCCTTACGCACTCATCCTCTTTGCTTTATTCTACCATCATGTCTGGTGGGATGGAATACGGGTAGCCTTCGTTCTTCTTGTTTCTTCTCCAATAGAATTTAGCTACCAAAAAGAGGTAGGTTTCGCGCAGCTGAATATCTTCCAATTCATCGAACTTTGTGCCTTCACTTCGCCAGGCTAAGTCAATCGCGGGAATGACCTGACCAGCTCTGAGTCCGAGCATTACGCCGTCACCGCGTTTGGAATACTTGATGTGATAATCTGCTTGGATACCCACTTCTCCGGTAAATTGAAAACGATTCAAGTAGAGCTCATTTTTTCCGGGATTATTGGCCACAAAACCGATCAAATTTTCAAAGCTAGAGATGGAATCTTGGGGAGAAGGAAAATTGTTGTTTTCAATGTTCAAGCTAGAGAACTGCGGGTTTATACCTACAAATGGGGCAATACTCAATCTTTTTTCATTGACCACGGCATAGCCGAATTTATAAGCCAATAGGTCAAACAGGTTATAACCGATCTTAATGCCATCTTTTTCTGCGGCACTACCCAATGTAAATCCCGAAGTAAAATCATGTACGAAGCGATTTCTTTGAAATGCATACGATAGGACATAAGTGAATCCAAAGGCCGTCTCGTTAAGCTCTTCCAATTGGTTGTTATGCAGTCCGCGGTTCAAAGCAGAAAGATCAGCAAGGGAAGGGCCGCCGCCAAGATACCAGGCATTATAGTCTTTGGTGGCCACCAGATTAACTTTTTGATATAGCTGATAAAGTGAATCTGCTTTGAAAAGTTGATTGATCGAATCATTGTAAGCCCGAATGGCTTTTAGACCGTTCTCCAAAGCAGTTTGATCCACCTGATCCAGATCCACCTTGGAAAAGTCGTATTGCTTTTCATTGTTTTGTCCGTAGATCGGGGTGAAGCTGGTTAAAAAGCAGCCTAGAAAAAATAAGTGAGCAAGTTTCATGGGTTAACGATTTATTGAGCGTTCTCGAAGATAAAAATAAGCAAGAGGGAAATTCACAAGCAATACGTTTCCGTAATCGGTTTTATGGATTGATAAATGGGTAGCGGATTAAAGTATACCAGAGTCTTACTGGATTCCACTTTTCTTGAATATTCGTTCCAGCAGGGTCTTCGATTCCCCAATGAGCTGAACCTTCCCGCGCATTTGGGCTTTAAAGCGAAATGAGGCTGGGTATGGTGTATCGAGCTTCAGTTTGATCTGGTAGCCATCTTCAGAGAGCAGTTCGCCAATTTCGATCAATTCAGCCTGAAGTTGACCGTATTCTTCTTTTGAATAGGCATCCAATTCGATTAGCGCCCTTTGGCCTAATTTGATCTTTTCCAGATCGCGACTTTGTACCTTGGACACGCCTATCCAATTTTCACCCGCTACGTCTATGGCCATGAGGGATTGATTAATGTCCACACGATTTCCGACTTCAGTGTTTTTATGTAAATGCACTGCGCCGGAAGCGTTGGCATAGATATGCGATTCAGCTTCTATTCTAGCCAAATGATGAAGCAGATTTGACCGAATTTGCATGATCTTCTTCTTATTGGTTTCTAATTCATTTTGTTGCTCTGTTTTGCTTTCAAATTGTTGCTGACGGAATTCAAGCAATTGCAATTCTTGACTTTTGATATGCTTGGCCAGGCTGAATATATTTGCTTGCTGAGCCAGAAAACTCCGGCTAGCCGACCGGTAAACGCTCAATGAGATCACTGAGTCTTCGTATAAGGTGCTATCCGTTTGAAAGCTTTCCCTGGCCAAATTGCTTTCTTTTTGCTTTAGCGCTAGTTCTTGCTTGCTGAGGAGAATCAATGTGCGCATTCGGTCAGATTTGATCCTAAAATAGTCTTGTGCGGTGTTTATGGAGTCTTGCTTTAATCTTTCATGTAGCAAGTTCAGTTGTTTGGCCAATTCATCGATCTCGTTTTGAAGATTGTAAAGTGAATCAATTGAGTGTAGGCGATCGACCATTTTCGGTCCGGGAATATCTCCTTCCCATCGCGCTGTCAGTATTTCCCTTAATTCGGATGCTTCACGGTTATCGAGATGGTTTTGCATTTTTGCCAACAGTTGACCTTTTTTTACCTGCTGCTTTTCAGAGACTGAAATCACTTCTAAATAACCTGCTTTGCCGGGATAGATCTGACGGAATTTTCCGCTATTCGCAAGTTTAACCTCGGCCTCAACAGTCTCAGGAATTTGAATCCAGGAGCATAAGGCTAAGGTGCCACTAAAGAGCGCAAAGACGATCCAAAGTCCTCTTCTTACCGTCCAGGAAGGCACCGACGATAAGACCACCAAGGTGTCTTCTGAAACCAAATCCATATCATCTATCAGTCTCATTATGCTATTTTTTCGGTCGGCAGGCAAAGTTCCTTAGGATGATGAATCTGCTTGTCGATCAAACTTGCATAGGCACCCTTTTTGGCCATTAATTCTGTATGATGTCCAACTTCTAAAATTCTGCCTGAGTCCATCATCACAATCTGGTCCGCATCGCGAATTGTGCTTAATCGATGCGCAATAATGATAACGGTGCGCTGCTTAAAGAACTGTTTAAGTTGGTCGCTTATTTCTTTTTCATTGGCTGCATCAAGAGAGGAGGTAGCTTCATCAAAAAGCAACAACGTCGGTTCCTTATAAAGTGCTCTGGCAATAAGAATCCTTTGTTTTTGTCCCCCGCTGATCCCAATTCCTTCGATACCAATTTTGGTTTTTAGACCTTTGGGAAGCTCATTAATCCACTCTTCAAGGTTTGCCAGCTTTAGAATCTTGCTCATTTTGTCTGATGCTGAAGTTTGCTGATTCATGATGATATTTCCTTCGATGGTGTCATTGAACAGATGGCCATCTTGCATGACCACCCCACAGACTGACCGCCATTCCTTTTTATCAATGCCATTCAAGTCTTGCTGGTTCACGTATATCCTTCCTTCCTCAGCTTGATAAAATTGCAAGATCAATTTCATTAAACTGCTCTTCCCTGAACCGCTCTTCCCCACAATGGCGGTGGTTTTTCCTGCCGGAATTTTCAATGACAGCTCAACTAGACATTTGGATTTACTCGCTGGATAGGAGAAGTTCACTTTAGACAATTCAATCCCGATCTGATTTTTACCGATAAGTGAAACGGTATCGTCATCAAGTTCGTCCTCCAGGGTATATACTTCTTTGATCCTTTCAAAGGCAATTTTAGCATCTTGGAAAGTATATGAGAAGCCGATCAATTGACTTAAGGGGGAGTTCAATTGACCTAAGATGAAGGTAATGGCAAGCATCATTCCCAAAGTAAGCTCTCCTTTGATGACCAAATAGGCCGATAGGAAAGTGAGTAAGATGTTTTTCAGTTCGTTGATTACATTGCCAACTATGCGCTGCAGCTGCTCTAACTTTAGTCCTTTGATTCCAATTTGGTAAAGCGAAAGTTGGTTTTGCTCCCATTGCCATCGCTTGATTCTTTCGGCATTATTTAATTTGATTTCTTTCATGCCCTCAATCATTTCAATCACCATGCTTTGATCTTCCCCCATCTTACCGAAGCGCTGATAGTCAATTTTTTTTCTTTCCTTCATGAAGATCAAGACCCAAATCAGATAGGCAGAGCTGCCGAGAAGATATACGCTGAAGATTCGCCAGTCGTAGGTAAGCAGCACAAAGCCAAAGATGATCAAGTTGAAGATGGAGAAGATGAAGTTAAGACTGCCATTAGTAAGCAGCGATTCGATTCGTTTATGGTCATTAACCCTTTGCAGAATATCTCCGGTCATTCTGACATCGAAAAAGGAATAGGGCAAGCGCATTAATTTGACCAGATAGTCACTAAGGATTTGAATGTTGATTCTTGCGCTCATGTGCAGCAATAGCCAGCCTCTAATAGCTTCTATAGAAGTGCGACCTAAAAAAAGAAAGATTTGAGCAATCAGCAGTAGTTTAATAAAGCTTAAATCCTTTAGTCTGATACCTTGATCTACAATTGCTTGAGTAATGAGTGGGAAGCTCAGTTGAATGATACTTACCATCAGTAATGCAAGCAGCAATTGTCTTAGGAAAGGCAAGTGCTTTCCCAGGTAGTTCCAAGCCATTTTACTTGATGAAAAAGCCTTGCTTTTAGATTCCTGTTTCTGAAAGCGAATAGAGGGGTACAGCGTTAAGGCAATTCCCTTATCTGCGGCTTGCGAAACCCAGGAGTCAATAAATTCGCTTTCGCGGATTGCCTTTATGCCTGAGGCCGGATCGGCAAGGTAAAATCGATTTCTCTTGATCTTATATAAAACCAAAAAATGACCGTCTTCCCAATAGAGTATGCACGGCAGTTTAATCGTATTCTTGAGTTTCGTCACGTCAAGAAGCAAGCCGTTTGCTTTTAATCCTAGTTTTTCCGCAGCCTCACAAAGCTCATTTAAGGACACGCCATCTTTTCCCTTTTGCAACACTTTTCTAATTTCATTAGTGTTGAGAAATTTGCCGTGGTAGGCAGCTACCATACGTAAACTTGCTATACCGCAATCCATTTGCTCAGATTGGCGGTAAATGGGGAATTTCATACGACTTTATTTTCCTTTTTCTTCATAGCCAGCTCAGCGCGATAATAATTCCACAATAGATCATAGATTACAAATTCGTTTGCTCTGGATCCATGCGGGAATAGTCGATTGCAACTCATATGAGATAGACTATTCAGTAGTTCTGCCATGGGAATTTCTAGACGATTTTGTGCGCCCATCCTAATCAATGCATCACTGGTGCTGGTCATTTTGAGACTTCTTTCCGCTACAATGGCATTGAGCAGCTTGGATTCCAACCCCCTCAACTGATCTCTTTTAATTAACATTTTCAGGCTGCTCCTTTTGGCCCTCCATTGCTTGGCCAGGCTGTGTTTGCTTGCCTGTTCAAAATGAAACTCAGACTTGAATCCATTGCACCAACTCTCCAATAGTTGAATTCGATGTAAATTGCTCAATTGAAAAAGCTCAAACCAATCGTGAATCATCAAGACAGCCATTTGCCAGCGATACACTTCTCTTTTGTTGCCTTTGAATGTGTTTAAATACCTTATCACGGTTTCACTGTCATGATAAAAAAGTGTTTCACACAGCCTTACTCCAGCTCTTCCGTAGCGATTGCTTTCTGCCTGGTATTGATCCAGCTGTACCTTCCAAATTGATCCATCATCTTCAAAGTCCTTAAAACCCTTGTTCATGTGCTGGAAAACCTGCCCTATAAATTTTTCTTCAGTGCACTGAATTCTTAGCCTTAAATGGTGATCAGGATCTGAGTAGCGAATAAAGAACCACTTTTTCACCAAGCCCTTTCTTCTTAAACTGTTGATCAAAGGATACAGTTTACCTATTAGGCGTTCAGAAAATAGGGGATTGGCGTAGAGCTTGAAATACAGCCAATGATTCAGGTCTTTTTTTTCGCAGAAGGTGGTGAAGTCCTTTTTTCTGTTTTGGGCAAGAGCCTGATAGGTCGGTTCTTCTTTCTTCGCCATGTTCAATATCGAAACCACGATTTCATGCTCATATTCTCTACCAGCCTTGTCCCTGATCAGTCCTTTTAGAGGTTTTAGGTATTCTTGGAGCTCGATGTTACGTGATCGTTGTAACAGACTAGAAAATAGATCACGTCCAGCCTGAGCATTGAAATCGATCAATATCTCCTTATCTCCTTCGGCATAGATACACCTTTCTGGAATCCTATGCTTTGTTCTCCATCTTCTCAGATCGGTATTCTTTAGTTCTTCTTTCACATACTTAGAATGAAATACCCATTGTTCCGCTTTGATGATGAATTTGCCGAACCGCAAACGTGGAAGATGAGTAAAATGAGACTCCCACTGTCCCCAGGAAAAATTCAGGTCATTGAGTGAATTTTGAGATTGAAGGTCTCCGATAAAATGATGTAAAGGAATGGTATTGATCTTAAAATCAAGTGCAGTGCTAATTCTCGGAACGATCTCCCGGCCACTATTCTTGTCAACCAGCACCAATCGATCTCGCTCTAATTTTACCTGAATATTATGCCAGTCGTAGCGAGTTATTTGTTGATCCGGATTGTCTAGCAAATGCAAGGAATCACGATAAAGCGGGGGCCTTTTACTGAGGTTTTCCATTCGTGAAGGATAGCCATGATAGCATTGGACAAGCTGCTTGTTCCTCATGCAATTTTCTTCGTGTGCTGCTATTTCTTTTGCCAAATCGTGGATCGATCGAGAATTATCTATAAAGCGCCCTAAGTAATGCAGTGCATGATGACCACCAAGGTCTTTGATGTATACGACTTTCTCGCCGTCGTCTAATTCTGCTACTTTGAGCACCGCAGAGAAGCTTTCTGGCAATCCTTTAAGCTGAGGCGTGCCTTTAAAGTCTTCTGGTATCAATTTTATTTCACTATTCCCTGCGTGGATTGATTTTGATAGTGATTCGATCAGCTTTTTAGGTAATTCTTGCTCTTTTCGACTTGTCTTCTTTGCTTTACCTTTTAAGCGGATTTCTTCTAGCATCGGTGAATTGCCGGCTAGGTGACTGCTTTGCTCTGCATAGCCAAGGCCAAGCTCTGGATCCATTACCTCCATCAGCAGTGGCATTTCATCTCCGTATCTCCGTTGAAACCGAGCCCTGAAACTGTTGAGTTTTTCATTGCTTGTGCTTTGTTTGAGTTGAGCCAAGAAATTGACAACCTCTGCAAACTCGTCCTGACTCGGAAAGTCGAATGACAAATCATTTTCTCGGCTTTTCAATTCCCCAAAGCGACAGATCTGTACCAACTGATCTTCTTCAACGTCTAGAGGGATTTTCGCTATCTGGTGATGTAAAGCTCTGTAGGCGGAAACCCTTATTCCCTTTTGATTGTCGATTCTGATCAATCTCAGCTGTATTCTTACTAGCTCACTGTAAAGCTTGTTTAAAGGCATAATTGATGAGCCTACTTCCTCTCTGATCGATTGCAGGATGCAAATAATTCGAGACAATTGGTCACCACTGCTTAGGGCAACTTTCAAATTGGAGCGCAACAACTGAAGCTCTATTAGCCCCTTCAGGTAGCTTTCCCTCTCTTTTTGGTTGTTGCAATACTTCTTTAGATACGTATCGATCTCTTTCCCCTTTCTGTTTGATTTACAAAAGAGAAGTAAACGTTCAAGGATAGAGTCGGAATCCAGCTTGCCTATCTGGGTGACAGGAAGGGACTGGATTTTCCTTTGTTTGTAATAGCGAAGCTCTTGTCCCCTTTTATAGATTGAATTATTGGCCTGAAATGACAAGTGAGGCCAGATTTCTTCAAGTGCTTCTAATTTTCCGATGATTTCTTGGATCAGATGGCCATCAAGTCGGCTAATTCGTCGGCTTCCATCGATGGTAAAGCCTTTAGAAAGCTCTTTTATCTTGGCCGTTCCTAGCTGAGAAAGCAAACCAAATGGAGTGGCACGGTAACGCATTCTTAAGCTGTATTTGTAGATACTCTGCTTCAGTTTTTTGCATTTTTTCTGATCAAGTTTATTTTGTTCCCAGCGCTCGAACTCTTTATATACGGAAGGCGAGCTGGTATACAACAGTTCTCTTAATCGTTGATCTTGAAAAGTTGACAATATGTTTTCTTGATCAAACTGCTGATCCATCGGCAGACTCGGCCAGCGAATGGTCAATAGGGGGTGGAGTTTTAATTTTCCCATCACGAATTGGTTTTAAGTAAAAGACTTCTTCCCAATTACTGAGTTCTGGGAAGACTTGATTGATGAGTACCAAACCAATTCCTGCTAAACCATCTAACAGACCCATTGATTCGACCCATTGCTCATCTTGGCCCCTGTAGGCCTGATAAGTGTTATCTTTAAGTAAAAGTCGCTTCAGGGTGTAGTTTAACCAGTAAGTTTTGCTTTCAGCAAATTCGCTTATGTCTGCTGATCTTTCAAGGTAGTCATAGAGTTGACATAAGCCTGAGCTTCCATGACAAAAGCCGAGATCTTGAACTCCGCTGCTATTTTCATTTTTTCGACCGACGGTGCTTTTCAATATTTTTATCGCTGTGTCGACCCATTCTGGCTTTGTCAGGGATCTTCCTGCACGCAAAAGTGCAATGCCAGTTCCCAGATCACCATAGCACCAGGCTAAGCGGCTGGGTTTCGGTGATTCATCACCGATCAGATAAGAAGGGAACTGAGCGTGCTCGCCTTCCAGTTGAGTGGATAGGAGAAAGTTAACAGCGGATTCCAATAGTTCACAGAATCGAGTTTTACAGGCTTCCTTGCAATGAGGAAGACGATCCGCTAAATAACAGATGAAAGCGGCCTGTCCATGAGCAAGCCCCAAATTGATCACCTCCTTTTCACCCAGGCATTCAAACCAAAAAACTCCCTTTTCATGAATTTGAGCCTGTAGGATGACCGACTGATCAATACAATGAGATAAATGTTGAAAACCTAAGGAAGAAAGAAGGTGTTCAACTCCGAGAAACCCATGCAAGTAATCGAGCTGATCTGTGGTTTGCAATATTTGTGTGTGATCGATTAGCGCATTTTCAAGTCGCCTTGCTTGGTCTTTAGCACCAAGGTCTAGATGGAATAAGGATTCAATTTCATGCAAGGTCCATATGGCTCCTGAGAGCCCATCAGAAAGTCTTAGGTTACGATTACCTTCATTCAGCCTAATGAGCTCAGCAACCTTTAATGCTTTAGATTTTGATTTGTCACAGCCACTAGCCTTGGCATAGTTTGCTAGAAACAGCGCTTTACCGCAATCTCCATTCATTAAAGTGAGATCGCTACTGCTTTCCGGTGTTTTGGAGAGCAAGATCTCCGAAATATGATGAATTCTGTTTTCTATCTTCATTCCATTACAGCTTGCTTTTCCTGCTCGCGCAGGAAGTCTAAAGCTGTCTGGAGGATAAGATCTTGATCTTGATGGTCAGGGGTAGGTATGCTTGGTGCCACGTATACATCCGGGGGGATGCCTTGTCGCTGATAGTTTTGGTCGCATTGGTCGTTAATGATCACTCTGGTAAAAGATAACTCTTTCTGACCGGCCAATTGAACGAGGCCTATATTCCCGTTGGCGCCGGCTGTGTTTCTGCCTATCAAGGTGAGGTTCTCTTTCTTATGCGCTGCGATACTCATCACCGTGGTTTCTCCCCAAGACATGGTGGCTTCATCGATCAGCACCACCACCGGGGCATCAATTGTCTTAACCAACGGAATGAAGGGCTGCCAGTGGGTGGGATAGATCCGCAACATTTTAAAAAGCATGTCCGCCGTATTGCTAAAAAACATATGGTAAGTACTGGTATACGCATAGACCCCCGGGTATCTGGTGGAGCTGGAATAGAAACTTGCCGTAGCTTGCGACTTCTTGCTGAGGTATTTGGGTATGAGCGTAATAAAGAGTCCGCTTGGATAATCACGGGCATCAATGATCAAGGGAAGGTCTTCTTTCGCACTTTTTTTCAGCTTGCTCTTAAATTCTCCTTTGTCGTCATCCGAGATTTTGAGGTAGACCAAACCGGCTTCATTCTCGGGCGACTTAATTTGCTGGGGCGCCAAGTAGCTGTTGTATTCGCTCAATGTCACCTCCACCTTAGGCATGATCTTGGGGTCGGCTTCTACTCCTTTGAGCTTTAATCTCATGGTATCGCGCTTCGTAAAACTTTTCCAGCTGTTTCGCCGGTTCATCTCGAAGTTTCTTCGAACGGAATTGCTGTTGGCATAAAGTTCATCATAGCGCGCTTGCATCTGAGGCACGCTCCAATCATTAATAGACTCCACCTGGTCTCCTATTTCAAGCCCTTCAGTTTCGGCACAGGGAAACAGCTTAGCAATGTATAAGCAGGAATCAATGGCCTTAAACCTGACCGGAAATAGCATCCATTTTTTTTCAGTGGTGTCTGGCGACTGCTTCGCTGTTTTTCTGGCCGCTTTTTTGTCCTTTTTGGCTTGCCGGTGCGCTTGATTGTGGGCTCTTTTATCGAAGACTTCTGACAACCTCACGTGGGAATCGTTGATCTCGGCGCTTAGCTTATGTAAGCCCATATTGTATTGCTTGGCTCTATTCTCTGCCCGACTGGCCTTTAAGAATATCGGCAGGTAGTCAAGAAAGACGGAATCCCAATGCTGGGGTAGTTCGTCCTTGTACGGATAGTAATAATTGATGGACGACCACAACCTTAAAAAGGAACGGATAACGTCCGTGCTGTCAATTTCAGCGAGCTCGGGATTGTTAGGATACTCGATTACCCTAAGGTCTTTTTGATCGCCTTTCACTTTACCACTTTTACCCAAGATGGCAAACTGCAGTCGGTCTCTATTTTTTGCGGTAAAAACCGAATCATTGATCAATTGGTAGGGTTTTGCATTTAATAACAAACCGGCGGTATCGATCAGGGAGTAATTCGGTTTAGGGGCATCGGGGATCATGCGCTCTATTAGCAGATTGAAGTCCGGATCTTGCCCACTGCCGTCCAGCAGGCGGATCTTTTCAATGATCTCATCTTCGATCACCTTGTCTTCTAAGACAAAGAAAGCGACACCGTGCAATCTTGCCAGCTTGAGTAGGTCTGGGCTATCGGATTGTGAATGCACAGGCAGGAATGTCACCAGTACTGCGAATATGCCGAGGATTAATTTTGTCATCTTGTAACCAAAGATATAAAACCACTTCAACCTTCAAAATTATACTCGGGTGTAAATCACAACCTTGTCGGTTGTAAATTACAACCCAGTCTTTCCTTGATTAAATTTGTCCACTTTTTCAACGGTTGGCTCGTTATTTGTGACCAGTCCGCCAGATCATGATTGAAGCATGAGCATTTGCCCCCATAGACTAGGCGTATTTCTGCCCCCCGAATTTCGAAGCCTTCAGCTTGTGTTGAAGTGGCAACGAAGGAGCGTCTTACTCGCAGGACTTTTCCTCGTCTTGTCGTTCAATGCCACGGCTCAAGTCATCCGCATCTTCGATCAGGAATCGGCCAGTCCCATAGAAGGGGTGAGCTTACTTTCAAATGATCCCAAGGCTTTCGCCGTGACCAACCTTTATGGCGAGGCCGATATTTCCGATTTCAAGAATGCAAACGATATCCTGATCAGTTCCCTGGCCTATGAAAACCGCAGTATTTCCTATGATTCACTAAAAGCGCAAGGGTTTGAACTCGGACTAAAGGCGGTGAGCTTGCAGATCGAGGAAGTGGTGGTCTCCGCTAGCCGCTGGCGCCAAAATTCTACCAGGATTCCCCATACCATTAGTCTGATCAAGCCCAAGGCGGTGCAATTGCAAAATCCGCAAACTGCTGCCGACCTTCTGGGTATTTCGGGTAAGGTCTTCATTCAAAAGAGTCAGCAGGGCGGAGGCAGTCCGATCATCCGCGGGTTTGCCACCAACCGATTGATCTACACCATCGACGGTGTGCGCATGAATACAGCCATCTTTCGAGGTGGTAACCTTCAAAATGTGATCAATCTGGATCCTTTTAGCGTGGAACAGACTGAAGTGCTCTTCGGACCGGGTTCAGTGGTCTACGGCAGCGACGCCATCGGAGGGGTAATGAGTTTTGATACCTATGAGCCGCAATTTGCCCTTAAAGATAAAGTGATGGTGGGAGGTAATTTGTTTGGCCGCTATTCTACTGCCAATCAAGAGATGACGGGCCATGTGGATTTCAATATCGGCCTGAAGAAATGGGCTTTTTATACCTCCATAACGCATTGGAACTACGACGACCTAAGGCAAGGGGCAAATGGGCCAAAAGATTATCTGAAGCCCTTTCACGTGGAGCGTGTCAATGGCGAAGACCAGATTCGGCAGCAAGACGATGAATTGTTGCAGATTCCTTCGGCCTATTCCCAGTTAAATCTCTTGCAGAAAGTCCGTTTCAAGGCTTCTGAGCATAGCGAGTTCAATTACGCCTTCCATTATTCTGAAACCTCCCCTTTTGGTCGCTATGACAGGCACAATCGGTTAAGGAATGGCTTGCCTCGCTATGCCGAATGGGATTACGGCCCGCAGAAGTGGATGATGAACCTACTGAGCTTTAAGAACGACCGGGCCACCGCGATCTACGATGAGGTGCAAGTCCGCCTTGCGCATCAGCTTTTCAATGAAAGCCGGATCACGAGAGACTTTAATGATCCCTTGCGAATAATCCGGGAAGAAGAAGTAGAAGCTCTTTCTTTGAACCTCGATCTCAGCAAGCGTTTAGGATCCCGACATCAACTGTATTACGGTGCCGAGGTGGTGCAGAATATAGTGAGTTCTGAGGGAAAACAAAAGAATATCAATAGGGGTAGCGTGGCTGATGAGGCCGACCGTTATCCGCAGGCAGACTGGACATCAGCCGCCCTCTTCATCAGCGATGAGTTTAGTCTGAATGAAAAGATGGACCTGATGGCCGGGCTGCGTTACAATTACTATGCGTTAAATGCAGACTTTAGCCAAAACCTGCCTTTCTACCCCTTACCTTTTGATGCAGTGAACCTCGATAATGCAGCGATTAGCGGTAGTTTCGGTGCGGTATATCGCCCTAGAGAGACTTGGGTCTTTAAATTCAATCTCGGCTCTGCCTTTCGCGCTCCCAATGTCGATGATATCGGCAAAGTGTTTGATTCGGAACCCGGAGCAGTTATTCTTCCCAATCCGAATCTGAATGCAGAGATGGCCTACAACATCGATCTTGGGCTGGCGAAGTTGTTCAAGGAGGTGGTGAAAGTAGACCTTACCGCTTATTATACCATTCTAGAGAACGCTATGGTACGCCGTGATTTTCAACTGAACGGGGCCGATAGTGTTTTTTATGACGGGAGCTTAAGTCGGGTGCAAGCCATTCAAAATGCGGCTGAAGCCAGGGTTTACGGAGTTCAAGCCGGTCTGGAGATCAAGTTCAGTAGGCGGTTTAGCTGGGTGAACGATGTGAACTTTCAATGGGGAGAAGAGGAGATGGACGATGGCTCCGTAAGTCCTTCCCGTCATGCGGCGCCTTTCTTTGGCGTAAGCCGATTGAATTTCGAGCACAAACAAAGCCGTCTTCAGTTTTATGTGGAATATCAGGGAGAGGTAGCTCACAGTGACCTCTCTGTAGAAGAACAACCAAAGCGAGAGATCTATGCCTTGGACGAGAATGGACTAACCTATGCTCCCGCCTGGTATACCCTGAATGTTAAATTTGAACAGGGAATCAGTCCACAACTTAGCCTTTCGGGTGGAGTAGAGAACATCACCGACCAACGCTATCGTCCGTATAGTTCTGGGATCTCCCGACCAGGGCGTAACTTCTTTTTGGCCTTAAGGGCGAGGTTGTAAGGATTCTTTGATCTTAACTGATGCAAGATTTTTATCAAAGAGCCTTTGATTCGGCTGGCAAGCCCCCAAAAAAAGAAGCTGAAGGGAATGTGTGCTTCAAAGTCCAGAACCCTGCTAAAAAGCCTCTGCCAAACTCAGGTAGAACGCATTATCTAGCTCATCGCCAAATTTAAAGCCATAGTCGAATCGGATGTTGAGGTTTTCGTCCTTCACCACTTTTAATCGTAAGCCGGCGCCCAGACTATATTTCAGTTGGTCCAGTCCGAGCTCGTTCTGATTATCGAATACCTGTCCGGCACCACCAAAGAACACCACCCCAATTCGATCGAAAGTTTGCCAGCGATACTCTGACTGGAGGAAGAAATTGTTTCGATCTCGATACCTGCCCTCAACCGTTCCTCTTAAGAGCGATGCTCCGCCAAGACTGGAAAGTTCCAGAGTAGGCACGTCGCCCCAGGCAAAACGGGAGAAGAACTCAAAAGCCAGGATGTCGTATTTCCGGGCTTCATTCAGTTGCACGTAGGTGCGTGCATTAAGCTTTGACAAATTAAAATTGTGCGTCGAGCCAATGCGTTCGTCATAGGTCCCTAGAGTATACTCAATAAACCAGCCAGAGGTCGAGTTCAAGACATTGGATCGGTTGTCATAGGTGAGGGCCAATTCCAACCCAATGGCTCTGGCTTCTAGAAAATCAGCATTTTCATCGAACTCATTGAAATCACTTTCGAGGTATTCAGCACCGTAGATATTATTGTAACGCAAGCCAGCCCCTGAGAAGAGCTTTCCTTTTATTCGCTTTAAGAAGATCGGTTCTAAGAGGAAGTTAGAGTAGCTTATTTCTTTTTCCGCACTGCTTTGAGTTTGATTGCCAATACCGTAAAAAGCGATCGGATAATTGAGAAAAGAAATGTTACCTCTGTAGAGCCAGTTTTCCTGATTTGAAAAAATGGTGTAATCCGCAAGGAAAAGAAATTGATTCTTTAGAGTATACCTGGCCGATATAGGGATGTTGGAGGTTCTGGTCTCCTCATAGGAATCCTTTAGTTTGAACAAGAACTTCATGCCACCTCCAAATCCGAGACTGGTAGTGGGATCGTAGGAGATGATGGGAGAGTAAACAAACTTTGTGTGGTAGTGAGTGCTATCTTTTTGTTTGCCAATTTCAGTCTCAAATATATTCACGACGTCTTCAACCCATTCCTGTGCAAGCAGATTTGAGGGGATCAAGAAGAGCAATGTGAGTTTTAGAATTGATCGAAGCATGGTCCGGATAGAAACGCAAAGAGAATGAAAAGAATCAGATCACCCTACTAAATGAAGGGGATTATAGGTTAGATTAAAATGAATTGTCGGCCGTGAATTCAGCGATCAAAAATGATAGCGAGCACCGATGCCTCCTTGTCCGCGAATGAAAAGCGGATCATCAAACGCTTCTAAAAATAAATTGACCTCAGCGAACACCGAGAGCGGGATCTCATCGAAAATAAATTCAGAACCCAGCACTACATCTGCTCCCAGGTCAATATCGTACACCCTTTCAGAGTCCTTATAAAACCAACGAGGATCGCCGGCTCTTTTATAGCGATAGTCGTAGACATAGGACTGGTAATTCAATTGGGCGCCAAATCCATAGTACCAAAATAGTCGACCTTCTCCATCCAGATCCCATTCTGTGATTTCCTCATTAAAGAGGTAATGTACCTGAATGGCTAGCGGAAAACTCCTGCTAAAGCCAAGATATTCGTAGTCGGAGTAATTGTTGTTCCTACCGTCGTACCAGTCCCCAAATCGATCGCCAAACCAGCGATCTCCCTGAAACCAGCGCGACCTCCCCACGTTTACCTGCCAGGCATTTTCGCCCTGATATTTTTTTAGCGTAAATCCTGTTGGATCGCCGAGGCGAAGACCAACGGCAAGGTTTTCCTGAGCGAAGCTGTCTGAGGTATTCAAAAGGAAAAGCGAGACCAGTAAGAGGAATGCAGCCTTGATGCAATGGGTCGTTTTAGACTTCATAGGGTTTGGATTAGTAGGCTACAAGTTTACGATTCATTAACTGTCTAACCGCCAAATCGAGGTCAAAAAGTCACCTTTATATAGTTTGGCATTTTTGATCAGAAAAAGAACGTTACGCCCAGCCTCAAACTTAGAATATGGATTGCCTGGGTGTAGTTAGTGACTTCTCTGACCAAGGGAGTGGAATACGTCATCTCCTCGGAGGTGACGGTTATTTCTGGGGCACTGTAAAAGTAGTCTACCTCTAAACTTAGCATTGCTTTGCTGCTGAAGGTGTAGCTCGGACTGAAACCGAGCATAATGGCCAAGGCATTCGAATTGGTTTCTTCTTCTCCGGCAAGATTCAGGCTATCCCCATTGTTTCCATCGGTGATCAGGATGCCTGAACGAAAAGAACGCAAAAGTCCCAGACGAACGTTCGGTTCAATGCTAAAATTGCTGTTGGTAAATTGAATTTCTTTAGCAATACCGATCATTAGGGCGATATTGTTCCAGTTTCTTCCAATAATGGCAGCCGATAGGCCCGAATGCTCCTGATAAAAGGCATCCAACATTTTTTGATCATCTACTTTATTGACGAATTCAAATACGGAGACACCCAACCAAAGGTCTTCTTTGATCATCCGCGAGTAGCTGAAATGTAAACTTCTCCCTGGCTTGGCTTTACCCGAACCCTCAGCTTCTAAATCCACTGCGCTAAACGCCCCAAAAGGAACGCCTACTCCCCAGCCAAAATCAATGCGATTGTTTTGCCCCTGTAAAAGGAGGGTGCCTAAAAGGCCACACAATAGATAAACGCTTCTCATTCCGTTAAAATAACGAAGTTGAAAAACAAATAGTATATCAAAGCCTTTAAGGGATTGCCAACAAAAAATCGGATTTTGGGTTACGCTAAGAGGACAATCAAAACCATTTTATTTTGAAAACTGTCAGGGTTCTTTCCCTTTTATTGTCGGTCTTTTTAATGCAGCAGGCTGGTGCTCAATCAGCCAAAATAGAAGGCTATGTGAGAGATGTTAAAGGTTTACCGCTGATTGGAGCAACGGTATTCATTGAGGGTACCACCAATGGGGCCTCAGCCGATCAAAACGGATATTACGAGATTATCGACGTAGAACCCGGAACTTACAATATCGTGGCTCGATTTTTAGGCTACCAAAGTCAGACCAAATACAACGTATCCATCAAATCGGTAGGTAATCAGTTGTACAATTTCGAATTGGAAGAGGAGGTAAGCGATCTGGATGAGGTGGTGGTTACCGCTGAACAGAACAAGGTGAGTCGCCCTAAAGAAACTCCGCTATCTACGCAAAAGTTAACCGCTAATGAATTGGCCACCTATCCCGGAGGAAATAATGATGTAGTTCGGGTGGCGCAATCCTTGCCCGGAGTGTCGCCCTCTTCAGGAGGCTTTCGTAACGACCTGATCATTCGTGGCGGGGCGCCCAATGAATCGGTATATTATTTAGACGGAGTGGAAATTCCTAACATCAACCACTTTAGTACCCAAGGAGCCGGAGGCGGACCGGTAGGTTTGCTCAACGTTTCCTTTATCGATAATGTAACCCTTTCTTCTTCGTCTTTTGGCGCCCAATATGACAATCCACTTTCTGGGGTTTTGCAGTTTGAGCAAAGGGAAGGCAACCGTCGGTCCTTCAATACCAACATTCGGGTGAGTGCCAGTGAAGCGGCTTTAACCTTTGAGGGCCCACTTTTCAAAGGCGATAAGGAAGAGAGTAAAACCAGCTTTATCGCTTCAGTGCGCAGAAGCTACTTGCAATACCTCTTTGAATTCATCGGCCTGCCGATTCGTCCTGACTACTACGACTATCAATACAAGCTTACCCATAAATTGAATGATTATAACACCTTAAATCTGATCGGTGTGGGATCCATTGACGATTTCACCGTTGAACCACCAGATGAGATCGAAGCTTCCGAACTATCCACCTTTGAACAGGTGCCTTACATAGAGCAACAGTCCAATACCATTGGCCTGAGTTGGAAGAAACTGTTCAAGAATGAGAAGGCCTTTATGACCACCACCTTGAGCAATAATATTTTCATCAACGATTTCTCTCGTTATCGGGATAACGAAAATAGAGAAGGACGATTCTTCAATAACGACTCCCGCGAGATGGAAACCAAGTTGAGGTACGCCTACAACTATTTCAATAATGGCTGGAAGTGGGTGGCCGGTTTCAATTTTCAAAGAAGCGATTATCAAAATTCAACCGAGGATTTGAATCGCGGTTTCCGTTATGAAAGCATGATCGATTTTCTAAAGTATGGTCTATTCACCAATGTCACCAAGTCTTTCTTTAACAAGCGTTTCGACCTGTCCTTCGGTATTCGAGCCGACGCCGACGACTTTACCGATGACAATTCAATGGCAGAGACCATTTCTCCCCGCCTAGGTCTTTCATACAGTATTACAGACGAGTGGAAAGTGAATGGAACCATTGGTCGCTATTACAAGATTGCCCCGTATACGGTGCTTGGATATCGAGAAAATGGGGAGTTGGTGAATCGCGATGCCGACTACACCCAGAGCACCCATTATGTGCTTGGCTTAGAACGAATTCTGGGTCCCTCTTCAAACATTACGCTGGAAGGATTCTATAAAGTCTATGAAGATTACCCGGTCTCGGTCAGAGATAGTGTTTCATTGGCCAATAAGGGAGCTGGTTTTGAGGTCTTGGGCAATGAGCGAATTGCCACGGTAGGCAAGGGGAGGACCTACGGTTTGGAATTGCTCTTTCAGCAAAAACTGAGCAATAATTTTTATGGGATCTTCTCCTACACCTTCTTTTACAGTGAATTCACCGGCTTCAATACCGACCAGTACTTGCCCTCAGTTTGGGACAGTCGCCACCTAGTTTCTTTTACCGGCGGGTACAAATTGAAAAAGAATTGGGAGCTCAGTGCTCGCTTCAGGTTTGCCGGAGAAACGCCATTCGTGCCCATTGATGAGCCGGCGAGTTTGCAGAACTATCCTGAACTGGTCTCTAATTTTAGCAGATTGGGTGAAGAGAAGTTAGGCGTATTCAGTCAGCTGGATGTTAGGATTGATAAGAAATGGAACTTCCCCAAACTTTCGCTGAACGTATTCCTTGAAGTACAGAATATTCTTGGACAAAGTGCCCCGCAACCCCCTTCATACGCGCTGGCAAGGGATGAGAATGGAGAAGTGGTTACACCCAGAAGCTTATTGGCCACTGCCGATGATGATGGCTCACCGATCCCCTCCATTGGAATTGTGGTGGATTTTTAAAAAACTACAATCAACTGATTCATACGCAGATGTATTCACTGCTATGCTTAACCAGGCTCTGAATTAGAGGAATTGGGTGTCGGGATCAAATCGCCAAGTTTTCGCTTGTTTTCATTTATTGCTACCCACTTTAGGCACTTCAAGTACTTCAAGTATTTTAGGCACTTCAAGTACTTCCCCAATAGAACGCCTCTTCTTCGCCTTCGGCAAATCCTCAGCTGGCTCGGTTGGGTAAAGGAATTGATCAAATCATTGCGGTTGCATCACTTATTCATTCCGCTTCTAAAAAATTGAAGCGAGCTAAAAAATAAGCTCGCTTCAATGAATTTCCGTGATTTGATCACCTGGTACCCCGAACGGGACTCGAACCTGCACGTCCTTGCGGACACATGGCCCTCAACCATGCCTGTCTACCAATTTCAGCACCGGGGTAGGAGTGGTAAAATTACACATCTATCGGAATACGCATGGCTTTATGTCTCATAAAGTGCTGTCAACAATCAGCTGCTTATAACTTTAGTACCATAAGTCGCTTAATCTTACAGATACTACTGACCTTTAGATAGTTGTACCCCTAATCAAACCAAAACAATGATTTTTAGATCCATCTATCTACTTTTATTCATTTCTCTTTGCCCTTTTTTTGCTGGAGCCCAATTGCTGGTGCCCCCACTTGAAGCCACGGAGAAAGTGAGTCAGTTAAGCGAAGAAGCCGATGAGAGCAATCTCTTTCCTTTCCTCAATGGGGATGGATTGTACTTCTATCGCACGTACCTTGAAGAAAGCAATGGGGAACTGGAAATCATCCGTCAAAACATTTGGTACGCGCAGAAAGAAAAGGGCGAGTGGGCTAAACCGGACCGTCTTTTTCGCATGGGGGAATACCCCGGAGAGAACGTGATCATAGGAACCAATGCAGAAGGAAGCAAGGTATACCTATTGAATACTATCTATTTACCTGAGGAGGACGAGTTTAAAAGTGAATTGAAGTACTTAGAGCGCGATCAAAGGGGAAGATGGTCAGCTCTCCAGGATCTTGAGATCCCCGGTTTTGAGATCGGTGATCGCTATGCCCATTTGCACCTAAATCAGGCGGAAGATATTTTTCTGATCAGCATTTCAGAAAGTAAAGAAAGTGAAAACGAAGACCTCTTCGTCTCTCTCCGCACGCAAGAGGGCAAATGGTCTCCCATAATTGATCTGGGTCCCTGCATCAATACCAACCGTGCCGAGCTTACCCCATTTGTAGCCAAAGACAAGAAAACTTTATTCTTCAGCTCAGAAGGACATAACAGTATCGGAGGGACCGACATCTTTGCGGCATATCGATTGGACGACAGTTGGCAGAATTGGACGCAGCCGGTTAATCTTGGCGACTCGCTAAACAGTCGGTACTACGATGAAAACTTTGTTTTGTTGAATGATAGCCAGGTCTATTTTACCTCTACGGGGAAATCAGAAACTGCCGACATCTACATGGCTAAAATGGCAAGCGGTGTGTTCAAGATCAATCAAGCCAGCGCAATCGCTTTGGCAGGTACAACCGGCATTCAATTGGAAATTGATGTGGCAGAGCACGAAGTGTACCAAAATCTGATTACGAAAGCGAACGGGGAGTTTACCTATATGATCAAGTCAGAGGCGGATTCAGTGACCCTGAGGCCTAAAGGATATCAAGGGGAGCAGTCGGTATTCATTTATCAGCTGTCTGATCAAGGTGAAAAAATAAGCCGACAGGTATTTGACCAAGTTGGGAACCCAAAAATGGAAGTAAAACAAAAGATTTTAGCTAGGCTCAATTGCCCTGAGACCGCTGCGGGAGAGGTAAATGTAGAGATTAGAGACGTGAACGAGTATGTTTTAGGAACTTTTCGGGCCGATGAGAATGGAGTAGTCGAAATCCTTACTGACAGTGTCGACAGGCTCCTATCGTATAATTTAAACCAGGCTCAGTGTAAGCTTGAAGACATTCGCCTTCTGGAACAAGGGAATTTGCTTGCACAATTGGCAGAGAATCCCGCACTGATCAATAAAGATCAATACAAATCGCAACAATTGACCACTTCTGCCGCCAGGCAATCGATACATGGACTAACCGCTAATGAGGGCTTTAAGGTTTATTTCGACTTCAATGCCATTGGCCTAACTGCAAGAGAACGGAAAAAGCTGCTTCAATTTGGCAGAGCATTGAAACTAAGTCCTGAAAAGAAGCTTTCACTTCAAGGGTTTACCGATAATGTAGGTTCAGAAGAAGTCAATCTGGAGGTAGGGGCATTTCGGGCCGCTACGGTAAAAAAGCTACTTATTGAACTTGGAATAAACGAATCTCAAATAAGATCCGAAAGTTTTGGGGAAGAAAGCCCTAATGTGCCCAACCAAGACGCCGTTAACCGGGCTAAGAACCGCAGAGTGGAAATCATACTGGAATAGTCAGGCCTGAAACACAAATTCATTCAGAATGAATGTAAAAACGGCATAGCTGGAGTTATGTAACGCATAAAATTGGCGAGTCATATAGGTGATTCCATTATAACTCTAGGTAATTCACCCACTTCTTCTAAAACCTAAACTAGGTAAATCACGTACCCTCAAGTGTGGTAAGAATAAATAACATAAATACAATGAAATCTTTATTAAAATCCCAT
>JGI12048J13642_10560625_pt1 | contig 22490 bp, 18 predicted proteins | sample ElkSlonscriptome_16_FD_13642 | JGI IMG/M metagenome (IMG submission 13642)
GTTTTTTTCGGAGCCCTGCTGGTGGAGAACGGCGTGGCCACCGAAGGGCAGGGCGTACAGGCCTATATCCAGGCCATTCCGTACATGTTTTATGCCTGGGCTGCCATTTTGCTGGTGCCGCTGGTTATCCTGGGCATCGTCCCGGCCATCGGGCCCATGCGCCGGGCTGAGCTTCGTGCGCAGTCAGGCGTGCCTGTGCCGCCCGGAGCGGAGCATATCGAAGCGGCCAATCTGGCCATATTGCCGCGGCCGGACAGCAAAGCGCGCGCCATGGATTTCCTTATCCCTATCGGCATACTTGCCGTCTCCACATGGTGGTTTGACTACGACTTCCTGAAAGGGATTTTTCTTACCATGGCGATGTACCTTGCGACGATCGCCATTACGCGCTCCCTGAGTGCGGATGAAACGATGGTTGCCATGCTGGATGGGTTCAAGACCATGGTCGAGCCGCTGATCGCGGTCGTTTGTGCCTATTTGCTGGATTCGATCAACGGGCGACTGGGGCTCTCTGAATACGTACTGGCCACGGTCAGTCCTCATGTAACGGCGCCACTGTTGCCCTTCATTGTCTTTGTATCCACCGGCCTGTTGGCTTTTGCAACCGGTTCCAACTGGGGCGTATTTGTTATTACGTTGCCCATCGTCACCACGCTGGCCAATAGCGTGGGCGCGGACATGACGCTGGTCATCGGCGCCACTTTGTCCGCTTCAACCTTCGGCAGCCATGCCTGTTTCTACACGGATGCGACGGTGCTGACGGCCCAGGCCTGCGGCACCACGCCGTACCAGCATGCCATGAGCCAGATTCCGTATGCCCTGATCGCTGCCGCTATCGCCGCCGCGGGATATCTGCTGCTGGCATTTTGAGTCCTGAGCGGCTGCCATGAAAGCGGTCAGGAGATCATGACACGCTTCATCAGTTAGACTCCGGGTGGTTCGACGTATTCTGTTTCTCAAAGGAGTTAATGCTGTGCAGGACATGCTTGTCTGGTCCCTGATTGTGCTTTGTGTTACTCAGTCGGCGATGTTTTCCGGATTGAATCTTGCGTTCTTCAGTTTGAGCCGTATGCGACTGGAAACAGAGGCCGAGCACGGAAATACGGCAGCAAAACGCATTCTGGCATTGCGCCGCGACTCCAACTTTTTGCTGACCACCATTCTATGGGGCAACGTTGGTATCAACGTGGCGCTGACGCTGCTGTCCAACTCGGTCTTGCTGGGGGTGGCGGCGTTCATGTTCTCCACGTTTATCATCACCATCTTTGGCGAGATCATTCCGCAGGCCTACTTTTCCCGCAACGCTATGAAAATGGCGACCCTCCTGTCGCCGGTGATGAAGTTTTATCAGTGGTTGCTTTACCCGGTCGCCAAGCCCTGTGCGCTTTTGCTGGACAAATGGCTTGGCCGGGAGATGGTGGAGTATCTTCGTGAGCGCGATCTGAAGCGAATACTGGCCGCGCACATCCGCTCAGAAGACGCGGAGCTTGAGCATATTGAGGGTGTTGGCGCGCTTAATTTTCTGGAAATTGATGACCTGACGGTTGCCGAGGAAGGGGAAACGGTGGATCCGGCAAGCATCGTCAGCCTTCCCATGACGCTGGATCTGCCAGTTATTCCTGTGGTGGAGAACCCTGCGAAAGATCCGTTTATTGCCAGCGTGCAGGCCTCCGGGAAGAAATGGGTCATTCTCACGGGCGCCGATGATTACCCCAGCCTGGTTCTCGACGCCGACGGCTATCTTCGCAGCGTGTTCAATGGCGACGAAAAAACAGATCCCTACGCTCATTGTCACCGGCCGATCATTCTGAGAAATCAGAAAACCACCCTGGACGTGGTCATCCGCAAGATGAAGCAAAGCCAACCCAATAACAACGATGAGGCGATTCAAAAAGACATTGTTTTATTGTGGAATGAAAATACCCGGCGGGTGATTACCGGCGCCGATATTCTGGGTCGATTGTTGGACGGCATCACGACACCAACAATAACGTCCTGAATCAACAGGACCCCGTTTGAATCAGATTCAAAGTCATTTATTTAGTTTCGCTTAATCAAAAATTCATGATTTGAACTTGCTCGGGAAGGCATGGTGTCAGTTGCGTGAGAAATGCTCACATTGCGCCTAACTTTCAAGGAAGTGACCTATGTCTGCCCGCAAAGCCCTGTTACTGATCACCACCTCGCTGCTGTTTGCAGGTTGCGCCACCAAAGAATATGTTGATGAGCGCGTGGCTGGCCTCGATTCTCGTCTGGCGGCGCAGGACCAGAGAATCAACGAACTCAGTCAGACCAGCAGCCAGGCCCTGGCCCGGGCGGAGGAGGCAGGTGTTCTGGCCAAGGGCAAGTTTCTTTACACCGTTGTGCTTACGGAAGACGGGATTAACTTCGCGATCGACAACGCCAGCCTTTCGGAAGGCGCCCAATCACGCCTGATGGGCCTGGCCCGGGATCTTAAAGCCGACAACAACAATGTGTACCTGGAAATCCAGGGACACACGGATGCCACGGGCGACCCTGACTACAACGTGCAGCTGGGCCTGGAAAGAGCCGAGGCCGTGCGACGCTTCCTGCATCGACAGGGTGTGTCTCTCGGCCGCATGGCGACGATTTCCTATGGCGAGGACGCCCCCGTCGCCCCCAATGACACGCCTGAGGGCCGCGCCATGAACCGGCGCGTGGAGATTGTTGTTCTCGAATAATCCCTTGCCGTTACCGGGAAAACCCATGGTCAGCGGGTCGCATTATTGTGTGGGTCGGGAAATGATCGGTAGTGTCGGGTACTCACTGCCCGGTTTCTTTGCCGTCAGTTCTTCAAACAACAAGTCGGGTACTGCCCAGGCCGTAAGTGGCAGGGTGCTGGTGCCGGCCGCACCGGCCATCATCCCCGGGGTTACCCCTGTGACCACGGAGTAGGGCGAGTTATACACAAAAGGCTCGTCGGAGACGGCAATAATGTCCCGAAAGGATGCCGCTGACACGCCAGACAGCTCCAGGTTCCGTATCCGCTCGCGACGCCCGTCCCGGTAGATTCGAAAGGCCTCCTGCGCTTTAAGCGTTTCCTGGCCTGCGCCACCATTCATGAAGCCGCTCAGCGATGAACCCCCGGCACCGCCAAGCGCGGGGTTAGCAATACGGGTGACCAGCAGGCCGAACTCCTGACCGCTCTCCTCGGCCAGGATGAGCAGTTCATTGATCAGTTCATCTGTTGTCATCATCCCACTGCTTGCCGTTACGATCATGCTGCTGGGCATGACAGCACCTGCGCGCATATTGCCGGAACTTTGCTCAATGCCGGCGACCGGTGTGCGCCCTGAGAGCAAGCGCTTCAGCCGCCCGTTCTCTACCAGCAAAGTCGGTTTGGCCGCGACTGCCTCGTCATCGACCCGGTAAGCGGAAACCAGCGCCTTGCCCTGCAATATATCCACGGTGGGGTCGTCAACCACGGCCATAAACCGCGGCAGTACGCGCCCACCCAGCCGGTCTTCCCATTGCGCACCTGCCTCGGCATAGGCGGAGAAACCCTGTGACTGTTGCGTCACCGGGGCCCGCGTGGCCACCAGTGCAGGTGCGAAACGTTGCGCAAAGATCTCGGCTGCGGCCTGGCCGCTGAACAATACAGGTCCGTTATAGCGTTCCTGTAACGGTGCCCGGCGCGCCGCCTGAATACGCTCGATCATTACCTCGATGGTCGCGGTCAGTTCAGAGCGAGGGGGCAAATCTTCGACCTGCCGTCCAAAAGCGGTGATGGCATCTTCGATCGGTCGTCCATCTTCCGCCTGGGTGTAGGCGGTTGCGGCCAGGGCAATACCGGGTGTGGTTCGAAAAAAGCGGCTACCTTCGCTGTTCACATAGCGAGTGGTGAGGGTGCTCGCTGAAAGCTCGACCCGGGAGCTCTGGATTTCGGGCTGCTGGCGAAACAGCAGGGACAGATCACGCACCAGCGCGTCGGCCTCGGGCTGGTCCCAGTTCACGGCCGGCCGCGTGTCGTCGACTTGTACCGCTGGCTCCATGGCGAAATCCGGCAGTTCTTCATCGCGCACCCGGTTTTGCAATGCCGCGGTTTTCTGGGAAAGGCTTTCCAAAGCCTCCTTGTAGGCAGCATCCGTGGTTAGCCATAGCTGACGTCGCAATTCGGTGTAGTCATCCTCGACCGGCAGATAGGCCAGGCCGCTGTAGCTAAAATATCCACCACTCTGAAAGTTCGAATTGTCCAGCGCGTAATCGCCGACCCGGACCTCCACGCTCAGGATGCGGCGGTTTGATTCCTGGCTTGACTGAAGAACCCCCAGCGTGGCCTGTGCGCTGCTATTGCTGATATCCCAGATGCTGTAGGAAATGAAATAGGGCGCATTCAGGTCGCCCAATTGCAGTTCGGCCATCGAGCGGTCCAGTTCATCCTGCATGGCCCGGAACACTTCGTCATCCGGTGGCGCGGCGAGTACACCGGAGCTGACCAGCAACAGGAGCGCCAGGGCGAAGACACTATTGCGCATAACCGGCCTCCTGCGCCTCATCACTGTGCTCGTCCTGACCATGCGGAGCACCCAGTATTGGCGGCCGGTCCTGGGACTTGGTTTTCTTCTGGACCTCGACCTGGGAAATCAGAATGGCCGGTGAGCTGGCAGAAACCGGAACCCCGCCCGATTCAGCGCCACAGGTACCGTTAAATACCTCGACCTGGTCGCCGGCAGCAGCAATCATGGTCAGGGCGGTCAGCGGTGTGCCGATAAGGTCTACGCCCCGAACCAGCTCCTTTCTGCCATCCGGGAACAGCCTGTAAACGAGGATGGGCAGCACATTGAAGGCATTGGGCATGGTCCTGCCGGTTGTCGTGAAGCCGCCCTGGATATCCTCGAAGATCAGGCCGAAAGGCTTGCCCTCAGCGCGGATTCGCTCGAGCAGCATGGCCTCCAATTGCGCATCACTGACCGTGTCAGTGACCTTGACCATGAGATTGGACTGGCGCGCCACGGGACCGAAGCCCGGCTGGCGGCGGCCATGTCCGTTGGAATCCGGGAAGCCATCAATGGGCGTTCGCGACATGAGGAAGTCCGTCAATACGCCCCGGTCAACGGTCGTAACGGGTTCGGCCCGCACACCCTCGTTGTCGAACTGGTAGTAGCCGGCCAGGTCGACTCCGGCAAGCTGTTTGGCGGTAGGGTCGAACACCACGGAAAAGGTCTCCGGCAGAATCGTCTCGCCAATCTTTTTCTTGAAAGTTTGCCCGTCCTGCTCGCGCTTTTGCCGGTGGCCCTCGACCCGGTGGCCCAGAACCTCGTGAAAGAAAACGCCCGCCGCCCGTCCGGAGAGAATGGCTGGTCCCGTGTACGGGTCCACCACCGGTGCTTCCCGAAGGGCGAGTAATTCATCAATCATCCGGTCGACAAGCGCCATGATCTCGCTGTCATCAGGAAGATCCTCCGGCCGAAAGGCATGGAAGGATTCAAAGCGCGGCAGGGTCATGCCGTCCTCGGCGCGCGAGGCTGCTGAAATAAACAGGCGATAGTTGCCTTGCGAGGTCTGGATTTCCGTTCCCTCGGAGTTCACGTACCAGCGGGTATCCACGGATGCCGTGAGGATCGCATTGGCCATGTAAATGTCGCTGTAATCAGCGAACGGCGCACTGTAGCGCTTGAGCCGTGCGGCCCAGTCCGCCAGGTCAATGTCCAGGGGCAGGATCGGGCCAACAAACCGCTCAGGGCTTTGCCGGGAGAAGTCGGCGGATTGGTCTTCCGCCTCGACCATTACCGTGACGTCAGTCTCGACCTTGGTCAAGGCCTCGAGTGCTTCCTTGTACGACCTGTCCGTCTGCAACCAGAGCACGTCGCGCAGTACGTCCGGGTCATCTTCCAGGGGCATGGGGATCATGGAGAATTGTCTTTGCCAGCGCCCCATTCCGGCCGCGTTGCCACGCAGGGCGCGGGTGTTGTCCAGCTCGTAACTGCCAACACGCAAATCAATATCGAGCAGTCGCTGGGTATTGGCTTCCCGCGACTGCAGCAACCCGAAGCTGCTGCTCAGGCTGGCCGCGCGGGCCTCGGAGATTTCATAACTCATAAAATAAGGCGGAACTGCTTGGTCAGACAACTCGCGCATCGAGCGGTCGAGTTCCTGTCTTGCGGCGACGAGTACAGGTGACGGCTCCGGGGGAGACGCGGCTGTGGCCGTCGCGCTAATCAGCAGCGTCGAGGCGAGCAGGGCGTACCCCGGACAGGTCATACAACCAACAGTAAGCAATTGGAGAATCGTTCCCTGGCGCATCCGGGACCTCTTATAAATGAATATCAGCACAGCCGGACCGCGATTGATTGTTCTTCCGGCCAATAGAAACTGCACGAGTTGATGAGCCTCATATCATAACAATCACCCGGCCCGCCGTGGATGGGGGCTTTAGCAAACCTAGCCGACAGCACCTAGACTGAAAGGACACCATTGAATCAGGAGTGAACGATCATGAGCGTTGCCAAAGTCACAGAAATTTCATCCAGCTCAACCAAGAGCTTTGAAGACGCGATCGCCCAGGGCATTGCCAGGGCAGGTAAGACCATCCACGGGATGCAGTCTGCCTGGGTCAACGAGCAGAAGGTGGTTATTAAAGATAATCATGTCACCGAATGGCGCGTCAACCTGAAGGTAACCTTTGTGCTTGACGGCTAGCGTCAGACGCGCAGGATTCCCGGGATGGCCACACCCTGTTCATTCGGGTTTCGCCGCCATACCGCCACATTAAGGGTCGCCGCAATCGAAACCCAGGCCAGGTAGGGTAGAAACAGAATAGCGGCCAGTTTCGACAGTGGCCAGGCGGTGATGATAAAGCCAAGCACGCTGAGCCATAGCAGGGTGACGTCCGCGAACCCGAGATCCATGCGCCGTCGCCCGAAAAAAAGCCACGACCAGGCCGTGCTGAACACCCATTGCGCGCCCCAGAAGGTCAGGGCGAGTGCGCCGCCCTGCGCCTGCCAGACCAGAACCCCGGCCCAGGTGATACCGGCGTAAAGGAAGCCCCAGACCAGCGGAAACGCCCAGTCCGGAGGCGTCCAGCGTGGTTTGAACAGGCTGTCATACCAGTCACCTGGCTTGAAAAAACCGCCTGAAGATGCGCCAGCCAGTACCAGTGTGATAAAAACGGCCCAATCCATACGACTGATTCCTGAATATAATGCGCGCAGTATACGGAACGTGGTTGCAGGGTGAAGTGAAGCAGAGCAATTTCCACCGCCGGGTTCATCAATGGATGCCGGCCTTGTACCGCTCTGTGCGCGGCTTGAATCCTGGTCTGGCACCCCGCTGGCTCGTCCTGCTGTTCCTCGTCGCCTGCTCCAGCGCCCAGGCACAGGACCTTGAGCCGCGGCGCTGGGGCCAGCTGCCAACCGGTCTGAATGTTATCGGCGTTGGTGTATCACACACGAACGGCGATGTGTTTCTTGACCCGGTGCTGGAGATTGAAGAGGCAACGATGTCGGTTAGCGCCGCCGGCCTGGTGTATCTCCGTACTTTTAGCCTGTTCGGGCGCTCCGCGAGGGTTGATACGTTGCTACCGGTAGCGTCGGGACGCTGGGAGGGACTTCTGCAGGGTGTGCCGGCCTCCGTCAGGCGCGAGGGTCCGGGCGACCCCAGGCTGCGACTATCCGTTTTGCTTTACGGTGGCGAGGCACAGACACCGGCGGAATTTGCTGCGACACCACGTTCAGACACGGTCGTCGGCGCGGCGGTATCCCTGGTAGCGCCCTGGGGCGAATACTACCCTGACCGGCTGATTAATCTTGGTGAAAATCGCTGGATACTGCGGCCCCAGTTGGGGGTTACTCATACCCGGAACCAATGGACTTATGAACTCACCGGCTCTGTGTTTATTTACGGAGATAACGAGGATTTTCGGTCGGGCAATGAACTTTCCAATGATCCGCTCTGGGCTTTGCAGGCTCATGCCATCTATAACTTCCGGCCGGGCTTGTGGACCTCTCTGTCAACCGGTTATGGCGCGGGCGCCGAGCCCAGCATCAACGGTGTTGAGAAAGACATCCGAACGGCAAACTGGTTGACCAGCATCGCTGTGGGTATTCCAATCAACCGCCAGCAGGGAATTAAGATCGCATGGTTGCGTTGGCGGACCCAGGAAGACAATGGCATCGACCGCGACGATATCGCCGTTGCCTGGCAATATGCGTTCTAGGGAACGAGCCTGTTTAGCGCAACATGAACAGGCCGGGCGCCCGGTTTAGATACTTCCGGAGCCTCGGCTACACTATCAACCTCAGCCACCATGGTCCCATACCAATGTCCGGAATCCTGATACGCCTCACCTGCCTGCTTTTTGGCGCACTGCTTATTCACGTGGCGCGCGCGGAACTGCCGCCCGTCGATACCGTTCTGGAGAGCATCCAGCCCCAGGAGGGTTTTGTTGATCTCTACTGGGACGATGCCGGTGGGCGACTGCTTTTTGCGGTCGATAAACTGGATGAGCGGCTGATCTACCAGTCGTCACTGGCCAGGGGCGTCGGATCCAATGACCTCGGTCTGGATCGCGGTCGCCTGGGCCAGACCCGCCTGGTAAGTTTCGAGCGGATTGGTCCCAGGGTGTTGATGGTCCAGCACAACACAGGCTTTCGCGCGCTGTCCGAGGAGGCAGCGGAGCGCCAGGCGGTCAGCGATTCCTTTGCGCGCTCGGTGGTCTGGGGTTTCGATGTGGTGGCCGAGACAGACGGCCGGGTGATTGTTGACGGCACAGAGTTTTTCCTGCGCGATGCCGACGATATGGGTGGTTGGCTGGGTCGTTCCCGGCAAGGGACCTTCGCCGTTGATCCTTCACGTTCAGCCATCTACCTGCCGCGCACCCGGGCCTTTCCGGACAACACTGAAATTGAGGCGATTGTGACCTTCACCGGCAAGCTGGCCTTTGACGATAACGGCCGCCTCGAATCACCCGTTCTGAGCTCGGTCACGCCGGATCCCACTGCGGTCAGTGTGCACTTGCATCACAGCTTTGTACGCTTGCCCGATCCCGGTTATGAGCCGATGCCGTATGATCCGCGCGCCGGTTTCTTTCCGGGCGCCAGTTTTCACGACTATGCGAGCCCGATCGGTGACCCGCTCATGATCCGCTATGCGCGTCGTCACCGACTGGAGCGGAGCGATCCTGAGGCTGAGAGCTCGCCTGCCGTTGAGCCTGTCGTTTACTACGTGGACCGGGGCGCGCCCGAGCCCGTCCGCTCGGCCCTGATTGAAGGTGCCAGTTGGTGGAATCAGGCCTTCGAGGCGGCGGGTTTCGAAAACGCATTTCGGGTTGAATTGCTGCCGGAAGACGCGGATCCCATGGACGTGCGCTACAACACCATCCAATGGGTTCATCGTTCAACGCGCGGCTGGTCCTATGGTTATTCGGTGGTTGATCCACGGACCGGTGAAATTATCAAGGGCCACGTATCGCTCGGCTCATTACGCGTCCGCCAGGACTTCATGATTGCCGAGGGCCTGCTGGCGCCCTATGTCGATGACGAGGTGCCATCAACCATGCTCGAGATGTCACTGGCGCGCATTCGCCAGCTGTCTGCCCATGAGGTCGGACACACCCTTGGCATCGAGCATAACTTCGCTGCCAGCGTCAACGACCGCTCCTCGGTCATGGATTACCCCTTTCCAATGATTCGGTTTGCGGACAACGGATCGCTGGATCTGAGCGACGCCTATGGGGTTGGCATTGGCCCCTGGGACAAGCGGACCATTGACTATGGTTACCGGGATTTTCCCGCTGGTGTCGACGCGCAGGCTGCGCGCGAAGCGATCCTGGCGCAGACCTATGCCGAGGGTTTCCTCTTTGTAGCGGACGGTGACTCACGCAATCCGGGCACCGCCCATCCGGACGGCAACCTGTGGGACAACGGCAGTGATGCCATTGCCGAGCTGAACAAGCTGGAGGCGGTACGCGAGTATGCACTGGAACGATTCAATGAACGCGTGATTCGTCCGGGGCGGGCCATGGCCACGCTGGAGGAAGCATTGGTACCGATTTACCTTTTGCATCGCTTTCAGCTGCAGGCGGTTGGCAAACTACTCGGTGGCGAACGCTTCAGCTATTCACTGCGTGGCGACGAACTGCCCCTGCCACAGCCGGTTCCGGCAGCGCAGCAAGAACAAGCCCTGGCGGCATTGCTGGCAAGTATTCAGCCGTCCTCCCTGGAACTTCCGGAGGATCTGCTGGCCCTGATTCCACCCCGCCCGCCCGAGTTTGAGGATGATCGCGAACGGTTTGACCGTGACACGATGACGACGTTTGACGCCCTGTCCCCGGGGCGCGCGCTTGTCGCCCTGGTGCTCGAGGTGGCCTTCCACCCGTCGCGCGCTGCGCGCATGAACATCATGCATGCGACGATGCCGGCCCTGCCGGATTTTGCCGAGGTGCTGAATGGTTTCATGGAATCGAGCTGGTATGCCGGTCAGCAGGGTGGCATACCAGGCGCCCTGCAGCGACAGACCAACCGCCAGGTGTTGCAGGCGGTGATGGCGCTGTCCGTCAGCGGACAGGTCAATGGTGGCGTTCGTGAGCAGGCCCAGGCGGTGCTTGACGGGTTGGAGCGCTGGTTACAGGGTCGCAAACCGGGCAGGGGCCAGGATGCGGCCTGGACGGCCCATTATCGTTTCGCTCTCGATGAGCTTGGGCGGCTGCGGGCTGACCCCGCGCGCTGGGATATCCCGGCGAAGGTGGTCGCACCACCGGGATCACCGATCGGTAATTAGCTTGTCGACCGATCTCGATAATGGCTGGCGCATGGCCGGTTAGGGTCCTGGCCCGCAATCTCAATCAAGCGGGTCAGGGCACTCCTGGCTATCGAGGCACAACCGGTCGCCGCCCAGGGGAATATTCCCGGTTCGGTCCAGAATGCCCTGCATGAGCAGGTTCACAATATCCACGCCTTCCTCATCCACGGTAACCATGACCAGTTGGTCCATGGAGCGTCCATTCCGGGGTAAAAACACCCCGCCGGTGGTGGCGAGCCGGATATAGTCCGCGCCCTGGCGTTGCTCATATTCATAGGCGTGCTTGTGACCATGAAAAACGGTATATGAGCGCCCGGCAAGCACTGCTTCCAGTGCTTCAAAGGGCGCATAATCGTCCCTCAGCCATGGCGCCTTGTGCATAAAGAGAAAGGTCCAGCGCACGTCCGGGTGCTCCGCCAGTACCTGCTGAAAATATTCCGACTGTTCCTTTGAAATCGCGCCGCCATCACTTTCCGGGATGCGGGAATAGGGCAACTTGTCGAAATCGGCCCAACCCACCCGGTACGCAATTTCATACGCCTCGGCCCGCAGCCGGCTGATCTCCTCGAACCGCTCCGGGGAATGGTCTTCGGTGTCCAGGACAAGGAACAGGGTGTCCTTGTATTCAAAGTGGTAATAGCGCGGCCCGTGGCGTTCCTCCCAGGCCTCGCGAAGCGCCTGGCCGAGCAGGTCATGGTTACCCCCCACGTAGAACACGGGTGCTTTTGCCTTGCCAACGCGCTGGGCATAGCGATCCCAGGCCTGGTCAACCTCGCTGCGGTCATCCGTGCCGGCGATCAGGTCACCCACGCTGATAATAAACTCGGGACGCAGCAGGTTGATCTGCTCAACCGCTACCTCAAACACGCCCTGGCGCTCACTACCGGTGATATCTGAATGAATCACGAACCGGAAGCGTCCCTGCGGATCATCAAAGGGCTGCCCGCTTCGCGGTGCCGTGTCCGGCGCCTCAAACAGGCTGACTGAATCGCCATCGGCGCGGGCGAGACCCGAGCCTGCAGCAAAAAGAACAAGACATAACAGCAAAGCAATGGTTCGCGTGGTCATTTTGGTCTGCCTGGAAGAAATAGGGACATCAAGGCCAGCTAGTCTGCCTGCAAAAGTCCCAATCTCGAAGCCCAATGACACAATGATTAATTTAATTCACCCGTGATTCGTTGCTTGCTGCCCGGCCAAGGCAATGTTTGCTTAACGGCAATCACCCTGAAAAATATTTTTCTCCTGGTTATTTCGACCGATTGAAAGCGGACTGTTTATATTTTCTCAGGCATACAAGTTATTGAAAAATAATAAGGTGTTGCCGGCAGCATTGCTTGTATCAAGGTGTGAAAAGCTTGTAAAAAAGTTAAATAACCATCTCCAGGTAATTGAGAATAAATATTATTTACATATCTCGCCGACATGGTTTGCTAATAATCGTTTAAGTCCCTTTTAACTGTTGCTGTCGCACAATCGCTTCGAGACTCGCAGGGGGCAGGACATTGCAGCAGCTACTTTCACAACCCGCAGCCGTTTCCGGCTATGGCATTAGTGAGATTGAGGCGGATACCCGTGTTTTTGAGCTTGAGTGTGGGTCATTTCACTTGCATGTCATTGAGCCGGATGCGCCACGCCGGCAGGAAACAGAACAGTTTATCCGGCAAGCCTATCGGCGCATTTTCGGCGCTGAACTGAACAGTTTTTATCGCAGTATCATCACCCTCCATGACAACCAGGAGCGCATTGTGGGCGCTGTCGGAGCCCGTCACGCCATGGGCCAGGTGCTGTTCACAGAGCAATACCTTATGCAGCCGGCGCAAAAACTGATCTCTGAACAGTCCGGTCAGTTGATCACCCGGGACCGGGTCGTGGAACTCGGCAATCTTTCCGTCGTCCGTCCGGCGCTGACTTATCCCTTTATCAGCATGATTGGCCGTTGGCTGCAGGGCTACTCGGTCGACTGGTTGTTATTTTGTCTGACGGGGTCGCTGCGTAGATTGTTCAGCCGTTCTGGAATTCCCATGCTTGATCTCGGGTCGGCTGACCGCTCATTCCTGCACCCGACCAGTGACAACTGGGGAAGCTATTACAACTGTGATCCGCGCGTTATGGCTGCACCGCTGGAGCGGGCCCTGGCCGGGTATGAGTTAAGCCGTGCGGGTAGCCGCTGGAATGAGTCACCTGCAGCGGATGACCGCAAAAACACCACCCGGGTCCGGGCGTTGGAGTCATGAACCGGGCGGCTGTTTATGAGCTTTTAAGCGGGGCGGGTCACGTGCAGGACAATGATCGCAAGCGCTTAAGCCCCGATGAGTTGTGCACTCGCGTGAGGCAACTGGCAAAGCAGTTGGTCGCTAATAATGCCAGGGTTGTCGGTATTGATCTACCCAACGGGGCAGACTGGATTGTCGCAGACCTGGCCTGCGCCATGGCAGGCGTCACGTGTATCCCGCTACCGCCGTTTTTTACGAATGCCCAGCGTGCACACCTCGCCGCCTTGACGGGCATGGGCCACGAGGTGGGTAGCGACGGACTCAGAAAACGGGATGTTGTGCCTGATGTTTCCGCCAGCGAGGCTGGCCGAGGTGGCCCGGCCAAGATTACTTTCACTTCTGGCACCACGGGCACGCCCAAGGGCGTCCCCCTGTCAATGCAAGCGCAACTGAGGGTGGCCGGTTCCCTTGCCGGCGTAACCAGGGATCTGGAACTCCGGCGTCACCTCTGCTTACTGCCGCTGGCAGTCTTGCTGGAAAACGTGGCCGGGGTATATGCCTCGATGCTGAGCGGTGCGGAGCTGCTATTGCCGCCCCCCTCCCGCAGCGGCTTACGGGGCAGTTCCGGTTTTGACGCCGATACGTTGCTCGACACTTTGCGCCAGGAGCAGCCGGACAGCCTCATCTTATTGCCACAGATGCTCAAGTTGCTGGTGGCTCACCTGGAAAGGTCGCGCTCGCGGGTAGATGGTTTGCGCTTTGTTGCCGTGGGCGGTGCACGCACAGCGCCCGGGTTGCTGCTGAAGGCGCGCGCCGTGGGCTTGCCGGTTTTTGAAGGCTATGGCCTGTCTGAGTGTGCGTCCGTGGTGTGTCTTAACCACCCGGGGGCGGATTTGCCGGGAAGTGTTGGTAAGCCTTTACCGCACGTTCGGCTGCGCATCTCTGCGACTGGCGAGATCGAAGTGCGCCTTGACGAATCAGTTGACGGCGATGGTGAAGATGGCCCGGCGACCTGGCTCGGCACAGGTGACATTGGTGCACTGGACAGTAATGGTTTCGTGCATGTGCAAGGTCGCGCCAAGCAAATCCTGATTACGTCCTACGGGCGCAATGTCTCTCCGGAATGGATCGAAAGTGAGTTGCTTGGCGAGCCGGCGATCGCCCAGGCCATGGTGGTTGGTGATGATCAGCCCGGCCTTGCCGCCCTGGTTGTTACAGCACCCGGGGTTTCCAGTGGGGCGCTGACCCGCGCGGTGGAGCGGGTCAATGAACGGTTGCCGGACTACGCCCGGGTAGGCCGGTTCAGGCGCGTTGAGCCCTTCACCCCCGCGAACGGGCAGTTGACGGCGAACGGGCGTTTGCGCCGCGATAACATCCTGGTGGCCCACGCAAAGGTGATTGATTTCCTTTACAGGCTATTACAAGAACCGACAACAGATGAACAACAAGGAGGTACACAAAGTCATGAGCTTCTATCAGACACTGCTTGATGAAACACAGGCCGGACGCAAAAGTCTGCTGGGCACACCGGTTATCGTGCGAGGTGTTCAGGGGCAGATCAGCCTGCAGACCTATCTTGGGTTTCTCACCGAGGCCTATCACCACGTGAAGTTCACGGTGCCCCTGTTGATGGCCTGCGGCGCCCGGATTCCGGAACGACTCGAATGGCTGCGGGAGGCAGTCGCTGAGTACATCGAGGAAGAAACCGGCCACCAGGAATGGATCCTGGATGATATTACTGCGGCGGGCGGAGACGCTGAACAGGTCCGCCACGGCAATCCTGGACAGGCCACTGACCTCATGGTTGCGTATGCCTGGGATACAGTAATGCGTCGCAATCCGGTGGGCTTTTTTGGCATGGTCCTGGTGCTGGAAGGCACCAGTGTGCTGGTGGCCAGCCAGGCTGCAGACCAGATTCAGAACGCCCTGCATCTGCCCAATCAGGCCTTTCGCTACCTGCGCTCGCATGGAGCGATTGACCAGGAGCACATCGGCTTCTTACAGGGGCTGATGAACCGGCTGGATGATGAGGCTGATCAGCAGGCAGTCATCGATACCGCCAGGGTCATGTACCGCTTGTACCGGGGTGTTTTTGAGACGCTGCCAGGGCAAATGTCCCGCGAGGCGGCCTGAATGACCGCATTGGCGGGCAAGCGTCTGCTGTTGACCGGTGCCGCCGGTGGCATCGGCCGCGAGGTCGCACGGGGCCTGGTCTCGAAGGGTGCCGAGGTCCTGCTTGCAGGTCGCAAACCCGGGCCCATCCAGGCGCTGGCGACAGAGCTTGATCAGCCCTGCCAGGCCTGTGACCTGGTAAAGCCGGAAGATCGTAACGCCCTGGTTGACCGCGTACATGCCTGTTTCGGCGCTCTGGACGGTCTGGTGCACTGTGCCGGCGTGAATGCCTTCGGTTTGCACGACAGTCAATCGGATCTGCAGATCGAAGAAATTATCAGCATTAACCTCGTCGCCCCGATCCAGCTCACACGTGCGCTTCTGCCCCTGCTGGCATCGGGACGTGAGCCGGTCATCGTTTGCCTCGGATCGGTTTTTGCGCATATCGGTTTTCCAGGTTTTTCGCTGTATAGCGCCAGCAAATTCGGCCTGCTGGGCTATACCGAGGCGCTGCGCCGTGAATGCGCGGATGGTCCCATCCGGGTCGCCTGGGTGGCGCCGCGGGCCACCCGCACGAGCATGAACAACGGCGCGATTGATCAGCTGAACGCGGAGCTCAAGACCAATTATGACCGTCCTGAGACGGTTGCCCGCGCGATCATTGCGGCCGTTGAGCGCCCGGCCCGAAGCCGTATCCTCGGGATCCCCGAGCGTTTCTTCGCACGCGTAAACCAGTTTTTTCCGGCCCTCGTTGATAGCGCCCTGGCAAAACAGTTACCCGTTATTCGTAAACACAACACCAGACAGAAGGAGATTCAGGCATGACTCGATTATTTAACTTCCGGCAGAGGGCCCAGGCATTGATGGTCGCGCTAGGCCTTACCCTTATGCTGGGCAGCGTGCATGCTGCAACAGGCCCTGACCCTGTCCCCGAAGCGGTGCTTACGCTTCAGCAGCACTGGGCTCATGCGAACTACGAAACCGAAGGCAAGGCGCGTAAGCAGTCCTTTGTGGCGCTTACCGAAGAGGCGGATCAGTTGGTTGCAACAATGCCTGACGAGGCCGACGCCCATATCTGGGCAGGGATTGTGTACTCCACCTATGCCGGAGAAGTGAGCATGTTCAAGGCCGGGAAGCAGGTGAAGCGGGCTCGCACAGAGCTTGAGCGGGCCCTGGAGCTGGATCCGGAAGCCATGAACGGCGCCGCTTATACCTCGCTGGGCGCGTTGCTCTATCAGATTCCAGGCTTCATGGGCGGAGATGATGAGCAAGCCGAGGAACTGCTCATAAGAGGCCTGAGCCTGAATGCGGACGGCATAGACGCCAACTATTTTTATGCAACCTACCTGATCGATCAAAAACGGCAAGACGAGGCGCTCACCTATCTCGAAAAGGCCCTACAGGCGCCGGATCGTCCCGGACGTTCCGTGGCCGACGCCGGTCGCCGTGCCGAGGTGCGTAACGCCTTGCAGGAGTTGAACGCGCAGGGTTGAGCTGCTCAGGCTACACCCTCCACGCTACCGTCAGGGTTCAGTTTGACGCGCAGCGCCTGGGGTGATTTGGGGAGTCCGGGCATGCGCAGTATGTTGCCGGTGAGCACCACGAGGAAACCGGCACCCGCGCTGACCTGAACATTGCGCACGGTGATGTCAAAATCCTGCGGGCGGCCCAGTACTTTCGGGTCGTCGGACAAAGAGGCCGGGGTCTTGGCGATGCACACAGGCAGGCCACCAAGGCCGGCCTTGCGAATACTTTCCAGGTCTTTTTCCGCTTCTTTACTGAAGATCACGTCCCGGGCACCGTAGATCGAGCGCGCCACCTTGCGCACCTTGTCGGCAAAGTCGTCGTCAGCCTCGTAGCAAAAGCGCAGGGGGCCGTTATCCGCTACCGAGGCCATGACTTCCCGGGCCAGGTCTGCTGAGCCGGGCCCGCCCTCGGAAAAATGCCGGGACTCGGCGAAGCGAAAACCGGCCGCTTTTACATGCTCGCGAATCACGCTGATCTCGGCGTCGGTATCGGCCGCGAAACGGTTCAGTGCCACTACGGGTTTTTTGCCAAACACCCCGGCGCTGTCGAGGTGCTTGTCCAGGTTGGGCAGGCCTTTTTGGACGGCTGCTTCATCGGGCTGTTCCAGTTGGTCGCGGTGCTTGCCGCCATGGGATTTCAATGCGCGTACGGTGGTCACCAACACGATCGCGTCCGGGTCCAGGCCGCCGGCGCGGCACTTGATGTCGAGGAACTTCTCGGCCCCCAGATCGAAACCAAAACCCGCCTCGGTAATGGCCCAGTCGGCATGGTGCATGGCCATGCGCGTGGCCAGCAGCGTGTTGCAACCATGGGCAATGTTGGCGAACGGCCCGCCGTGGACAAACACGGGTACGCCTTCGAGGGTTTGCACCAGGTTGGGGTGCATGGCGTCCTTGAGCAGGGCGAGCATGGCGCCGGTGATGCCCAGGGCGCCGGCGTGGACCGGTTCGCCATCATAAGTGAAGCCGATCAGGATGCGCTCCAGGCGCTCGGCCAGGTCATCCATATCCTGCGACAGGCATACGATGGCCATGATCTCCGAGGCAGCGGTGATATCGAACCCCCCCTCACGTGGCACGCCCTGAACCGGCCCGCCCAGGCCCATGACCAGGTTGCGCAGGGCCCGGTCATTCATATCCATCACGCGGCGCCAGAGCACCCGCCGCGGGTCCAGGTTCAGGGCGTTGCCCTGGAACAGGACGTTATCGAGCATGGCGGCGAGCAGGTTGTTGCACGAGGTGATGGCATGGAAATCGCCGGTGAAGTGCAGGTTGATCCGGTCGGCCGGAACCATCTGTGCATAGCCGCCGCCCGTGGCACCGCCCTTAACGCCAAAGCACGGGCCCAGGGAAGGTTCACGCAGGGCAATCGCCACTGATTCACCGATATGCCGGAAACCCTGGCCCAGCCCAATGGAGGTAGTGGTTTTGCCTTCGCCGGCGGCTGTGGGCGTGGTGGCGGAGACCAGTACCAGGTGGCCCTTGCCGCGTGCCGGGGTAGCGAGGGCGTCCATGTGTACCTTGGTCACATCATCGCCATAGGGAACCAGGTGTTGGCGGCTGATGCCGAGTGATTCGGCGATGTCGATGGCGGGATTCAGGGTCGCCTGCTGGGCGATTTGGTGGTCCGTGAGCATGGGTTTTTCCTCGTTGTTATTCGGGCCGCCAGGGGCGCCGGCCCGCTCATTCATTGTCCGGTGATTTGAGCCAGGCTTCTACGCGCTGCAAATCGCCGGGCACGTTAACGTTATAAAACGGCGAGGCCCTGGTCAGCGGCCATTGTGCCACTGCGTGCGGCAAACGCTTGAGGGTTTGCCACAGGCCCTTGCTGCTGGCCAGGGCCTTGGCCACTTCAGGCAGCGCGCGTTTGCGCCAGGCAGAGAAGGTTGGGTGCAGTTGCTCGCCTTCCCGAGCCACGGCGGCAAGATGGTCTTCATTCATGGCCGCCAGCAAACGCTCTGCGAGATCCATCGGCAGCAAGGGCGCGTCGCAGGGCGCCAGGCACAGGATCCCGTCCTCGGGTAGCTCGATCAGTCCCTGCACCAGCCCGGCCAGGGGGCCGCAATGACTGGGCTCCGGGTCGAGCAGTTGCCGGAAACCCAGGTGAGCGATGGGCCCGGGGCTCGTGGCAACGCTAAGCCAGAGATCGTCCACTTGCGGCTCAAAATGCTCAATGACATGGTCAATCATGGGCCGCTCGCCCAGTGGCGCGAGTGCTTTACTCCTGCCGCCCATGCGCCGCGATTCTCCGCCGGCGAGTATCAATCCAATCCTGGCCGGGCTCGGGCTCATTATGCGGTCAGCGTTTTAAGTGCGGAGCGGGAAAGCGCCGTCAGGCCTTCACCATCGCGCAGGGCAAAGTCGAGGATGCGCTGGCGCATGCTCGGTGCCCAGTATTTTTCCAGGTGCTCTGCAATACGCGCCCCGGCATCCGGATAGAAGGCGAGGTTGCGTTCAATATCGCCGAGCATCTGGATCAGGTGCTCCAGTTCAATGTCATGCCCTGTCGTGCCAGCGACAGGCTTTTTTGTGCCGGGGTCATTCATTGCTGTTGTCCTGGGGGCTGATTCTTTCCGGTTCGGTATACACATTATGCCGCCCGTGGCGCGCGAAACCGACCAGGGTCAGGCCGCAGTCACGGGCCATTTCGATCGCCAGGCTGGTGGGCGCCGATACGGCCATGAGTAATTCCATGCCGACGCTGGCTGCTTTCTGGACCATTTCATAGCTGGCCCGGCTTGATACCAGCACAAAGCCTGGCTCCGGCCGGCCGCCGCCGCGGGTCAGGCCTCCGATCAGCTTATCCAGGGCGTTATGCCGGCCAACATCCTCGCGCACCATGTGCAGGGAGCCGTCTGCCAGGCACCAGGCGGCGGCGTGAACCGCACCGGTGGCTGCCTGTAGCGGCTGCCGGCCGCCAAGCGCCCCCAGTGCCTTCTGCAGGGCCTCGTGACTGACCTTTAGCGCTTGCGGCACGGCACCGGGACGGCGCACTGCCTGCTCCAGTCGCTCGGCACCACACAGTCCACAGCCGGTGCGACCGGTGAGATTGCGGCGTTGCCGGCCGATGCGTTCCGCAGCATCTTCAGCCACGGTAATTGCGATCTCGATACCCTCATCCCGGGGAATGACCCGGCAGCTGAGTATTTCCGCAGCGCTGTCCAGCAAACCTTCGGTGAGGCTGAAGCCCAGGGCAAAATCTTCCAGGTCACGCGGGGTAGCCATCATGACAACATGTGGCTGGCGGTTGTAGCTCACGGCAACCGGTACCTCTGTGGCCACAAGGTCTTCAGCATCGCTTAGCGGCTCAATGTGCGCATCCGGCTGGCCATCGCAGCTCCAGCGCTGCAGAGGGGTGATGGCTGTGGGACCGCTCATGAATGATCGACGCCGGTCAGGGTGTCCATGGTTTTTGAACAGGCACTCAGTCGTCCCGGCCCGCCGCCAGCAACGATTCCTGGCGCTCGCTGAAGGCACGGTATTTGCGCTGCCATTCCGATGGCTGGGTGACCCGCGTGACCTGTACCGCAGTGACCTTGTACTCGGGGCAATTGGTCGCCCAGTCAGAGTTGTCGGTGGTCACCACATTGGCGCCGGTAAGCGGGAAATGGAAGGTGGTGTACACCACCCCGGGCTGAACATGATCGGAAATCCGGGCATGTAAGACGGTTTCCCCGGCGCGGGATGCAACACCCACCCAGTCACCATCGCGGATGCCACGGAACTCTGCGTCCGCAGGGTGTATTTCCAGAATGTCTTCTTCGTGCCAGCGTGAATTTTCGGTGCGCCGGGTCTGTGCGCCAACGTTGTACTGGGACAGAATGCGGCCGGTGGTCAGCAGCAGCGGATAGCGGCGGGTCGTGCGCTCCGGCGTGGGTACAAAGCCGGTGATGGCGAAGTAGCCTTTACCGCGCACCATTTCATCGGCATGCATGGTCGGGGTGCCGTCGGGTGTCTCCTCATTGCAGGGCCATTGAATACTGCCCAGCTCGTCCAAGCGGGCATAACTCACGCCCTGGAAGGTGGGCGTCAGGCGGGCAATCTCGTCCATGATCTCGGACGGATGGGCGTAATTCATCGGATAGTCCAGCGCATTGGCCAGCAGCTGGGTTACCTCCCAGTCCTCGTAACCGGCGAGTGGTTCAATCACCTTGCGCACCGGTGAAATGCGGCGCTCCGCATTGGTAAATGTGCCGTTTTTCTCCAGGAAGGACGACCCCGGCAGAAAAACATGGGCATAGCGGGCGGTCTCGTTGAGAAACAGATCCTGCACAATCAGGCACTCCAGGGCGCGGAGTGCGGCATCCACATGGTGTGTATTGGGGTCGGATTGCGCCACGTCTTCGCCCTGGCAGTAAAGCCCTTTGAACTGTCCGCTGACGGCCGCATCAAACATGTTCGGAATGCGCAGTCCGGGCTCTGCTTGCAGGGTAACGCCCCACTCGGTCTCGAATTGACTCCTGACTCCTGCATCGGAAACATGCCGATAGCCGGGCAGCTCATGGGGAAAGGAGCCCATATCGCATGAACCCTGGACATTATTCTGGCCACGCAGCGGGTTCACACCGACGCCTTCGCGCCCGAGGTTTCCCGTGAGCATGGCCAGGTTGGCAATACCCATGACCATCGTCGAGCCCTGGGTATGTTCGCTGACGCCCAGCCCGTAGTAGATGGAACCGTTTTTGGCGCTGCCAAAACATTCTGCCGCAGCGCGCAGGGTCACCGCCGGGATGCCGGTCGCCTCCTCCAGCGCTTCGGGTGAGTTTTCCTTGCGCAGGATGAATTCACGCCAGGCCTCGAAGGCGGGCCGTTCGCAGCGTTCCTCGATAAAGGCCTGGTCTTCGAGCCCCGCATCCAGAATGGCATGGGCCATGGCATTGGCAAATGCCACGTTTGAGCCGGGACGGAGTTGCAGATGGTAGGCCGCCTTTACATGCGGGCTGCTGACCAGTGCGATCTCGCGCGGATCAACCACGATCACCTGGGCGCCCTCGCGCAGGCGACGTTTGAGCCGGGATGCAAAGACCGGGTGGGCGTCGGTGGGGTTGGCGCCAATGACCATGATGACGTCGGATTTCTCTACCGAAGCAAAGGTCTGGGTTCCGGCAGACTCACCCAGCGTGGTTTTCAGGCCATAGCCGGTGGGTGAGTGACAGACGCGGGCACAGGTGTCGACGTTGTTGTTTCCAAAGCCGGCGCGCACCAGTTTTTGTACCAGGTAGGTTTCTTCGTTGCTGCAGCGCGAGGAGGTGATGCCACCGATGCTGTCGATACCGTGGCGCGCCTGAATGTCCCGTAAACGTTTTGCGGCAAACGTTATGGCGGTCTCCCAGCTAACCTCCTGCCAGGGTTCGTCAATGCTGTCACGGATCATCGGCCGGGTAATGCGATCCTGGTGCGTGGCATAGCCCCAGGCGAAACGTCCCTTGATACAGGCATGCCCTTCATTGGCTTTGCCGTCTTTCCAGGGGGTCATTCTTACCACCTCGTCCCCACGCATTTCAGCGCGGAAGGAGCAACCCACGCCGCAGTATGCGCAGGTCGTGATCTGGTAACTGTCCGGCACACCGAGTCGCTGCACGGCCTTTTCACTCAGTGCGGGGGTCGGGCAGGCATCCACGCAGGCTCCGCAGGATACGCATTCAGATTCCATGAAGGTTTCCAGCTGACTGGCGGCAACGACCGAGTCGAAGCCACGGCCTTCCACGGTCAATGCGAAGGTGCCCTGGGTTTCCTCGCAGGCGCGCACGCAGCGATAGCAGACAATGCAGGACGAGGGGTCGAAGCTGAAATAGGGGTTGGAGTCATCGACCGGCAGCGCATCGTGCCGGGCACCGGCCAGGTCATAACGTGAGCCCTGTACGCCAAGATCAGCGGCCAG
>JGI12048J13642_10151314_pt1 | contig 22448 bp, 18 predicted proteins | sample ElkSlonscriptome_16_FD_13642 | JGI IMG/M metagenome (IMG submission 13642)
CTGACGAACGGATCGCGATCATTCGTCAGATGGTTGACGACATTCGATTTGAAGAAGACGAATCGGGATACTATTTCGTGTATGACGGTACGGTCGTCGTGGCCTTGCCACCCAAGAAAGAATTGCAAGGCACGGACATGGCCGAAAAAGCGGATCGCAATGGCGTGCTGTTTGTCCCCGAGCTACAAGATCAGGCAAAAGCGGGAGGCGGATTCGTCGAATACGTCTGGCCGAAACCAGGCATGGGAGACGTCCCCAAAATCGGCTATGCCGAAATGATTCCAGGCACGAACATGTGGATCGGCACCGGTGTGTACTTGGATAACATCGCCGCGTATCAAGCGTCGATGAGAGAAGCTAACCATGCCCAACTCAAGAGCAACACCATTAAAATGGCTGTGATATCGGGGGGCATTTTTATCGGCGTCCTATCACTTTGTTTGCTGATCGCGTTAGGTTTCGTGCGCACGCTTCGACAACTCTCCGAGAAGTTTGAAGACATTTCGGAAGGCGATGGAGACTTGACAAAACGAATCGCCATCAAGTCGAAAGACGAGTTTTCGGAACTCGCAAATCGATTCAATACGTTCATGGCAAAACTTCATGGTATTGTCGTGACGATTTCTGAAAACACGGTCCATCTAGGTGGTGAAGCTCAAAGCCTCTCCAACATAGCGATCAAGTTATCTGCCAGTGCCAAGGACACGTCGTGCCGAAGCAATAGTGTCGCCTCAGCGGCTGAGGAGATGAGCACGAATTTGCAAAACGTTGCTGCGGCAATCGAGCAATCCGATTTGAATGTTCGGATGGTCGCCAGTGCTGCGGAAGAAATGACGACGACGATCAGCGAGATTGCGAAAAACACCAGCCAAGCAAACCAGATCTCTGGCAAGGCAGTCTCTCAAGCCGAAGCGACGACCAAGCAGATGGCACGATTGAAGGATAGTGCCACCGCCATTGACCAAGTCACCGAAACGATCACCGAAATTTCGGAACAGATCAATTTGCTGGCCCTCAATGCCACGATCGAAGCGGCCCGCTCCGGGGAAGCAGGAAAGGGCTTTGCCGTCGTCGCAGGCGAGATTAAACAACTTGCCAAACTAACTGCTGACGCGACACTGGACATCAAGTCGCGGATTGGTGAGGTTCAAGAAACGACCGATGCAACGACGGGTGAAATCCACGCGATTACGGAAATCGTCAATGAAGTCAACCAAATCGTCGCAACGATTAGTCTCTCCGTGAACGAACAATCGAAAGCGGGCGAAGAGATTGCCTCGAATATCTCTCAGGCGGCTTCCGGCCTTACCGAGGTCAATCACAGTGTCCGCGAAATTTCGACCGTGGCCGCATCGATCACACAAGACATCGCCGTCGTCAATGAGGCTTCGAGCAAGTTCAACGAGAATAGCTCGCAGGTCGACAACAGTAGTGGCGGTGTCCGATCGTTTAGTGAGCAATTAAGAATTGCTGTCGCAAGCTTTAAGGTTTAACAGCTTGATAATGGGAATAGCCGAACGGTGTTAGAAAGCAAACAGGGAATTATAACCTGCCGCCGTTCGTGCTTTTCGACGATCCGTTTGATACTCGTGGCCCGCGGTAGGGTGTTGCCATACTTGGTACAAGGAGCGGTTCCACGAGTGGTTCAAGGAATGAACGGGCGGTTGAACGGGCGGTTGAACGGGCGGTTGAACGTCGGTGGACGGCGTTGGGCAATAACCATGATGGTAGTGTTGCGGCTGATAGTAAGTAGCCTGATTCAAGTGAACCGTAGGAGTCGCAACCGTTGGATTGGCATCCATGAACGATCCGTATTGCTCTGCATTTGCTGAGCCAGCATAAGCAACACTGACACCAATGGCAGTCGCCAGCAGGAACGCTATGTTTTTGAATCGCATTGAGCTAAGCTCCGAAAAGAGTTTGGTATTCAAGTGACGCGGGACAAAGGCGTCAATCTCAAATGCACTCTAAACGGAGAAGTCAAACGGCTCAAGCAAAATTTGTCGTATTTTCTAGCGTGTGGGTCCGGTTCGTCGGCTTCGACACATCCCAAGTCTTCTAGTTGATACAACCGTCACGACACCAACTCAAAAGAACAATTGCACTTGGCTGCCGAGGATCGTTTGACCATCGCTTCCCGGTTGATCGGCAATGATTCCGGCATTTCCAGCGGTGAACGGAAGCGGGTCGAACGCATGTGTCACCTCGACAGTCAACTTGCACGCATGACGATCAAAATACCAATTGAAACCAGCCGTTACTAAACTAACCGTGCTGTCATCAACAACCGCAGCGATGTTTCCAACGTCGCGAAAACCATCGAAGTCGATATATTCGCATCGCAAAAACGGTTCCGCTTTTTCAGGAATGATCTGGTAGCTTGTCATCAGGAGCGCCCCCGATTGGTTCACATCGATGACTTCGTTTTGTGAGTGACGTCCGACGGTGGATGCAAAGATCATGAAACCGTCGTTTTCGTAGGTCAAGTCAAACGTCCACGCCAGAAAACTGTTGTAGTCGTTGGTCAGATCGTCGTCACCGGTTTCGCCTTGCTCGTAGTGGATGCCCGCCCCCAGGAAAAAAGCGGCCTCTTCGCCCGACCAAGAGGCCAGATCACCGAATTGAGCCCATTCTCCAAACAATTTCCAATCCGCTCCGAACGTGAAAGCAATGTCGGCATTGTCCAAGTAGAAATCTTTGGCTTTTGCCGCTGAGCCGGAATGGCGGCCATCACTAAGGAATCCAATCATGCGAAGGCTGTCGCCTTGGCTCGTTAGCGTGATGCCCTCCAGAACGCCTGTCGTAAACACGCTATTGTAGTACGACCGCTCGATCCCCAATTGACGTGCATAACTGACATCAAGCTCACGCAAAAACGCCGGATTTCGAAGGCGTCCCAATTGGACGAGCATCCCGTTGGAAAGTTCGTATCCAATCCGAGCTTCTTCAACGAATCGAGTCCCCGTCGATCGGTCGCCATTAAGCACAAACCAATAGTCTAATTGGGGCACAATTGCGTTGCCCGCGAAGATCAAGGACGCCCGTTCAACCACGAAACCCGATTCGGTCGAATCACCAAAAGCAGGATCAATCTCGCGCCAATTGGAATAGTGCCTCGCCTGCAGCAATCCCCTCAATTTCAGCTTGAAACTGTCGTCATCTGTCTTGATAAAAAATCCATTATCATATCCGGCTGAAAAGCCTGGCGTGGCCGGTTCGACGTCACAAGGCATCGTTTCAGCGTAGGCGGTATCGAAAGGTGGTGAATCGACAACAGCCGTATCGAGTATTGGGGCTTCGAGCATCCCGCCTTCGAGAAGGGCCGGAGATTGCCCCAACGCATTTGGCCCCGATGCGATGGGCTGTATACCTAAAATGGCTAAACCAATAACCATTCGATAAACCCTTGTACGACATCCCATCAGAAACACGCTCCTTCGCCATTTTGCCCCAGCTTGTAAATTGGTTCCCTTAGCATTTTTGTTTTGAATGAAAGAAAAAACCAATAGTGGAGTCGTCAAATTGTTTGCCTGCAAAATAGGCCTATCAAACGAAATTGACTCGATTCCATATTTCGTTGCAGAACGGACTGCATGATGGGTTTAATCGATAAAAAGCACCCAAGCCGAACTTTGCTCCCTTTAGGTTTGTTCCGAAAATCTCTCCCCAAACGTCGTGGTCCAATGTCGCAACCACTTCGATTTTATGCTCACCAGGGAGCCGCGCGTCGGTCGTTTTGGTGGTTGGTGCGTGCCCAGTTGATCGCACTGGTTTTGACCGTGGTTGCCTTCAGTCTGTTTCCCATCGACGACATTGCCCACCGATACAACACGGCAAGGGTACAGGCGGGCTATTTGCATCCGAGCGTCATGATTGCGGTCAAGCCGATCAATGAGGAGGGGATGCTAAACCTGTTCGATTTAGTCGATCATTCCGATCCGATCATTCGCGAGGGAGTCAAGGCGAGGTTAGCCCATCGGTTGGAGGAAATTCGCAAACAGCGAGCTGGAAATCCGAGTCACTGGACCGCTTTCCAGCTAGCGGAGACTCGTTTGTTTGAGAAATTGGAAGCTCACGCGTCCGTTTTGCAGCCCTACCTGGGCCAACCGAACGCACGCCAAAAGTCGGCAGCCGAGTTCACCAACTACGCGATGCAGTGGTATTAGGATGAGGCTAATAGGTCGTTCAGCTCTCCGAGAGCAGAGCGAAAAATCACGACGGACGGATCACAAGCACGAATCACTGCTTTCGCACTGGCCAATACTTTTGTATCATCCTCCTCCATGACAAAACACATCTTTGTAACCGGCGGCGTGGTCAGTTCACTCGGAAAAGGGCTGACGAGCGCCTCGCTGGGAATGCTACTAGAACACCGTGGTTTACGGGTCCGAATGCAAAAACTGGACCCCTACATCAACGTCGATCCCGGCACGATGAGCCCTTATCAACATGGTGAGGTTTACGTCTTGGACGACGGCAGTGAAACCGATTTGGACCTGGGGCACTACGAACGGTTCACCTCGGGCAAATTGTCGCGTGACTGCAATTACACGACGGGCCAAATCTATTTGTCGGTCATCGAAAAGGAACGCAAGGGCCTTTTTTTAGGGAAGACGGTCCAGGTCATTCCGCACATCACCAATGAAATCAAATCGGTCATCAAACGGATCGCTAGCGACGATGTCGATGTCGTCATTACCGAAATCGGCGGAACCGTTGGCGATATCGAGGGGCTGCCGTTCTTGGAAGCGATTCGTCAATTCTCGCTCGATGTTGGCCGCGAAAATTGTCTCTACATGCACCTGACGTTGGTGCCCTATTTGAAAGCTGCCGATGAGCTAAAAACGAAGCCGACCCAGCACTCGGTAGGCCAACTGCGTGAAATCGGGATCCAGCCAGACGTGTTGGTGTGCCGCTGCGAACACTCGATTAGCCGGGATGATCGCGAAAAAATCGCTCTGTTTTGTAACGTTCCCGTCGAAGCGGTCATCGAAGAGAAGGATAAGGATTTTTCAATCTACGAGGTTCCCATTTCACTCGTTGACAACAAGCTCGATGAATTCGTGGTCAAACGTTTGGGGTTACCAGCGTCAACGCTCGATATTACCCCCTGGACCGATCTGCTTCATCGGCTACGCAACCCACGTCATGAAATTTCAATTGCCGTCGTTGGGAAATACGCCGAACACAAAGATGCCTACAAATCGATCTACGAGTCGATCGATCATGCGGGGATGAAACACCAGGCTCAAATTCGCATCGGACGGGTCCAAAGCGCCGATATTGAACGAGAAGGAGCCGAACGACTATTGAGCGGTTACCATGGAATTTTGGTCCCGGGCGGCTTTGGTGAACGGGGCATCGAAGGAAAAGTCCAAGCGATCCAGTTCGCGCGTGAACGAGGCATTCCGTTTTTTGGCATTTGTTTAGGCATGCAATGTGCCGTAATCGAATACGGTCGCAATGTCGTCAAATTGGAAAAGGCGCACTCCAGTGAGTTCGACAAGGACACCAAGCACCCGGTCATTTGTCTATTGGATGAACAGAAAAACGTAACCCAAATGGGCGGCACCATGCGTTTGGGGAGCCAACCAACGAAACTGGATCGACATAGTTTGTCGGGCAAGGCTTACGGAACGGACCACGTCGAGGAAAGACATCGGCATCGCTATGAATTCAACAACCAGTACCGTGAACCGTATGAATCAAGTGGAATGCGGTTTGCGGGTACGAGCCCCGATGGTAGTTTGGTTGAGATCATTGAAGTCCCCGATCACCCCTGGTTCGTTGCCGCTCAATTCCATCCTGAATTTAAGAGTAAGCCATTAAAGTCGCATCCCCTGTTCGCTGGCTTTGTTGAAGCAGCGATCGAGCGTCGAATCAAGAAGATTGAAAAAGAGGCCAACTCGGAAACGTAAGCAGCAGTCTCAATTATAAACCGGAGAGAAAAGCAATGAGCGATTCGCAAGACCCGAACCAAGACCAAAATTCTGAACAAGAAGAGCCGAAGCTCGTCATCGATAGCGACTGGAAAGAGCAGGTCGCCAAGGAAAAAGAGCAAGCGGCTGAAGCCCCTTCGGAGCCCGTTTCAGAAAATGACGGGGCCACCAAGGAAGACATAGCCGAAAGCGTTTCCCAGGCGTCCGAAGCTGCATCGCCGACCCAACAAGCTCCACCGCCAGCGTCCTTCGAGGTTTTGATTTCGATGTTGTTTACTCAAGCAATGATGATGCTCGGCCAGATGCCTGACCCGACTTCGGGTAAAGCCGAGATCAACAAGCCGTTCGCGAAGCATTACATCGACACCCTCGATATGCTAAGCGAGAAGACGAAGGGCAACTTGTCCGACGAGGAAGCAAAAATGCTTAGCGAGGCCTTGCACGCCCTGCGAATGATGTATGTCAACGTCAAAGCGTAGGAACTTACGCGGACACGATCTCCAAGAGCTCGATCGCCGGGTCCCCGTTACAGTAGATTAGCGCCGTACGTCCGTAGAGCTTGTCACCCACTTCTCGCTGCATGAGCGAGCCCAATGTGGGGCCGACTTGAACTTTCCATAACGCACACAATTCGACGTCGCACATCAGGTTGTGTTCGATGAGAACGCGTCCAAGTGGTACTTGTCTGCTCTCAATCCGTCGCCACGATTCTTCGTTGAGTAAGTCGACATTCAAGCGAACCATGCCATACAAAACAGGACGCTTCGTCTGCTCGGTCAACAACGTAATCTCTCGCTGATACCAACATGCATCTCGTTTTGCTCGGTGGACGACCACATCCACTTTTTCATCGTGAAACGCTTCCACCGTCACCGTCATGTGACTGTGGTGGTTTAGCAGCTTTTCATAGGGTGGCGGAACGACGTCGACCAGCTCAATCAGGCCGACTTCAGATTCGTCTGATGGCCAATTATAAAATTGATTCATCAGCTTATTAATTTCGATCGTCGGCTTGGTCGACACGAATGATTACCCCTATTTGTGTTTAGCGTTGTTTGCTTTTTTTAAAGCTTCGCTCACTCGGCGGAGGACGTCCTGATCTTCACGGCTAAGAGCGTCTACACCGTCACGATGCAAGCGTTCAAGGATAGCGTCTAACTTACTGGCATCAACCGCCTCTTGATGTTCTTGCGTTAATGCCCGGCGCAGTTTACGACGCGACATCCATGATTTTGCCTTGTCCCCCAACGTATCATTATAAGCATTTCGTTCGCTTAAGCTCGCGTCCTCCTCGTCCTCCAATCCGTTCACTTCTTCATCCGTCGTGTTCGAAAACGAATGAACCAACTTTCGAACGTTCGACATTCTCGACGTTCGAACCAGCCACATCGAAATCAACAGTAGCAGGGGCCAACGAGGAACATAGAGCGGCTTTTCGCTTTGCAGCATCACAAACGCAAGCATGGCGGTCGAGATCGCAGCAAGAACGAGGCCTCGATGAATCCACCTCGACTCGCTCGCTCGATCTTTCATTCCAAGACTCAAGACGGAAGACGCCAACAGATGACGACCGAGCGATTTTGGCAATGGAAACAGCTGGGCCGCAATTTGGAATAAAAACAACCAGCCCGCTAAATTCAACAACGCTTCCGTCGATTCCAGATCGAATCCAGAGATCGCAAACCAGGTCTCCACCTCAGCGCCGCTGGCGTCTGACAATTTGGCTTCCGTAAGACCAAATCGATCGCGACTCCACCGAGACGCCAACAATAGACTGCAGCCAATAGCCAACATTACCGAAACGGTCATCACGCTCGTTTGCAAGGTCCGCTTTGCCGACATCGCACCGTTTGACCAGCGGGTTCCTACCAACCCAACTTCAATAAAGTGATGGTTTGATCCAAGTCCCAACCGGTAGGCGGCGGCTTGAACAAGCCAACCGAATGTCCAAATGACCACGGCCATGGTGGATGCAAACGCCAAATCTTTGTTCCCGGCACTGCCCGCAAACGTGGCAACAATACCGACCACAATCCCCAACGCAATCAAAAGCGAATAGGAAAAATAGAGCGAGCATCCCGCAATTCGCCCCATCGGAATCGCTAAAACCGGGGGTTCGACCAGCGGACGATGCGACTCGTCTTCATGATGCGTTGACGTCTTCAACGGAAACGACCTTCGAGGATCGATGGTTGTGTATAGGAAGCTTTTCTAAGTTATACACAGACCCCATCGATTCCAGAATCAATTTTTCCGAATTTGTTCATGGCTTTAAGGTTGGAGTCCAGGCTTTAGCCGCTCCGGAGCGTCTCGTGAATCGGCTAAAGCCTGGACTCCAACTCTCATTTTGAACAGCCCACCTCTAGGCTGCCGCACGCTGTTTCGCTCGGGGCTCGTTCGTCAACCAATCGCGGATTCCCGCATGGTCTTCGTTCCATTGTTCGCTAATCCGGCATTCGCAAAAGACATGAAACATCATATCGACGGTATCGCTCAACGTCCGAATGGCATCGATGCGATCGTTTACGTCGAAGTCTTCCTCTTCATCGAGATGAATTTTCGCACCACTGATTCCAAACGTTTCCGCTTGCAAAACCAGGTCGAATTGTCGGCCTTCGCGAATCAGAGTCAAGCCTGTTTTTCGAGGCATTTTGCCACTTCGAATCGCTTCGGTTGCTTCCGCCAAACTGGTGGGGAACTCGGCCGAAATCGTTTCTTTTCCGTTTTCGCCAAGCGGGCATTCCAACGATAATGTCTTGGTCATCATCGCGGTCACTTCACTGTCGTCCGCCAATGTAAACGAGTCGGTTCCGTTTTCTAGTTTCCACCATAACCAAAGCAAGAACTCGTTACCCAAGAAATCAGGCAGTTGCGAATGTTCGTTGTCCCAAACCAGACTGCTGAATGCACACGCTTCGACAAAGTTGGCGTGCAGACAATCATCCATTTCGGCAACTTTGTCGGATGCAGTAGCCCAATTTTTGGCGATCGTGCCTGCACTAATGTGTCTGAGTTCTATCTCGAAGACTTGCTCGAGCAAATCGATACAATAACCACTGGCTTTTCCAGCCGTGCCGCCAAAATAAAGAAGATTTTGCCGACAATCCCACAGCATGGGGAACGATTGCATCTTCCGATACTTGCCGCTGGCCGCTTCCACAGCACATCGCTGCTCAACAGCCTCCTTTGCATCCTTTCGTTGTGATTTCGAGGGCACGCCACTCGGACTATCCTTGGCGTACCCGAGCAGTTCGATCTCCAACCATGCTTTGCGGATCGCCGACGGGATTTGGTTGGTATCAATTCGCACGCCCACATGGACCGCATCATTGATCACGTTTTTCCCGAGGTCGAATTCCTGATCGAATAGATGAGCACCACCGAGGAAACCAACATGAACGTTTTCTTCCGAAGCGGTTTCAACGTTGCCAGCGGCGTTTTTGGCAAGGAGCTCAATCTGCTCGTCACTGAACTGCGACGCAGCGAAGCCTTCGATGCTAAACCGTTCAAACCCCAAATTGCCAGAAAGAAAGGGCATGGATACTCCCAAAAAGCGAGTGAAGAAATAGAAGCCAGAGCGTGAATAGACTTATCGGCGGCCTCAAAGACGAAGCTTGCACGATCCTCGAAGAAGCGTACGATGCAATTATTTGAAACGACCGGTAACATCATGCTAAAATTTCGTGGTTACAAACTTTTCTATCAAAACAAGGACGCGGCGGAGTCGATGATCCGCCAAATTGACGACTTCCCCTCCTTCTTTACCCCCCAACTCGAACGTCCACTCATTATCGATTGTGGGGCAAACATCGGTGTATCGGTTCTGGAGTGGAAACGACGCTGGCCCGGTTGCGAAATCCTGTGTTTCGAGCCCAACCCACATACCTTCAAAATCCTGCAAAAAAATATCGATGTCAACGATGTCCCAGGCGTTCGCTGCATCCAAGCCGCCCTCGCCAATCACGATGGACACACCGCGTTGTATGGTGACCTCTCCAAACAAGGCGACGCACGCGGCAACTCGATCGATTCCGCCTGGGGCCACCGCGGCGAGTTCGAAACAGCCACTCAAGCAGAAGAAGTCAAAGTGATCTGCAAACGCTTGTCCCCCTACCTGCAGGGGAGAAACGTTAGTTTTTTGAAACTCGATATCGAAGGTGCTGAACAACAGGTGCTAACGGAGATTGCAGCGGAGCTGAATTCGGTCGAGGCAATCTATGTCGAGATCCATGAAACGCGTGATAGCCACTCGCGCAATTCCGCCGCCGCGATCGAGCAACAACTCACGTGTGCTGGCTTTACGATCGAAGCCGAATCCCGGTACGACCAACATGCGCTGCCGCCGCATCTCGATGATTGGCGAAAACGAGTGGGGGCGAGCCAAACTCAGTTGATGGCGTGGCGATCTTGAAATGCAAATCGTAGCGGAAGTCGTCAAGACTTTCGACTAAGCCACTTGCTGTCCCATCGCTACTTGAGCTTCGATTTCGTCAATCGCTTGGCAGACATGCTCGACGCCAATTGCGCGCATTGCCGAATTATCCGCGCTGCGGCGGTGGTGATGGGATCCTCGCTCGTAGGCTTTCTGCAATGCAATATGACCGTACGGGCCACTGTCGCCCGGTCGAGTTGCTCCGTACAAACCGATCGTTGGTGTGCCCACGGCGACCGCCATGTGTAACGGCCCGCTATCACCGCTGATAAAAAGATTTGCTGTACCGATGAGGGCCGCCAAATGATGCAAATCGGTGTCGGGAGCCAACTTGGACGCATTGTCCGAGTGAGCGACAATGCGCATCGCCATCTCCTTCTCGGTGTGGGACCCCCATACGACAACGCTCTTGTACTGATAGCGGTCGCGAAGATATTTGGCTGTCGAAGCGAATCGATCGACTTCCCACAATTTCGATTTCCACGTTCCACCTGGATTGAGCACGGCCAAGCGAGGGTGTTTCATCGACCGTCGCCACCGACTAGCCCATAACGCAGCTGTCTTCGGTATTGGCAGATCCCATTGAATGTCAGGCGAATGGATCCCGAGAGGTGTGAGTAATTCGAGTGAGCGGTCGGTCAAATGTCGAAAGGCCGGTTCTACGCGAACATTGTTCATCAAGCGACCGATGGGACTGCTGTACTTTCCTGCATATCCGATCCGCTGTTTCGCACCCGAGATCCGTCCGGCGAGGGCTGACTTTGTGTCGCCTTGGCAGTCGATCGCGATACCAAATTGATGCCGACTCAGTTTTGCTTTCGTGCTACGAATTTCTGCGGCAGAGCGATACCATTTCGGCGGTAATTGAACGACGGCATCGATTGCATGATGGCCACAAACCATCGGCGCGGCCAACTTTTCGACGACCCATCCGATGTAAGCATCGGGAAATTCACGCCGCAGCGCGCATACAACCGGCAACGTCAAAATCGCATCGCCAATCGGATTGAGCTGGCTGATCAAGATCCGTGGACCGCTACGTTGGGTCTTTGCCTTGTTATGCATTTATCCAATCCATTTTGTATAGGTTCGATTCATTAGCCACATTGGAGTTCGCCACGGGTGCATACCGACATTCAAAAAAATTTTGCCTGGGATATGCCTCAAATCGCCGGGGCAAGCAATCACCGGCGCTAACGCCCAAACGGCTAATTCATTCCAGCGCTCCCTAGGCTGCGTCGGTCCAGTAGTCTTTCAGCCAAGTTGCTGGGCGAGTCGACTTGAAGAGGCCCGCCGAATAGCCAGCGATCGCTTGGTCGGGCAACGGATAGCCATGAAACGCCAAGACACGCATGTCGCGAGGTTGATGGGGACTGCGGACCAAATTCATCGGAAACGTGGGCCGACAACTTCGCTTGAAACTGCAAACCCATTCGCTCGGCCAAAACGCCAAATCGTCCATTAACGTTCGACTTACATATTGCTGTTCAATACGAAACGTCTGCAACACTTCGGTTTGGTGGTCACAGAAATGATGGTAGACGCGAACATGTTTCTCGGGGTTGAAACGGAACACCGATGTGTTTCCCACGCGCCCATCGCGACCGGGCATCCAAGCCCGCCGCTTTTCCAACCAATCATGGATGACGCAGAAGCACCCAGGCTGGTAAGCAAAAAAATCGTCAAGCGATCCCGTCAAAACGACATCCAGATCCAAGAAAAGCGTGTCGCCTTGAAGATTAGCCAAATGGGGCTGAAACAACCCCACTTTACGCCAAGTCTCACCACCTTTGCGAGCATCGAAGGCATTTTCGTCAAACGGTGTGACCGGTAAGGGATGAACCTCGACCTGAGAATCGATCCCGCCCGCGTCGTCCGTTAAGCAAATGAAGCGAAATGGCCTCGATAAATGCTTGCGAGTTCCGCTGAGCAAGCGATTGACATACTCGCTGCCGTATTTCTTACCCCACTTAATACACAGTATGTTTGCTACCATTTCAGGCTCCCTGCCGTATACCATCATAGCCGTTGACGATCACAGCCATTGACGATCAAAATCCTTGAACCACGTTCGTATCAAATCAGGCTACGCCAATTTGGCGATCAAGGGAATAGCGATTCTGCAGTGGCTAAGGTGTAGCCTTTAGGCGATTCCGTGAGGCGAATAGATCGGCTAAAACTCGATTTCACCCCCCCCTACGACTGAAACAGCGTCCGCTCTATTCTGTAGCGCTCATCGACAACAATCGCGCAAGAGACGCCATGCAAACTTCATCGCCAGCGGAGGCTGAATGGATCGCGACCGCCTATCACGAGGCTGGCCATGCGGTCATGGCGCTATCGCTGGGACGATCGATTCAAAAGGTGACGATATCCCCAAGCCAGACGGCTCAGGGCGAAGCGAGACTTGGAATTTGCGAGCTCAAGAAGGGACGCTCGAAACGCTCCAAAGACGCCCTTGAAGATGACGCACTGATATTGCTCGCAGGCATGGTTGCCGAAGCTAGGTTCACAGGCGAATACTGCGGCCGTGGAGCGGCTCAGGATTTACGAATGGTTCGCTCGCTTTTAGCATCCCGAGCAGGCTCGATCCGGCAGCTCGAACGACTCGAAAAACGCTTTCTCAGCAAGACCGAACACCTGCTTTATGAGACGGCTCATGCCAAAGCGATCCACTGGATTGCAGCGGAACTGATCGCCAAAACAACCATCAGCGGGCGAGCAGCTAAACACTTGTTCAACCAAAGTGTTCAATCGGCTTCACCGTAAAACCCGTGCCGTCGCCGCCACGATTTTACGAACGCAGTTTCTTCTGTAATGGCGAAAAAAAATGGGACGCGAAAAAGGGCTTCAGCAAATCGAACACCCCAGAAATACGCTAAAGTCACCATAACCATACCCTCTCACTTTGACACTCCGAGACTAACATGAATGCATCCCCTACCGCTATCGACGACGATCCGCTTTGTGAACAGGATCTCGTCGGCACCGATCGACCACTCTCGCCGCTGGCGCAGGAGTTTTTGGACGCTGGCCGCAAGTGTTTCAAAACGATCGATGTGTTCGCGTTCGTGCCAAGCAACTACGAATTGCTGTGGGGTAAACTGGACGCCTTACCACGAGGCCGCTTTTGTGAATTCGGTAGTGGTTTCGGATTGGCGACCGGACTCGCTGAGATTCTCGGCTTTGATGCAGTCGGTGTGGAAATCTCATCCGAGTTGGTCGGAGCATCACGGAAGTTGTTAAGTCAATTCGGCTTGAATTCACGTATCCAGTGTGGCGACTACTTGGAGCGGAGAGACGAAGCGGATGTCTACTTTGTCTACAGTTGGCCGAGTCAAATCGGAGCGATCGAACGTTTGTTCGCCGAGATAGCTCCGCCACAAGCGAAACTACTCATTTGTTATGGACAAGATGATGTGCGGTGCAAGATACGGAAAACCTAATTCGCTTCGGCGTCTCGCAGCGACAAAGTGATCGGTTCGTCGCCGCCCAAGTCTACCTTGATTCCTTTCCAAGTAAGATTGTTGGTGATGAATACTCTCAAACCGTCGAGAACTTCGACCTCAACATGCGAGGCGGGTGTGCCCAAGTGACCGGCCATGATGGCGTCGTTGGCGTCGTGGTCAACAAGGTTTTACGCCTGGGACCTGAAACAAAATGGGTCGACTGACTTAACCTCCGTTGGGTCGGAGGATATTCATTCGACCGCTGGTTTTAACCCCTTTTCGCTTTTTTAAAGGGCGTCAAAAAAATAACTTCCGCAATAGACCATCTATTAAAACAACCGGTGGGGCGGGTTGAAGCTGCAGTATTTTGACCAGCAAAACCCCGTGTTCAGCATCGACACCAAGAAAAAAGAATTGTTGGGAACGTTCTATCGATCAGGGCGCGTGTATAGCCAGGAGTCTTTTCAAGCATTCGACCACGACTTCCCCAGTTGGTCATCGGGCAAGATCGTTCCCCACGGCACTTGGGATTTGGATGCAACCATGGCCATTTGAATTTGGGTCTTCGTTCGGACACCAGCCAGTCCGCTTGCGAGAGTTTTCGTTGGTTCTGGAAACGAATCGGTCGCTAACATTACCCCGATGCGACTCGGGTGCTGTGGCTGTGCGATGCAGGCGGTAGCAACAACTGCCGCCACTCTATTTTCACGCAAGACCTGCAGGAACGGGCCAACGAACGGGCCAACGAACGGGCCAACGAACGGGGCGTTGATATTCGCGTTGCGCACTATCCGACCTATTGCTCGAAATACACTCCCATTGAGCGTCGGTTCTTTTCGCAAGTCACGCGGGCGCAGTCAGTTTTTTGACTTCAGCGGTGCAAGCTGACGGATTACAACGATTTACAAAAAATTAAATTTGGCTAACGAATAATCCGGCCTAACGCAGCTTCTTCTGCAATGCACCGCGAAGTTTTCCTAGATAGACATCGGCGTCGCCCACTTCGTTCATCACCTTTTGGCTCATCTCTTCGATTGACTTGTCAGCACTCGCCAACAGCGAACGAGCTTCGCTTTGCTGAGTCGATAACCACTCGCGTAGTGCGACGGTTTGTTCCAAATGAGCTTGATCGACTTTGGCCTTTAATTTCGCTTGCGACTCGGCCAACTGATTGCGAAACGCGTCTTCGGTCGCCCGGTGAAAGACTTGACCTAGATTCGAATGGAGATCCAATGCCAGATCGTCCCACTGACCACGAAAGTTGGCGTCGACCTCAATGCGATCGACCGAATCCAAGCTGGCTTGAACCGATTTGGCGGCTGCCGACTGAGCGTATTTTGGATTGACCGCCAACTGCATCTTGATGCCGGTTTGCTTGCTGACGAATCGGCCTTGTACTTGATCCCCTTCGCTACGAAGTTGGACCCATAGTTCACGGTTTCCACCTGAAACTCGCAGTCCTGCGTCGTGGTCGTTACCCAAACGCATTGGCTTTGCTTCGGTTTGAGGCCAATGGAGCGTCAACATGTCGACGTCGGCACCACGGCGGCGGTCACGCAGGTACTCGACACGAATCACCTCGGGGCCTTCGAGTTGCAACACCACCTTTCCGGGCTCTCTCAATAGCCTAGGCGTCGGTGTCATATTCTCAACGAAGCCCTGCAATTGATAGGTCTCACCATCCGCACGAAGAAAACCGGAGACTTCGCAGTGGCGAACCAACAGTGCGGGCAAACGGCGGTCACCGACCAAGTCAATCTCTTCGCCGCGAATACGTTCCGACTGCGGAGCCACGACGGTGTAGTTGGCAATTTCCCGCCCGCTGTCGAGATAACCACGAATCTCGGAAACTTGTTTACCAACGCTCCGTTTCAGCAGATCGACACCAAAGTTCTCGGAGTTCTCCCATCCGTCGGGCAAGTACTGTTCGACCTTGGCCATATCGATCTTCTTGGCTTCATCGAGTGAAGCCAGATCACTTTGAAGTTGTTCGGGTAGCGAATCGATCGCCTGCCGAACGGCCATCAATTCACTACGTGCTTGACGTGCTTGCTCAAGCGTTCGCTGTAATTGCGGCCAATCTCGCAGTGGGTTGTCGATCCCGCGAGCTTCATCGCGAACGGTCCGAATTTGTTTTTCCAAATTGCGAGCACGGACAACGAGCGATTTGTATTCGGTATCCCAGCGGTCGCGAATCTCTCGGCTACGGCGAACCGTCTCTAGGTTTTCCGTTAAGTTGCTCGCTTCATCGGTTAACCGGTCAGTGGTAGCCGAGAGCAGTTTGCTGAGCATGGATGGTCCTGCCGACGCTTCGACAGGAAGCTCATCGATCTTGTCAAGTTTGCCCGAAGTTTCTCGCTTCGAGCCAATTTGGATACCGGTAATCTTGCCTTCGCGGGCGACCCAGCGGCGATGCAGAAGTGCATCGCCGTCGAGGGTGAACTCCATCGACTCGGCACGAAATGCGTCCTGCATGTCTCGTCCATCACGTGGATCGCTTACTTGCAAGTCGTTGTAGACAATGCTTGGCGGAAACAAACCGACTTCGGCACTTGCGAGGTCGACTTTGGAGCCCGTGGACGTCTCGAGAATTTTGACGGTAACAAAACCGGCGACCGGCCCTAAGCCCCAACGCAATAGCATGATGATGGCGATGACGATGACCGTTCGAGTGATGAGGAAACTCCAGCGTATCATGCTGCATCCTTTTTCTGACTTGTGCGCAATTGACGAAGCAAGTAATTCAGCGCTTCGTCCATCGGTTGCTGATCGGTGGTTCCGGCATCCGACGTGGATGCCGAGGTTGGGTCATTTGTGCGGTCATTCGGTGCGGTCGATTTCGACTCTTTCTGCTGCCGTACGCGAATCACATCAATTCGTGTTTCCACAGCCGTCTTCTTGGTGACCGCCGAATCGAGTGGTTGAAAATCGCTCGATTTTGGTGATGATTGGACGGAGGTTTTCGTTGAATGGGGCGGCGAAAGTGGCGAGTGCCCTGAGTCAACCACCACCGTTTTCCCAGCAATCGACTTTGCCTCTAAAGACGCTTCTTCAATCGAGTCGATCGTCGTCTCAAGTGACTCGGCTTTCCGTTTTGCGCGGTTGGCAAGCACTCGAAAAACCGGATAGGTTAGACAGAATATCGGTATCAAGGCAGCGACGCCAATGACGAAACTGCCCATCACGACCGTGTTATTCATTTGAGTCCAAGGTGCCAAAGGCAACTCCCACGCCGCCGATAGGTGCGGAGCGATTTTTGGATGCGTCAATACGAATTGGCCAACTTCGTGCGATGAGGGGTCGAGCCACATCGCGACGAAAGAGACGCCGATCGTGACCAGACCGGCCATCGCATGGTTGACTCGTACCGACAGCAAGAAGATCAGAATGAAGACAGCAATCAGGTTCCCGTGCGGTACGACACCCAACAAAGCCCCCAAAGCAACCGCCCATGCGAGTTGATGAGGGTGTTGACGCCCGGCGATCGCTTTGCGAACATTGCTAAATTGTTTGATGGACCAGATGATCATTGCGGTGCGCCTCCATGCGCACAGGGTAGCTTCCCTGGAGTTCCATATTCCTTATCGTTATCGGCCTACGACCATCAGAACATTCAGTATAATCGTTAAGATTTCTCATTGCCCCAATGCGTCATTCCCGAGTGGCTTGTAGTTTCTTAGAAAAATGCGAATTTTTTTGTGCGATGGACCAGACTTGGCACGGGTCGGGGCGAAGATAGCTTTAGGGCCAAAGACCCGGTCCATTTGTCGGGTATTGCGTTAGGATTGCAAATGGCCCCGCCTTTGGCCCTACGGTTGTTTTGTTTTCGAGCCCCGTTGGGCTGGGCTAGGTAAATTTCCGGGGCTTTGCCCCGGGTCTCCGAAATTGTGCATAACGATCACGACACTCTTACCCACTATCTCCCTTGCCACACAACACGAAGAATGCCGTGAAACCGATCATTCCAACAATTGAACTTGAATTTGTTGGCTGGGACAAACCGCTTCTCCCCCAAACTGCCCATTCTCTCCGCAAGCGGTTTGGAGCTTCTCCGCGGTCGGAGGAGCTCGACTTATCACATTTGATCTGCGTGCTACCAACCTCTTATGCGCTAGATCGATTCGAGAAGTTACTTGCCTGCACATCGGCTGACTCTGATTTGGTGCTCAGCAAGCCTGAATGTTTAACGGTGGGTCAATTGCCGGAAAAACTTTATTGCCCGAAACGACCGTTGGCGATCGAGTTCGAACAAACGTTGGCTTGGTCGGGGGTGTTGGCCAACACGCCTGCAACCGAATTGTCGCCGCTCGTCCCGACGCTCCCCGCTTCCGAAGAGATCGATTCTTGGATGGAATTAGCAGCAACGCTGCGTGGATTACACGAGGACCTAGCGAGCAACCGATTGACGTTTCTGGATGTTGCCAATGTTTCCGAGTCGCCGAGCGATCAACGACGCTGGATGCTGTTGTCGCGTCTCTACGAAAGCTATTTGGAAACGCTCGATCGGGCTGGGTTAGCTGATCCCCATCACGAGCGAAAACGAGCATTTGAAAACGGTGAATGCCAATCGGACAAGACCGTCTGTTTGATCGGTACGAGTGATTTAAGTCTTCTACAAATTGCGATGCTCGAATCGATGCAGGGCACTATCCATTCCTTCATCGCAGCACCACCATCGGAAGCGAATCGCTTTGATTCACTCGGCTGTCTTGTCACGAATGAATGGACCGAGCATAGTTTGCCGCTTCAAGACGAACAGTTACTTCCCGCTGGCGACATCGCCGATCAGTCGCTCGCAGTTGCCGAAAATTTGGCCATTTGGACGACGGATTATCGTGCAGCAAACATGACGATTGGCGTGACGGACGATTCACAAATTGGCCCCGTTGAATTCGAACTTCGTGGCTCAGGTATCGAAACGTTTCGTCATGCGGGATGGACGGTTAACCGCACGGCAGTCGGTCGTTTGATTCGTTTGGTTGCCGCTTTTCAAAACCGACCCACCTGGCAATCACTAGCGACACTGGTCCGTCATGCGGACGTTTTCGATTGGTTGACCGAAACGATCGCAAGCGATGACGACTCGAAAGCCGATTGGCTGACCGAACTCGATCAATTGATCAGCAACCACTACCCGATCGAGCTTGATTCGGAATTACCACCTGAGGCAACCAAGCGTTATCCGCTGGCGATTACGGTGGCGCAGACGGTCGAAAAATGGCTGGCTCCCTTTTCGGACGAAAACAGAACCCGACCGCTCGCTCGTTGGTGTCAGACAATCAGCGATTGGCTTGTCACTTTATACCGAGATGAAAAGAAAGATACACTCGCACCAATAATGCCGGTAACTTCACGAACGTCATTAGCACTTGATTCCGTCAACCGACTTTTGAAACGTTTCTCCGAAGTGAACGCCTCTCTGGACTTTGAAGTCAACGGGGCCGATGCGTTGCAGATGATCGCCACTCGAGTATCGGAACTGCGAATTTCAGAACCGATGGGCGACGAAGAGGTGAAAATTCTGGGTTGGCTCGATTTGGCGCTCGATGATTCCGAAGCATTGGTCATGGTGGGACTGAATCACCCGTTCGTTCCTGGTGCAGTCACGAGTGATGCGTTTTTGCCGGGCACGCTTCGTACTCAGCTTCGCATGTCGGACAATGATCGCCGCTATGCCCGCGATGTCTACAATATGCAATTACTCCTTTCGACTCGTAAAGCGATTCGGTTCATCGTTGGGCGAACGAGTGCCGATGGCACGCCGACACCACCGAGCCGACTGCTGGCGGCTGCTTCCGATGTCGATGTTGCTCGGCGAATTCGCAAAATCCTCAAGCTCAAACGACCTAAAGTTGACATCAAACACAAGTGGAACGAGGCTGCGACCCAAGAACGCTTGCCGATTCCCAAATTACCCACTTCAGCCGATGGAACATGTGTTGTCAAAGCAATGAGTGTAACGGCTTTTCGCGACTATTTAGCCTGTCCCTATCGATTCTATTTGCGTCATGTGTTAAAGCTCAAGCCACTCGATGATTCATCAAGTGAATTGGCGGCAAACCAGTTCGGTGATTTGGTTCACGGGGCGCTGGAACGTTTTGGCGATTCGCCCGACCGAGACGAAGCAGACCAAGGCAAGATTGAAGGCTTGCTCCATCGCCACCTTCACGCTTACGCGGACGAGCGTTACGGCACCAGCGTTTCGACGGCCGTTACGTTGCAAATCCACCAAGCCGAGCGTCGGTTGGCGACCGTCGCCGTTGAACAAGCGAAACGGATTGCCGCTGGGTGGCGAATCGAACGATCCGAAGCACCCGTCGATGACAAGGAAATGGGTGCCTGTATCGAAGTCGATGGTTTTCGAATGGGATTGAGAGGCCGGTTGGACCGAATCGACTTTCACCCCGCAACCGGACGCTGGGCAATTCTCGACTATAAAACTCACGGCCACAAACCGGAAAAGAAACACTTGAAGAAAACGGAGGATGGCTACAAGTGGATCGATTTGCAGTTGCCACTCTACCGGATGATGATTCCTTATCTCGGGATTGATGCGAAGGTCAATGAAGTCGAACTTGGATATTTTAACGTTAGCGATAAGGATGCCGAAACCAGAATCAACATCGCAGAATTTGATGAGGCGTTAATGGAGAAAGCTCGGTTGCTGATTCTCGACTGTGTGCGCCGCATTCGCGACGGTGACTTTGAACCTTCAAAAGAGCCAATCGAATTTGACGACTATTCAATGATTTTGCAAACGGGTGCGATGTAGGGTTTTCACCTCGTTACTTTTCACCTCGTTGCAAGGCTCCCGCCTTGTAACGGGATATTGGGAGGCTCCCGCCTCCTGGTTCGTCGCTCGGGAGGCGGGAGCCTCCAGTCAGCGTGTCCCCAGGCAGGAGCCTGGGAACAAGGTTTCTTGACTTTATCGCTAAGCCTGTGAAATGAACTTCATGCTACAAACCACCAAAAATGCATTGGCTCCGACTCTCGTTCGTGCTTCGGCAGGAACCGGAAAAACGTATCAATTGACAGCTCGATTGTTGCGTATTTTGTTACAAGATTCTCCACCCGAGACGATTCTAGCGACCACGTTTACTCGTAAAGCGGCGGGCGAGATTCTGACACGATTGCTCGAGGTTTTGGCCGAAGCAGGTGACGACACCAATAGCAAAGCTCTTGATGCGCTTCGAGATCAAGTTGGGTTGGAAGGACTTCAGCACCGACGATGTCGGCAATTGCTCCACCATTTGGTTCGCAATCTACATCGGTTGAAAATTTGTACGCTCGACAGTCTGTTTACCCAACTCGCTCGCTCGTTTCCCTTTGAATTGAGTTTGCCACCTGCATGGCGGTTGACGGATGAAATCGAAGAAGCTTGGATCAAGGAACGTGCAATCCATCAAGTTGTCTCGATCTTGAACCCCAGCGAGATGACGACAATGTTGACGATGCTGGGCAAAGGGGAAATCAAACGCTCGATTCAACGTGAATTAATGCAGGTCGTCGATGCAGCTTACTCGATCCATCGTCGCAGCAGCGGTGATGCTTGGTCGAAATTGGTTGCCCCCAAGCAGCCCGACTCGCAAACGCTAACACGTGTTGCCGGTGAGCTACGGCTTCAAAAACCAAAACAGAAAACGGTTGCGGCAAAATTGCAAACGCTTGCCGATGCAACCGAATCACGCGACTTTGGCTTGATCGTCGCCGATACACTGATCAAGAACATTGCCAAGGCTCGGCGAACGGGAACCGAAGTCAAATTCGGGCGTTCGAAACTTCCCGACGGCATCGATGATGCTCTTGATATCGTCTATGCCGCGGTGCGGACCGAGCTGGTCGGGTTGCTACAAGCTCAGAACGAAGCGACAAGTCAAATTCTGAATGCCTATGACTATCACGTCAATCAACTCAAGCAGTCCGCCCGGGTGCTTAGCTTTGAAGACGTTGCGGTCCGCTTAGGAAAGCTTTTTTCTTCAATCGACCAGCAAGCCCTGATGAACCGAATGGACGGTGCGATCGACCACTTGTTGCTGGATGAATTCCAAGACACGTCCCCTGCCCAATGGCAAGTGCTGCGCCCGCTAGCCCAGCGGACGTGTGACGTCGAAACGATTGAAGACGAATTCGATCTGGAGAAAGCGGATCGTTCGTTTTTTTGTGTTGGCGATACCAAACAAGCCATCTATGGTTGGCGCGGCGGCGTGGCAGAGATCTTTGATGCGGTGACAGAGCAAATCGAAGGAATTGAAACCGCGAACCAAGACGAGAGTTTTCGCAGTAGTCCCGATGTGATTGATTTCGTCAATTTGATCTTCAAACGCCTCGATCGGCACCCGATGGCCAGCCAAGGTGACCCCAAGGATCCGTCCGACAAATCGGCTCACGAAGCGATGGCGGTTCGCCGTTTCGTAAAAAACTTCCCCGAACACAAAGCCAACAAAAGGTCGCTCAAAGGGCATGTGCGAATCCAAACTTGTCGAAAGATTGAAGAGGGTGACAAGCGTGCGAACGATGACGCTTGTTTTGAAGATGCCGCAGAACTGATTGCCGAATTTGCTGGCAAGGGCGAAGGAAAAACGATCGGTGTTTTAACCAGGACAAATTCCGCCGTCGCCCGGCTGATCT
>JGI12048J13642_11281909_pt1 | contig 22366 bp, 16 predicted proteins | sample ElkSlonscriptome_16_FD_13642 | JGI IMG/M metagenome (IMG submission 13642)
AAGTCCCCCTTCTTAAGGGGGATTTAGGGGGATCAGTCTTGTTCCAGCATGTTGTCTAATACTTTTCAAACATTCTCTAAGTAGTGATTCAGTCCTATTTACAAAGCCCAAAATCTCTATGGACAAACCGGGATATACTGTGAAAGGCAGTACATAACCTTGACTGTGGAACTTTCAAATAAAAGCGAATATGCGTTGCTAGCGCTTTTAAGACTAGCTGACCATGCCTGCACAGGCGAACCATTGCAAATTCGTCAGATTGCAGCTGAAGAAGGAATTCCGGATCGGTATCTTGAGCAGTTGCTGGCAATGTTGAGGCGAGCCGGCTTCATCAAAAGTCAACGAGGGGCGAAAGGAGGATATTTGTTGGCTCGAGAACCCTGGAAAATAGATGTACTACAGATCGTGGCTTGTATAGAGGGGCTTGACCACAAATCTTCTCTGACAAAAAGCAAGCCTCTTTCTGCGGAAGGAACGGTCATTCGTAATATTTGGCGAGAAGCTCGTCAGGCTGCGGATTTGGTGCTGAGTCGATACACGCTACAGGATTTGATCGATCAGCGAAATGCCAAATCGCAGCTAAATTTGATGTACTACATCTAAATATTTCCGGTTGTACATCGAGAGTTTCACCAGATATCTATTTTCTAATTTCAGCTACTGCTTATTCTGGAGTCATCAGTTCTCAAGAACTAGTACATTTTCAAAAACTAGTATTCAATCATGCGTATTGCGAACAACATCACAGACTTGATTGGACGCACCCCGATGGTTCGTTTGAACCGAATCCCAAGTGCTGAAGGGTGTGTTGCCGAGATTGTCATCAAGCTAGAAGGGATGAATCCATCTGCCTCTGTTAAAGATCGAATCGGCACGAATATGATACAAACCGCCGAGCGAGAAGGGCTAATTTCTCCTGGAAAAACGACTTTAGTAGAACCGACCTCTGGGAATACAGGCATTGCGCTCGCCATGGCGGCTGCAGCCAAAGGATATCGACTCATTCTAACGATGCCAGAAACCATGAGTGCCGAGCGTCGAGCCATGCTGAGAGCTTATGGCGCAGAGCTAGAACTCACTCCCGGTCTTGAAGGGATGGGAGGATGCATTCAACGGGCTCAAGAAATCGTTGACACCCTGCCCGATGCATACATGTTGCAACAATTTCAGAATCCGGCTAATCCCCAAATTCACCGCGAAACTACTGCTCAAGAAATTTGGGAGGATACCGATGGAGCTGTTGATATTCTTGTTGCAGGAGTAGGTACAGGCGGAACAATCACAGGCGCTGCAGATGTCTTGAAGCAATACAAGCCTGAGGTACGAGCGATCGCCGTTGAACCAGCTAATAGTCCAGTCTTGTCGGGGGGAACACCCGGTCCCCACAAAATTCAAGGGATTGGTGCCGGTTTTATTCCAGGGGTGCTGAAAGCGGAACTCATTGATGAAGTGATTCCTGTTCACGACGAAGAAGCCATCTATTATGGTCGGAGACTGGCACGCGAAGAAGGCTTGTTGTCAGGTATCTCGACTGGGGCAGCTCTGGCAGCGGCAATCAAGCTTGCTAAACGTCCTGAAAACAGGGGCAAAATGATCGTTGTGATTCAGCCTAGCTTCGGTGAGCGCTATCTTAGTACCCCTCTCTTTCAAGATCCTGAATTAGCCTCCGCAACAGTCGGATAGGCGAAGGATAAATAGGCGAATATTGACGATCTAAATTCTTGTTGAATCGCATCATCTCCAGGGCATGGGCGATAAAATAAGCTATGGCTATTAACTACTACGACACTTTGGAAGTAGCTCCAGATGCGACGCCGGCCGAGATTAAGATGGCTTATCGTCGCCTAGCTAAACTTTTTCATCCAGATAGTAATCGCAACATTCTTGACCATGGTCGTATTGCACATATTAATGCAGCATACGAAGTGCTTAGTGATCCGACACAACGGCGATCGCACGATGCTCAACTTCATAGAGGAGGTTATGGCAAACGCACTTGCACGCAGCAGGGATCGAAGCCTCCTGTCACTTATTCTCGGTCTCGTTCCGGATGCGGTATAGACGAGCTGATACATCAGTGGATTCGATTGGTTTACCAGCCTGTCAGTCGGACGCTGAGTCAAATTTTGAATAGTCTCGACGACCAGGTAGACGAATTATCGGCTGATCCATTTGATGATGAACTGATGGAAGAGTTTCAAGCTTATCTTGAAACCTGTAGCGAGTTAGTTACTCAAGCGCAATCTACGTTTCAAATGCGCCCTAACCCCCCAAACTTGGCGCGTTCGGCCTCTCATCTGTATTTTTGTCTTAGTCAAGTTGCGGATGGAATAGAAGAACTCAACCGATTTTCGCTGTGTTACGACGAGCACTATTTACACACGGGTCAGGAGCTGTTCCGAATTGCAAGGGGGCTCAAGTACGAAGCACAGATTTCTCTCGATCCCATCCAGTAGAGACCGAAAGTCTGTGCAGACAAGTTATTTCAGCTCGCTGATGTTGTTCTTCGATTAGGCGGCACTCTGGCGTTGTTGCTTCAAGTATTCAAAGACGCTCTTATCACCAATGTCTGGAGGGATAGCTTGCACGGCTTTTCGGAACGCAAAAACGGCCATCGATAATGCCCAAGTGCCCAATAAAATCTGCTCAATCGAAATTGGCAAAAGAGAAGTGAGATGACCTAACAAGAGTAAAGGAACGAGAAGCGTAAGCAGCTTGGTTTCTGCTCGGTTGAAACAAAATGCCTCTTTGAAGAAAATCCCGGTCAAAGCAGCAAACAAGAAACCGACTCCCAACAAGGTCATGGGGTGGTTGTAGATGGCAGCGACTAAGGGCTCAGGATACATCCAGACCACGCCCAAACTTGAGATGACTCCAATGCCCCAAAATATCTGGAGTGCTCGATGGAGAGCAGCCATGTAGATGTGAATCATGGTTAGACTAACGCCGAGGGCGATCGCCATACCCCAATAAAGATACGTCAGGCTGATCTGGACTGCTGAAGATTGAGGGTTGGTTAATGCTAGGCACGCACCGACGAGAAAGCAAAAAACGGCGGCACACAGCGATGCTCGATAGACGACAACGCTCTTACGGTCTGACGGAGTAATGGTAAAGGAGCCAAATTGCCCTTCGTAGATTTCAGGATTAGAAATCTTGGGATCCAACGGTTTTGATTGAGAAGACTGCACAAAATCACCTCGAAATTGTCTAGCCACACTCAACATCCTACAACCCAGCGATAAAATCTAGCATTTTGCCGAAAACATTCAGCCAAGCGTCACGAAAAATTCCAACTCTGAATAGATGAACGTAGAAGTCGAATGGCGATCGCTGATTCCTATCGCATTAGCCGTTGGAAACCACACTATTTTTTGGGCAAAAACATTCGTCCACAGAAACATTGTTGCCAGCGTAGTCATCTCTTTTACTGACGGACTTTGAGCGACTTAGCAACTGCTATGGAACGGAGCAAAACTGTTCTGTTGGGAATAAATACTTTATGTATGCGACTATTAAGACAGTAATCTTAAGAAAATAGGTAAATTCATTTTGTACAATGTGGTAGGTCTACTTTTTACTAATTTGAGGCATTGCGAGTCGGAGTAATTGCTGCTGAGTTCCTTAGAACTTGTGGCCTGTCAATTTTGACGGTCTGCCTCCCTTGAGTGGTTTTCCCATAGAAGAGACTTGGGCACTCTCAAAACAGACCATAGGACTCTTGATAGTTTTGATTGGTGTGGCGATCGCATTCTCTGCCCATTAAGCCTACGGAATACGACTCACACTCAGTCACTTCACACGAATACTCACTCTAGATACTCACGAGAGAGATGAACCAATGCTCTGTCTGATGAAGGATTGACCGCTTTACGACTGTATTGACGTCCCTGTTGCACTTTATCCCATTAGAATTGCGGAAGAAAATTTCATGGAGGCTGTTCCAGCACAACCCATCCAGTCAGAATCATCTATTCATCTCCTGCTATTTGTGGATAAGCGTCCTAGTGCACGGGAGAAAATCCGTCAAATTCGTCAATATCTGACCCAAAAGTCAGGTAAGTATGATTGTGAGCTACAAGTCATTGATGTAAGTGAGCAGCCCTATCTAGTAGAGCATTTTCGATTGATTGCTACGCCGGCGCTGATCAAGATCCATCCTGATCCTCGACAAATTCTGGCGGGAGACAATATCATCGACCAACTCGAAAATTGGTGGCAGCGATGGCAACGTTCAATGCAAGAATACTTGAAGACTGCCAAAAGCACCGTGGACTCTCCATCTGAACAAGAGGAACAAGTAGCGCGCAATGTTCCCTCAGTTGTTCAAGAAGCAGAGCTTATTAGTCTATCAGACGAGCTTTTTCAGGCTAGGCAGGAGAAAGTTGAACTTCAAGCTCAGCTTCAGTTTAAGGATCGTCTAATTGCAATGCTTGCTCATGACCTACGCAATCCATTAACGGCGCTTTCAATTGCTGTCGAGACTCTGGAAATGGGAGATAGTCAGGAATCAAGAGGTGAGAAATCGAAACTCTCGCCGGCCCTGAAAACTCAACTGATTAAACATGCCCGCACTCAGGCAAAGGCAATTGATCGGATGATTACCGATATTTTGCAGGCCGCCCGTGGCAGCAGCGGCCAGTTTCAAATTCATCCCGTCCCTCTAGACTTGAAAGATATCTGTGTGGATATCTTAGGACGTCTGGGGCAGCAGTTTAACACTAAGTCTCAACAGCTAAAAACGGATATTCCCCAAGATTTACCCCAGGTATATGCCGATCCGGATCGAGTCCGTCAATTGCTAATGAATTTGCTAGACAATGCTATTAAATACACTCCATCGGGGGGCGTTATTCAAATTGCGGCCCTTCATCGTACGACTCAAAAAGTACAGGTCAGTATTTCAGATGATGGACCCGGTATTCCTTACGATAACCAAGAGAATATTTTTCAGGATCGCTTTCGTTTGAAACGAGATGAATCGAAAGATGGCTATGGTATTGGACTGTCTTTATGCCAACGGATTGTACTCGCTCACTACGGTAAAATCTGGGTTGATTCTTCTCCTGGACAGGGGAGTAGTTTTCACTTCACCCTACCTGTTTATCGCTCTTGAGACGTTTTGGAGAAGCATTAGAGAGTTAGCGCCATCTGACAAGGATTTAGAAGAAACAGATGTTTCCCTGATTGCCTGACACATCTCCTGAAATGACCAAAGATCATAGGTTGTGGTGAATGGAAGGAAACCCACCACAGTCAGATTTCGATGGTATTGTTGGGTTTCGCAAGCTCAGCCGAGACTTACATCATCAAAAATTCTGACTACAAAATAAGATGTGTCAGAGGGTCAGGCTGTTGCCTGTGGGTTCAAAACTTTGGAAAGGAACTTTTGTGGATCGACCTAATTGAAACTGTGAAGTCGGTAGGCTGGCGTTGACAGAAGTGAACCCCAATATCAACAATAGTTCTGCAGAATTCTCTCAGATCACGCTAATCCAAAATCTTTGGTCTAGTCAGATCATTAGCCTACGACAAAACTCTGTAGCTGTAATATAGCAATGCGCAGATAGGTTAGGACAGATATTGATGGAGAAGCCGCGCACCGCGCGGCTTCTCCATCAATTATTGGTTTTATATCAGCGCGTAGCACTATAGCGCTGTGTCTTGCTAAGTTATTGGCTGCTGATCAAGAATCAATAAGCAAAAAAAAGGGAGGCTTAATACTCACAGTACAGTCTCCCTCTTCTTATATTTGCTCTTTAGATCCGACCAGGCTTAGCGCTCTTGCAGGAGCGCTACTGGGTTTACAGCACCTTGGTTTGGAACATGAATTTCAAAGTGGACGTGAGGCCCTGTGCTGAAGCCTGTACTGCCCATTTCAGCAATTTGCTGTCCCTGAGTCACAGTTTGACCAGAGCGAACAAGCAGCCGGCTGTTGTGAGCGTAACGGGTCTTACTTCCATCTGGGTGACGGATATCTACCAGGTTTCCATACCCGCCAGAGTTCCATCCGGAGAACTCAATGACACCAGGTGCTGCTGCATAGATAGGAGTCCCTACCGGAGCTGCGATGTCAATGCCTCGGTGCATTCGACCCCAGCGCCAGCCATAACCAGATGTGAATACACCTCTTGCTGGCCACAGATAACCGTTGAAGGTAGCCGAGCCACTTGGAATATAGTTATCAGCTCCTGGAAGCGGGGGAAGTTCCGGGGAGACGACACGCCCTGTAGCAGGCTGTCCCAAAGGAACATAATTTTCAGATCCCAGAGGAGCTGCCGCTACTAACGTTGGTGATGTCTCTTGCTCTGAGGGAGAAAGAGGCTGTTCGGAAGTGGGTTGAGAAGTAGGCTCTGAGCGATCGCCAGAACGTGAAGATTGCTCAAATTCAGCATTAACCGCGTCTCCGTCTTGGAGGTAGCTGACATCAGGCGCGACGCCTGTAGCTGCTCTAGAATCAATCTCTGTGCTCGAATTGGAACTTGAGGATCGAGACGAGTTTTCAATAGCTCGGATCTCGTTCAGTAGACCTTCAACATAGACATTGTTGCCCTGAGTCGGCTGGGCTGCTTCCTCTACTGATGCAGAGTCGCGATTTGCAGCAACAGCGTCATCTGAAATTTCCTCTACTGTGCTCTGCTCCTCATCTAAAGATTCAGGAGCCATCCCAGAAGGAAGGGGAACAACGGGAGCAGGAATCAAATCAGGAACGTCCGTAACACTGAACTGTGATCCAGGTGCGGTCGCGTACCCGACCAATGTCTCAGAATCTGACTGCACAGTTGGCCGAGACGGTACAGTTATAGCTGATTGTTGACTAGAGGTTGGGATGTTGAGAACTCGACCTGCAAAAACTCGGTTAGGATTACGAATCGAGTTTTGCTCGATCAGTTCTTGCAGAGAAATTCCGTACTGTCTGGAGATCTGCGCTAAAGTTTCACCTGGGCGAAGCTGGTGAGTTGTCGGTTGCTCACTAGACCAATCAACGCTCGATGAGTCCTCATCTTGCAAGGCAGAAACCTGAACTGAGCCATCGCTAGAAGCCAAGTCGCTGTTGGACTGTCTAGCATCTGCAACAACTTCGCTTGAGGGTGAGACTTGGGCTGTAGACTGACCATCAGTAGGCAGTAAGAGAACCTGTCCTGCCCGAATATCGTCTGGGTCAGAGAGACCGTTAACCTCGATAATGGCTTGTAAATCTACTCCGCTGTTCAGAGCAATAGACTCAATGGTTTCCCCTAGCTGAGTTTCGTAATGAACAGTCGAACTGTTCAGGCGATCGCCAGCATCAGGCAAAGCCGCTGAGAGTCGCGTCGAGGACGAATCAGATTGCTGAGAGGAATCAGCTGCTGTGACATCGTCAGATTGATTGACCTCGACAGTCTCCGGCAGGATAGCTGTAGGCTTGCTTGCCTGAAGCTCCGCCATACGTTCCCGCAACTCTTCCCGTCTATTTCTCAGACGGTCGATTGAGGATTGGCTAATTGCTCCAGATCTTGGAACTCTATGAGTCGAAGCTTCGCTTTCAGAAGAATCCCTAGTTTCAGAAACTTCCGACAAGTTATCTGTTTCAAGAGACTGAGAAGCTTTTTGAATCTGTAGATGAGCTAGGTTTCGGTTGATCGCTTGAGAAGACGAGTCACTCGAAACAACAGGGCTTGGAACTTGTGGAACTGACTGTCTTTCAATTTCAACAGGAATATTGAGCGCCTGTCCAACTCGGAGAACCTCTTCGGAACTCAAGACGTTGGTAGAGATAAGCTCACCAGTACTGACTTGATACCGATCAGCGATGCTCCAGATGGTGTCGCCTTCTCGAACGACGTGGTTGACTTCGCCTACTTCAGATGGGCTAGGTTCAGCCCCTGCTTTTGCCAAAGATGGAAGCGAGACTTGATGATCGGCCGCTAGGGCTTGATCGTCCTGCTGGTGAATAACCAGACCAGATGCCGCAACAGACAAGGCGATTCCAATCATGGTTACTGACTTACGAGATGAACCCGATGCATCAACTGAGATGCGCTCATCGCTTTTCGAAGCTGTAGCCGCGTCAGATATTGGACACGCTAGCCTTGCCTTTCGCTGAAATATCCGTTTCAAGAACGACCTCCTAGTAATTCAGCGTTCAACTGCCTAAGCATACACACCTGTAATCAAAGTTTGATGATATTGAACGTCAAAAACCGAATGAATACTCTGACCTGTCTTTCGACGTAAGTCTTTCGACGTAGGTAAGACTACCTTGCTTTTGAAAATTACACAAGATATCTTTCCCCAACAGTACCGTAATCTAATCAGGCTAAAACTCAGATGAGTTTGCCGCTTCAGGCTTGGTTTCTAGTCTGCACCCTTGCCGCCATTGTGAGAAATATTTTCCACGGCTAAGCATACAGTCTACCCTAACCGCTCAACTTCGTTACCAGTTCACAATTTAAAGATTCAAATCAGCCCTATCTGAATAGCCAAGCGCCCTTTTATTCTGAAATACACCTTTTCTGAGACCTTTGAGTGTCCTGTTCGAGAGAAAAAGGACAGAGTCGAACGGAGCCAACCTCAGAAGTTGAATACATTCATGAAAATCTCAGAAAACTAGGGGTATTCACTACTTTAGAACTTTGCAGATGCCCTTGAGTCGTTAGTTGTACGGATGCTGAAAATGAAAGATGAGAGAGACTACCGTAGCCTAGCTTTTAAAAAATCAGTACACACGCAGCAGATCAAAAATGACATCATCTAGAGTCATTCATGCATATAAATTTCTTATGCAATTGGGGAACATTTTGTAGTTTAGAAAACCGAAGTTCTGGTATTAGAACACATGTTCTTTTCGGTTTGGCGACGTCCCTTTTCTGTTTTATTCGATAAATACAGATTCTTGTCAGGATAGCTCACAGAAAAAACATGAAGATTGCATCTATATAGTTGTCCTTGTTTTGTGTCCCTGAAGGAAACCTGCAGAAGAAATTAGATTAGAGTACCGAGCTGTCGTCGTGCTTCAAATAAGCCTAATGCTGCGCTTACTGAGAGGTTTAGGCTTCGCACATGGGCCTGCGACATTGGAATATGAACAGTTGCGTCACAGCTTTGTAGGACGCGAGCAGACAGTCCTTGCGTCTCACATCCAAACAAGAGCCAGTCCGTTTCTTCATATTGAAACTGGATGTAGTTTTGAGTGCCTGATGTGCTGAACCCAACCCATCGTCCTCCTAAAGGCTGGTGAATGACTTTGAATTCTTGCAGTGTTTCGTAAACATGTAGATTAACGTGAGGCCAATAATCTAAGCCTGCGCGCTTGAGATGGCGATCGCTGATTTCAAACCCAAGCGGCCCCACCAGGTGCAGCTCAGTGCCAGTTGCTGCACAAGTGCGTGCGATGTTGCCTGTGTTTGGCGGAATTTCAGGATTCACGAGCACGATGCGTGGCATGAGCAAGAAAAGAAGACAATAAGCTAGAAGGAAGACAGTCATGAAAATATAGACTGCACAAGTGCCGAGTCACTTAAGCGGTCGCAGAATGACAGATTTCGTCGGCTAGAGCCAGTTCAGTTTCTTTAGTTGTTTGAATGGCTTGCCGTATGATCGTGCGGCTATCAATCCCTTGATGGGAGAGAGAAAGCCAGCGTTGAGCTTCGTTGCCCTCTCGCAAAATTTTCTTAACGGGCAGGAGGAAGCAGCTAAATCCTTCTGCTTTGGCGATCGCCCACACCTCTTTATAGATAGATTCAATCCAATCTCTTGCCAAGATAGGACGTCCATCTTGCCAATGGTGCAGTTCAGCTCCGAGGCTCGATTGTGCGGCGGCCATTTCATTAGCATCGGTGAGTGATGTTAACTCTTCAGCTCGGTTGGTACTAGAAATTTCACTTCGAACGAGGGGATCGAGTGAGGGGTCAGCTAGGGACTGTAGAATGCGGGCTTCGAGCAACGCCGCAATAGCAAGCAGTGCAATGGGGTCGGTGACAAGATCGCAAATGCGCAGTTCCAAACGGTTGAGGCAATAGGGACGGCGATCGCCATTCGGTCGCACTGATGACCAGAGATGGCGAACGTTTTGCATGGTTCCGAGCTTTAGCTGTTCCTCTGTCCATTGAATGAAGTGAGCGTGGCTCTCGAATAGGGGAACGTGAACAGGAGTTTTTGGAAAGACGCTCCATCGGCTCGAATGATAGCCCGTGGCAGTGCCATTCACAAACGGAGATGAGGCGCTCAATGCAAGATATAGAGGCGCTTCGACCCGAATCAGCCGACAGGCTCGCATCAGCGCTTCTGGGTCGCTGATGCCAATGTTGATGTGGATACTAGCTGTGACGACATCTGTTCCGTAGGTTTTCTCGATGTAGTCATGATAGGTGTTTTGGGGATCGGAACGAACGAAGCGATCGCTCCCACCAAGTGATAGGGTACTGCCGGGAATGATGGTGTATCCGCCTACGTTTTCGCCCAGATTTTGGAGATAAGTACGCAGTCGTTGGCGAGGACGCACCAGTTCGCACAACAGTCGTTCGTAGCGGGAGAGTGGCGGTGTCGTGTATTCTACGTTGCGAGCATCGGGTTCGCGGACAAATCCATTGAGGTCAGCCACGATTTTGTCAGAGAGACCAACAATGTCTCCATCTGACGTACCTGTGTACATCTCAACTTCAAAACCTTTTGAAAGCACGGCGTCTCTTCTCCCGAGTGAATGCAACATTCCTCTCTAGTATGAGGGAAAACACGGTTTGGAAGATGACGGCAAGCCGAAAATCTACTACAAGCCATAAAAAAAGGGAGACAAAGCTCCCCCAAACGATTCACCAAAGGAATGAAATTACTGACAGTGTAGCGCCTTTAAGAAAGTTGCGATAGACATTGCGGTCGCACTTCATCTTAGATTGTTGTTTTTACGATCACATTGAACTAACTTCCTATCGACCTAGCAATTCCCAAGTGNGCGAAATGAAGTCTCAGGCAGAGAAATAGACTAAAAAGAGAGCGATCGCACCACGATAGGATAAGAGCATCGTTATCGAAGCTATGGGAGAACGAAATATGCAAAACCCGTTTGTGAGATGGAACATATGGGCAATCGCTTGCATTTGCTCGATTAGTCTACTTATATTTGGTTGGACATCAAACGCGATTGCAGACGAGGAGATGGCATCGCGCGGAGAGGTCTTAATCTACAGCACGGAAGCATCCCCTGAGTTATTAGGCAATGCGACCTTTGTACCCATGGATGACGAGCTACAAGTCAACGTGACCTTGAGCGATGTTCCTTCTGGCTATCACGGTTTTCACATCCATGAATTTGGGAGTTGTGATGACGGAGGCTCAGCCGCAGGCGGACACTTTAATCCATTAGAAACTCAGCATGGCTATTTACCGAAAGAAGGATTAAACAACGCCCATGCTGGAGATTTGGGCAACATTCTCATCTTTTCTGATGGCTCTGGTACTCTTCAGGAGACGCTTCCAGATATGCCGTTGGCAGAGGGAGAACTGGCGATCGCCGGACATGCAGTGATTCTTCATGCGGAACGAGATGATTTTGGTCAGCCGACGGGAAATGCGGGTGGACGACTTGCCTGTGGCATCATCGAAGTGGCAGGTCAGACTGAATAGCGGCTTTTGGGAAACCTCTATCCGGCATTAGCCTTAGACGTTTCAGAAAAGGCAAAGGGAGACTGGAGCCAGTGAATGACTCGGGAAGCAACCGATGGATTTGCTGGAGCAACTTCTGGAGTGGAAACCAGTTGCCAGACCGTTTGTCGGGGAATCACTTGAGGATATAGCACCGCATACTGATGGTGATAGCGTTCCAGCGTTTCTGTTGCGAGACGAATCTGTTGATGCAGACTTTGGTGCTTTTTCTCTGTGGCTTGCCACTGTATCACCTGGGGCTGGAGAATCTCGGCTGCGTCTGTTAAATGCTGTTGTCGAGCCTGAAGGAGATACGTTTGCTGGGCTCGGAGCAACCAGGGTTTCAGTAAATCCAGTCGTTGGGAGCGATCGACCACAGCATCTCTTAAGTCGTTAGGCATTTCAGTTAGTCCCAATGACCTCAGCCTTTCTTCCACATTGGCATTCAGCTGATGTCGAAGTTGTTTATGCTGCTCTTCCAAATCTTCTATCGATGCCGAAGATGGAGCCTGGGCGTGAATATCTGAGCGGTGAGCGGTTGACGAGATGTTGTCTAAGTTGAACTTGGCGTCTACCCACTGCTGATCCATCTGCTTCCACTGCTCAATGAGCGATCGATAGGATGGCGATCGCGCCAAAATCTCAAAGGCTGCTGTATGGTCATTGGGAAGACCTATCTGCCGCTGTATCTCACGAAACTGCTGAGAACTGTGGGCCCGCTGCTCGTCAGCTGACTGGAGCTGTCGGCTGAGTGAGTCGGCAATATGACCCAAATTAACTTGTTGATCAGCAGAAGCGGATCGGTGGTGCTGTTGTTCAAAGTGAGAGAGGTCTGACTGCAGTTGGGTTAAGCGCTGAGTCGCTTGCTCCATTTGCACCTTTATATAGTCAAAGTTTTGGCATACCTGCACCTGACAATTGTGCCCGTGTTGGAGGTAGGTCTGAGCGATCACCTCCAAAACCTGAGCCACGACTTGGATATCTTGACCGGAATAGACAGCCTCTAAGGTATGGCGATCGGTGGGTTGGAGCACAAAGTTTTTGGCGAAGTCATCGTAGCTGAGATGAATATCCTGCTCTCGCAACTGAGCCAAGACGGGTTTGATGACCTCAGGACTACTGAGAAATGTCGCTTGAATCTCAATGTTTGAGTACTCGGGACTGAAATTTTCAGGTACGCCACCAGATGCGGGTGAACGATTGGCCTGTGTAGCTGCTTGTATCTCGGCCAATTGTGGCTCAGGCGATTGTGTCTGGCTTGTTGTTTGTCGCGAGGATACATTTTCAGAGTTGAGAACGCCATTGAGGCGAACCTGGACACGCCCTTCATATTCAGACGTTCCTGAAGAGGCGATCGCCAAGCCATAGACGAACCCAGTAGAAATAATAGCGGCAGAACCGCCAGCAATTGCTAAGACGGTTCGGGATGAATCATTCCGCGATCGCTTCGGGGGACGAGCCGCCATGACAATTCCTCAATTCACTGATTTGAATTCATCGTTGGACGCGGACGGCGGAACCTCTCGGGCGATCGCGCGTCAACATCACTTGGTAAAAATTACACGCGCTGACAAAATAATCCGGATCGGATATCAAACTGATCCGGATCGGTCATCGATCTGTCTAAATTATTGAGTCTAAATTATTGAGTGATTTTCTGAATCGCTACACAACGGCCATAGAAGAAGGCTGACTTACGGTTTCAACTAGCTCATCTACGCTGCCTACTGTCCAGATTGGAACACCCAAAGCTTTTTCCAATTCTGCAACGGTCATGTCATCGAGAAATTTGGCCTCATCGTGCTTGAGCATCAGCGATGGCAGCACAATGGCATCACCTAAGTATTGGCCTGACAACTGCTGAAGCAAATCCTGCCCGGTCAACAACCCCGTTACGGTAATGTCCTGTCCCCAATAAACACTGTTGAGAGCTGCCATAGAAACCGTCAATCCCTCGACTTGGTTTAGTCGGTTCAGAATTGGCTGAAATGCATGTTCCACTGAATTGCCCAAGACCCACGTTAGTTCCCGTGACGGTTTTACCTCGGTGGGCAAGCCCATCGCTGCGGCCTCAAATTCTTGGAGAAATAAGTGAATGGAACCGACTCCGTTGCCAATTTGAGGATAGTCTTCGTAATGAGATTCAGGTGGCAGATCAACCTGTCCAATGAGAAACCACTCATCGGCTAACCAAGCAAAGCTTGACCCAAACTGCTTTTGAAATCGAGCTTGAAGGCGTTGAACTTGGCGAATCACAGTACGAGCATGGTCAAGGGTAACTGGAACAAGTTCGTCTTCTGCCGGACGAAATCGCGTCAACCCCACAGGAACCACAGCAACAGAGGCAACTGCGGGCACTTCTGCTGTCCGGAACTGTGCTAAATCCAGCAACGTTTTTTCGAGGTGCTCACCATCGTTGATACCAGGACACACCACGACCTGGGCATGAATTTGGAGTCGATGCTCTTGAAACCATGCCAGCTGGTCGAGAATTTGTCCGGCTCTGTCGTTTTTTAAGAGGCGCGATCGCACTTCTGGCTCCGTCGCGTGAATGGAGACATAGAGCGGCGATAGACGTAGCTGAGCAATTCGATTCCACTCTCGCTGCGTCACGTTGGTCAGAGTCAGATAGCTGCCATAGAGAAAGCTGAGACGATAGTCATCGTCTTTTAGGTAAAGAGTTTCACGCTTGCCAGGAGGCTGTTGGTCAATAAAGCAAAATGGGCAACGGTTGTTGCACTGGATTAGACCATCGAAGAGAGCGGTTTCAAACTCCAGCCCCAAATCATCGTCATAGTCCTTTTCAATCTCGATATGATGAGCCTTGCCTTTAGTATCGAGAACGTCTAGTGCTAATACCTCATCGGCGCAGAGAAAACGATAGTCAATCAGATCACGAGGTTGTTCGCCATTGATAGACACAAGGCGATCGCCCGACTCGAAGCCGATTTCTTCTGCAATAGAATCAGGCAAAACGCGGGTAATTAGGGCAGGGCGAACAGTTGCATCACTCATGAAATTTCGACTAAAAAATCTTGGCAAACCCAAGGAGGTAAAAAGCAAGCCGCATGGATCTAGCTCCACACTGGCTCTTTTCATGCCTCCTTCGTCTATTGTGCCAGCAGTCGAGAATTCTGCCAGAGAGAGATTTTATGCTTGCCTAACTATTCTCGACTAACCCCAAGGCGATCGCCCCTAGAATGACAATGCCAAAGCCGAGACGATACCAGACAAATACCCAAGTATTGTGATTCTGAAGATAGCGCAACAGCCAGGCGATCGCGATGTAGGAAGAGATTCCAGATGCAAGCAACCCTCCAATTAGAGGAACGAGGCCGACATTGCTCAAGCCTGTGTCGAACAAGTCTTTCATCTCCACAAGCCCCGCCAGTGTAATGGCAGGAATCCCTAGTAGGAAGGAGAATCGGGCAGCCGTAGCACGTTCGAGTCCCATAAACAGGCCACCCGTGAGGGTTGATCCCGACCGAGACGCCCCCGGCATCAGAGCGAATGTTTGAGCCACTCCCATCAAAATGCCGTCTTTCATACCCAGCTTTTCGAGATTGCGCTCTCGTTTCCCCACCTTTTCTGCCAAGGCCAGAAGCAATGACATGATAATCGACACGATGGCGATAGAAGCCATGCTGCGAATGGGGGAGTTGTCCAAATCAGGAACCAGTACTTTCAGCATTAAGCCGAAAACCAGAATTGGAATGGTGCCGAGGATAATTCCCATGCCGATACGAAAATCTTGGGACTGATAATCCGATTTGGCGATCGCCCGCTGCATTCCGGTGACAACTTGCACGACATCTGCCCAGAAGTACCACAGAATAGCCGCGATGCTACCCAGTTGAATCACAGCGGTAAATGACACGCCCGGATCCCCCCATCCTAGCGCCACGGGCACAGCTTTCAGGTGTGCCGTACTGCTGATAGGCAAAAATTCAGTCGCGCCCTGTACGAGCCCCAGCACAATAGACTCTATTAAGCTGATATCGCTGCTTCCGGCACTGGCTACTCTTGCAGACTGAATCTCTGCAAATGGCAGGGGCATTAGATCAATGCTTAAGATATTATTCATTCCGCTCTATGCCCTCTCATTTTCCTCTGTGACATGGTTAGATATCAGGTATCGGTACCAATACCCCCTGGAGGGGATATCAAATAAAGCAACAGCCTGTCGCCCCTAGCTTATGTAGAGATTAGGTTTCGTTCAATCCCAAAAGTTTTCACCTCAGCATAGATTCATCCTTTACGCAGTAATAATTGGCCGTTCTTTACAGTCATAAGTCATATCTTCTCTCCAGCGGGGTGCCATTCGAAAGGATGAACTGATACTTTTCCTAAAATTCTTGAAACCGCTTTGTAGAGTTCATTTGGCCTCTTGGACAAGAGATTCATAAAGCCCTACATCCACGAACGGTCACAGCGTTGTTTTTCCAACTCTCTCGAAGGAGTCGTGTTATGTTAAGAAAGTTGAACCTAACTCATAAATCCTTTGGCTTACATTCCATCTACAGTGAAACCTGAATTGATCGGGGCTCAACCACATCTGCATTACAGCCCTTTTCAATCCGCAGTAAAGCATCAGTGGAAATTCTGGGCTGCGGCAGTATTCTTGGTTTCAGTTCCCGTATTTTTCCAAGCTCCCTTGGTAAGAGCGTACCCACTTCTGAGCTTGATGCTCACGCCGGGATGGTTGGCTCTGGGGCGCACCCTTCAAGCTGAAGCCTCCACCCATCGCTCAGGTGACTTAATAGTTGGGTTCACATGGACTTGGCTCGCAGGATCGATTTATTGGGGATGGTTCAGATATGAGCCGTTGCTGCATTTGCCTGTAGAAGCAATAGGTCTGCCATTTGCCCTAGCCTGCTTGCTCACTCAACGCAACAGAATTGGCAACTGGTTCTACATCGGTTCTCTCTTTGGAACCTGTATGACAGATTTGTATTTTTACCTAGTAGATTTGATTCCCCATTGGCGACAGTTGATGCAGGTTGACCCGTCCCTTGCGACGCCTATTTTTCAGGATGCAGTGATGCGAATGGAGACTCCTACGGGGATCGCTTTGGCGATCGCCATTGTTACTATTCTCCTCATCGTTGGGTTGGTTCCACTGCGATCGCCCCATATCCACTGGCGTGTATTCAGCGGAGCCGTACTGAGCACGGTATTGGTAGATGGATTGTTTTGGATAGTCGCATCTTCTGCATAAGCGGGGATATTATTTTTGAGAAGAGTGCGACAGTCTGCAATCGCTGCTAGTATCGGCTTAAAATATCCCTATGGCACTAGTGCCAATTGACGTTCAGTAATCGTCAGATCAGGATTGTGTCATGGCAGTGAGTGAGCAGTTTTTATCCTTTATCCTGTTCGGATTGACGTTGCACTCGTGTCATTCAAGCTGATGTTCCTGATAGCGCAACTTTGTGCGTGTAGTCGGAAACATCAGTATGTACTTTCTCGGTACAGCTGCTCTGTGACATATACCTGTGAAGGCACCCATAAGTCAGCATTCTGTTCGTTTTTTTGATTTAAATGAAGAAGTTATGCTTTTTGTTCTGCTCGCGCTTGAGTCGCGGTTTGAGAACCATAAGCATTTTGGATTTCACAAATCAAGTAAAACTGTAAATCGAGTGCGCGCCTGTAGATTGTTGTTTGGTGAATCCACTCATCTGACTGTACTCTGGATGGCATTGGTCGATTGCAGAGTTAGGATGAGGCTATCGGCAGGCACACTTGGCTACTCGCTGCCGTCTTTGATTTACGGATGGAGAATGGGAGCATTAGGGTGCATCATTGGGAAAAGGGAAATATTCAGCGGTTTCTTAGCCTGTGGTGAATTCACGAACTGTTCCCCACTTAATACTTCGAACAGAGTCAGGGAGTCGATATGTGTCGCTCGCTGGTAGTACCTGTTGGACAATCGGGCGCGGAGATGACAACAACTTTGTTTTGCCTGATCGGTGGATCTCTCGAAACCACGCCATGCTACAGCGGATGGAGACGGGCGAATTTTATCTGATTGACTTAGGCAGTCGGAATGGTTCGTTTGTGGGTGGGCGTCGAGTGACCGTTCCAGTCACACTCAAAAACAGCGATCATTTAACATTTGGGCAGACTGAGCTTGAGTTTTACTGCCCAGATACTGACATGCGGCCAGATCTCTCTGCAGACGGAGACGGGGACTCTCAAGACTTTACGGCGACAGCAATGCTGCATGTGCGTCGGCTAATTTCAATTCTGGTCGTCGATATTCGAAACTTCACTGGGATGACACGCCAGCTCGACGAGAAAATCTTGTCAGAAGCTATTGGCACCTGGTTTCGAAAGTCGGGCGACATCATTCGAGAATATGGGAGCTGGGTTGATAAATATATCGGCGACGCGATCATGGCGGTTTGGATCCATGGAGAAGAGACGGTTAGTCACGAAGAAATGCTTCAGATTGCTAGAGCCCTTAGCGATTTACACAAAATGACTTCACAGCTCCATGAGCAGTATCCTTTGCCGTTTCCTGTCCGGGTCGGAGCAGGGCTAAACACAGGCTACGCCATGGTTGGCAATACAGGAACAGGCGATCGCCCTGACTACACCGCTTTAGGCGATACGGTCAATGCAGCATTTCGGCTTGAGTCTTCGACGAAGCAGCTTGGCCTTGATATTGCCCTAGGCGAAACAGCTTACCAATATCTTTCTGCTACCTATGCTCCAGATCTATTCAGGCCACATATCGTTCATCTCAAAGGTTACGACGCTCCTACAAAAACGTATGCCGGAACCTTTGAGGAACTGGATGAGTTTCTAAGTACGGCTTCAAAGCCCAAAACCTAAAAAGCCCAAAATCTAAATCCAGTAAAGGATGACCGATTTTTGGGGTGGCATATTTGCGCATTTTTTCTTCAAAGGAATTCTGTGACGATAGTGACAGATTGGCAAGATCTTTCTCGCATCCGCTATGCTTTCGGTTTGAGGGCTACTTAGGCTAGGTCTGACCCTCCACGAGGTGAATGACAATGAGACCAAAATCTTCTTTGTTTACTGCTCTGCTCTGTCGAAGCGTGAGCCAAACGACCGTTGGATCGTCTCACTGGACAAAACGGGGAGGGCTGTTGCTGGGTGTGGCGATCGCCCCCATAATTCTTGTTGCTCCAGCCGATGCCGCTGAGTTGACTCAATGGAGCTTTGACCCGGAAACGCGTCAGCTCGAAGTCAGAGTTCCTGGGGGGACGACTCCAAACTATTTTTTACTGGCGCAGCCGGCTCGCATCGTGCTCGACTTGCCCAACACCGTGGTGGGCAATGTTGTAGAAGAGCGACGCTACAGCGGTATGGTGCGTCACATTCGAGTCGGTCAGTTTCAACCCGGACTGACGCGTATTGTCATTGAACTATCGTCAGAGGCGGTGCTTGCACCTGCCCAGGTCGAACTCAGAAATGTTGGCTCCACAGGAAATGGACGCTCAGAACAGTGGGTTCTACGTCCCCTGCTAGCAGGAGACGCTCCTGTCGCAGCCATTGAGCCCGTGCCTTCAACGCTTGCTCCTGAGGGGATCGATGAGCCCGCTGAGGTTGAACCCGAAGGAGTGGTGTTTGAGCCGTCTGACAATACAGACGCCTCGGAAGAGGGGGCGATCGCCAGTCAAAACGCTTTTGAGGAATCTGAGGCAACTGATTCGAGCGAATTAACCAATACGAGTGAAGTACCAGAAGCTGATGAGGCTCCCGAAACAGACACGCAACAAGAAACAGAAATATCAGAGTTTGACTTGGCAAGGGAGACGGCCGAACTACCTCCGTTGGAACCAGGAGCATTTGAAATTCCAGTCGTAATCCCGCCGCCTGAACTAAATGATTCCGAACTTTCTAACCCCAATGCTGATAGCGATTCAGAGCGGAACGAGTTGAATGCTGATGGATCAAACGTTGCTGAGGCTCAGTCCTCTCGCGAAGACTCAGAGATCAATCTTCCAGTGGCGATCGCTCCATCCGAAGCCGTCGAAGAAGCGGCGAGTGTAACGGAGAGTAGTGCCGCCTCTGCAAATACGGGGGCATCGAACGTCGAGAGAGCCCCCTCTCCAAACTTGGATAGTCAGAACGCTAATCGACAAGAAGAATCGGACGACTTGAGCACTGAGGTTGCTAGTTCAGAAGATAGTGTAGCCGATTCCAATGCCGTAACTGCTCATTCAACGAATAGCTCGACTCGACGGGTTCAAGTCACCTCTCCTGAAGATTTGCAGCGAGTGCTGGATGAAATTACCTCGGGTAACACGGCTGCGCCAAGTGTTCAGAGTACACCCACAGAGCCTGAGCGAGATGATACTGAGGCACCAATCGGAATAGGAGAGGGGGGTGAAGAGAGCCAAGAAGAACCTGAGTCTTCTCCTTCATCTGATGCTATGGAATTAGACTCTTCTGAGGAAGAAAACGAGGCGATCGCCACCGGAGTTGAATTATTTGTGCCCGACGCTTCTGGAAACGATCCCCAAGCTTCTTCTGAGACGATTTCTCCCTCTCCAGAAGATGAGATTGCGACTGCGGCTGCACCTGCCATCGATCCCGAAGCCTTACAAGACCTGCCTCCAGCGATTGACGATATTGATGAGTCTGTGACGGTAACAGTGCCAGCCTTGGACGAATTCGAAGTAGAAGAACTTTCTGCTGTTCAATCGGTAGGTCAGACGGAAGCTGAAAGCGATATTACAGAAGTGAATGCGCCAGAAGATAATGATGCAGAGGCCGACGTTATTGTAGTTGATGACATAGTAGTTGACGACATAGAAGCTGATGAGATCGAGGTTTCTACGGCTGATATAGAAGTCGAAGCGAGTCGAGAAGCACCATCTTCGAACACTCTTCCCTCGTCCGTATCTTCTGATTCCGCAGCAGCATTGCCGTCTCCGTCGATCGCACGACCTCAGCCCGTTGAGAATGCTACGGAGCCAGAGCCGGATTTCTCACAAGAACTGCCGATCCAATCTCCGGCACAGGGCGATCGCCAACTGGTTGTTGCCGCGCGCTCAGGTGCTCAGATTCCATCAGGGACCGTGCTGACACTGCGCTATCCGCGACTGACTTCAACCCTGCTTCAAACGGGGATCGCTTGGCAAGATGTTTTATTGTTGGAGCAAACGATTCGGGATACTACGGGACAGGTGATTGCACCAGAAGGTAGTCAGATTATCGGACGCTTCGAAATCACCGATCGCCAAATTCGGTTTGTCACCCAGGCGATCGCCCTTGATGGACGCACTGTTCCCTTGCAAGCGGTATCGGGTTGGGTTGCGATCGGCACGAATACAGATGCCGTCCTGATTCGACCAAATCAAATTGTCAATGTCAGACTTGCCGAAAATTTCTCTCGTTAGAGTTCGAGCTGGCGTAAAAAGCCATGTCGCACAATCATTTAATTCGAACAGAAAATTTCACGTTCTTGGCGGAGCCTGATAGGATCAAAGAAGAAATACATAGTTTGAAACAGTTGCTAATTTGCTGGCAAACGGTTTTCGGATGACCTCAAGACAGGATGCTCAGAGACGCTTTCACAGCATCACCGCGAGACGAATTGAGCTACAGTCTCGGTCATTTTCAGGTATCAGCATCAGCACTTGAGTCAAACTCAGTATTTAATTTACTTCGTAAACTTTTGGCGCAGTATGTCTCTTGACAACCTTCGAGACCTATATCAGCAGGTCATTTTAGAGCGTTATAAAAAACCGCGAAACAGAGGATTGACGGATCCAATCCATCACCAGCAGAAGGGGCACAACCCATCTTGCGGTGACACCATCGAACTCACTCTGAAAATGGATCAAGCAGGCGATCGCATTGAAGAGGTGAAGTTTGAAGGAGAAGGATGCGCAATTTCTATGGCTTCTGTCGATCTCATGGCAGACGCGCTGAAAGGTAAGACTGAAGCTGAAGCTCTTGAAATGGTTGAAGAGTTTCAGTCGATGATGCGCGGGGAAACAGAATTTCCTAAGGAACTGCGGAAGCTCAATGTGATGCAAGGCGTGGCTCAGTTTCCTGTGCGTATCAAGTGTGCCAACCTGGGCTGGCATACGCTCAAAGCGGCCTTTGAGTTGGCTTCAGATGCTCAACCTGCTGACGATTTTGTAAGTAATGAGTCGCAGTAGATTGACGTTCTCTATCTGTTTCGTTGCTGTCTTGACTGCCTTTGATCTCCTTGGATGAGTGAATGACTGAATTTATGGTTACGGCTATTGCGCTCCCAACGATGAGCGATTTTATTATTGTTTCTAAGTGGTTTGCGTTTACCACTCTTGGGTTTGGGGCGTTAGCTGTCCTTGGCTTTATCTTCAAATGGGGCATTCGCTTTCGCATGGTGGGTGTGGCGAGCTTCATGGCAGTGCTAACTGCAGGATTTTTTACACTGGGGCTGGTGCCTTTTACTCGTACGGTCGTGCCAGGAGCCGTTAATTTTTTGACAGTCTATGACACAGGGGCGACCCAAGCGGTCATTGCAGTGCCTGACACGATTACCAAACCACAGATAGAAGCGACTCTTAAGCAAGCGGCTAGTAATCTCTTTTCTCCAGGACGACTAGGACGAGATCAGAACCAGCTCACCATTCGAGCGCGAACCGTGATTCATCCGGAAGAAGGCATATCGCAACCGCTCTATTTAGGCAAGATAGAGCGATCGCTCACCGTTCGAGAAGATGATCAGATGGACATCACCCTCTTTGATGATGCGATCGCCCAGCTGCCGCAACCGTTG
>JGI12048J13642_10003212_pt1 | contig 22273 bp, 18 predicted proteins | sample ElkSlonscriptome_16_FD_13642 | JGI IMG/M metagenome (IMG submission 13642)
CGGATGCCACGGGATCCGGTCCGCCACAGCTGGAGCTCGACGCCGGCGAGGAGCCGATCGCACGGAAGGTCTACTACGCGATCGGCGAGGTCTGTGACCTGACCGGACTCAAACCCCATGTGCTCCGCTACTGGGAGGGGCAGTTTCCGGTGCTCGCACCCAATAAGAACCGGGCGGGCAACCGGGTGTATCGGCCGAAGGACATCGAGCTCGTGCTTCTCGTCAAGCATCTCCTGTACGAGGAGAAGTACACCATCGAGGGGGCCAAGCAGCGGCTGCTGGACATGCGCAGCGCCGGTGAGCTCGAGGAGGAGCGGCAGGTCGTGCTCGATCCGGAGTTCCTCACCACGATCAAGGCGGAGCTCCTGGGGCTTCGCACCCTTCTGGACCGTTCGAAAGGCGATCAGGACTGAATGCGGATCCTCTGCACCAACGACGACGGGTACCTCGCGCTCGGGCTCAACGTGCTCGCGCGGGCGGCACGCGACCTCGGCGAACAGGTGGATGTGGTCGCTCCGGATCGCGAGCAGAGTGCCACGAGCCACTCGCTGACCCTCCACCATCCACTTCGCGCCCGCAGGGCCCGCGATGGAGCCATCATGGTGGATGGGACGCCCACGGACTGCGTCATCCTGGCGGTGGGTGAGCTTCTGCCCGAGCGACCGGAAATCGTCCTGTCCGGCATCAACCACGGTGCCAACATGGGCGAGGACGTGCTCTACTCGGGTACGGTCGCGGCGGCGATGGAGGCGACGGTGCTCGGCATCCCCTCGATCGCCATCTCGTACACGGGGAAGGATCCGGAGGAGATCGAGGCGTGGCAGCCGACGATCACCGCGCTGCTCGCGGGGCTGATTCGGGACGACTTTCCGAAGGATACCCTGCTCAGCGTGAACCTCCCGTCCATCGCGCCGAACGAGGTGAAGGGGGTGCGCGTCACGAGCCTCGGCCGTCGCCGGTACAGCGACTCGCTCACGCGGGCGGAGGATCCCTCGGGCAGGGAATACTTCTGGATCGGGGGTGGTCGCACCAACTGGACGGGTCCCGACGATTCCGACTTCATGGCCGTTCGAGAGGGGTGGATCTCCGTGACGCCGCTCCACCTCGACCTCACCAACTACGACCTGCTCGAGTCCGTACGGGACTGGGATGTCTCGCTGGGATGATCGGCGATTCCGACGCTCAGTTCGTGGGTCGGCGGCGCGCGCTCATCGAGCGGATCCGGGAGCGGGGGACCACCGACCTCGAGATCCTCAAGCTCTTCGACGAGATCCCGCGGCACCGGTTCCTCCCCGAGGGTGTGTGGAATCGAGCCTACGAGGACGCCCCGATCCCGATCGGCTATCGTCAGACGGCGTCACAACCCTCCCTGCAGGCGCGTTACCTCGACATTCTGGCGCCGACACCCGACGACAAGGTGCTCGAGATCGGCACGGGCAGCGGCTACCTGACCGCGCTCCTGTCGCGCACGGCCGACCGGGTATATTCGGTCGAGCGCATCCGCGAGTTGTCCGTTCGAGCCCGCCGCGCGCTGGACGATCTCGAGATCCGAAACGCAGCGCTCATGGTCGGGGACGGCACCATCGGGTGGCGGAAGTACGCCCCGTACGATGTGGTCGTGGTATCGGCGGCTTCGCCGTCGGTTCCGCAGGCCTACCTCGACCAGATGGCCGACGGGGGCCGCATGCTGATTCCGGTGGGGTCGCTCGACACGCAGGAGCTGATGCTCGTACGGAAGGAGGGGTTCGCCGTCACGGAGGAGCCGGTGCTCGACGTGACCTTCGTGCCGTTGCTCGGCAAGTTCGCCTTTTCGGAGGACCAGGGGTGACGGGGTACGGGCACATTCCGGGGGGCTTCGGCGTACTCCCGGATCGTGGCATATTTGGGTCGGGCGGCACCCCGCCGCCCCGACATCGACCGATTTACGGAGACCGATTTCGATGAAGCTCTTCAAGCAGCGTCCGGGCGAGATCTTCCTCGCGCTTTTCATCACCGCAGGGCTGGTGTTCACGCTGCTCGCCACCGTGGGCGAGAACCTCTCCGGCACCGCCGGTCGTGGCTTCGACGATGGACTGATCAATGGTGCAGGCTGGGTGGCGGAAGCGAATTGAGTCACCGTCGCGGGGTGTCCCCGCTCCGCGACAGCTTCATTATATTCCCGCCGAGTCCCCGTAGCTCAGGTGGATAGAGCGGCGGTTTCCTAAACCGTAGGCCGCAGGTTCGAATCCTGCCGGGGACACTTGGCCGGGGACACTTCGCCGGGACACGGCGCCGTTTCCGTCCTCCGGTCGGGCCGACGGGTCGAACGGAATCTCCCTCCGCGACCTCGGCCAGCCCGGGCGCGCCGATTCGGATCCGCAGTCGCCCCATGCCGCGCATCCGTCGCGCCAGGGTGGCGGTCGTCTGCACGCATCACGAGCAGGCGTCTCTCCGGTCTTGCGGGCGTTTCGCGGCCCACCGTGGGATCCCCTGTCGCCACGGTCGGCGGCGGCAGCATGTACGGCGAGCCGTGCCGGCGGATGCGGGGCGACAGCGTGGCGCGGATCGAGGCGGAGAACCTCCTCCGGATCGGGTGGATCCACGACGGCGACGCAGTGGCGGCGCACTTCGGTGCGGGCGTCGAGCTGCGGGCGGGCCGGAACCGGTGAGGGACGAGTGACGCTGCCGGGAGTCCTCGTCAGAGCATCTCGGCGAGCAGCTCGGCCAGCCGGTCGGGTGCGTCGGCGTTGAGCCAGTGGCCGCCGTCGACATCGGTCCGCGCCACGGGAAGGCCTCGATCGGCCAGTTCTCGAAGTTTCCGGCGGTCTTCACTCGACACGATGGAGCTCCGGGTCGCGCGGATCAGCTCGACGCGCGTGCCCGCCTCCGCAGCGGCTACGATCGACGGCCATGTGTCGACCTCGAAGAAGTCGAGGAGGAGCGCCCGCATCTGCTCCGGATCGAGCCGCCAGCGCCATGCGGCGTCCGTGCCCTCCTCGAGATTGGTGCCCATCCACATCGCCACGGGACGGGAGTATCCAGCCGCCTCGACAGCGTCGATCCCCGCATCTCGATCGAGAAAGGGGCCGGGGTGCTCGTCCAGCATCCGAAGCATCTCCCACGCGCTCCCGGCGGGCTTCCGCACCGAGGGTGTGCTGTCGATGATCCAGAGCGACTCCAGCTCGCCGGCGTGGGCGAAGAGCGTTGCGACCTTCCCGCCGAAGGAATGGCCGAGCACCGCCGCCGCCGGTGGTGCACCGTTCCGTGGGAGGTGGAGCAGGTCGTCGACACAGGCCGCGAGCGTGTGAGGGGGGTCACCCGGCTCCGAGCGCCCATGGCCGCGAAGATCGACGGCCACCACGCCCCAGTCGGAGCGTGCCTTCACGAGGCGACGGGAGACCGCATTCCAGTTCCGGCCGGCGCCGAAGATCCCATGCAGGAGGTACAGCCACCGATCCGGGGCCTCGTCGGTGGCAGTGATTCGCTGGATGTGGAGCGTGGCGGGCATGTGGGGTCATACGTTTGACGAGGGTGTCAGGCGCCCTATGATGTTCGCTCGACTCCACTCCGTCCACCGGGGGTCATGCGACACCGGTGCTCGATCCGGGCCCCTCACGAAGGTGAGAGATAGATGAACGTCACCGCACTCCTGCTCGCCGCCACCCTGGTCCAGACGCCGGCCGATCCCGTCATCGTGCCGTCGGAAGCCACGGTACCCGTAGGCTCGAGCCTCACCTTCGAGGTGCGGGACGACGGGACCCGCCTCGCCGCGGATCAGGTGGTCTGGCGGAGCACCGACCGGGAAGTCGTTCAGGTCGACGCAACGGGACGCATCACGTCACTCCGTCCGGGGTCCGCCAGGATCGCGGCGGTGATCGGCGGCCGGACGATGTTCGCCGTGGTCGAGGTGCCCGCGCTCCCCGCGGAGTCGCTCGAGGCGCGGCTTCCGCTCGACATGCTCGCCGTCGGGGGCAGCGCGCCCGTAGCGTGGGCGGCGGAAAACCGACTGGGTGAGACCGTCCCGATCGACGGGATGCCGACACTTCTGAGCTCAAACCCGGCCGTCGTGTCGGTGGACTCCTGGACCGGCCGGGTGTTCGGAAGGGCCGCCGGCGAGGCGACCTTGACCGTCGCCTTCCCGGACGGGCTCGAGACGACCCTTCCAGTCCGTGTCGAGACCGCTCCTGCGCCTCGCATGGCACCCGAGACGACACGAGTGCGCACGGGAGACGTCGTCCGGTTCAGCGTCGGCGACGCATATGCACCCGGGTGGTCCGTCGATGGGGCAGGGGCCCTGGTGGACGCGGACGGGACCGAAGGTGTGTTCGTTGCAGAGCAGCCGGGGCGTTACGTGGTGACGGCGCGCGTCGGGGAGGAGACCGTCCGGACCGCCGTGGTGGAGGTCGAGGCGCGAGAGTACGACGCCGAGCTCGTGCTCATGGGGCGGGGTCCGATCTCCGACCATCACTCGGGTGACATGTGGGTCTTCGAGGGTGTCGACGGCCGGGACTACGTCTACGTCGGGACCTACATGCACGACTGGATGAAGGTCTGGGACGTGACGGATCCGGCGAACGCCGTCCTCACCGACTCGATTCAGCTCGATGCGCGGCGGATCAACGATGTGAAGATCCACCCCAACAACCGCCTGGGGATCGTCACCCGGGAGGGCGCATCGAATCGGCGGAACGGGATCGTGCTTCTCGACCTCTCCCGACCCGCGCGGCCCGAGATTCTCTCCGAATACACGGCGACCGTGAGCGGGGGTGTGCACAACGTCTGGATCGACGGCGACCGTGACCTCGTGTACGCCGCGCACAACGGCACCTCCTCGATGCACATCCTCGACATCTCCGACCCCTCGAACCCCGAGGAGGTCGGGCGCTGGGGCCTCGAAAAGGACCAGAAGACGCTCCACGACCTGATCGTCCAGGACGGCTACGTCTATCTGTCCTACTGGAACGACGGGATCCTGATGCTGGACGTCGGTGCCGGAACGCACGGAGGCACCCCCACGGAGCCGGTCGAGGTGAGCCGTTTCGCCTATCCCATCGGCAACACGCATGTCGCCTGGCGGGCGGGGGACTACCTGTTCATCGGCGACGAGATCTTCCCGCCGGGGTGGGACCCGGAGAAGGCGATCCACGCCCGCGGTTTCATCCACGTCGTGGACTATTCCGATCCCGAGAATCCCGTCGAGGTCGCGAAGTACGAGGTGCCGGAGGCGGGGGTCCACAACATCTGGATCGAGGGCGACCGCATGTACCTCGGGTACTATCAGGCCGGCCTGCGTGTCGTGGACATCTCCGGGGAACTCCGCGGCGACCTCTACGCGCAGGGGCGCGAGGTGGCGCGCATCCTCACCACCGACGACGACACGATGGTTCCCAACTGGCCGATGACGTGGGGCGCGCAGATCCACAAGGGGATGATCTACTCCTCGGACCTCAACTCGGGCATCTGGGTGACGCAGCTACGCGAGCGGCGGGTGGTGTTCCAGTGATGTGTCGCAGAAGTCTCGCTTCCACTCGAGGCCCGATGCGTCGGGCCCTGCGGCGAGTCGAATCACGCAGGCGGCGTTCGTGTAGGAACTTTCGACGTTCGAAGTCGACTCGAAACTCGGAGAGACCATGCCAGTAGCCAAAGTGATCGAAGTGATGGGCGAAGGATCGTCCATCGAAGACGCAGTTCAGAACGCCGTTTCCGGTGCCGGAGACAGTGTCCGAAACATCCAGAATGTCTGGGTACAGGACATCAAGGCCATCGTCGACGACGGATCCATCGATCGGTACCGCGTGAACACGAAGATCACCTTCGTGGTGGGCGGCTGAGACCGAATCGTTCGGCGCTGCGCCGAGTCGCAGTGATCTGAATGGAAGAAGGGGTGGGGGCCGCTGAGCCTCCACCCCCATTTTCATGCGCACGGGCTCTACCGCACGTCGGTTCCCTGCGACGGGAGCTGGGCCCCGGGGCGGTTCCCGCCCGGTGGCCCGCTATCCGATGGGCTCGGCGCGATCGAGAAGGTCTCGAAGGGCTGCCGGGTCGAGCGCGCCGACCACCGACAGGTAGATGCCCGAAGCGGTGGTCCGATCCACGCGCGGTCGGTCGGCGTCGGCCTCGATTCGGAATCCCATGCCGGCCTGGTAGAGGTGGACGATCCCGCGGTCCGCATCCTCGTGCGTCACGCGGACCACCCGGGTCCCCTCGACCTCGACGGCGTCGATCCCGGTGACCGTGAGGCCAGGGAGGCGGAGTGGCCGGGCCCCGAGCACCGACGCCGCACGGTCCGGCGACACCCGCTCCCAGGCCTCCGTTCCGTCGATCCGGATCTCGCCGCCGGACACCACCTCGCGGCGCTGCGCCTCGACGGCGGTTCCGGTGACCACCACCCCCTCGAGCTGAACGCCGCGTCGCTCCATGCGGAGGTCGTCGATCACACGCTCGCCGGGGCCCGTGGGTACGTCGCGTGTCGCGGGTGCGTACCCGATCATGCTCGCCTGTAGCCGAGCGTCCGGTCCGACGCTGTCGCTCGGTACGTCCAATCGGAACCGGCCGTCGGGTCCACTGAGAGCGCTCCGGCTCAGCCCCGTGATCGACACCACGGCCTCCCGGAGAGGATCGCCCGCGGGACCGGTGACGCGGCCGCTCACCGACGTGATGTCCGGGGAGGGCAGGTCGTCACCGAACGACGTCGCCCGCACCAGTGCGTCCTCGCCTGAGTCGTTCTGGAGCGAGTCGTTCTCGCGTGCGGCATTCTGACGGGAGGCGGCCAGAGCTTCGGCGACGACCGGAGTGGGAGGCGCTTCGACCGCGGGCCGAGCAGCCGGGGTCTCCACGGACGGAGCGGGGTCCGCGTCCCGAGTCACCGAACCGACCGGTGCCGAGTTCGCGGACGCGCCACCGGGGTCGCCCGACGTCGTCTCGGTCCCGGCATCGAGCGACGCCTCCGTTTCGTCGGTGATGCTCGACCCCGCCTCCGGGGCCGTCGCAGCGCTCGGCACCACCTGCGGGGCTACGACTCGAGGTTCGTTGCGCGCGACCTCGTTGGCCATCCAGCCGACGCCGACCGCCACGACGATGCTCGCGGCCCACTGAATGGGGAATCGTCGACGCGCCGGCGTCCCCGATTTCCGCGTCGGGCTGTCGAGAGACCGGGACCGCGCCACGACGTCGGAGAAGTCCGGCATCGCCGGCTCGGCCTCGGCGAGGGCCCCCAGGAGATCCCTGCTGGCCGCGTCCGTGCCTCGGAGTTCTGCGACCCGGTCCGCGCAGGCCTCGCAGGACGCGACGTGCGCCCCGATCTCGTCCCGCTCGGTCTGCGACAGACCGCCGCGGCGTCCGTCGAGCCACGCCTGAAGACGTCCTTCATCCATGTGCGGCATCGGTCTCCTCCCGAGCGCTGCAGGCGCTCATGAACTTCCTCTTGGCTCGTGCGATGGTGGTGCCGAGCGCTCCCTTCGACAGTCCGGTCCGCTCCGCGATCTCCTCGTAGTCGAATCCCGCATTCCACAGGACCAGCACCTCGCGGTCACGCTCCGAGAGCGTGCCGAGGGCCTTCTGCACCCGCGCCGCACGTTCCTTCCGCTCCAGGTCCCGCTGGGGCGAGGGCACGGGGTCCGACGCGACCTCCGTCTCCACCTTGAGGAGCGAGAGGTGGCGTTTGCGACGCACCACGAGGCGTGCCTCGTCCCGCGCGAGGTTCGCCGCGGTCCGGAAGACGAGACCGCGGGGGTTGTCGGCCTCCTGGCCCAGCACGCGAGCGAACGCCTCCTGGGCCATGTCGCGCGCCCGGTCCCGGTCGAGGAGCATCCCCGCCAGAAAGGAGACCACCTCGGGGTAGGTCGTGCGGTAGACCCCTTCCCAGTCGGTACTCACGCGTGTGTCCCGGTTCGATCGGCGACGGGACCGGAGTGGGCCCGTTCACAGAGTACGACGAATCCGTCGTCCGAAGTTGCACACGCGTCCCATGTCATCGTGCCGTCCCACATCGGGGTCTCGGGGCACGTATTCCGGGGCACATGTGCAAATGAACCTTCCGCATTCGTCGAATGGGGTGCAAGCGCGAGACGGCGGTCGTCTGCGCACTCGAAAGCCGGAGGTCCCGATGCAGAGCCCGATCACACTCATCCTCGCCGTACTCGCCGCCGTCGCGGTGGCGGTACCCGGCCTCGCGCCGACATGGACGCCCCACCCGACCCCCGCGCTCGAGCGGCCGGGTCCCACGACGCCGCCGCACGAGCGCGGGTCGATCATCGTGGTCGGGCAGGTGGTCGATTCGGCCTCGTCGCGGCCGATCCCGGGGGCCGTGGTCGCGATCCGGGGTGTCGATGGCGGGGCGCTCACGGGACGCCTCGGCCGGTATCTCCTCCGGGTGCCGGCGGACCGTTCGACGGATGCGGAGTGGACGATCACCGCCACCATGATCGGCTACGGCCAGACCGCGCGCACGGTGCGGTCCGTCGACCAGGTGGACGGGGTGGTCACCGTGGACCTCCGCATGGCCCCCCGGGCGGTGCAGCTCGAGGGCGTCGTCACGAACGGCCGGCCGGTCGAAGGGCAGCAACGACCCGTCACCCGGCAGGTCGGGCCCACCGTCGTCGCGGAGGCCATGGCGGATCGGGCGCTCGTCGGGGCCCGATCGATCACGCCGACGAGATTCGGGTTCGGGGACACGGGGGATTTCGACCGCGAGCAGTATGCGCGGATCGTGGAGAACGACTTCCGCACCGCAGTCGACGCACCTCTGTCCACCTTCTCGATCGACGTCGATCGCGCCTCGTACAGCAATGTGCGGCGTTTCCTGATGCGCGAGAACCGGCTTCCCCCGGTCGACGCGGTCCAGATCGAGGAGATGGTGAACTACTTCCCGTACCGCTACGACCTCCCGGGGCGCGAACACCCCGTCGCGGTCACGACGGAACTCGGGGCGGCGCCGTGGGCCGACGGGCATGAAATCCTGCGCGTGGGTGTGGCGAGCCGACCGGTCGCGACCGCGGACCTTCCGCCCGCGAACCTCGTCTTCCTGATCGACGTGTCCGGCTCGATGCGGTCGGGGAACAAGCTGCCGCTCGTGAAGCGGTCGCTCCGGATGCTCGTGGATCAGCTCCGTCCGCAGGACCGGGTCTCGCTGGTGGTCTACGCCGGCGCGGCGGGACTGGTGCTCGAACCCACGCCGGGAAGCCGGAAGTCCGCCATCGTCGAGGCGCTCGATCGCCTCGAGGCCGGCGGCTCGACCGCGGGCGGCCAGGGGCTCCGTCTCGCCTACGACGTCGCACGGCGTCACTTCGTGGAGGGCGGCAACAACCGGGTGATCCTCGCGAGCGACGGCGACTTCAACGTCGGCGAGAGCAGTGATGCCGCGATGACCCGCCTGGTCGAGGAGCGCCGAGAGGAGGGGACGTTCCTGACGATCCTCGGCTTCGGCACGGGAAATCTCCAGTCGACGAAGATGCAGCAGATGGCGCAGTACGGGAATGGAAACTACGCCTATATCGACGGGCTGAACGAGGCGAGGAAGGTCCTCGTCGGCGAGATGGGCGGGACGATGCTGACCGTGGGGAAGGACGTGAAGATACAGGTGGAGTTCAACCCGGCTCGGGTGCGTGCCTACCGGCTGCTGGGGTACGAGAACCGGCTGCTCGCGGACGAGGACTTCAACGACGACACGAAGGACGCCGGGGAGATCGGTGCGGGGCACACCGTTACGGCCCTCTACGAGATCGTGCCGGTCGGCAGTTCGTCGGAGGTGTCCGGCGGGTCGGTGGACCCGCTCCGCTACCGCACGCCCGACCCGATCGTGCGCTCGGAGCCGGGCGACGAGCTCGCCTTCGTGAAGGTCCGCTACAAGGATCCGGACGGGACTGAGAGCAGGCTCCTGACCGAGCCGGTCACGGCTGGACCGATCGGTCGGCTGTCGGAGGACCTCGGGTTCGCGACCGCGGTGGCGGGATTCGGGATGCTCCTGCGCGAGTCGGAGCATCGGGGCTCGGTGAACACGCGACAGATCCTGGAGCTGGCCGAGGGCTCGATCGGCCGGGACGAGGAGGGGTACCGGCGCGAATTCATCGAGATGGTCCGGATGTACGAGTACATCACGGACGGGAGCGCGACGGACTCCAGCGGCTGGTAGGCGCCGCGACGTCGATGGACGAAGCTGAACGACGAAGGGGGTGGGCCCGATCGGACCCACCCCCTTCCTGCGTTGCATCCGCCTCTCTGGCGCGCTTCTCGAACGACCGCCTGCGACGCGACGCGAAGATGCGGCCGTTCCGGGGTCAGCCGGCCGGCAACGTGAAGCCTGCCGACGCCACCCCTCCACGCGTCGATGCGAGCACCGCTTCACCGTCCACGGCGCCATCCCCGTTCACCCGTACCCGGAAGGTAGCCGTCTTCGGCCCGTCCGGCGCGGTGGTCTCGAAATACATCGTCTTGTCGCGGTATGTGGGATCCACGACCTCGACATCGGTGTCGTCCCCGAACTCGAGGTCGAGCTGGTCGGGGCGCACGATCTTGACCAGACGCGCCTGCTTCAGCGTCGTCGGGATCCCACCGATGTTCTCGTATTCGACCGTCACGTCGAACAGTCGTCCCTCGTCGTCGGACCCGGCCTCCTCGACGGCGACGTCGTGGATGGTGAGCTCCGGCAGGTGCAGCGCGAGCTCCAGGTTGAACAGCGCCTGATTGCGCGCCCAGCGCTCGAGCACCTCGGGCGGTCCGTTCTGCGAGAAGAACTTCGGGTGGAAGCCGCCGTACTCGACCTCGCCATGCTCGGGATGCCAGCCGGGCGTCCACGGCATGAAGCCCCTCTCGTTGCCCAGCTCGTCGAGGAACTGGAGCCGGTCCAGGGCGTCCTCCTCGCCGTCGCCGTTCAGGTCGCCGACCCGTCCACCATCCCACAGCTCGTCGCCGTACCAGACGGCTCCGAGGTAGAAGTACCCGAAGTCCGGACCATGGCCGAAGAGAGGACTGCCCTCGCGGGGTGATCCGTCGGACGGTGCGTCGCCACGGTTCCGGTAGTCGTAGAAGGTGTCGCCCGCCCACGGGTAGTCCGTGATGGAGACGCCGAGGGAGTCGAAGTACTCGTAGATCGCGAGATCCTCCGGGAACATGCTCTCCTCGCCGCGCGAGGTGGACGGACCGCGAAGGTGCATCGGAACCCGGGTGTCCATCGAGTTCGCTACGGCGACGTTCGGGTGCTCGAGCACCCAGAGCACCACCGAGCGCGTCTCGGGCTCCGAGAGCGGGTAGGCGCCGGCTCCGAACTGGGTGTAGCCGCGGCCGGTCCGGTCACGACCGGAGTCGGGTCGCCAGTTCTCGGGGTAATTGCGGTGCAGGTCCAGGCCGCCGACACCGTCTTCGTCCGCGCGCCCGTCGCCGTCGTCGTCGATCTCCTCGTCGAAGACGATCCAGTCGCCCTCGCCGGTCTCGACGCGTTGCATGAGCCGTCCACTGGGGTCACGCGGATCGACGATGTGGGTGCCCTCCTCCCCGGGGCCGGGCCGACGCCGGACGTCCGTGATGACGCCATCCCCATTCAGGTCGTTGGCCGGATCCTCGTCGAGAAGTCCGTCGCCGTCGTTGTCGATCGGCCGGACCGACGAGCGGTTGGTCTGCGCCGTCTTGAGGTACATCGATCCACCGTCCGGATTGTTCTGTGGCCGGAGGTAGATCGTCTTCGTGTCGATGAGACGGGTGATCTCCTCGTCCTGCCCGTAGTTCTCCAGGAGATGCTGCATCAGCCAGAGAACCGACTCGGAACTCGTGACCTCACCCGAATGACGTCCTCCCTCGAAGAAGGCCGCCGGCTTGTCGGTGTGCGCTCCGGTCGACCTGTTCGTGATGGTCGCCTGCAGGATCGGTACGCCGCCGAAGCTCTCGCCGACCTGATATACCTCCAGAATGTCCGGGTATCGATCCGCCCAACGGAGCATCCACTCCCACATCACCTCAGCGGTGTGGTACGTGTCGAAGGTGAGCTCGTCTCCGGCTTCGTACTCTACCTCCGGGTGGAGCGCGAAGGGAAAGAAACTCTCCCCGTGCCGCGTGCCCGGCACCGTCCAGTACCTGGGCGGACCGTCCTCCATGTCCATCCGGGGGATCGGCGGCGGGTCGTCCATCATCTGTGCGCTCGCGGGCGTCGCGAGGGGCGCGGTGAGGAGCGCGAGCAGCGGGAGGATCAGCAGTCGTCGTACCATGACTCGTTTCGTCGGGGCTGAAGGGGTGCGGATGAAGCGGGTCGACTCCGTCAAGCTGTGACGGGGCGGCGCAGGGCGCCACCCATGTCGGGCAGATCACATCCGGTGGCTTGACCCGCGCCCACCGACGCGAGAGCCTCGGACATGACCGATCCGCCCGCCGTATCCGATCTCGCCAGCTGGCCGACCCACCGATGGGAGGACGTGCTCGCCCGTGTGCGCGCACTCGTCCCGCCCACCCCGTGCGTGCGTTTTCCCGACCTCGGGGCCTGCTACGGCGGAGACATTGCGCTGAAGCTCGAGAACCTCCAGCGGACGGGCTCGTTCAAGGTCCGTGGAGCGATTTCCAAGCTCACGGCACTGGGCCCGGAGGCGCGGTCCGGCGGCGTCGTCGCCTGTTCGAGCGGCAATCACGGGCGTGCCGTGGCATGGGTAGCGGGTGAGCTGGACGTCCCCGCGACGATTTTCGTACCCGAGTGGGTGGATCCGGTCAAGCTCGCCGGGATGCGGGAGGACGGCGCCGACGTCCGGCTGGTGGGCACGAGCTACGACGAGGCGGCCGCAGCCGCGCACCAGGAGGTCCAGCGCACCGGCCGCCCCTTCGTCCACCCCTTCGACGATGTCGATGTGGCAGCGGGGCAGGGGACCGTGGCGCTCGAGATCCTGGAGGTCGTGCCCGACGTGCGCCACGTGATCGTGTGCCTTTCCGGCGGAGGGCTGGCCGGGGGCGTCGCCGCTGCGCTGCGGGCCCACGGGTCCGACGCCGAGGTGGTGGCCGTCTCCGCCGAGCGGGCGCGGGTCATGTTCGAGAGCCTGAAGGTGGGGCGTCCGCTCGAACTGGAGGAGGAGTCGACGATCGCGAGCGCGCTGTCCGGCGGAATCGAACTGGAGAATCGGGTGACGTTCGACCTCGTTCGTCGTCACGTTGACCGGCACGTCGTGGTCGAGGAGGCGGCGATCGAGCGCGCGATGGGGATCGCAGCCCGCCATCTGCACCTGGTGGTGGAGGGCGGGGGTGCGGTCGGCTTGGCGGCGCTCTTCGAGGGCCTCCTGCCCGCGGAGGACCGGGCCGGCCCCACCGTCGTCGTGGTGAGCGGTGGGAACGTCGACGCGACGCGTCTCGCGGAGATCGTGACGCGCGCCTGACTTCTCCGGCGTCGGTCGACCGGTGTCAGTCCGTCACGATGCGCTGGATCAGGGCCGCCCATCCGACCAGGAAGGCCAGCCCGCCGATCGGGGTGACGGCGCCGAGTCCCCGAACTCCGGTCCCGACCAGGGCGTAGAGCGAGCCGGAGAAGACCAGGATGCCTGCCACGAAGCTCCACCCGGCCAGGACCATCCCGCCGCCCGGCCACCGCGCCTGCAGAGCCGCGAGCAGGATGAGCGCGAGCGCGTGCCACATCTGGTAGCGGACGGCCGTCTCCCAGATCTCGAGGTCCCGGGGCTCCACGCGAGACTCCAGCGCGTGCGCCCCGAAGGCGCCGAGGCCCACGGCGATCAGGGCGAAGACGGCTCCCCAGAGGGCGAAGGTGCGGTCCATGTCGATGGCTCTCAGTCGGTTCAGTAGGCGATGGCGTAGGCTTCCCGGCGCGGGCCTGCCGCGGCGGTGCGCGTTCCCGAGGGCTCGATCCGGATCATCTGCGCACCCCCGAAGGTAGCGGTCCAGCCCTCGATCACCCGGAGCCGGTGCCCTCGAGCCTCGAGCTCGGCGCGGACGGACGGCGCGATACGGTCCTCGATCGCCACGTCGAGGCCTCCGCGGGAACGGTAGCGTGGCGCCTCGAGCGCCTCCTGCGGCGTCATGTCGAACAGCAGCATGTTGTGAACCACCTGCAGGAGACTCTGGGTCTGCGCATCTCCACCGGGCGTGCCCAGAGTGAACGCCAGATCGCCCGATCGTGTGGCGAGCAGAGGCGTGAGCGTGTGAAATGGCCGCTTTCCGGGCGCAACCAGGTTGGGATGGCCCTCCTGGAGCGAAAACAGCGACCCGCGGTTGTGAAGCAGAACCCCGGTCTCCGTGTCGAGCAGTCCCGAGCCGAATCCTGCGAAGAGCGACTGGATCCAGCTCACCGCATTCCCGTCGGCGTCCACGACGGTGAGGTAGACGGTGTCGCCGTCATCGTCGCCCGCCCCGATCGACGTACCCGCCGGGAGCGAGGGGCCGAACCCCGGCTCGTACCTGCCTGCCTCCTCACCGACCAGAGCGGCGCGATCGGCGAGGTAGTCGGGGTGCAGAAGGCGGTCCACCGGGACCTCGGCACGAAGCGGATCCGCTACCCATCGGTCCCGGTCCGCAAAGGCGAGCTTCTTCAGCTCGATCATGGGGTGGAGATAGCTCGAGGTGTTGTGCTCCAACTCCCTGAAGCCGAACGACTTGGCCATCTCCATCTGCTGGAGCTGGGTGATGCCCTGGGTGTTGGGGGGCATGGCCCAGAAGGTGTGGCCGAGGTACTCCACCGACAGCGGGTCGGGGAAGGTGGAGGTGTGCGCGCTGAGGTCCGGCCGTGCAAGAAGGCCACCCTCCGCCTCCAGAAAGTCGACGAGGGCATTCGCGACCGGGCCCTCGTAGAAGCCCGCCGCCCCGTCCGCCGCGATCCGCTCCAGCGTCTCGGCGAGTGCCGGATTTCTCAGGAGGGTTCCGGGCTCCGGGGGGGCGCCTCCGGGGAGGTAGAGGTCGCGTGCCGGACCCTCGAGTCCACCACCCTGCGTCCGGAAGTCGTAGGCGAGGCGTTCGGACACCGGAAAGCCGTCCCGTGCATACCGGATCGCGGGCTCCAGCAGACGGGCGAGCGGGAGCGACCCCCAGCGCTCGTGGGCATCTACCCACGCCGCGACCGCCCCGGGCACCGACACCGAGAGGGCTCCGCGGGAGGGGACCTCGTTCTCGCCCAGTTCCGCGAAACGTTCCGGCGTCGCGAAGCTGCCCGCACCTCCGGACCCGTTGAGGGCGTACACGCGTCCCTCTGCGGCCGGCCGCACGAGCGCGAATGCGTCGCCGCCCAGACCGTTCATGTGCGGGCGCACGACGGACAGCACAGCGGCGACGGTGATCGCCGCGTCGATGGCGGTACCACCATCCTGGAGTACCGCGATGCCGGCCTGCGACGCCAGCGGATGGTCCGACACGACCGCACCCGATGTGCCCCGCACATCCGGACGATTCTGCGGCGGAAAGAGGGGTGGGGGTGCCGACCGGGTCGCGGACCTCGCGGGGGGCGCGACGACCGGCGCCAGGGTGGTCTCCGGGGTGGGGGTTGAGCACGCCTGCGCCAGCGGGAGGGTCAGCCACAGGAAGATCAGAGCGAGGCAACGCGGATGATTCATCGATCTCGGGCCCGGAGTCGGTCGGGAAGGGGTGGTGGAGCCGTCGCCCGCGCACGCGAGCGCGACCGCAGGGTCGCCCGCCGGAGCGCCGCATCGCGCCCCCGGTCGGGTCCATCATGGTCACCAGCTGATTGTGGGGTGCGAGCGCGCTGCATGCCACCTCACGGGTACCCGGTCCAGCGCGTCGATGCGTTGACCCGCCCCGGTATCCCGGGTAGTTTTTTCCGTTCTGCCCCGGGGCTTCCTCGCGGTCGCCGGACGGCGGCCACCAGCCTCGGACGCGGTTTCCCGAAGCGGCACTACAGGAACGGTCATGGCCAAGCGGTATCCCAACGCCCCGAAGCGCGACAAGAAGGTCTCGGACGACGATGCCTTCGTCGCCGGTGTACTCGAGGCCTCGAATTGGGCGCAGAGGAATCAGCAGACCCTCGTGACGGGCGGCATCGCGCTCGTGATTCTGGCGGCGGTCGGCTGGTACCTCGTTGCGAATTCGGCCAACACGCGCGACGAGGCCCTCGTCCAGCTCGAGCGCGTGACCGCGGTCGCCTCATCGGGGGATGCGGAGCAGGGGAAGGCCGAACTCATTGCCTACCTCGAGGACTTCGGCGGGACTCCGTACGCCGACGAGGCACGTCTCGCCCTCGCCACGCTCTACCTGCAGACCGACCTTCCCACCCAGGCGCTGGAAACGGTTCGTGAAGCCGCCGCGGGTCCCCGTGACCCGATGGGCCCGCAATTTCTCTCCCTCGAGGCGAAGGCGCACGAGGCTGCGGGCGCATTGGCGGAAGCCGAGACGACGTATCTCGACCTCGCCGACATCGCCGGGTACGATTTCCAGCGACGCACTGCACTCGAGGATGCGGCGCGGATTCGCGCCATGCTGGAGGACTACGAGGGTGCCGCCCGGATCTGGATGGATCTCGCAGCGGAGGTCGCCGCCTCGGATCCCCAGAAGGGGCTGTACCAGATGCGCGCCGCGGAAATGAGAGCGCTGGCGGGCTGAGTCCACCGCGGGTGACGACCACGGATTCACCCCGAGCACTACCCGAAGGTACCCCGAAGCACCACCATCCGTCCTGATTCGGGCCGACCGCCCCGGAGAATCCTGCCCGACGGTTCGACCTCGAGGCGATCCCTTGGCGCGTCTGCGCCCGAAAGCCGCGACCGGGGTCCCCGTATCCGCGCGCTTCGATCAGATCTGCATCCAGGGGCCGGAGAAGGCGAGAGCGACCCGGACGACGATGGTTCGCCCGGGTGAGGGCTGTGCGGAGAGAGCTGCCGCTCGGCGAGGTACTTCCAACGTCCCTCGAAGCAGCTTACCCAGGAGAGTCCACGGGCTGGGGCCTGTCGCGAGGCCCTCGCTGGACGGGAGGTCGCGGTCCCGGGCCGAGCCCGGTCCGGGGATATCCCGCCGAGGTTCCTTGCTGGAGTTCGAGGGCCTCTTGCCGAGTGAAGGTCGGGGATGACGGCGCCCGGAGCAGAACGGACCGCATGTCACGGTTTTCCACATCTTCCACGACTGCGTATAATATATATTATGTAAAGTACCACGAAATGATGCAGCCCACTCCGCCGGTCACGTCCCTCAGTGTGCCGATTCCCCCACTTCCNCGGAAAAGGTGGCCCGAAACGTCGGTCTCCCAGATCGCCTGAGAGCCGTTTTTCGGATCGCGGCCGGGTATCAGGGCATCGGGGCGCGGAATCCGGAGACCGATGCGGGGCCCTCGGCCCGACGCTACGCTAGGCACCGCCAGGTGGCTGGACGCCCGGAGGTGCCGATCACGCGGGCTTCACGGCCCGGATGGCGATCCGGCGGCGCAGGAGCGGGATGAATCGCCCCAGGGCCCGCTCGAAGCCACGCAGTACCGGAAGGTGCGATTCGGCATAGTACGCCTTGTCGATCCGGAAGCCCGCGTCGGTGCACAGGGTGCGCATGCGATCGATCGACTTGTAGTCGACGTGCGTGGGATCGGGCTTCAGCAGAATACGGTTGTTCTTGAGAATCTCGATCAGGTGCCCGCGGTGCGGCGTCCAGACCGCGAAGCGCCCCCCGGGCTTCAGGATGCGATACGCCTCCTTCGCGACGCGCTCCGAGTCGTCCGGATAGAGGTGCTCGAAGAGATCCGCAGCGATGACGAGATCGTACCGGGTGTCCTCGAGGCCGGTATCGCCCGCGTCGGCCTGGAGGAAGGTCACGTTTTTCGCGCCATGCCGCGCGAGAGCGTCCCTCGAGAGCTCGACGCTGCGGGCGGAGAAGTCCACGCCCAGGATGGATCGCACGTGGGGAGCGAGCGCCATCTCGAAGGTCCCCCACCCCGATCCCAGATCCACGACGTCGTCGGTCGGTCTGGGCTGCGCGAGCGCCTGCACCATCCGCACGCGGTACTGCTGGAAGGGGCTTTCCGGGTCGAGAAGGTGGGCCGCTTCCGTCTCGAAGTAGCCGGAGGAGTCGTAGTAGGACTGGTCGATCCGGTCCGACGTTGGTTCAGCCACGATTCCCCCTCCCTCAAAGACGGCCGAAGAGGTCCATGATGCGGAGCTTCCACACCTTCCAGACCGCCTCACGTACGATCGCCTTCGACATCTTGGACTCGCCGCTGTCCCGCTCGACGAACACGATGGGAACCTCGGTCAGCCGAGCCCCCTTTCGCCAGGCGCGGAGCTTCAGCTCGATCTGGAAGGCGTAGCCGTTCGACTGGATGTTCTCGAGGTCGATCGCGCGTAGAACGGGCGCTCTGAAACAGTTGAAGCCGCCTGTGGCGTCACGCACCGCAAGTCCTGTGACGACACGAGCATACAGGCTTCCGCCGATGGAGATCAGGAGGCGCGAGAGCGGCCAGTTCACGACATTGACACGCCCCCCGACGTACCGCGACCCGACCACGACGTCGCTGGCGTCGAGGGCCCCGACAACCGATCCCAGGTCTTCCGGACGGTGGGACAGGTCGGCGTCCATCTCGCAGATGGCGTCGAAGTCACGGTCCAGGCCCCAGCGGAATCCTGCCACGTAGGCCCGACCGAGTCCCTCCTTGGAGGTCCGATGGAGGACATTCACTCGAGTCGGGTTCTCGTCGGACAGTCGGTCGGCGAGGTCACCGGTTCCGTCCGGGGATCCATCGTCCACCACGAGAATCGATATCCGGGCGTCCACGTCGAGGACCTGCGGAACGATGCGCGGCAGGTTCTCCCGTTCGTTGTAGGTCGGGATGACCACCAGAATCCGGTCGATCGGTGAGAGATCGGTCAGCGTGTCGCCGGTCCGCTTGACGTCCGTCCTCATGCACCCCCCTGCCCTGTCGAGTCGCCCGGGTCGAGACCCCTCAGCGTGCGAGGCGTCATCGCGAGCGCCGGGACGACTTCCACGCCTGTGGTCCAGAGACGGGCGATGAGTGCGAGGGCGAGTGCTCGTTCGGGCGTCACGAGGGGTGCGAGGAAGACGGTGAGAAGGGATTCACGGATACCGAGGCCGGCGGGCGCGAACAATGCGAGGTAGCCACCGACGTAGGCGGCGGCGAAGGCCGGTCCGGCCTGCAGGAAGGTCGCCCATCCGGCCAGTCCGATGAAGAGGAGCCAGAACGCGGCCGCGTAGATGCTCCAGTTGACGGCGTAGAGGGCGGTCCAGCGCCATACGAACCAGGGGTCCGACAGGACGATCGGAGTCGGCCCCTCGCGGTCGCGGGCGAACCGCGCCCACAGCGTGCCGAGAAGGCGACGAGCGGCGGGGAGCGATCCGACCAGCAGGAAGGTGGCGACCGCGGCCAGTCCGATCCATCCCCACGTCCGCGTGCCCGTTCCGGGCGCGAAGAACGCACCCAGGCCGATGAGCGTCGCGCCGAGAAGCGCCACGGTCTGCCCCAGAACCGCCGCGACGGCTGCGGTTGCGGGCCGGACGCCCTCCCGGGCAGCAAGCAGGGTGAGCCCGGCGAGCTGGAGAACCTTTCCCGGCACGTATCGGCCCAGATTGGCCACGAGGAAGAGGCGCGCGGCACGTAGTGGCGGGACCCGCGGACCCCCGAGCTCGCGGACCATCCGGCCCCAGAGAGCCGCGGACATCGCGTAGCCGAGCAGGAGCACCACGACCGACAGGACGAGCCAGTGCCAGCGGAGGTCCCATCCGCCGACGTCGAGCGATCCGAGACGGGCGACATCGATGCCGACGCGGTCGATGATGAACCACGTGACCGCGATCGTGAGGCCGACCTGGAGAAGCGTGCGGACGAGTCGCGGGACCCGTTGCTTCGCGTCAGGTGTGGTGTCGCTCGCCATCGTCGACCGTGTCGTGGTCGGGCTCGGATCCTGCGCCCGACGCGGTCTCGGAATCATCTTCCCGGCGCCTTCCTCGGGCCACGCCCACGCCGGCCACGCCGAGCAGCAGGAGCGCACTCGCCATGGATACGCCCACCCCGAGGCGTACGTCGGGGTCGCGATGCACCATCACGACCTCGTGATCGCCCTCGGGAATCGCGACCGCCTGCTGCGTCAGGTTCACCCGCACCACCTCCGCCGGGTCTCCGTCGACGGTGGCCTGCCAGCCGTCATACCAGTTCTCAGAGATCACGAGCAGTGCCGGGCGGTCGGTGGACACCTGCAGGCGCCTGCGGTCCACCAGCTTCTCGACCCATTCGATGTCGCCGACGGGAGCCCCCGTGCCGAGTTCGACGTCGAGGTCGGCCGGCGAGATCACCATGCGATCGACCGGGAAGGCCGGGTTGGCGAGCGCCTCCACGACCTGGGCGTCCGGTGCCACGCGGACCTCGGTGACCAGGCGAGCGCGCGGGAGGTCCTCCACGCGGTAGAGCGTCTCGTACACGCGCCCATCGGACAGCTGAGACGCCGTCTCGACCGGCGTCTGGGTGCTGAACGAAGTGACGGGAATGCGCGCCACTTCCTCGAAGCCCTCGGGTGGCCCGAACTGTGCCGACGGCCAGAGGACATACCGGGTGTTGGTGAGCCGCAGCATGTTCTCCGACTGGAGGAGGCGGTTCGGTGTCCCGCCACCTGCGGCGCCGATGAAGTCGCGATACCTGGAGAGATCGTTGGGGTGGTGGCCCCAGGTCAGTTCGATGTCGAACATGGAGCCGCGCACGTCCCCGCTGAGGCCGCGCATGTCGAGGAGTCGGAAGGGTGGCTCGGCCTCGACCTTCTCCGCGATGAACTCCTCCATGGCCGTCGGCGACCCGAAGGCGTCGTACGGGGTCGTGAGGAGAAAGCTCTCGTCGATCCGGCCGCCGTCGACCGTTACGAGGAACGCGAGACCCGCGAACACCGCGACCCCGGGCACCTTGCGGTTCATCGCCGCCCAGCCGAGCCAGGCCGTACAGAGCGCGAGGACGAGCGCGATGAGTGCCCCGCGCGTGATGAAGTCGGTCAGACCGGCGAGAGCGGCGGCCCGCTGGTCCGGGATACTCGAGTAGATCGTCGAGGTCCAGATCGACTGGAGCGATCCGGAGGCCGCGAGTACGAAGACGAGCGCCGCGAGAGCGGCACCGGCCCAGAGTACGGTGGTCTCGCGGCCGGGCTCGTCCACCTCGCCGTCGGCTCCGTCGAGGAGCCGCTGAGCCCCGAAGGCGGCGAGCGTCGCGCCGGCGAAGGCCGTCAGGAAGATGGCCATGCTGGCCGCCCGGAAGAGCGAAATGCCGGGGAGCACGGCATAGGCGACGTGCCACACCGGTGTGTTCGCGCCGAGCGCGTAGAGGAACGCCAGCCCCCCCATCCCGAGGAAATACCATCGAAGTCGCCGGGCGCGGGGCGCCACGAAGCCCACCGCGGCCAGGAGGAGCAGCACGAGACCGAGATACTCGTGGTTGTACTTGATCGGATTTCGACCCCAGTACGTTCCGGCGCCCCACTCGTCCTCGAGGCGCGTGCTCCCCACGAACTCCGGGAGCAGCAGCGACATCGCCTCCTCGAGATGCAGCGAGTAGGAGGCGGCGTAGAGCTTGTTCTCCTCGGGCGAGGCCGCGGTGGTCGTGGCGGTGCGGCGGGAGTCGGACGTGATGTAGTCGAGGGCCGGCAGGAACTGCGGCGCCGCGAGGCCCACGCCGACCACGGAGGCCGCGAAGAACGCGGCGAACCGACCCGCCGCGGGACGTCGGGGCGCGCTCGTCTCCGAGGCTGGATCCGGGTCCGCCGTGCCGGGGGCTTCACCGCGCGCCATCCCGCCCGGCGCGAAGGCGAGATACGCCCCGTACGCACCCGTCGCGAGGAAGAGGAAGTAGGCCATCTGGAAGTGGGTCGTGAGCGTCACGAGTGCCACCATCGCACCGATCCCCGCCCAGGCGGTCGGGCGGCCGGACCGGAACCACGCGTGCACGGCCCAGAACAGCCAGGGCGTGAGCGCGATGACGAACATCTTCCCGTCGTGGGCCGGAAAGACCAGGGTCACGAAGTGTGGAGCCACGAGGTACCCCAGGCCCGCGACGCTCGCGGCCCAGCGTCCGATGCCGAGCGTTCGGGCCCAGCCGTACATGCCGACGCCGGCCAGGAAGACGTGGAGTACCAGCTTCCAGCCGAGCGCCCGGTACGTCTCCATGAACAGGAGGAGGGGCGCAGAAAGCGGATAGAGGCTGTCGCCCCCGGCCAGCGACGCGAGAAACGGGGTGCCGCCCAGGATGAAGGGATTCCATCCGGGAAAGTTTCCGCGTCCGAGCGCGTCTGCGTAGAACGCCCGCGCTGCGTACCCGAGACCTTCCGTGTCGAGTCCGACCAGCATCGCATCGGAGAACACGAAGTCGCGGAAGAGAATGACGGTGACCACGGCGAACAGGCCGAGCGGG